>ERZ773260.761-NODE-761-length-45353-cov-25.152016_pt1 | contig 45353 bp, 48 predicted proteins | sample MGYA00511387_ERZ773260 | MGnify/ENA primary metagenome ERZ773260 (study PRJEB29015, sample SAMEA2737745) | human gut metagenome | biome: human gut; feature: human-associated habitat; material: faeces | place: China | collected 2012 ...
GCCGCGCGGGGATCGATCGCTTCAAAAAATCTTACGCCTTCTGGTTCAGGTTGTCGTAGTCGCGGATCACGCGCGGGAGCAGCATCTGATGGAACGGGCAGATGCTCTCGGGATTCTGATAGCAGGCGTTCGCAAAGGCCTGAATGTAGGGACGCATATCGTTCATGTCGACGATCTCGTCCGTCAGGCCGGCCTTGGCGCAGAACTTCGGGCTGGACTTGTGGGCGTAATCCTGGATCAGCTCGTTCATCTTGTCGATGGTGGGCTGGAGGTCCTTGCCGGCCTTCTCGTCTTTGACCAGACGGCGGGCGTACATCGCGGCCGCGGCGGTCTCACCGTGCATGACATAGATCTCGGTGGTGGCGGTGCCGATGGAGAAGGCGTTGGTGTCGTTGCCCTGCGGGCCGCCGAGGACGTAGTGCGCCGCGGCGGTGCCCTTGCGGAGGGTGATCTCCATCATGGGCAGGTCGCTGGACTGGATGGAGTAAATGAGGCTCTGGCCGAGGCCGAGGAGCTCCGCGCGCTCGGCGTCGTTGCCGACGTCGATGCCGGTGGTATCCTGGATCCACAGCATCGGGATGCGGTCACGGGCACAGAGGGTGACGAACTCGTTCATCTTGATGAGGCCCTGACGGTACAGCTTGCCGCCGACGCCCATCGCGGAGCCGTAGGTAGCCATCTTGTACTCGGGGTAATTCATCAGCATACCCTGCGCGTTGGCGACAACGCCGACGAGCAGACCGTCGATCTTGGCAAGGCCGGTGATCATCTCGGGGCCGTAGCCGTGCTTGAACTCCATGAACTCGGAGCCGTCGAGCAGACGGGCCATGACGTCGTACATATCGTAGCTGCGCTTCTGGTTGAAGGGCACGATGGAGTACAGATCGTTCGCGTCGAACAGAGGCTCCTTGGGATCGTCCACGCGGAAGAACTCGGGATCGTAGGCGGGCAGCATATCAATGTACTTGCGGATGCCGCCGAGCACGCCTTCCTCGTCGCAGTAGACCTCACGGAAGAAGCCGGTCTCATCGTAGTGGATGGAGACGGTGCCCGGAATATCGGTCTTGAGGTTCTTCTGGGCCTGAATGAGCGCTTCCGCCGCTTCCTTATCGACGTAGCCCTTGGGGTTCATGCCGCCGACGATGCCGGCGCCGCCGACTGCCATGTTGGCGTCCTCATGCGCGATGAGGATGGTGGGGCTGATGGAGTGATAGCCGCCGCCGGCGGGGTTGGTGCCGTAGATGCCGACGATGACGGGAATACCCATCTGGTTCAGCTCGCTGTTGCGATAGAACGGGGTGCCGCCGCCGCGGCGGTTGGGATAGACCTTCTCCTGCTCGTCGAGCTTCACGCCGGAGCAGTTGAGGACGTAGACCAGAGGAATGCGCAGGCGCTTGGCCGTGTCGCTGCCGCGCAGCAGGGCGTCCGCCTGACCGGGGACCCATGCGCCGGCGAGCTTCTTGTTGTCGCTGGCGATGATGACGGCCCACTTGCCGTTGATGCGGCCGAGGCCCTTGACGATACCGACGCTGCCGTTATCGTTGTCCTGCGGGTTGTAGAGGCTGTTGAGCGGGCACCAGGTCCCCTCGTCCACCAGCTCCTCGATGCGCTGCATCGCGGTCCACTGGCCGGATTCGTTGAGAGCCTCGGTGCTCTTGCCGGCTTCCAGCGCGGCCTCGCGGATCTCATGGATCTCCTGCTCTACTTCCTGGATCTGCGCCGCGTTCTCTTCGCTGAAGTGGGCCACTTCCTTGCCAATGACGGGCATAGTCTGGAAATAAGAGGGCATAGAATATTCGCTCATGTTTTGTTCTCCTTCTTATTTAATGATAACGGACTTACTTTTCCTTGGGGACCTTGATGAAGGCCTGGCCGGGGTCGATCTCCTCGCGGATGAGACGGATGATCTCGGCGGGAGGCGCCTCAAACATCTCGGCGCGGGAGCAGTCGATCTCAAAGCCGGTGTTCTCCTGAATGATCTCGGGCGTGACGCCGGGGAACATATAGGCGCAGTACATACGCTTGGTCTCGTCGTCGAACTTCATGATGCCGAGGTCGGTAACGACCATCTGAGGACCGCGGTTGCCGGGCAGACCCGCGCGCTCACGACCGCCGGGGCCGTCCATCCAGCCGCAGGAGGTAATGTAGTCGACGTGGTCGATGAAGCGGCGCTTCTGGTGCTGCATCATGATGATGGTGTTGCAGTAAGTGGCGATGCCGTTCGCGCCGCCGGAGCCGGTGAAGCGCGTGGTGGGCTGGAGATAATCGCCCTTGCCGAAAATGCAGGTGGAGTTCACGTTGCCGTAGGGGTCGATCTGCGCGCCGCCGATGAAGGCGACCAGACGATCCTCATCGTGCAGCCACTCGTTGGCCTCAAAGCCGACGAAGCGGATGTTGGGCCACTGCACGGCGCAGTGCGCCATGAAGCGGTTGTCGCCGACGGAGCGGGGAACCTCAACGGGGTCGCAGTCCATCAGGCCGGACTCGACGATGGGGTGGCAGCTCGGGCAGATCGCGCGCTTGGCGAGGGAGGCGCCGATGAGCGGCAGGCCGGTGCCGACGATGACGATCTGGTTTTCCTTGATGCTCTTGGCGATGGCGTAAGCCTGCATCTCCTGCTTGGTATACTTCGTATAATCAGACATTTCAATACCCCTCCTAACTTAGTGCGTCGTGGAATAGCCGAGGTGCGGCTCGTTCTTCAGGCGCATCAGGCGGCTGCCGCCGATCTTGTCGAGCAGCTCGGCCTGGTCCTTGCAGCCGTAGACCCACTTGTTCAGATAATCCTCGAAGGTCTCGGGGATCAGCTCGCCCGCGGCAGCGGCCTTGGCAGCCTTCTCGGCAGCCTCGGCGGCCAGCTTGAGCTTCTCGTCGGCGGGCGCCTTCTCGAGCGCCTTGACGGCCTTGGCGGCAGCCTTGGCAAGCTGCTCGACGGCGTCGGCCTTGTCCTGATACTTGGAGGCCTTGTCGTACTCCTTCAGGGCGGCGTCGTCATCGTCGTAATAGTCATAGCACTGGGCGGGCCATGCGCCGTAGGGCGCCTTCACGACGGCCTGCACGCACTCGCCGAAGATGCGGGTCTTGGTGGGATCGCGGCGGATGTACTCGTTGGAAACGATCTCCTCGCAGGTGACGATGGTCTTGCGCGCGGCGACCGCGATGTCGATGTCGTGGAACTCATCGCCGCAGATGATGCAGGTGCCGTCGGGGCTGGCCTGCTGGACGTGAATGAGCGCGGTGTCGATCCTGGGAACGGGAACGGCGACGACCTTCTGGCCGGGGACCATGGGATTTTCGATCTCAACGCACTTGAGGTCTTCCATCTTGGGCATGGTCTTGCGCTTTTCCTCGCTGATGCCCCAGTACTTCATCAGGCCGCTGCCCTGCATCAGGCGCACCGGCAGGAACGGAAGGCCGAGGGAAGATGCGTGCAGCATGAGCATCAGCACGTCCTGCGAGTAATCCTCGTACGTCAGCTGGCCCTTCTCGATGGCGGCACGGAAGCGGCGGGAAACGTTGGTGTAGCCGGAGTTCGCGGTGTAGCAGTTGATGTACGCCGCCACGCGGCCCTCGCCGATGAGCATATCGACCTCGCCGCCGCCGGGGCCGGCGTAGACGATGAAGTCCTTCTGACCCTGGCGCAGGATCTCGGAGACCGCCGCATAGGGCTTGCGGTTGGTGGTGAAGCCGCCGGTGGCGAGTACGTCGCCGTTTTCAACGTACTTTGCAACGGCATCGTGCAGTGACATGACCTTATTCAAGATAAAACCCTCCCTGTTTTTATTGGTTACGGTATCTTATTGCCAATGGGCCCCTGTTTGCATGAAACCTTTCAAAATCAGCCGACAGGTGCTCATACAGGCTTCATTGTAGATTATAGAGGAAAGCGTCCATTTAATCAATGAAAAAAGCAAAGAAAATCAAAAAAAAGTAGCCAAAATTTTTTTGCCATTTTTGTCGTATTCGCGAATTGCTTTCGACGCTCTTCGCTGCATTCCCCTTTTCTTTTTGCAGGAAAACTTGCACTTGTGAACTTTTTAACAGCATTTTTACACCCTTTTCCCTCGCTTTTTTCTGGCACACGGGTGTTGCGCCGGCGTAAAAAAGCTGTTATCATGCCCATAGCTTCTGCCGCAAATTTCCGTATCATACCAAGGAGGTACCCTTTATGGAGCTTTTTGATTTCGGCATCCCCGCGCTGGACAAGGCGCTCAACCTCACCGCGACCGTCCTTTTGCTGCTGGCGCTCGGTATGCTGCTCATCCGCGTCATCCTGCGCCTGTGCGACCGCGCGTTTGACCGCTCCGAGCGTCTCGCGCCCTTCCGCACCTATCTGCGCTCGACGCTGCGCGCCGTGCTCTACATTCTCCTCGCGCTCGCCGTTCTCGGCTCGATCGGTGTGGAGATCACCTCGTTCGTCGCCCTGCTGAGCGTTGCCGGTCTCGCCGTGTCGCTCTCGCTGCAAAATACGCTCTCCAACGTTGCCGGCGGCGTCATGCTGCTCATCTCCAAGCCCTTCACCGTTGGCGACTACGTCTCCTGCGACGGCATCGAGGGCGCCGTCCGCGCCGTCGACCTCGCCTACACCACCTTCACCACCGTGGACAACAAGGAGATCTTCGTGCCCAACAGCCAGATCGTCACCGCCAAGATCGTCAACTACAATGCCCTCGGCCGCCGCCGCGTCGACCTGATCTACACCGCCTCCTACGACGCGCCGACCGAGACCGTCCGCACCGCGATCTTGGAGGCCGTCGCCGCCTTCCCGCAGGTGACGGACGAGCCCGCGCCCACGGTCGTCCTCAGCGAATACGGCGCGAGCAGCATCTCCTACCTCGTCAGGCTCTGGGTCTCCGCCGCCGACTACTGGACGGTCTATTACGGCATGAACGAAAAGGTCCGCGAGACCTTTGCCGCCCACGGCGTCGAGATGACCTATGATCATCTCAACGTCCACATGATCAAGGACTGAATCAAAAAGAAAAAAGAGGGAGGAGGCAAGCCGCTCGGCTTGCCTCCTCCCTTTCTCATTTCTCCAGCTCCCGCAAGCGCTTGAGAAACACCGCCAGCTGCTCGCGCGTGACGAACGAGCGGTACTGCTTGTTGCCGTTTCCGTCGCCCACGATCAGTCCGTTTTTCTCGGCCCACTCGCGCGCCTCCGCGCTCCAGTCCGCCGGCTCGCGCTGCGCGAGCGAGCGCCAATAGCCCTCCATCAGCGTGTTGAACTGCTCCTGCGTCATCGTTTCCTCCTCTTCAAAGCGCGGCATCGGCGGCGGATACCGCCCCGCGCGCACCATCGACGAGGTGTATTTTCCGCCCCCGTCCCATTGAAAATGGGGCCGGTCAGGAAAGCTCCGCCAGTCGCCGCCCCAGGTGAAGCCCATCTCCTTGCCGAGCCTTCCCATCGCGGTAAAAAATCCCGGGTCGTCGTACTCGTGTCCCTTCACGTTCTTGCAGATATCGAACGCCAGCCCCACGCCCTTTGCGTGGAAGGTCGGCACCGTCGCCGTCCTGGCCGCGTAGCCCATTGAGACGAGGTAGCGCTGGTATTCCGCGTCGCGCACGGTCTGCACCACCAGCACCGGCAGCCCCCGCGCCGCCGCGCGCTCGATCAGCGTGCGGCAGTTCACCGCCACATCGGCGCGCAGCTCGCCGATCTCCCGACTGTTATACATCCTCGTCCTTCTTACTCTGCGTGCCGAAATAAAAGCCGATCACCGCCGTGTAGATCGTCATATAGTCCTGCGAGAGCGACCCGCAGCACTCCAGCACGCAGAACGTGATCGTCAGCGTGATCGTCACGATGCTCTTGACCGTAAAAAGATTTGTCAGCCGCTTGAGCGCCAGCTCCTTCATCCGTTCTCCTCCCATCCGTCGCAGTCCTGTCCGCTGCGCGCCTGTCTGCCGCAGGCGGCCTCAAACACGATGCCGCCCGCGGTGTTCTCCGCCTTTGCCTTGTTGTAATAAAAGCCCGCCGATGCGCCGTAGGCCCCCCAGGCGGCGCTCACCGTCGCCGCCACCCACGGCAGCGTTCCGAGATAGCCGTACCCCACCGCCAGCCGCGCCAGCGCGAAGCCCTCATAGGTGGTGTAGAGCACCACCGCGCTCTCGAGCAGGAGCAGCAGCTTGGAAAATGTCCACTTTCTTCTCATGCCGCCGCCCCCTGTGCCAGCAGGGAGAACACCGCGCCGAGCAGCAGGTAGAGCACACGGTCGGCCAGCGCCTCCCAGCGCTTCCCCGGCTTTTCCGTGATGCTCTGCACCGCGTTTCGGATCTCCTTCACATTGCCCTCCACGCTCTCCTGCCTCACGGCGAGCACCTCCACCGCCGTTACCAGTTTATCCAGAGCGTCCTGTCTGCGTTCCACCGCCTCCAGACGCTTCGCGCAGGCGTACAGGCGCTCGTCGTTCTCCGTCAGGCGGACCGAGACCTCCTGCTCCGTCATACCGTCGGCACCGCCTTTTCAAAGCTCTCCCAGGTGTGCCCCGCGTCCTCGATGCCCTGCCATGTCCACGCGGCGGCCTCGCACTCCTCCCATGTCAGGAACCGGAAGTAAAAGTCCACCTGCAGATGGCACGGCATGATCTCCAGAATGATGTCGCGGATGCGCGCAAAGTCCTCCGGCTCGCCCGCCACCTGCGGGAAGGTCACACGCACCACGCCCTGCTCATCTGTCTCTGCGGCCACGGCGCGCACGCCGCAGCCGCTGATGGTCTGGTTGACCGCCTCGAGCGTGAAGCCGTCTCCCCCGACGCGCAGCAGCGACGCGATCGCCAGCCGGCGCAGCGCCGGCGTCGTGCGTGCGCCGACGCGGGAGAACAGCCGCTCGCGGCGGGAAAGCCCCTCGTCCTCCGCCGTCATCAGCACACCCTCACGCACTGCTTTCTCCAGCGCCTCAGCTGCGGCGTCCAGTCCCTCGCCCGCGGCGTACAGCTCCGCACCGCTCAGGCTGCCCTCATCGAGCCGATAGACCCGCAGCGGGCGCAACAGCTCGCAAAGATAGTTGTAGTAGCCCATCGCCTCACGCCTCCGTCAGCTCACTGATCGTCACCGTGCCGAGCATTGGCAGCTCCGTCGAGCCGACCGCCACATCCGCCGCCGGTGCGGTCAGATGCACGTTCTCCACGCCCTCCACACCGCAAAGCAGCGTCAGCAGTCTCGCTGTCGTCACGCTCTTCCCCAGCAGCTCGCCGGTAAACAGCGCCTCCAGCGCGCTCTGCGCGCCGGCCTTGGCCTCGGCAAAGGTATACCCCGGCGCCGCCTTGAGCGCCGCCGTCACCGCCACCGTCTCGACCGCCGGCGCGAGCACCTTCACATCCACCGCGATCTCGCGCTTTTTCTGCAAGTCCGTCTCGACCGCCGCGAGCAGCGCTGCGTCCGGAACGCCCGCGTGCGTCGCGATCACCACGTTCACCGTCCCGATGCCGCGGGCGCGGCCCACCGCCTTCGCCGCCGCCACGCCGGGATAGCGCATCGCCTCCTGCTCGTAATAGGCGGCGTTCGCGCCGTTCGGCAGTCGCTGATAGCTCGCCAAGACCCGCCCGCGCAGCGCCTCGTCGCTCTCGGCGTCACAGCCGCCGGAAAATGCCGTCGGGTTCGTGCACTGCACCACGCCGACCGGCATCGCCGACAGCAGCGTGACCGTCCCCGCGATCACATTGCCGCCCGCGCCCGCTTCCACAGCTTGCGCGGGCACGTCGGCCCATTGGCTGCCCACGGCAATGGCCGCGTCCTCCGTCGTCTCAAAGCGCACGCCCTCCGCCGTCATGCACACCGTGCCCTTTTCGATTGGGCACGCCGCCGTTACCTTGTCCGCCGCGGCAAAGCGGAGGGTACCGACCGCCTTTTCCGCCGCCGCGCGCGTGATGCCGCGCGTTTCGGCATGATAGTCCAGATACATTCCCTGCGCCGTCTGCGGAAAGCTCTGGTCAAGCACCCAGTCTGCCTGCATCAGCAGCGACTGCAGCTCCGCCGCGAGCGCATAGAGGCGCACCGCGCTGTCGCAGCCCTCGCTCGGCACAAAGCCCGCTCTCTGCGCGAACGTGCCGCGCATCTGCTCATAGATCTCCGTCCATTCCTTCACCGTCTCTCACGCTCCTCTCACCGTCATCTCCAGCGCGGCGCTCTCGCCGTCCGCCGTCAGCAGCACGCGCAGGGCCATGACCCCGTCCCCGCGCTCCGTCAGCTCCACATCCTCCACCGTCAGCGCCGTTTCCTCCGCCAGCGCCGCGGCGGTGTATAGCTTCGCCGCGGCAGCCCGGGCCGACGGCTTCTCATGCCCGAGCCGATACAGCTCGCTCCCCAGCTCCGGCAGAAAGGGAAAGCTCCCTCTCCGCACGCTCAGCCGGAAGAGCGCGCGCTCAAGCAGCGCCTCGGCTCCATCCGCGCGCCGTTCCCCGCCGATGCCGTCGGCGATATAGTCTCCGTTTCGGATCTTCAGCTCCATTCCCGTCACCCCTCAGCTTACAGGCGGCACATACATTGCGCCGTTGATAAAGAGATCTCCCTCGATCTCCACATGGCCGTTTCGCCGCAGCGTGATGCTCGCGCCGCCGTCCTCCGCGTAGATGCGCACCTCGCTGTCGTCCAGATCGTCCTGCTCCCGCGCAGCGTCCAGCGAGCCGGCCACATACCGCTCCTCGCCGAGCGTGCCGCCCTTGATGACCAGTACGCGCTCGCCGTTTTTCGGCCGCCACGCATACCCGCCAGGCGACGCGAGCGGAACGTTGCGCTCCTCTCCCCGGCTGAGCACGCCCGCCGTGCTTCCGCCGATGGTCACGGTGCCGCTCTCCGCATTTGTTGTCTCCTGCGGCTCCTCCGTCCGTCGGAGCCAACCTGCTACCCACATTTTTTCATACCTCCCACAGTGTCAGCTCCGTCGTCTCGCCGCTTGCGGAGAGCGTGTACAGCGTCTCGCTCACGCGGAACGTCCCCCGCACGCCCAGCCGCGCGAGCGACAGTTCCACGCGGTCCATCGGCTCGGCGTCCACGCTCCCTGCGAGCGTGGTCGTCAGCTCCCGCGCATCCTCCGCGCTCTTCTCGATCTGATACCGCCCCGTGTAGCGCAGCTCATTTACGCTCCGCGAGGGCACATACACCACGCGGCGGCAGCTCCCGCCCCGCGCGAGGAACGCCTCGTTCCGCACCGTCTGGCGCAGCTTCTTCGCGCGGTTCACCGCCGTCACCTCGGAGAGTACGCCGTACCGCCTGTCGCGGTACGACGCCTCGATCACGCCCTCCGGCTCCTCCAGCACAAGCTGGCGCCCTTCCGCCGCGCCGCGCAGACACAGCACGCCCTCCCGCGTGAAATACGGCGTCAGTCCACAGCGCCGCGCAAAGCCCTCAATAGCCTTCCACCGGCTCGATCCGCTCGCCACCGCGTATTCGCCCGTGCCGTACACCTCGCCGCGCGGCTCCCATGCCACGCCGCACGCCGCCGCGTGGTCCTTCAATATCTCGCTGAGCGCCGCGCGCTGATAGGTCACCGCCTCAGCCTCGTTGTCGAGCAGCAGCGCGGCCATGCCGCGCCCCTCGACCGTCAGCACCGCCCCCTCCGCGCCGCACACGGCGCTCCACTCGTCGATCACGCCGCGGAACCGTGTCACGCCGTTCTCCGCTGCCGCAAAGCGGCAGGCCGCCTTCAGCGCCTCCCCCATCTCGGCGCTGTAAAGGCACCTTGCCCGAAAGCTGTCGCACGGCACGCCGCCGGTGCGCCGCAGCCGCCATTCCAGCAGCGCCGGCAGCTCGTATACCTTGCCGTCGGCCGTTTCCACTCTGCCGGTCATGAAAGCCTCACCCGCTCTCCGGGATAGATCCGATTCGGGTTCGCGATCTGCGGGTTGAGCGCACACAGCGCGCGCACCGTTGTGCCGTTTCGCGCCGCGATGGCCCAAAGCGTGTCGCCCTGCACCACGGTGTGATACCGCGCCTCCGCCGTTCCCGCCGCGCTGCCGCCCGCCGCCGAAGTGCTCACTTCCTTCAGCGCTGCACCCTCGCTTCCCGCCTCGCAGAACGCGAAGCGGTAGCGCACATAGTCCGGCAGCGGCTCCTGCACGACCTCCAGCTCGGTGAAGTAAGCGCGCGTCGTCATCCACACCGGATGCACCAGCACGCCCGCGCCCCCGCCGTAAAACACCGTCGCCAGCCGCTTGAATTCCTCATACGCGCCCTCTCCGGCGAATTCCCCCTCGCCCTCGAGCACGCGGCAGACCTGCCCGAGGTCCTGCGTCACGCTCCTGCCGAACGGCAGCTTGTGCTCCGCCACCACGCGGCGGAACGAAATGCGGTAGCTCCCGGGATTGCTCGGCCAGATGTAGTCCTTATATCGCATGGGCGTCAGTCTCACGTCCCCGCCTCCTCTCAGTAAAGATAGAATCCGCCGTCATAGCGCCGCGCGTCGCGCTCGATCTCTCCGCTCACGCTCCGCGCGGTGCGGAGGGCGTCTCCGCCCTCCGCCGAAACGAATGCCTCCGCCGCGTCATGCCTTCCCGCGCCGCTCTCCGGCGCGGCGGCGGATGCGCTCCGTTCCCCGCTTCCCCGCGCGCCGGCGTCCCCCGCCGCCGTGCGCGCGGATGTCGTTTTTTCTGCCGTCCGCCTTACGCTCCGCGAACGGTCCTCCGCATCGGCGCGGCCCTCGCTCTCCTCCGGCTCCGCCGCCGATGCGCCCTGCCTGAGCCGCAGATAACGCGCCATGTCAAAGCTCTCGTTCACCGTCTCGCCCGCACGGAACGCCTGCGCGCCGTCCTCCCATGCCGCGTCAGCGGAGTCCTGCCCCTCGTTCTCTCCCGTGGGCGCTCCCAGATACTGCCGCACCATCAGTCCGACCGCCGCAAGCATCGCCGCGCCGAGCTGCTCGGTCACGCGCCTTTGCTGCGCCGCGAAAACCGCATCGTCTCCCATCAGGCGTCCGTCTCCATACGCTTACAGGAGATGACCGTCACCTTTTCCGCCACCGGCTCGCCGAGCTTGCCCAGCTCCTCGATGTTGCTCCAGCGGCAATGGCTGTAGATAATGCGCTTGCCCGGGCGGCACACCACCACGGAAAAGTCGTCGAGCTCATAGAAGCTCACGCCGTCGCCGATGGCCTCGTCCGTCGCGTACAGGCGGCTGAGCTCCAGCGTATAGCGCGTCTGCCCGCCCACGGTCGCCACCGGCTCGCTCTCGCCGAAGGCCTCGACCTCGCGGCTCGTGCGCAGCGCCTTCGCGCTGTAGCCCTGCACCACCGCCAGCTTTTTGCCGTTGAGCTCCAGATAAATGTCCCGGCTCGTCGGGATCGTCATGTTTGCCATCTCTCCGCCTCCTTACACCGTGATGTGCGCGCTGAGGTAAATGCGGTTGAGCCCGTGCGCCACCGCGAAGCTGAACTCCACCAGGCACACCGTCGGATCGTCCTCCGACGCCTTCACGCTCACCTCGCCGAAGCTGTCGATGATCTCCTGCGCGCGCTTGTTTTCCAGCTCCACCATCACCTGCGAGCGGATCGCCGCGCGCACCTGCGCGGTGTTCTTGCTGCGCACGAAGCGCGCACGCAGCGACGCGCGCAGCGCGGGGATCACGTCGTCCACGATCCGCACCGTCGTCAGCTCGCGCCAGGTCTTGTCCGCCGCCCCGCCGGTGGTCGTGCGCGTCGTGATGCCGCGCACGATGCTCACCTCGCCGCTCACACACTCCAGCGGCGTCACGCCGCCGGTGACCAGGGTATCCACCTGTGTGTCGTCGTAGCTCGCGCTCAGGCCCGAAAAGCCCGCGAGCACCGCGCCGTTCACCGGCACGGACGGGTCGCTCTCCCCCGCGATGACCGCGGCGGCTGCCGCCGCCATACGCACATCGCCGGGCGCCGTGAGCACCATGCGCTCGCTGTTGAGCTTGCCCGCGCGCTCCACGAGCTTCGCCGCCGTCTCGCTCGCGCCGCCCGAAACCACGCCGATGCGCTCTTTCTGCGCGCCCGACGCCTTCTCCACGCTCGCGCGCAGCTTGAGCTGCACGTCCACGCTCGTGCTGTCGCACACGATCACATCGACCGCCTCCTGCTCCAGCGCGGCAAAGGCCGCCTCATAGCCGGCCGGCGTCGCCGCGGATACCTTCACCGCCTTGACCACCGCCGCGCCATTGCGGTAGAGCGCCGCGAGCAGCGCCGCCATGCCGACCGTACCCTCCGCGTCCTCGCCGAAGGCGCTCACGCCCTCGGCGTAAGAGGTCAGCGTCACCACCTCATTGGCCGTGCCCGTCGTGCTCACCGCCGCCGCGCCGAGGATCCTCGCGGTCTTTTTCCCGCCGATCACGCTCGAGGCGTCGTAGGACGAATACACGCCCGGGTGCTCATGTACCACCGTGTTGCCCACCTACTGCATCACACCTTTCAAAATAAAATCCGTCAGCACCGCGCTCTCCTCGTCTGCCGTCGCCACGAAGTAGGCCGTGCAGCGCGCGGTGCCCCGCCGCACGAACATGCCGTACTCCTCGTCCCACTCCGTTTTCTCCCAGCTCAGCTCATCGAGCGTCAGCCCGTCGGCAAGGCCGTCCAGCAGCGCCTCGCTCACGGCCTCCGCCGTCTGCTCACAGCCGCGTGCCCCCTTGCGCTGCGGCGCGTAAACGTCCAGCGACGCCGCCATTTTGAGCTTCCTGCCGTACACCTCGACCGTCCGCCCGCTCTCCGCGTCGTACTGCTCGCCAAGATAGTTCATCAGCCCCGCGTGCGCCAGCTCCGCCTGCTTCGCGCCGACGGCGACCACGCTCCCGCTCCTCTCGCGGAAGCGCTCGTCCTCATAGGCCTCCGCCGCGTCAAGACCGGCGGCCTTCAGCCGGCTCACGATCTCCGACCGCACCTGTCCCGCCGCCGTCATGTCGTCTCCTCCTCGCGGTCAAGCACCGCCCAATAGTGCGTCACCAGAGCGCCGAGCTTCACGCTCTCCGCGCGGCGGACGCGGTAGCGCTTTCCCTCGCAGAGGATATGGTCCCCCTGCGCCACACTCACCTCCGCGCTGCCGAGATAGCGCCAGCAGCGCCGATCCGCCGCGCCCAGCGGCCCGACGGAGAACGGCTCGCCGCCGCTCACCGCCGTAACGGGCTGCACGAAGCCGTGCGTCTCGCCCGTCTCCGCGCCATGCTCCACCGTCACGGTCATGCCGTAGCGGCGGAACGCCTGATCGATCATGCTTTTCATCTCTTCACTGCGCAAAAGAAGAAGCCGCCTCCTTCCGTATACGGGGCCATCAGCTGCCGTGCGCTGCGCCGCAGCGCCGCGGCACGTTCGCTGTTCGCGCCGCCCCTGACCTCGATCGTCACGTCGCCCGCGCGGAGGGAGGACAGCTCCTCCGCCCCGCCGAGCCTTGCGTCCGTCAGCGCGGCGGCAGCCAGCCATGCGCTCGCGCAGATGAACGCGCCCTCGCAGTCCACCGGCGCAACGCCCTCGCGCAGCTCGCGCTCGAGCGCCTGCGCGCTTGCCGCGCAGAGCCGTTTGAGCAGCGCCTCATCCTCCGCGCCGCAGGCGCAGATGCTCTTCGCCGTCTCAAGGATCTCCTCGTCCATCGCTCTCCCTCCTTTCGCTTCCTGCCGCCGTTAAACGGTCAGCACCTTGGATGCCTCCTGATAGGGCTTGGCAAAGCCCGAAATGCTCGTGATCGCCGCGCGCTCGATCTGGCGGTCGATGAGCTTGTCGTACTCCACCATCACCTCGCTGCCGCAGATGTGCTCAAGGGCATAGTTCTTATCGAGACCGATGAGCTTGCCCGCGGGAACGGCGGAGGTGCGCAGCAGCTTCGCGCCCAGCGGCGTGGAGAGCGTGCCGGTGCCCTGGAAGTTCAGGCCCGTCAGCGGATTCTGGAACTCCGAGAGCTTGAGCATCTGCAGCATCACGTCGTTGGACACCAGCATCGTATTCATGCTGTAGGGGTCGAACTTGGACCAGAACTCCAGCAGCGCGCTGTAGGTCAGCGTGCCCGCCGTGCCGCTGATCTTGCCGCTGCCGCTGCCGATCTCGTAGGCGTCGGCGGCGTTGTTGTTGCCGTCGCCGTTCATCAGCACCTGCACCGCGTCGTCAAGATGCATACGGGCGATGTACGCGCCGATCTGGCGCAGGGTCACGGAAAACAGGTCCAGTCGCTGGAAGCGGATGGCCTCGTAGCTCGCCACGAGCATACGTCCGCGCTTGTGGAGCTTCACCAGATTCTCCTGCGTGCGGATGGCGGTCGTCGGAAGGACCGCGCCCTCCTCCACGCGGCGCAGCGCCTTGTCGTCGTCCGTCGGCACGGACGCGATGGTGCGGTAATCCATGCCGTCGAAGTTGGTCGTGGTCGCGGTGATCTCGGGCAGAATATCGCTCTCCATGCCCTGACGCACCACGCGCGAAACGAACTCGGGGAACAGCACCGCGCTGTCGGTCGTGTGGAAGAACTTCTCCACCATGTCGCTGCCCGCGCCCTTGACGTGGATGTCAAAGCGCTTGAGCTGACGCTGGAAGGCGTCCAGGCCCTCCAGTGCCGTGCCGCGGTAGTTTTCGCTCGGGTCCAGGCTTTCGAGCACTCTGGAAAAGCTCTTGCCGCTCTGGGCATACATACCCTTTTCGAGCTTCAGATTTTCATAGCCGTACGTCATTTTTCTCCTCCTCTTAAAGCATGATGGTCATGGTCTTGCCGGTCGTATCGACCTCGACGGCAAGGTAGCTGTGTCCGCCACTGGTCACAACGCTCACGCCGCCGTTTCCGTCCGCCGCGAGCAGATTCCAGCCGACCGCCGGCGCGGTCTCGCCGCTGTACGGTACGCGCACAAGGCCGCCGAGCTGCACGCTGCACGCCTTGCCGTCGCGGCCCATCGCCGCCACCACGCCGCAGAAGCCGTCGTTCGCGGCGCACTTGCTCACCGTGCCGTTGGCAGATACCTTGACGACCTTGCCCTCCTCGGCTCCCGTGCCCGCCGCAAAGGTGGCGCACCACGCGCCGATGCCCTCGTAAGAAATGCTCATCTCATTTCCTCCTCTTTTCTTCGTTATTTATTCCAAAAAGCGCTCCGCTTTTTTGGTCTCTCTGCTCACACGCAGAAGTCGCGCTCGTTTTCCTCGCGCTTCTCACGCGGATCGACGATCTGCACGTTCGTACCGAGCTTTTTTGCCGCCCGCGCGCCGAACGCCTTCTTCAGCTCCAGCAGCTCGCGCTCGCCGAGCTTTTCGGTCACGCTCTCGGCTACCGCGCCGTCGAGCGTCTCGTCGGCTACCAGCATCAGGCGCCTCACCTCGCGGCGCAGCGCGCCGAGATAGCTTTTCCCCAGCGCGGAGAGCTTCTCCAGCTCCTCCAGCTCGCGCACCTGCGCGCGGCTGCCGCACGCGCGCACCATCGCCTTGAGCGAGCCCTCGCCCTGCCCGAAGCGCTTGACCACGCCCGCCGCTCTCTGCGCGGGCACCGCCACAAAGCTCCACTCGTAGGCGTCCGTGATGTCGCTGAGCACCGCGTAGCACAGCTTCCCGCCGTAATATTTCCCGCGCTCGTGCTCGCAGAGCCCCGCGTCCTTCCCGCAGATCGAACAGCTTCGCTTCGCCGCGCTGCACCCGACGCTCACTTCTTTTTTGATGCCGCCCTCGATCTCCGCGATCAGCTCCGCGTTTTTCTCCGTGCGCAGCATATAGGCCCAGCCCTTGCACCAGCAGTATTTGTCGCCCGCCGTCGTGCGCGTCTCCTCCTCGATCACCTCCACGCGGTAGATGCGCGCCGTCTGTCCGCCCGCCGACCAGCTGTGGTCGAAGATGCCCGTCCTGCCGACGAACAGCTCCGAGAGCTTCTCCAGCGCCGCACGGTCGAAGCGCTCAAAGTCGCGATCCACCTCGTTGTCGCACAGCTTCACCGCAAAGGTGTAGACCTCCTCCGCGCGCAGCTCCTTCTTCGCAAAGCGGTTGATGCGCGCCAGCTCCTCCGCCGTCACGGCGATGCCCGCTTCCTTTCCTTTCTCGCTCAAGTCTGTTCCTCCCTCTCGTCATTTTCCAGTCGGAGCCTGCGCGCCTGCTCGCGGTACAGCTCCGCCTTGGCCTCCTCCACAAGGTCCTGCAAATTGATGTCGTCCCACTCCACGGCAAAGCAGCAGCCGTAGCCATGCAGGCGCAGCCACAGGCGGCACACGCGCTCCACCATCGGCGTGAGCGTGCGCCGCAGCGCCGTGATCTCGCTCGTGAGCATATCCGCCTGCTGGCTGCTCATGCGCTCGGTGGACGACCAGCTCAGCCCCAGCAAAAACGGCGGCAGGCCGGTCTTAGCCACCAGCTGCTCGAGGATCTGCCGCACCGGCACCTCACAGTCGGGCATCACGTTGTCCGCGCCGATGGCGCGGATGCTCACGTCGCCCACGCTCACAAAGTCGCGCACGCTCCCGCCGCGCGTCTCCTGCATCGCGCCGGACCACTCCTGCGCCAGCAGCTCGGCCCGCTCGCGCGCCAGCGCGCCGTCCGGCTCCTCGCCCTGCGGCTTGTAGACCACCGCGAAGCGCACGTTGCCGCAGCGCTCCCAGTTCTGCCCCACCGCGTAATAGATGCGCGAGAGCAGCTCCGCCATAAAGGGCATCGAGCGCAGCAGCGACACGCCGTAGGGATTCTCCGACTCCGGCAGCAGCGGCGTGAAAAGAACCAGCTCCTGCCGCGGCAGCTCGCGCAGCCCCCCCGCCGCGTCGTAGCCGCAGAACCGCACATCCAGCGCCGTCTCGCCCTCGCGCAGAGCCAGCTGCTCCACGCGGTGGCACAGCACCGCCGCGATCTCGCGTCCCTCCGCGTCCGGCACGATCTCGCCCACCGCGCGTCCGTTCGTCAGCAGCGAATCCAGATACTTGTCCAGAAAGGCGTTGAAGCCCACCTGCGCGTGTCCCACATTCACCGTGCGCAGGAATTCGCCCAGCTCCTCCTGCGCCCGCTCGTCCTCACACAGCACGCGGAAGCCGCCGCTGAGCCTCACCAGCTTTCCGATCGCCGCGTCCACGATCGGCACCGCCTCGCGGACGCTGCGGTAGAGCGCCGCGTCCGCCCCGCCGAGCGGCATATAGCCTCGCAGCGCCGCAAAGGGATGCCCTCCCCTCTCGCGCACCTGCACCACCGCGGCCGCGCCGCCCGTCTGCTCCTTTTTCCTTCGTTTCACCGTTCTGCCGCTCCTCTCCAGTTCGTCGTTCTTGTCACCGCGCACGCGGTCGGCATTGTGCCGTGCCCCGCCGCCACAGACATCGCAAAGTATCGCATCTCGTCCATCGCGTGATCGTTCTCCTTGCGCGGCACGTCGTGTCCGCTCCCGTCGTTCACCCATTCGTAGCTCTCCATCTCCCGCAGGCAGTCCTTGCAGCTCCGGCAGATCACGAGCCTCCGCTTCTTCAGAAGATCCGCCGTCACCCGCAGTCCGTCTGCCACCGCGTTGTTCGCCCGCATCACGCGGAAGCCCCTGCGCCGCAGCGTCTCGATGAAGCTCGCCGCCGACGGGTCCACGATCACACGCTCGATCCTTCTTCCCCGCGTCAGCTCCTCGAGCGCGTCGACGTATTCCTCATCCGTTTTCTGTCGGCCCTCCGTGCGGGAATCGTAGTAGTATTCGTCCACGCGGTACCACACGCCGTCCTTGAGCGCCCACAGCCCCATGCTCGTCGGGTTCACCGTCCCGTAGTCCACGGAAACGCGCAGCCTCTCCCACGGCTCCGCGGGCGCCTCCTGCGCGTACTCCCCCGGCGCGTAGAAGTCGTAGATGCGCCCCTCCGCCGCCGTCCATTCGCCCAGCACGAAGCGGCGGTAGAAAATACCGCTGTACATGCTCTCGTACCGGGCGCGCACCCTCGCGCTCAGCGACGGATTGTCCGCCATCGTGAAGTGGAGATAGAGCGCCCTTTTCTCCTCGGCCCGGCACACCCACTCCCGGTAGAACCAGTGGTTCGGCCCCTCGGGATTGCAGCTGAACCACAGCCGGCTCCCCTCGACCGAGCAGCGCGCGCTCGCCTGCTCGACAAACGAGCGCGGCATCAGCGCTGCCTCGTCAAACAGCACTCCCGCCAGCGTCATGCCCTGGATCAGCGCGGCGCTTGCCTCGTTCGCCCCGCCGAAAAGATAGAACCGGTTTTCCCGTCCGCGCCGCCGCACGATCAGAATCTTTTCGCTCCGCTTCTCCTCGCAGGCAAAGCCCAGCCTTCGCAGCTGCGGCAGCACCGTTTCCAGCAGATTGCGCCGCAGCGCGCCCACGCTCCGCCCGCACAGCGCGAACTGCCGGTCGGAAAAGCACGCCATCGCCCAGAAGAAAAAGCCCATTCCCATCGCCAGCGTCTTGCCCGAGCGGATAGCGCCGTCGCAGATGATCGCCGCATAGTCCTCGTATTCCCTCCTCGCCCACCAGACGAACGCCTTCCTCTGCCGCAGCGAGAGCGGTATCATCTCCTTCACGCTTCCTCCTCCGCCTGCACCATCGCGCGGAAAAACTCCTCCGCCTCGCAGCCCTCGCCCTCCAGCATACCGGCCAGCGCCTGCAATGCCTTCACCCGGTCGATGAACCGGATCTCCACGCTCCCGAGGTTGCTGCGGCGGAACTCCGCCACCGCGCCGAGGTCCAGCCGTCGGATCTCGTCCTCCGTCGGCTCCTGGCAGTAGGCGAGCTTCACCGCGTCGTTTGCCCGCGCCAGCGCCATTTCGTACAGTCTCTGAATGACGCGCTCACGGGTCGCCTTTGCTCGCATTCCTTTGATCACATCCCTTCCGCCGCCGTCCCCGGCTCTCCCGCATTTCTTTCTTCCCTGCGCGGGCTGCACCGGTTCCGGCCGCCGTTCGTTTTCACCCGTAGCCGCCCACCCCCGTTTTGTTGCACATTTCCGTGCGTCAAGCGTTCAAAAATTTTTATTTTTCCCGCTTTTTCTCATTTTAACGAAATCTTTACAGTCAAAATATCCAACAATTTACCTGTCAATTCGTCACATTCACAAAAAATACATATTTTACCTCTCTAAAGCGTCAAAATGATTGCTTTTTTTGAAGCATCGCTTTATAATTTTTGCTATGGTTTCGCCGTTCCCTGAATGGGCGGGCTTCTTTTTTACACGGCGGATACGGGAATACCCCCCCGCCGAATTTTTGATACGGCGGACTTTGGGAAGATCCCCGCCGGATAAGGAGTGACAGCAATGGAAAACAAGCTCGAAAAGAAATACGGCCTCTTCACCGCGATCTGTATGGTGGTCGGCATCGTCGTCGGCTCGGGCGTATTCTTTAAGGCGCAGGTCATTTTGCAGAAGACCGGCGGCGATATGCCGCTCGGCGTCCTCGCTTGGCTCATCGGCGGTGCCATCATGATCGTCTGCATCCTCGCCTTTTCCGCCATGGCGCAGAAATACGAAAAGGTCAACGGCATCGTCGACTATGCCGAGGCCATCGTCGGCAAGTGCTACGGCTACTACATCGGCTGGTTCCTTTCCACCACCTACTATCCCACGCTCACCTCGGCGCTCGCCTGGCTGAGCGCCCGCTACACGCTGGTGTTCGTCACCTCCGTCGATCCCGATTTCCCGCTCATCGTTCCGGCCGAGGCGGGCGGCTGCATCATCGGTCCCGAGTGCCTCGCGCTCATGCTCTTCTACATGGTCTGCGCCTACGCCGTCAACGCGCTCTCGCCGAAGCTCGCCGGTAAATTCCAGGTCGCCACCACCGTCATCAAGTTCATTCCCCTCGCGCTCATGGCGGTCGTCGGCATCATTTTCGGCCTCGCCAACGGGATGCTGACCAACAACTTCACCACCCCCGCCGTCGGCTACGAGGTCACGGGCAGCCCGCTCTTCGCCGCCGTCTGCGCCACCGCCTTCGCCTATGAGGGCTGGATCATCGCCACCTCCATCAACGCCGAGCTCAAGGATTCCAAGCGCAATCTGCCCAAGGCTCTGCTCATCGGCGGCCTCATCATCGTCGCCACCTATATTCTCTACTACATCGGCGTCGCCGGCGGCGCCACCAATCAGGAGCTGTGCGACTCCGGCGCGACCGCCGCGTTCATCAACGTGTTCGGTCCCGTTCTCGGCAACATCCTCAACCTCTTCATCGCCATCTCCTGCATGGGCACGATGAACGGCCTGATGCTCGGCTGCTGCCGCGGTCCCTACTCCCTTGCCGCCCGCGGCGAGGGTCCCCACCCCGAGCTTTTCAGTCAGGTGGACAAGGTCTCCAACCTCCCCAACAACTCCGCCATCCTCGGCCTGTTCTACTGCGCCGCCTGGGGCCTCTACTTCTATCTCTCCAACCTCGCCGGCACCTGGAGCCATGCCGTCGCCTTTGTCGGCACGCCGTTTGAAAGCGTCATTTTCTTCTTTGATCCCACCGAGCTGCCCATCATCACCATTTACGCCCTCTACATTCCGATCTTCATCAACTGGATGAAGAAGGCGACCGACGAATCCGCGCTGCGCCGCTACGTCATTCCGACGCTCGCCATCTGCGGCTCGATTTTCATGGTCATCGCCTGCCTCATCGGTCACAAGATGGGCAACTTCTGGTACCTGCTCACCTTCGCGGTCATCATGCTCATCGGCAAGCGCTTCGCCAAAAATAACGCCTGAGCCCGCCTCATTCACCGGATACCCTGAAGCAAAAGCGGGGCAGAGAGCCGTTCGGCCCTCTGCCCCGTTTCCTTTATTCCCTGCCCATCATCGGCTTTTTCCCGTGAAAAAACGACCGCTCCCGCGGTCGTCTTTTGTTTCCTGTTCGGTTTCAATTCAGCGCCTCGGCGTTGAGGTCAAAGAGCTCGCGCACCCGCGCGTGCAGCGCCGGGTGTCCCTCCAGCCTCGGGTCGAGGGCGAGCAGCGCCTCCGCCGCGCCCTGCGCCTCGTAAAGCAGCTCCATGTCGCAGGTGAAGTCCGCCACACGCAGCGTCGGCAGACCGTGCTGCCGCGCGCCGAAAAAGTCGCCCGGGCCGCGCAGCTTCAGATCCTCCTCCGCCAGCGCGAAGCCGCTCTGCGTGCGGCGCATCGCGTCGAGCCGCGTTTTGTTGTCCTCCCCGCGGTTGTCGGAAACGAGGATGCAGTACGACTGCCATGGCCCGCGCCCCACGCGCCCGCGCAGCTGATGGAGCTGCGAGAGCCCGAAGCACTCCGCGTTCTCGATGAGCATGACCGAGGCGTTCGGCACGTCCACGCCGACCTCCACCACCGTGGTGGAAACGAGCACGTCGATCTCGCCCGCGGCGAACGCGCGCATGACCGTTTCCTTTTCCTTCGCTTTCATTTTTCCATGCAGAAAACGCACCGTTCGGTTCGGAAGCACCTCTTTCTGCAATTTTTCCGCATAGGCGGTCACCGCCTTGCGCTCGTCGGGCAGCTCGCCGTTCTCCTCCACCATCGGGCAGACGATGTAGGCCTGCCGTCCCTCCGCGAGCTGCTTTTCGAGGAAGGCGTAGATACGCTCATGGTAGCTCGACGGCACAGCGTAGGTCTCGATGCTCCGCCGCCCCGGCGGCAGCTCGTCGATCACGGAAACGTCGAGGTCGCCGTAGATCATCAGCGCCAGCGTGCGCGGGATGGGCGTTGCGGACATGACGAGCAGGTGCGGGTTCTCACCCTTGGCTCCCAGCGCCGCGCGCTGGTTCACGCCGAAGCGGTGCTGCTCGTCGGTCACGACCAGCCCGAGGTTCTGATACGAAATGTCCGGCGAGAGCAGCGCGTGCGTGCCGATGGCAAGGTCGATCTCCCCCGCCGCGAGCTGCTCTAAGATCGACCGCCGCGTTTTCGCCTTGGTCGAGGCCGTCAGCAGCGCGCAGCGCACGCCAAGCTTTTCCAGCAGCGGCGCGAGCGTGTGATAGTGCTGCTCGGCCAGAATTTCCGTCGGCGCCATCAACGCCGCCTGCAGGCCGTTTTTCGCCGCGAAGTAAATTCCCGCCGCCGCGACCATCGTTTTGCCGCTGCCCACGTCGCCCTGCACGAGCCGGTTCATCGGCCGCTCCGCCGTCATGTCGCGCAGAATATCGTCCACCGCGCGGGCCTGCGCGCCGGTGAGCGAGAACGGCAGCGCGCCGAAAAACGGCGTCATATCGACCGCCGCGCAGGTCTTGCCCTTTACGGTCGTCCGCCGTGCGCGCAGCAGCCGCAGCCCGAGCGTGAGGAAGTACAGCTCCTCGAACGCAAGCCGCCGCCGCGCCGCCGCCAGCGCCGCGTCGTCCGCGGGGAAATGGATATTCTCGTAGGCATACCGCACATCGCACAGTCCATGCTGCCGCCGCAGCTCCGCAGGGAGCAGGTCGGGCAGCCGGTCCGCTCCCTCGTCCAGCCCCTGCCGGATGGCGCGGTGGAGCAGGCTCTGCCCCACGCCCGCCGTCAGCGGATAGACCGGCACGATGCAGCCGGTGACGGCGTGCAGCCCCTCCCGCTCAAAGACGGGATTCGTCATCGTCCGCCGCAGCAGCGTCCCCTCGACCGTGCCGTAGAACGTGTAGCTCTCGCCCACGTGGAACGTGTTTTTCAGGTACGACTGGTTGAAGTACGTCAGCTCCAGCGCGGCGCTCTCATCCACCACGCGCAGCTTGACGAGCTCCAATCCCTTTCGGATGCGCGAGAGCTTCGGCTCCGACGCCACCATCGCCGTCACGCAGGCGCGCTCACCGACCTGCAGCTCCGCGATGCGGCGGCTCTCCCGCCGATCCTCGTAGGCGCGCGGGAAATAGGAGATGAGGCTTTTCAGGTCTGTGATGCTGAGCTTCGCAAGGCTCTTCGCCCGCGCCTCGCCCACACCCCTGACAAAGCGCACATCGGTATTCAGCTCCGCCACGGCCCTCGCCTCCTCTCGGAAAATCTTCCTTCATTATACTCGTTTTCTCCGCATTTGAAAAGGGCTTTCCGCTCTTGCGGAAAGCCCTTGTTCCCTTACGTTCTTCGGACGTAATCGACATAGCGGAAGCGCAGGCCGTTTTCCTCCTGCCATTCCCCCACCGTCTCCACTGTCCAGTCGGGCGCGGCGTCGAGGTTTGGAAAGAAGGCGTCCGCCCCCTCCGCCGCGGCGTCCACCTGCGTCACCAGCACGCGCTCACAGCGCGGCAGCAGCGCGCGGTAGAGCTGCGCGCCGCCCATGAGCACGGCGTCCTCTCCCGCCAGCGCCGCGGCCTCCTCGACGCTGCGCGCGACCTCCACACCCTCGCGCGGCGCCATCGTCGTGCTCACCACGAGGTTCCGCCGGTCCGGCAGCGGTCTGCCGCCCGGCAGCGAAAGCAGCGTATTCTTTCCCATCACGACGGTCTTTCCCGTCGTGAGCGCACGGAAATGCTTGAGGTCGGCGGAAATGTGGAAGAGAAGCCGGTTCTCCCTTCCGATGGCCCAGTTTTTGTCCACACAGACGATGGCAGTCATAGCGTTCTCCTTTACACCGCGATGGGAATTTTCGCCTCGAACGGGCAGGGTTCATAGCCCTCGAGCCGGAAGCTGTCCTTTGTGAAGGCATAGAAATTCGTCACGCTCGGGTCGATGAAAAACGCCGGTGCGGGCTTCTCCGGCTCCGAAAGCATCTGCTCGATGATGGGCACATGGCGGTCGTAGATGTGCGCGTCTGCAATGACGTGCACCAGCTCGCCGGCCTTGAGCCCGCTGACCTGCGCCATCATGTGGACCAGCACCGCGTACTGCACCACGTTCCAGTTGTTCGCTGCCAGCATATCCTGACTGCGCTGGTTCAAAATGGCGTTGAGCGTATCGCCCGACACATTGAAGGTCATGGAGTAGGCGCAGGGATAGAGCGCCATTTCATGCAGGTCGGCAAAATTGTAGAGGTTCGTCAGGATGCGCCGCGAGGCGGGATCATGCTTCAGGTCATAGAGCACGCGATCCACCTGATCGAACATTCCTTCTTTATATTGGTGCTTCACGCCGAGCTGGTAGCCGTAGGCCTTGCCGATGCTGCCGCTCTCGTCCGCCCACGCGTCCCAGATGTGGGAGGAGAGGTCGTGGACGTTATTGCTTTTTTTCTGCCAGATCCACAAAAGCTCGTCCACCGCGCTCTTCCAATAGGTGCGGCGCAGCGTGAGGATGGGGAATTCCTTCCGCAGGTCGTAGCGGTTGACGATGCCGAATTTCTTGACCGTGTGCGCCGGGGTCCCGTCCTCCCAGCGCGGACGCACGGCAAGCTCCGTGTCCCACACGCCGTTTTTCAAAATATCCTCGCAGTTCCGGCGAAAAACCTGATCGGCATAGCTCATACCCTGACCTCCCGTGATCGTTGTTTTTCTATCTTACCACAACCGGCGGACAGCTGTCACTTCTTTTTTCATTTTTTCGCAAAATTCGCCTTTCCCTGCATTTCGCGCCGAAAAAGCATACATCTCATGCCCTTGTTTCCCAATTTTGGGAAAAAATTGCTATGCTTGGTTCCAACGATGAAATCTGCAGAAAAAGGAGTTGAAGCCGATGCCGTCGTGGGTCGCCTGGCTGATCGCCGCCGTGAGCACCACCGCTTTTCTCGTCCTCTGGTTCTGGGAAGTGCGGCGCGTCCTGCGCAGTCGGCGCAGCGTGGTGGAAAGCGCCGCCGCGCAGCTCTCCGCCTGCCGCCGTCAGGCCGCCGGCGTGCGCTACAATCCCGAGCTTGCTCAGATCCTCGCGCGCAGCGAGAGCATCTACCGGCAGGCCGTCGCGCACTACAACGATACGCTTTGCAAGCCGTGGTGCCGTCTGCCCGGCCATCTGCTCGGCTTCGACCGCGACACCGGAGAGGATGACCTCTGACCGCCGCGCCGCCGAACGATCTCATGCAAAAAGAAAGTGAGCCGCTCTGTGAGCGGCTCGCTTTTTGCTTACTTTTTCCCCTCCTCGGCGGGCGCGGCGGGCGCCTCGGCGGCGTGCTTGGCCTGCTCCTCTTCCTCCAAAACGCGGTAGGCGACCTTGCCGACGAGCGTCTTGGGCAGCTCGTCGCGGAACTCGATGTCGCAGGGCATGGCGTACTTCGCGATGTGCTTGGAGCAGTAGCTCATCAGCGCCTGACGGGTCGCGTCGTTCGCGGGGATGCCGGCGGCGAGCTTGACAAAGGCCTTGACCTTCTGCATCCGGTAGGCGTCGGGGATGCCGATAACGCAGCTCATCTGCACCATCTCGTTCGCGTCGAGGATGTTCTCGATCTGACCGGGGTAGACGTTGTAGCCGGACGAGACGATCATGCGCTTGGCGCGGCCGCGGAAGTAAACGAAGCCCTCCGAGTCCATCGTGCCGAGGTCGCCGGTGTAGACCCAAGTGAGGCCGTCGGCGTGACGGCGCAGGGTCTGCGCGGTCTCGTCAGGGTGCTTCATGTATTCCTTCATCACGGTGGGACCGGCGAGCAGGATCTCGCCCTCGGTGCCGTAGGGGGCCTCCTGGTCGGTGCCCGGCTCAACGATCTTGATGTAGGTGTCCGGGAAGGGCACGCCGATCGAGCCCTCCTTGAACATATGCGGCGGCGTCAGGCAGCAGGCCGTGACCGTCTCGGTGGTGCCATAGCCCTCGCGCACCTGCACAGGCGCGCCGTGGGCGTAGAGGAATTTATCCAGCTTCTTCTTCAGCTCGATCGACAGGCTGTCGCCGCCGGAGAACACGCCCTTGAGCGAGCTGAGGTCCGCGCCCTCCATGCTCGGCAGACGCAGCAGCGCCTCGTAGAGCGTGGGCACGCCCGCGATGAAGTTGCAGTGATACTTGGTGATGAGCTTCGCGTAGCTCTTGGCGGTGAAGCGCGGCACGAGGATGCAGCGCCCGCCCTGCGAGAGCATGGTGTGGATGCACACGCCGAGGCCGAAGCCGTGGAACAGCGGCATGGCGGCGAGCATCTTGTCGCCGGGGTTGAACATCGGGTTCGCCGCAATGACCTGCTGACCAAGCGCGTTGAAGTTCCTGTTCGTCAGCACGATGCCCTTGGTCGTGCCGGTCGTGCCGCCGGAGTAGAGGATGACGGCGGGGTCGTCGCCGGTGCGCTTGACGGAATAATTCCAGAAGCAGGCCTTGCCCATGTTCATGAATTCCTTCCAGCGAATGACCGGCGCGTCCTTCGGGATCTTGGCGATCTTGCGGCCCTCGGTGAGCATATAGCCCGCGCGGACGGGCTTGCTCAGCTCATCCTTGACGCTCGCGATGATGATGTTGACGACCTTTGTGTTCTGGCGGATGCTCTCGAACTTGTTGTAGAACTGGTCGAGCGTGATGGCGGTGACGCTCTCAGACTCGTTGAGATAGAACTCGATCTCCTTCTCCGCCGAGAGGGGATGGATCATGTTCGCGATGCCGCCGACGAGGTTGACGGCGTAGAACATGTAGATGGCCTGCGGGCAGTTGGGCATGGCGATGGTGACCTTGTCGCCCGCGCGCACGCCGATGGTCTTGAGGGAGCGGGCGCACTTCTTGATCTCCTCGATCATCTGGGGATAGGTGGTGGGCTTGCCCATGAAGTCGAACGCGATGTTCCTTGGGTACTTCTTGGCGACCAGCTCGAGCGCCTCAAACATCGAGCCGTCAAAATAGTCCAGATGCAGCGGCACGTCGCCGGTGTGACCCGCCCACGGGGTCTTGGCAGTGATCTCAGTCATAATCGACCTCCTGTTCAAATGGCAGCTCGAGCAGCTCGGGGTGCGCGAGCAGGTGCTTGAAGAGCCGGATGCTCTTGGAATAGTAATAGCCGTCGGCAATGCGCTCGTCGACCGTGAAGCCGAGGTCGACCGTCTCGCGCATGGCGACGAGGCCGTTCTGATCGTAAAGCGGCGTCCACTTCTTTTCGCCGATGACGCAGAAGAACGAGCAGGTGCCCCAGTTCGTAAGATGGTGGTAGCCGCTGCGCAGACGGATGGAGCCGAGGTTGGAGAGGAACACCGAGGCGTAGTTCGGATCATCCCCGATGAGAACGTCCGGACACCAGCCGTGACGGTCGAGCCAGCGGATGAAGCGGATCGCCGCCTTGGAGAGAAAGCGCGGCAGCTTGTTGAGAATATCCATGCTGTTGTCCGTGGTGTTCAGCTTCTGCTCATGGCGCGTGGCGTAGACGCGGCGGCGGATCTCCTCGTGAACGGTGTCCATGGTGTCGGTCGGCGCAGCGTCAAGCAGGGCGACCGCCTCCTCGCTGCCGTCGGAAAATTCCTTCTTGATGATAAAGCCCGCCGTAACCTTGTTGCGCTGGTAGTAATTTTCGTTCGCGTAGAAGCGGTTGAGCTTGGGGCGCAGGGTGATGGTCTTGACCAGCGCTGCCACGATGACGTGGAAGAAGGTGTACTTGAACTCGATGCCCTCGACGTTCTTTTTCACAAGGTAGGCCTTGATGGGCTCCAGATCAATACGCTCGGCGATGTAGGCCTCGTTGTCGGCGCGGTGGGGGTAGATGATGCCCATGATAAAGTGCAGGGCGTCAGTCTCGCGCAGGAGCACCGCGTCTCTGCGGTCGCCCCAGCGTCTCTTCGGAGTCTCGCTCATGGAGTGTCCTCTTTTCTTTCTGATTTTCTCTCTGCCCCGTCCGGGTCGAAGCCCTCGAAGATCGCCTGCGCGCCCTCGCGCTCGGCGGCCTTCAGGTCCTCATAGGTGCGGACGGTCCAATAAAACATATGCGCGCCGTAGAACGCGCGGCAGATGCGCGGCGCGAAGCGCCGGCGGTCCTCAAATTTATAAGCGATGAAGTCGGGCGCGGTGAAGGCGTTGAACAGGAGGTTCGAGAGCAGGAAGCCCACGAAATGCTCCCAGCCCCGCGCGTCCTTGCGGAAATTTTCGGAGAGCTGGCCGCGGATGATCTCGGGCCGGAAGGCGCGCAGCCACATCAGGCAGCGCGGGTCAAAGCTCTCCATACAATAGGGGATCTGATATTTGTCCAGCTCCTTCGCCGTGCGCTCGGTGAGCGCGCGGTGGTTGCCGCGATAGCTCTTGAGCTCCACGACAAGCGGCAGGCCCGTGCCCTCGTAAAGGGAAAGCACCTCACACAGCTGTGGGATCGTTTCCGGCGTACCGGCAAGATGGAGCGCGGCAAGGTCCTGCGCCGTGCAGTCCTCAAGCACGCCGGTCACGCCGGTCATGCGCTTTAGGTCGCTGTCGTGAAAAACGGCGAGCGTGCCGTCGCGCAGCAGATGCACGTCCAGCTCCGCGCCGTATCCGTGCCGGATGGCGCGGCGAAAGGCCGCAAGGGAGTTTTCCGGCACGCTGTCGGCGCTGCAATGCAGCCCGCGGTGAGCATAGCGCCGATGCTCCAGCGCCGCCCAGCTCGGATGGTTGGCACGGCTGTTGAGAAAAAAGAGCCAGACGGTGAGCAGAAAAAGCGCGAAAAGAATAACGAATTGTAGAGTCTGCACGAAATATCACTTCTTGTTATCGGAAATTGCCGAATTCAGTCGTCCATATCCTCAAAGGCGGCCAGGCCGCTCTTGGCCTCAGCTCTGGAATCGCCGTGGCGCACGAAGCACATCGTGACAAAGGACGCGCCGACGAAGAGCGCCGCGTAGGGGAAGAGCACGCGGTAGCTGATATGACGCATCAGCGTGCCGGCAAGCACCGGCGTGACGACCTGCGCCGCCATGGAGAAGGTGTAGTAATAGCCGGTGAATTTGCCGATGTCGCTGCCGCGGCACATCTCCAGCACCATCGGGAGCGAGTTGACGTTGATGGCCGCCCAGGCAAAGCCCACAAGGGCAAAGCAGACGAACATGACGGGATGAATGGTCGAGTAGAGCGTGGTGAGGAAGTAGAAGGTCAGGAACATCGCGGCGAGCAGGGCGCAGCCGAAGAGAATGGTCTTTTTGCGGCCGATGCGCGAGGCGAGCTGACCGATGGGAATGTAGCTGACGACCGCGCCGGCGGTGGCAATGAGCAGGCAGGTGGACGCGCCGCCGAGCCCCTGTCCCATGACCGCGCCGACGTAGGTGGACCACCATGTCGTTACACCGTTGTAGCCGATGTACCACAGCGCGATGGACACGAGCAGGAAGCCAAGGCTTCGCTTGACGGGCTTGGGCAGCACCTCATTGCCGCTGCCGTCGTCCTCGGTGAGGTCCCACTCGGGATGCTGCGCCTCGAGCGCGCGCGTCTCCGCGGCGAGCTTCGGCTCCTTCACCGTCAGGAACAGCACCGCGACGCTCACGAGCATGACGGCGGAAACGACGAGGAAAAGCGGCTGATAGTTGACGTGGGCGAGGCCCGCGATCTTGGCGTTCGGGTACATCACCGCCGCGACAGCCAGATAGATGATGCCGCCGATGGCGCCCATGAGGTTGATGATGGCGTTCGCGCGTGAGCGCAGGGGGTTGGGCGTCACGTCCGGCATGAGGGCGACGGCGGGCGAGCGGTAGGTGCCCATCGCCACGAGCAGCAGGCCCAGCACGGCGGCGAAGCCGACGAGCTTCCCGGTCGAGGGAGCTGCGGCGTAGCGGTTATCCAGCACCGGCAGCAGGTTCATCAGCACGGCGGCGCAGGCCGTGCCGAGGAGGATGAAGGGCATCCGGCGGCCGATTTTGGTGCTCGTGCGGTCGGAGAGCGCGCCGAACAGCGGCAGCAGAAAAAGCGCCAGAATGTTGTCCAGCGCCATGATCGCGCCGGAGATCGTCTCATTCAGGCGGAACGTTTCGGTCAGGATCTTGGGGATGACGCTGTCGTACATCTGCCAGAAGGCACAGATGGATAAAAACGCAAGGCCGACGAGGATCGTGCGGCGATGATCGAGCTTCATGCGCAGGGTCTCCTTTTGTAGCTTTCTCGGGAGAAACGCGGCGGCCGGAGCGGAAAGGGAAGGCCCTTTCCACCTTGACCACCCGTTAGGATAGCACAAAAGCGCGGCGTTGACAAGCGCCGCGTTTTCGTTTAACACTTTTTTAAGATTTCAGCTCGCGGACCGCTCGCCCGTGAAGCTGACGTTTTGCAGCCGGAAGTCCCCAAAGGACTTGGAAAGCCCCGTTACCTCCAATGCGTTCATGCTTTCTTTCTCTTTCTCAATAGACCTTGTCATAATGCCAGTAGAATACGGTGTAGAGCAGCCCCTGCAGGCAGGTCAGGCCGCAGAGCACCTGCCCCACGAGCACCTGATCGAACACCAGGATCGCCAGCATCGACGCGGCGAGCTGAACGTAAACGCAAATGAAGAAGGTCATGCTGCGCGCCTTGTTGGCGACATACGCCGTGCGCTCGTCCTTGAGCGAAGCATCGTAGTCCGCCGCCTTCTCCGGGTCGCGGCTCAGGCGGCGCACCCGCAGCAGGCGAACAAGGCCGACAGCCGTCAGTCCGCCGCCGAAGCCGCTGATATAGCTGCCGTATTCCGTCTCCCCCAGCAGCAGCCCCGCAAGAAAGAGCGCCGCGCCGATGCTGAGCCACAAAATGCCGAATTTTTTCTGTTCCTTCAATTTCATGCTTCTTCCTCCTCAAAACGAAAGATGTCCTCGATCTGCGCGCCGAACAGCCTTGCGATGGCGTGGGCGAGCAGGATGGAGGGATTATACTTCCCGCTTTCCAACGAGATGATGGTCTGGCGCGAGACGCCGAGCGCCGCGGCAAGCTGCTGCTGCGTCATGCCCCGCTCCTTCCGCTTTTGTTCAATGATATTTTTCATGCTGTGCTCCGTTCTTAGAAAGTCAAGCTTGCTTTACATTCATGAGCATAACACCTCATCGGCAAAATGTCAAGTATCTTTTACATTTTTATTTTGCGATTGATTTTAGGCGCGGCCTTTGCTACAATAAATTGAATCTGTTTTTTCACAGGAGGCTGCCGCCATGAACATCAAGATCGCACCGTCCATTCTCTCCGCCGACTTCGCCAATCTCGAGCGGGACATTCGGAAGATCGACACCGCCGACTACGTCCATGTGGACATCATGGACGGCGAGTTCGTGCCGAATATCTCCATCGGCATTCCGGTGGTCAAGGCCATCCGGCCCGTGACCGGGCTGCCGCTGGACGTGCATCTGATGATCACCAAGCCCGTGCGCTACGTTGAGCAGTTCTGCGACGCGGGCGCGGACCTCGTGACCGTCCACGTCGAGTCCGACTTTCCCGAGAACATCCACGCCGCGTTGGAGAAGATCCACGCGAAGGGCAAGCGCGCGGGCATTGTGCTCAAGCCCAACACCCGCGCCGAGGCGGCGCTGCCGTACCTCAAGGAGTGCGACATCGTGCTGGTGATGACGGTCGAGCCGGGCTTCGGCGGGCAGAAGTTCATGGCGGACATGATGCCCAAGGTCGCGCAGCTGCGCGCGATGCTCGACGAGGTCAACCCGGACTGCGAGCTGGAGGTGGACGGCGGCGTGGACACCGCCACGCGCGACGCCTGCGTGAATGCGGGCGCGAACGTGCTGGTCGCGGGCAGCGCGGTCTACAAGGCGGCGGACATCCCCGCGAAGATCAGGGCTTTGAGAGAGGGTTAACAAGGTATGGAGTATTTTCCCGCAGCGCTGGAAAAGCTGGTCGAGCAGTTCGCGCGGCTGCCGGGCATCGGCGGCAAGAGCGCGCAGCGGCTGGCGTTCCATGTGCTGAGCCTGACGGACGCGGAGGCGCAGGAGTTCGCCGCCGCCATCGTGGAGGCGAAGAAAAAGGTGACGTGCTGCCCCATCTGCCGCAACCTGACGGACGGGGGGCTCTGCCCCATCTGCGCCTCGCCCAAGCGCGATGAGCGCGTGATCTGCGTGGTGGCGGACGCCCGCGACGTGGCGGCCCTTGAGCGCTCGCGCGAGTACACGGGGCGCTACCATGTGCTCCACGGCGTCATTTCGCCGATGAACCACGTCGGCCCCGACGATCTGGAGATCAAGTCCCTCGTCGAGCGCGTCGCCGCCGGCGGCATCGACGAGGTCATCATGGCGACCAATCCCGACACGGAGGGCGAGGCCACGGCGATGTATCTTGCGCGGCTGCTGCGCCCCTTCGGCGTGAAGGTCACCCGTCTCGCCTACGGCATCCCCGTGGGCGGACATCTGGAATTTGCCGACGACGCGACGCTCATGCGCGCGCTCGAGGGACGGCGCGAGATCTGAGGAGGACAAGGCTATGACGGCAAAGTTAGAGCTGTACCGCGTGTTCCGCGAGGTCGCGGAGACGGGCAATATTTCCGCCGCGGCGCAGAACCTTTACATTTCGCAGTCCGCGGTGAGCCAGAGCGTCAAGCAGCTCGAGGGCGCCTTACAGACGCGGCTGTTCATCCGCTCCCCGCGCGGCGTGACGCTCACGGACGACGGGCAGATGCTCTTCGAGCACGTCCGCAGCGCGATGGGCCTTTTGGAAACGGGCGAGGAAAAGCTCGCGCAGACGCGCGCCCTGCAGATGGGCAAGCTCGTCATCGGCGCGAGCGACACGGTGACGAGCCAATTTCTGCTGCCGCACCTCGACTCGTTCCACAAGAAGTACCCGAACATCCATATTCAGATCATCAGCGGGCGCAGCCACAAGGTGCTCGGCCTGCTGCGCTCGGGCAAGGTGGACGTGGCGTTCGCCTCGTCGCCGAGCGAGGACGAAGGACTGAGCTGCGTGCCGTGCTTTGCGACGCACTCGTGCTTCGTCGCCGCGGCGGACTATCCCTGCGACTTTGAGCGCGCCTATTCGATGCAGGAGCTTGCGGCGCTGCCGCTCATTCTGCTCGAGCGCAAGGCCAGCTCGCGCGTGTATCTGGAAAAATACTTCCTTGCGCACGGCGTTTCCCTTTCGCCGGAGATCGAGCTGGGCGCAAGGAGCCTGCTCGTGGACCTCGCCCGCATCGGCTTCGGCGTGGCGGGCGTGACGCGGGAGTTCGTGACCGCGGAGCTGGAGAGCGGCGCGATCCGCGAGCTGAAAACCGACTTTGAGATCCCGCCGCGCTCCGTCGATATGTGTACGCTGCGCGACGTGCCGCCGAGCGCGGCGACCGCGCGCTTCACGCAGGAGGTCGCGCGGCGGGTGCAGGCCGGAGAAAGGGGCTGACGAACCATGCGGAGATTTGATACCGTCCTATTTGACCTTGACGGGACGCTGCTCGACACGCTCGAGGACATCTGCGGTGCGGCGAACCACACGCTGCGGGAGCTGGGCTATCCCGAGCGGACGCTCGCGGAGATGCGGCGCTTCGTCGGCAACGGCGCGGAGATGCAGATGCGCCGCTCCCTCGGCGCAGACGCGGACGAGGAGACCGTCGCGAAGGCGCTCGCGCTTTACAAGCCTTACTACGCCGCGCATTGCCAGATCAAGACGAAGCCCTACGCGGGCGTTTTGGAGCTGATGGCGGCGCTCAAGGCGGAGGGCTTCCGCCTCGCGGTGGTGTCCAACAAGCCGGACGAGGCGGTGCGTCCGCTGGTCGCGGAGCACTTCGGCGCGCTTGCCGACATCGCCATGGGCGAGACGGCGCAGCGCCGCCGCAAGCCCGCGCCCGACATGGTGAACGACGCGCTCGCGGCGCTCGGCGCGGACAAGTCCCGCGCGGTCTACGTCGGCGATAGCGAGGTGGACATCGAGACGGCGCGGAACGCGGGCATCCCTTGCATCTCGGTGACGTGGGGCTTCCGCGACCGTGAACAACTCGTGGAAGCGGGAGCGGCCGAGCTGGCCGCCGATGCAGGCGAGCTTCATGCGCTGCTGGAAAAATGAACCAAGGCACAAAAAGCGCAGACCCGCTCGGGTCTGCGCTTTTTCGGTTATTTCGGTTATTTTATGACTTTACAGATGCAGCACGCGCTCCTTGATCTCCTGCGTGCGGCCCTGGTTCCAGAACTGGGTGCCGATGTAGCCGCAGGTACGGCGGGCGACGTTCATCTTGTCCTGATCGGTGTTGCCGCACTTCGGGCAGCGCCAGATGAGCTTGCCGCCGTCCTCGACAATCTCGATCTCGCCGTCCCAGCCGCAGACCTGACAGTAGTCGGACTTGGTGTTCAGCTCGGCGTAGATGATGTTGTCGTAAATGAACTTCATCACCTGCAGCACGGCCTCAAGGTTGTTCTGCATATTGGGGACCTCGACGTAGCTGATCGCGCCGCCGGGCGAGAGGTGCTGGAACTGCGCCTCGAACTTGAGCTTGGTGAAGGCGTCGATCGGCTCGGTGACGTGGACATGGTAGCTGTTGGTGATATAGCCCTTGTCGGTCACGCCCTCGATGATGCCGAAGCGCTTTTGCAGGCACTTGGCAAACTTGTAGGTCGTGGACTCCAGCGGCGTGCCGTAGAGGGAATAGTCGATGTTCTCGGCAGTCTTCCACTCCTTGCACTTGTCGTTCATCTTCTGCATGATGGACAGGGCGAACGGCGTGGCGGCGGGGTCGGTATGGCTCTTGCCGGTCATGTACTTCACGCACTCATAGAGTCCGGCGTAGCCGAGGGAGATGGTGGAGTAGCCGTCGTAGAGCAGGCGGTCGATCGGCTCGCCCTTCTTGAGGCGGGCGCAGGCACCGTACTGCCAGAGGATGGGCGCGGCGTCGGAGAGCGTACCGCGCAGGCGGTCGTGGCGGCAGCGGAGCGCGCGGTGGCAGAGCTCGAGCCGGTCTTCAAAAATATCCCAGAATTTTTCGATGTTGCCGCCGGAGGAGAGCGCGACGTCGGGCAGATTGATGGTCACGACGCCCTGATTGAAGCGGCCGTAATACTTGTGCTTGCCCGGCTCGTAGTTGCCGGCGTTGGCGATGTTGCCCACGCCCGCGTCGGTGAAGCGGTCGGGCGTGAGGAAGCTGCGGCAGCCCATGCAGGGATACACGTCGCCCTTGAGCTCGAGCATTTTCTTTTCGCTGATGTAATCGGGCACCATACGGCGCGCCGTGCATTTTGCGGCGAGCTTCGTGAGATAATAGTAGGGTGAATCCTCGTGGATGTTGTCCTCCTCAAGCGTGTAGATGAGCTTGGGGAAGGCGGGCGTGACCCACACGCCCTGCTCGTTCTTCACGCCCTCGTAGCGCTGGAGCAGCATCTCCTCGATGATGAGCGCGAGATCGCGCTTCTCCTGCTCGCTGCGCGCCTCGTTGAGGTACATGAATACGGTGATGAAGGGGGCCTGTCCGTTCGTGGTCAGGAGCGTGACGACCTGATACTGGATCGTCTGCACGCCGCGGCGGATCTCCTCGCGCAGGCGCTTTTCCACGATGCGGGCGATCTTCGCCTCGTCCTGCGCGACGCCAAGCTCCTCGATCTCGGCAAGCACCTGCTTGCGGATCTTCTGACGCGAAACGTCCACAAAGGGCGCGAGGTGCGTGAGTGAGATGCTCTGCCCGCCGTACTGGTTGCTCGCCACCTGCGCGACGATCTGTGTGGCGATGTTGCAGGCGGTGGCGAAGGAATGCGGACGCTCGATGAGCGTTCCGGTGATGACGGTGCCGTTTTGCAGCATGTCCTCCAGATTCACAAGGTCGCAGTTGTGCATATGCTGGGCATAATAGTCCGTGTCGTGGAAGTGGATGATGCCCTCCTCATGTGCCTTGACGATGTCCTCGGGCAGGAGGATGCGGTTCGTCAGGTCGCGGCTGACCTCGCCCGCCATGTAGTCGCGCTGCGTAGAGTTGACGACGGGGTTCTTGTTGCTGTTTTCCTGCTTGGCTTCCTCGTTGTTGCACTCGATGAGGGTGAGGATCTTGTCGTCCGTCGTGTTGCTCCTGCGCACGAGCGAGCGGGTGTAGCGGTAGGTGATGTAGCGCTTGGCGACCTCGAACGCACCGTGCGCCATGATCTGATGCTCGACAAAATCCTGGATCTCCTCGACCGTGGGCGCGCGGCCCAGCCCTTGGCAGGCCAGCTCCACGCTCTCGGCGATGCGCTGGATCTGAACGGGCGTCATGCGCGCGTCCTCCTCTGTGGCGGCGTTTGCCTTGGTGACGGCGGCGATGATCTTGACGATGTCGAACTCGACCTCCGCGCCGTTTCTTTTGATGACCCTCATGCAGCAGCTCTCCCTTACTCTAAAATATCCGATAAAATCTATCCTACAACACAATATCTTGTGGCAGTTGACCGTCTGCATTTCAAATTATGGCATACTCTCGCGCACAATGCAAGAGGTTTTTGAAATTTTCTCACAATATCTTGTGGTAGCCGAAAACAAGTATAGACTAAATGTGGTGGAATTGCCGTAGCTTTTGCAACAAAGCCGATAAATCGCGGCACTTTTTTCCCGTTTTTCCGCCGCACAGAAAATTTACCTTGCAAAAAGCGAACACTTCTGGTATTATATCAGTCTGTGGGTCTTTGCTTGAGCCCGCAAGAACGAAAGAAGCCTTTCGGAGGTCATGATAGATGGCAGCAAAAAAGAACGATCCCAGGCGTGAGGCGCGCATCGCCAAGAATAACCGCAACCTGAACAGCGCCCTGACGCTCTTCACCGCCGGTTTCATTGCAGAGTTTTACCTTCTGCTCATCAACCAATACTTTGTCAAGGGCTCCGTCGATCAGGTCGTTGCGATCGCAGGTTATCTTGAGGTCATGGCCATTGTCGGCGCGGCCGCGTTCGGCGCGGGCGTTGTGCTCACGGTCATGCGCCGGAAATGGACGCGCTTTGCCGCGGCCGGCAAGTGGCTGCTGGGTCTCGGCCTGTTCTTTGGCGTGTCCTCTCTCCTGATGCGCAGGGTCTACCCGATGGGAACGACGGTCATGTGCATTCTCGTGCCCGTGCTGATGCTGCTGGCGGTCGTGTTCCTGCTCTATCAGCACGAGTTCGCCGTGCAGGCCATCGCCCTGACGCTGGCGATCGCCTCCGCTGTTCTGCTCAATCACGGCAGCTCCTCCATGCCCGCTCTGGTGACCGCCTTCTGCTGGGCCGCTATGGTGCTCGTTGCCGCTCTGCTCGTGCTGACCGTGATGCTGCAGAAGCATGAGGGTTCCTACAAGGGGACCGTCATTTTCCCCGCCAAGACCAATTACGCGCTCACCTGCGCGGTGCTGGTGCTGAGCATCGCCGCCATCGCGGTGTCGCTGTTCGCGGGCCTCGCGTACTATGTGATCTGGGGCGCGGCGGTGCTGCTGTTCGTGCTGGCCGTGTGGTACACGGTAAAGATGCTGTAAAAACCGAACACAGAAGAGGGACGCGCGGGCGTCCCTCTTTCTTTTTTCCTCCGCTTGCATTGCCGCGGGGGATTTGCTATAATCATATCACTGTTTTTCCAATTCATTTCATGAGGTGTTTTTTATGCATGAGCTTGAACGTCAATATCATATCCACTGCGCACAGGGCGAGGTGGGCCGCTATGTGATCCTGCCCGGTGACCCGGGCCGCTGCCCGTCCATCGCCGCGCTGTTCGATAATCCCGTCAAGGTCGCGCAGAACCGCGAGTACACCACCTACACCGGCACGCTGCTCGGCGAGAAGGTCTCGGTCTGCTCCACCGGCATCGGCGGCCCCAGCGCGTCCATCGCGATGGAGGAGCTGCATCAGCTCGGCGCGGATACCTTCATCCGCACCGGCACCTGCGGCGGCATCGACATCAACGTGAAGTCCGGCGACGTGGTCGTCGCCACCGGCGCGATCCGCTACGAGCACACCTCGCTGGAGTACGCGCCCATTGAGTACCCCGCCGTGGCAAACTTCGACGTGACGCTCGCGCTGCGTCAGGCGTCGGAGAACCTCGGCTACCGCACGCACACCGGTGTCGTGCAGTGCAAGGACAGCTTCTACGGGCAGCACAGCCCCGAGAAGAGCCCCGTCTACTATGAGCTTCTGCAGAAGTGGGAGAGCTGGAAGCGTCTCGGCGTCAAGGCCAGCGAGATGGAGTCTGCCGCGCTCTTCGTCGTGGCCGACGCGCTTGGCTGCCGCTGTGGCTCGTGCTTCCATGTGGTCTGGAATCAGGAGCGCGAGAAGGCCGGTCTCGATCAGGACATGAGCGAGGACACCAGCTCCTCCGTCAAGGTCGCGGTCGAGGCGCTCAAGCTCATCATTCGCCGCGACCACGAGCTCGCGGCGCTGCCGAACCATGAGCAGAAGCTGCTGGACAAGTAAAACCGCTTTCCGGAGGACTGTACCATGAGCAAAAAAGTCATCGGCATCCTCGGCGGCATGGGGCCTCTGGCGACTGCCGACCTCTTTCAGAAGATCACGCTGCACACCGTCGCCGCGTGCGACCAGGCGCATCCGCGCGTGTGCATCGACTCAAACACGGACATTGCCGACCGCACGGCGGCGCTGCTCCACGGCGGCGAGGACCCCGTGCCGGAGATGATCAAGAGCGCGAAGCGGCTCGAGAGCATCGGCGCGGATTTCCTCATCATGCCCTGCAACACCGCACACAACTACTATGAGCAGGTCTGCGAGGCCGTGACCATTCCCGTGCTGCACATGATCGCGCTCACGCGCGACGCGCTGAAGGCGCGCGGCGTGAAGTGCGCGGGCCTGCTCGCGACCGACGGCACGGTGCAGACCGGCATCTATCAGCGCACCTTTGAGCAAAGCGGCGTTGCATTGCTCACACCGGACAGCGCCGCCGATCAGGCCGCGGTGATGGACGTCATCTACAACGGTGTCAAGGCCGGCGACCTGACGCACGACGTCGCCGCGTTCCGCGCGGCCTGCGAGCATCTGCTCGCGCGCGGCGCCGAGGTGCTGATCCTCGGCTGCACGGAGCTGCCGCCCGCGTTCGAGCTTTACCACCTCGACTATCCCAACGTTGACCCCACGCTGGAGCTGGCGCTCGGCGCCATCCGCGCGGCAGGCTGCGAGACCAAATAAATGTTCAGGACCCCGCTGCGCGGTCTGCGCCGCCGTGCCGGCTGTCCCTTCGCTGTGCGGCCGGAAGGAGATGTTTTTTCATGGATGAGAGAAAGCTGCTGATCGCGGACGATTCCGAGCTGAACCGCGCGATCCTTGTGAGCGCGTTGGAGAAGAACTTCGATATTCTCGAGGCCGCCGACGGCAAGGAGGCCATCGCCACGCTCGCGGCGCACGAGGGCAATATCGCCGCGCTGCTGCTGGATGTTGTGATGCCCGAGGCGGACGGCTTCGAGGTGTTGGAGGAAATGAACCGCCGCGGGTGGATCGACGAGATCCCCACCATCATGATCTCCGTGGAAACGGGCGGCAGCTACATCGACCGCGCCTTTCAGCTCGGCGCGGCGGACTATGTCAGCCGGCCCTTCGTGCCCAATATGATCCGCCGCCGCGTCATCAACGCCATCCTGCTCCACACCAAGACGCGGAAGCTGACGGGACTCATCGCCGACCGATTCTACCGCCGCGAGCGGAACACCGACATTCTTGCCGCCATTCTCGGCTACGCGGTGGAGTTCCGCAGCGGCGAGAGAGGCGCGCACATGACAAATGTCAGCCGCATCACGGGACTGCTGCTGCACCGCCTGCTGGAACGGACGGACCGCTGCCCCATCGGGCCGGAGGATATCGAGACCGTCTGCATCGCCTCGAGCCTGCACGATATCGGCAAGCTCCTCATCCCCGAGGACATCCTGACCAAGCCCACCGCGCTCACGCCGGACGAGTTCGACATCGTCAAGCAGCACACGCGGCTGGGCGCGAAGATCATCTCCGACCTGCCGATCTATCAGAATGAAACGATCATCAAATATGCCCTTGAGATCTGCCGCTGGCACCACGAGCGCTGGAACGGCGAGGGCTATCCCGACGGCCTCAAGGGCGAGGATATCCCCATCGCCGCGCAGGTCGTCTCTCTTGCCGACGCTTACGACGCGCTGACGAGCAAGCGCTGCTACAAGGAGGCGCTTTCCCACGAGAAATCGCTCGAAATGATCCGCGGCGGCGAATGCGGCAGCTTCAACCCGCTGCTGCTGGAATGCCTGAATGACATTGCCGACACCCTCAAGCACAGCGCAGGGGCCGAGACCGCCGTGGAGCCGCCTGCGTACCGTTGGGCGAAGGAGCTCATTTGGAAGCCGGACGACAGTCGGCAGGAGCTCTCCTCTGCGCGCATGACGAAGCAGGTGGAGCAGGAGCTGTCCAAGCGGCGCTTTTTCAGCGACCTGACGGAGGAGTTCTGGTTTGAATATACCCGCCATCCGGACGCGGTCGCTCTCTCTGCCGGCGCGGCCCGCCGCACCGGTCTGCCGCGCGTCATCGTCGGCCCGCTCAGCTGTACGCAGCTCTGCTCGGTCGTGAGCGCAGACACGATCCAAGCCATGCGGGACCGCCTGCTTCGCGCCGCCTCCGACGAGACCTATTTGGAGTTTGAGACCGAGCTGACGCTCGACGGCCATCCCAGTCTCTGCCAGATCGCCGTACAGATCACCTGGGCCTCGGACGAGCCGGGCCGCTTCAGCAGCCTTTTCGGCCGGGTGCTGGACATTGGCGAGCGCTGCCGCCGGCTGGAGGATTACCGGCAGGCCTTTGCCGCCCCTGTGCTTCATCCGGCGCTCCTGCCGGTCACAGTGGGCGCGGACCATGTGCTGCGCATCACGGGCAAACAAGTCATCGGCGTGCTGGAGAGCTGCCGCAGTATGTTCGACACCGTCCGCCTTGTGGACCCGGAGATCTGTATGCAGCTCACCGACACCTCAGACGGTGCGGTCATGGAAAAAAGCGAGCACTGCTACGACATCTGGAACAAGACGCAGCGCTGCGAGCACTGCATCTCGCAGGAGGTCATCCGCACCCGCCGTGCCCAGACAAAGGTCGAGGCCGTGGGCGACAAGGTGTTCTACGTCCACGCCGCATGCGTTGAGGTGGACGGAACGCCCTACGCACTTGAGCTGGTCAGCCCCATCCGCATGGAAGACCTGCGCGGCGACGAGGACGCGAGCGTGCTCAATCAGCTGCTTCTGCGCAACCGGCAGGTCTACATCGACTCGGCCACCCATGTTTACAACCGCCGTTACTTCGACGACCGCCTGCGCGATCTGGACGGTGAGTTCACGCTCGCCATGCTCGACCTGGACCATTTCAAGCACATCAACGACACCTATGGCCATCTCGCCGGCGACGCCGCAGTTTCCCGCGCGGCACAGGCCATCCGCTCCGCGATCCGCACCAGCGACGAGCTGGTCCGCTACGGCGGCGACGAGTTCCTCCTGCTCTTCCACGATATGCCGCGGAACGCGCTGAAAAAGAAGCTGGAAAGCATCCGCGCCGCGGTGGAAAGCCTTGAATTTCCGGAATACCCCGGCCTGCGCATCACCGTGAGCATCGGCGGTGCACACGCCGTCGGTCCGCTCGTCGACACCGTTCAAAAGGCGGACCAGGCACTCTACCATGCCAAGGCTGCCAAAAACCGTACTGTGCTCTACAAGGAGGACCTCCAATGACCATCCGCGAATTTTACACGCTCGTCGGCGGCAGCTATGACGACATGTCTGAGCGCTTCCCGAGCGACGCGCTCATTCTGCGCTTTCTGACCATGCTCCCGCAGGACGGGAGCATGGAGCTGCTTGCCCGCTCGATGGACGCCGCGGACGCGAAAACCGCGTTTCGCGCGGCCCACACGCTCAAGGGCGTCGCGCTCAATCTGGGCTTGACCGCGCTCGCGGGCGTCTGCTCCGAGATGACCGAGGCGCTGCGCGGCAGCGACGTGCTGCCCGACTCCGTCCCCGCGCTTCATGCGGCTGTGCAGCGCGAATATGACAAAGTGACCGGCGCGCTCGCGCAGCTCACCGCATGAGCGGCACGGAACGGCCCGCCCGCATCGAGCTGATGGACGCCCTGCGCGGCCTTGCCGTGTGCCTGATGGTGCTCCATCACTTTCTCTATGACCTGTGCGCGTTTCTCGGCGCACCGTGGTGGCTGTTCACCAACCCGGTGTTCGACGTGCTGCACTACTTTTTCGCGGGATTGTTCATCTTTCTCTCCGGCATCAGCTCGGATTTTTCGCGCAGCAACCTCAAGCGCGGCGCGAAGGCGATGGCAATCGCTCTCGGCATCACGCTCGTGACCTATTTTATGGATATGACCATCGTGTTCGGCGTGCTGCATCTGCTTGCAAGCTGTATGCTGCTCTTCGGCCTGACGCGTGGATTCTGGGAGGCGCTGCCCGCGTGGGTGCTGCCGGTCCTCTGTCTCGCGCTCATCTTCCTCACCGCGCCCTGCGCGGACGGCGTGACCACGCAGACGCCGCACCTGTGGCTCTTCGGCTTCACCACGCCCGACTTCGCCTCGGCGGACTATTTCCCGCTGCTGCCGTGGTTCTTCGTGTTCCTGCTCGGCACCTGGGCAGGGCGCTATGTCAAGGCGGGCCGCCTGCCGCAGTGGTTCTACACAGCCAGAGCGCCTCACCTCGCCCTCGTCGGGCGTCACGCGCTGCTCCTTTACGTTCTGCATCAGCCCGCGCTCTATGCGCTCACCATGCTGCTCCGGCTCATTTTTATCCGATAGGAGGTCCGCGATGTACTACGGAGAGATCAAAAACTGCGACATCGCCAACGGCGAGGGCGTCCGCGTGACGCTTTTCGTCTCCGGCTGCACCAACCGCTGCAAAAACTGCTTCCAGCCGCAGACCTGGGCGTTTGACTACGGTCAGCCCTTTACCGCCGAAACGGAGGAGGCTCTGCTGCAAATGCTCGCGCCCGCCTATATCAACGGTCTCACGCTTCTTGGCGGCGAACCGTTCGAACCCGAAAATCAACGCGGGCTGCTGCCCTTCCTGCGCCGCGTGCGCGAAAGGCTGCCGGGCAAGACCGTTTGGGCCTTTACCGGTTTCACCTGGGAGCAGCTGCACACCGACGGCTCCCATCCCCGCTGCGAGGTCACGGACGAGCTGCTTTCGCTCGTTGACGTGCTCGTGGACGGGCGCTTTGTGGAGGAGCTGCACGACATCTCGCTCCGCTTCCGCGGCTCGAGCAACCAACGCATCATCGACGTGCCGCGCACGCTGTCGAGCGGCGGCATCACACTCTGGGAGGATCAATAAACCATGGCTCAAGTCAAGATCAAGAAGTTAGACCCCAACGCGACCATTCCCACCAGCGGCTCCGCGTTTGCCGCCGGTTATGACCTCTACGCCTGCCTGAGCGGCGACGGCGAGGTGACCATCCCCGCGCACCACACCGTTATGGTGCCGACCGGCATCGCCGTGGCGCTGCCCGAGGGCACCTTCGGCGGCGTGTTTGCCCGCAGCGGACTGGCGAGCCGCGAGGGGCTGCGTCCCGCAAACTGCGTCGGCGTTGTGGACAGCGACTACCGCGGCGAATGCTTTATCGCCCTCCACAACGATGCGGAGGAGCCGCGCACCGTCCGCACGGGCGAACGCATCGCGCAGCTCGTCCTGCTGCCCTATCTGCCCATCGAGTTCGACGAGGTCGCCGATCTGCCCGAGACCGCGCGCGGCGAGGGCGGCTTCGGCTCCACGGGCAGGTGAGCGCGCATGAACACAATGAACAGGGTCGCGCTCGTCACCGGCTCCTCGCGCGGCATCGGACGCGCCGTCGCCGCGCAGCTTGCCCGTGAGGGCTATGCCGTCGGCATCAACTATTACGAGCGGTGGGATAAGGCCGAGGAGCTTGTCGCGCAGCTTGAACGGGAGGGCTGCCGCGCGCTCGCCGTGCAGGCGGACGTCTCGAAGCGTGACGAGGTCAACGCGATGGTCAAGACGGTCGAGGATACCTTCGGTCCGATCTCCGTGCTGGTCAATAATGCGGGCGTCGCCGGTCAGGCGCTCTTTCAGGATGTGACCGACGCGCTGTGGGAGCGCTACTTCGCCGTCAATCTCAACGGCGCGCGCAATACCATTCAGGCCGTTCTGCCGCATATGCTGCACGAAAAGGCCGGCGTGATCGTCAACATTTCCTCTATCTGGGGCCAGCACGGCGCGAGCTGCGAGGTGACCTATTCCTGCACGAAGCACGCGCTCATCGGTCTCACGCGCTCACTCGCGATGGAGCTTGCTCCCAGCGGCATCCGCGTCAACTGCGTCGCGCCCGGCGTGATCGACACCGACATGGTGCAGGTGCTCGGGCCGGAGGTGCTGCATGATCTTGCCGAGCAGACGCCCCTCGGACGGCTGGGCACGCCGCAGGACATCGCCAACGCGGTAGCGTTCCTCGTCTCGGAAAAGGCATCCTTCATCACCGGGCAGGTATTGACCGTGGACGGTGCGTTTGTCGGATAACCTCAACGAATGAAAGCAGGGGAAGCGAAGCCATTTCATGGCTTCGCTTCCCTTTTTCTCTCTTCTGGAAAAGAAAAGCGACGGTCTTTAGACCGTCGCTTTCATGTTGGCGCTACCTATCTTTCCGGGCCGTTTCCAGCCAAGTATTGTGGGCAGAAGCGAGCTTAACTTCCGTGTTCGGGATGGGAACGGGTGGACCCTCGCCCTAATAAGCACCAACTATATTGCAGCTGCTTTCGCAGTAACAACCATTATATTCACTTTTCCGCTCTCTGTCAAGAGAAAAATGGTGACCCGTACCGGATTCGAACCGATGTTAAAGGCGTGAGAGGCCTCTGTCTTAACCACTTGACCAACGGGCCGTTTTGGTACACCTTCAGGGACTCGAACCCTGGACACCCTGATTAAGAGTCAGGTGCTCTACCAACTGAGCTAAAGGTGCATATACCAGGGATTCCTTGTACCCTGAAAACCGAACAAAGAAAAATTACTCATGCCTCTCAAGGCCTTTGCCTGCTTCTTTCGTAGGTCAAGCCCTCGGACTATTAGTACGCGTCAGCTCCATACATTACTGCACTTCCACCTCGCGCCTATCAACCAGATCGTCTCTCTGGGTCCTTACTTCTTTCGAATGAGAGATCTCATCTTAGGGGGAGTTTCACGCTTAGATGCTTTCAGCGTTTATCTCGTCCGTACATAGCTACCCAGCTATGCCCTTGGCAGGACAACTGGTGCACCAGAGGTACGTCCATCCCGGTCCTCTCGTACTAAGGACAGCTCCCTTCAAATCTCTTACGCCCGCAACAGATAGGGACCGAACTGTCTCACGACGTTCTGAACCCAGCTCGCGTGCCGCTTTAATTGGCGAACAGCCAAACCCTTGGGACCGAATTCAGCCCCAGGATGCGACGAGCCGACATCGAGGTGCCAAACCTCCCCGTCGCTGTGGACGCTTGGGGGAGATCAGCCTGTTATCCCCAGGGTAGCTTTTATCCGTTGAGCGATGGCATTTCCACTCACATACCACCGGATCACTAACTCCAACTTTCGTTACTGCTCGACCCGTCGGTCTCGCAGTTAGGCTCGTTTATGCGTTTACACTCAATGCACGATTTCCGTCCGTGCTGAACGAACCTTTGAGCGCCTCCGTTACCTTTTTGGAGGCGACCGCCCCAGTCAAACTGCCCGCCTAACAGTGTCCCCCGACCGGATTCACGGCCGCAGGTTAGAAATTCAGCAATCCAAGAGTGGTATCCCACCGGCGGCTCCACAAGAGCTGACGCCCCTGCTTCCAAGCCTCCCACCTATCCTGTACATGGGTTACCGAATTCCAGTATTAAGCTGCAGTAAAGCTCCATGGGGTCTTTCCGTCTAGTTGCGGGTAACTGGCATCTTCACCAGTACTACAATTTCGCCGGGTGGGCTGTCGAGACAGTGCCCAGATCATTACGCCATTCGTGCGGGTCAGAACTTACCTGACAAGGAATTTCGCTACCTTAGG
>ERZ773260.762-NODE-762-length-45349-cov-6.603281_pt1 | contig 45349 bp, 34 predicted proteins | sample MGYA00511387_ERZ773260 | MGnify/ENA primary metagenome ERZ773260 (study PRJEB29015, sample SAMEA2737745) | human gut metagenome | biome: human gut; feature: human-associated habitat; material: faeces | place: China | collected 2012 ...
TCGAAGAAAATCCTTCTCGGCCTGCAAATGTGCGCGCCGTCCGCCTCCGACGGACGGCGCGTGCGCTGCAATCAGGCCGCAAATCCTTTGTCAAAAAGGAATTCTTTTTGACAGACTCGAAAAAGCGAAGTGGTTTCCACTTCGCTTTTTTCATTCTATTGGGTTTTAGAGGATGTCCAGCTCGCGGAGCTTTGCGACGAACGCATGGACGTCCTGCCTGAGCACGTCACGCTCGACGTCAAACGCCTCATAGAGTCGCTCGACGATCGCCTCCTCATTCTCGGCCTCCGGCAGCGCGTCCCATATGGCGGCGCCGGTCTCGTTGATCGTGAGCAGTCCCTGGAGCTTCGTCGTCGTCTCGCCGACCGGCACGAGGATCGTGTCGCCCGCGATCTCCCGCTTGACAAGCTGTGCTTTGAGCTTCATGTGTTTTTCATCCTTTCATACGCGCTCTGCGTCAGCGCGGCAGTAGCCTTCGTCATGGCGCAGACATATTCCGGCCTTCCGTCAAACGCGCCCGTCTCGGTCACGCACATCGCGGCGCAGGCATGGCACATGTGCTTATATTCGCACTGTGTGCACGCCGGCGGCAGCAGAATGCGCGCCGTGGCCGCCTTGGTTTCCTCCCATGCGCGCGCAAAGCCGAGCTCCGGTACGGAGACATCCGGCTGTACCATCATGCCGCACGGCGTCATGACGCCGCGCCAGTTGATCCAGAACGAGCTGCGTCCCGCGCGGCAGGCCATCTTCTCCCCCGGCGTCCCGTCGCACACTTCGCTCTCCGGCGCTCGGATACCGGCGCGCATCGCCTCGGCGCGCTGGCAGAACATCTCGTCCGAAAACCGCAGCCGGTCCCAGCGAACGCTGCAGGCGGCAGCCTCCTGAAAGGTAAAACGATCGTTGCTGCCGGTCGCGTGCTCGTCGCGGCGCACGGGCGGGAACATGTACGACGCCATCTGCACCGGTGTGCCGAGCTCGGTCGCTATGGCATAGATCGCGTCCATATCATCGACATTGTACGGCGTCATGGAAGCGTTGAGCTTCACGCCGATGCCGAGCGCCTTGAGCGCGCGGATATTGTGCACGACGCGGTCATACATCGGCCGGCCGCACAGCCGTTCATATGTCTCATTGCAGCCGCCGTAAAGCGTGATGTTCATGCGCGACGGCGGCTCATGCCGGAAAAAATCCAGCCAGTCGTCGTCGATGAGCGATGCGTTGCTGTTGATGGACACCATGAGCCCCATCTTCTTGAGTTCGGTGAGCAGATAGCGGAAATCCACGCGAATAAGCGGCTCTCCGCCGGTCAGCAGCAAAAACAGCATCCCCTGGCTGCGTGCCTGCTCCGCGATGGCGAGCCACTCGTCCGCGGTGAGCTCCGCCCCGCGCCGCCGCTGTTCCTCGGGCGTGAGGTGCACGTAACACATGCGGCAGTTGAAGTTGCAGCGCGCCGTGAGCTCAAAGCTTCCCGCAAGCGGGATGCCCTTTGCGCAGGCCCGCGCGTGGAGATAAGCCGACAGCCGTGGCTCGGTGCTCATCTGTTCCATATCAGATACCTCCCAATTTGCCCCGCAGGGTTTCGACCGCCGTGGCGTCCGGCAAGCAGTCCATGCGCAGCACCGGCACGTCGGAGACGAGCCGCGCCACGCATTCGGTCATTTGTTCCGCCGAGCGCGCGTCCCATTCGTAATACGCGCACTGGCTGAGCACACCCGCAAACGCCGCCTGCGGGCTCGGGACAAACACGCGGTTTTCACTGCCCTGCCCGAGCAGGACGATCGCCCGGACCGGCACCGTTACATTTTCGGATATGCCGGACGTGCCCGAATAGAAAATGCCATTCGCGGTCTTATTTTCGACGTTCACAAGCGCACGGTCGCCATTGACGACCCGCGCTCCTGCGCAGCGCTGCCAGAGCGCAGCCTGTGTGCTTTTACCGATGCCGCTCGGACCGGAAAACAGGATGGCCTCGCCCGTGCGCGTCACAATGTACGCGCTGTGCAGCACGAGCATTCCACGCTCGGCAAACACGTCAAACAGCCCCACAGCCTCCAGCACCGTGCTGACCGACGCGCCGGTGCGATAAGCGCTCGCAAAGATCACATCCGTGTGCGCACCGTTTGTCACGGCATAGGTAAAGTGCGGAATATCCCCCGGTGCACTGACCCATTGCAGAAGATGCCGCTGCGCGCCCGCTTGCCAGCGAAACACATCATTGCGCCGCAGCGCGTCTGCCGGCGGTGTGGGCAGCGCATCGCTGAACCGCAGGCAAATCGTGTGATCAGGCACGCCGTCCGGCACACGAAACGCTTCGCACACCGGCGAGCGTTCGAGCGGCGCATCAGACTCCAACGCGAAGGCCACGCCGCCGAAGCGATAAAGCTCACGGTACATAGGTCACAAACAGCAGCGCACTCGCACCTTCGTGAAAGTGGCTGGTATAGCTGCTCTGGCTCTCGCCTGCCGCGAGATCTTTGATGCCCGCGCGGTACGTGATGCCGCCAAGCAGCATATCGCCGCTGACATTTTTATAGTAGACATAGACCTGCGCGGCGGCAGCGCCGGAGTTGTTGGTCACGGTGATGGTGTTGTCGCTCGTCGTGACGGTGAACAGATCGTCGTGCATGGACAGCGGCTCTGCGAACGCGGCGTAGGCTGTCACGGTCACTGTCAGCTCCTCCGGCTTCTCAGGCATAGTCTGCGCGCCGAGCTCCAGCGCCTGAAGCGTCTGCCCGGCCGGGAGCGTGCTGATATCAAACTCATAGCACTCACTGCCGCGCGTGAGCGTGATGTGCGCATACTGCACGTCGCTGCCGCCGGTGTTTTTCACGCGGATGCAAAACACGTCCGACACCGTCTTGTCAGACCCATCCTCGACAAACAGCCCCGCATAGCGGCCGGTGCTGACAAGCTGCAGATCGTTGCCGATGTCCATGCCGTCCAGCTTGGACTTCTCCGCCGCAAGACCGTATTCATCTGGCTTGGCGGGCTTTTTCCCGCAGCCCGTGCACGCGAGCAGCAGCGCTGCGGCAAGCGTGAGCAGCAGCGCGCGCACACCGCGTGTCCTGAATTTATTCATAGTTTTGCTCCTTTGCTGCGCGCTTCATCGCGCGGCGTCCGATTCTTGAAAAAATGCCCTGCCCAATCGGGCAGGGCATTTCCTTGTGTAAGCTTGTGTCAGGAGGCGAACAGTTTCGATCCCTCCAACGGAACATGGTAGCAGAATCCAAGCTGATCCGGGTTGATCACGCAGTTCCCCTGAGAGAACACATTGTTACGATAATCGCCGAAGATATCTCTGCAGGTATCCTGGTTGAGGTTGAGCGGCTTGCCGCAGTTATCTGCGATGCTGGCACTCAGTTCAAAGCTCTCGAAGTAGACTTCGGGTTTCACATAGGTTTTCTTCATACGTTCGATCACTCCTCTCTTAGTGCTGCCACTTGCCGAAAATATCGTGCCACCAGTCACGGATGGACGGACGCACCGTCAGCTTTGCGGTGATCGGGTCACTCGCAACACCGTCGGCATTGATGGCGCAGACGGTGTAGTCCGCCGTTGCCGTCGCCGTCACGGTATAGGTGAACACGTGGTAGGTCACCTTCTTCGCGGAAGAGCCCCAACCGCTGCGCTCGGTGCGAACCTTGTAACTGTCGATCGTCACATCGTCGACATGGATCGCCTCGACATCCGCAGACGTCTTAACCGTCAGGGTCGCCTTGCCGCCCTTATGGACATTGCGGCTCCACTTGGCCGTGAAGTGCTCAGGCTCAAAGGTCTGCTCGGGCGCGGCAAACAGCGCGCGCACACACATGACCGCAGCGTCCTGCTCCTCAGCGGTCGGCGCGCTCAGTGCAGCTGCGCTGGCCGGTTTGTCCTTAAAGGTGATCTTCAGGTTCGTCAGGGACAGGATGCCGTCACCCGTGTTGGTGATCGTGAAGCTGCCGCCGGAAGCGCCGATCTCGTAGTACATCTCGGTGGCGGTGCTGATTTGCTGACCATCCGTGCCAACAACCATCGTCGCGGCCATACCACTGGGAGCTTTTGCGCCGATCTGGACGCTTGCGATGTTGGTATCACCCGGGACGGTAAACGTGATCGCCTGACCGGTGGCCAGATAGACCTCGTTGTTCGGGCCACGGTTCTTATAGTCGGTGATGTTCGCTGCTGCAGCGCCGTCGATGAAGAGAGTTGTCTTTACATTATCAGCCACCAGCGCGTCATGCAGCTTGATGTACTGCGGGTAACCCTCGCCGTCCTGCGCGTAGTCACTCTTATCCTTGCCCATGGGGTCATAGACGCGGATGGCATCGAGCCAGAAGCTGTAGGAATCATTGCCCGTGTGATCGAAGAACTCACCGTAGCCGACCTCGATCTTGACGGTATACGTGTCATAATCCAGACCGGAGACCTTGATCACCGGGATCTGGTAGAGCGCCTTCGCGCTGTCAGTCGTCACACCGGCGGCATCGCCATTGTAGCCGTAGTACGTGTCGCACGGGCCGACCTTCACTTTTTCTCCCTTGGAATTCGTCACGGTGTACATGACCGTGCCGGAGGTGTTGCTGGTCAGGGAGATGACATCAAAGCCAGTGCCCTTGAAGGTGAAGGTCGCAGCGGGCACCTGACCGAGCTTACTGGTGTTGGCATCGACCGTGACCTTGGTGGCGCTGCCCATGGAGAAGGTGCTGCATTTGGCATAGGCAGGGTCATAGCCGTAGACGTTGTTGTTCTCGCTCTTGAGCTGCTCAAAGACCTGCTGCTTCGTCGTATCCTGCTCGCCGACGGTCGTCCAGTAGCCGTTTTTCTGGTTCTTATTGACAACGTTCGTGCCATCGGCATTCGTAAACGTGGCGAAGCTGTCCTCATAGTAGACGCTCGTCGCGGGGATGATGTTGACGGAGAAGACCGTCGGCTGCTCAGCCGGATCATTCGTAAACTTGACAAAGAGCGAGATCGCCGCCGTGCTGTCAAGCGTATTGTGGAGCGTATACGTCACCGTCTTATCGTCGCTGTTGATCTTCGCAGTGCCGTACTTGCCCGTATTCTCAAGCGTCTGCTCACCGGCAAGCAGTGACATCTGCGCGATCGTGCTGGCATCCTCAATGCCGAATGCGCTCACCGGAATCGTCACCGGCAGACCGAAGTCAACGACATAGGTCTTGGCCTTCAAGTCCTTGCGGTCATAGTGCAGCATGAGCGTCTTGCCGTCTTCGGAAATCTCAGCCCAGCGGTACTCATAAATGCCGCTCTTGTAGTTGCCGGTCACACCGTCAAGCTGCTTAATGTCCTTACTGATGGTCTGCTGGTTACCGGAAGCATTGACCACATAGGCGCTGTCCGGCAGATAGCCGTTATCCTCGGCAGTCTTGCCCATCCACGGACCGGCTTCGCCGATGCAGGACTTGCCGTCCATGAGCGCAGTCTTGTAGTTCGGCTCAGGATCGGTTGCCTGATGCTTTGCCACGATCTGATACTTATAGATCTGGGTGTCGGCATCGTCATCCCAATAGGTGACGTTCAGGTTGGTTTCGAGTTCCACCGCGCTCAGGTAGATCAGCACGAGCTTGCCTGTATTTTTTGCAGGCCACTTGATGTTGCTAATCTTGCCGTTGACAATAGGTTCTGTGCCATAGCTTGCGTCCCAAACCACGGTCTCATCATACCAAATGCCGCCGGCCTGCGTCGTTTTCATATTCCAGTTGATGCTGTCATTTTTGTACCATTTATTGTCGTCATCCTGTCTGGTACGCACACCATCGGTTACCGTGATTTTCGAGATCGTATAGTACTCGTTCTCTTTCGGCATGATGATGCCAATGTCACGACCTGTTTTCTCATAGTTATAAATCGTCGTGGAGCCCGGATACATATTTTCCTTCGAAGGCAGCACCGTGTTGTCAGGATAGACGACCGCAAACGTCAGCGCTACCTGACCATTACTTCCATTGCCATCGGAGGGGATTCCAACACCCCAGTCCTTTGTGTACGTGGTGACGTCCTTTGTGACTTCCGTCTTCTGCAGGTAATATGCGACCAGCTGATCGCCGGAGCGGAAATAGTGCCAGATACCGTCCGCAGTCTGATACTGCCACGCGCTCTTATTCGCGCTGTTGGTATAGTAGCGGACATTGGTCAGCGTCGTACCGTCACCGGTGCTGTCTCCCGATCCGGAAGCATCCTGTTTGTGGTACTTATCCAGACGCATGGTTTGCCAATAGGTGGCATCCATTTGGGGGTTGCGGCTCGAATTGTTTTTGCGGAAATAGCCATTTGCAGGCGCAAGCGTCGATACATCAACGCCAGCCGCATTCGATGCCTCTGCGCTCGTGATCTCATATCTGTCACTGTTGCTGTTGTAATCATGCACATGGCAGGTCGTGATCATGTACTCAAGGGTAAGCGAATTCGCCGTGAGCGGATCAGAAGGCAGGTTGTCATTGACGACGATGTGATACCATGTTCCATCAATCTGAACATCCGTCGTTCCGACATTGCGGCCAGTAATGGTGATCGTGCTGACGTCGATGGGGTCTTTTCCAACCGCAATGGGCGTGCCGAGAACGTAGCCGTCTTTGCTGACAAGCTCGCCATTAGTAAGTCCATCGAAATATGAACACTTACTATTAGCTGTTTCAGCACTCCACTGTCCATTGGAGTAATACAACCATGCGTCTCCACTTTTCAGATAATAACCTTTATGCGACGGAATCCAACTGCTGTTATTATCAATCCATGTCCACTGAGCAGCATTGTCAGCATCATCCACCCATTCAGCGTTGGCATCCAGATATTTTCCCTCGCTGTTTACGATGTAGTATGCCGTGCCCACAGTCATGCTCGTCGTGAGCTCGCCCTTGAGGTCATGCTTACTGGTAACATTGACTTTAGCCACTTCGTCGTCATGAGAGTAGCTGCTCAGAACCTGACCGGGCATAGTTTTTGACCACGTTTCACCGACGGTAAGGTCAATGCGCACGTCGTTCTCGCCCGCGACCGTGAGATCCATGGAATAGGACTGGCCGTTATCGGCTTTGGCGGTGACCGTCGCAGTACCTCTCGAGAGGGCGTTGACCGTCACGCGGTTTCCGGTCACGGTGCTTGCGGCGCTTCTCGTCACGCTGCCGAGAGACAGAACGCTCGCATCGCTGACAGACCACACTGCATTCAGGCCGGTGGAAAGACGCAGAACCGAAGAATTGCCCACAGTCAGTGTCTGTCCGCGGTGAGCGGTCTCGACCTGCGGCACTACGGGCGTAAAGTAGTCGCTGTTGTTGTTCGACAGAGTCTGCATGAGTCCCTTGACATAGCCCTGTTCGTTGGCGTTGTATTCCGGTTTCGGATCGTCGCACCAGAAGCAGATCATCGCGCCGATCGGCGTCACGCTGCCGTTCTTATCGCCGCGCACAGAGGTGACAGGCGTATTTACCACGCCGTTTTGGGCATGTTTATACGTGTATGCTGTGACTTTATCAGCAAGCACATAATACCATGCATCATTGGTATTGAGGATCTTGTGACCCTTATCTGCAATAAAGCTTGCAGGTGCCGGGGTGTAGCCAGTCCAGCCGGTCGTCCAATAGCTGACGACGATGTCCTTGGAAAATTCGCCACCGCTTGTGTTGCTGTTATAGTAAATGCCGTCGTTAAACGCGATGGGCGTCATACCGGCCGCAACGATCTGCGCGGCGACCGCATTGACATAGCTGACAAAGTTGCCATACTTTTTATCCTTGATCAGCGCTGCAAAACCGTCGGTCTTGTCATTGGCATACTCGTCCGCGCCCATGTTGAAGTAGCCGCAGCCCTTGCCGGCGAAGTAATTGATGTACTTCTGCAGGAGCGCCTGCGTGAACGCAACGGCAGTGGTATTCGCCACGTCAATCGTGCGGACAGAGTCGTAGGCGGAGCAGTTCACCCCCGTCAGAGAGGTCGCCGCGCTCAGGATCGCATCCATGTGACCCGGCGTGTTGATCAGCGGGATGATGGAGATGTTCTTGCTCTGCGCATAGGCAATGATCGCGTCCATATCAGACTGCGAGAGCTCATTCGCGCTGCCCGCATCGTAATACTTCACGTTGCCGTTATGGATCTGCGTCTTCACGTCATCACTGGCATAGGTCTTCCCATCAACCGTGACAGACATATCGTCCAGCAGGAAACGCAGGCCGTCGTTGCCGATGGCCAGCTCCATGTGGGTATAGTTATTCGCAGAGGCCGTGTCGATCAACGACTTGATCTCAGCGACGCTGAAATATTTTCTGCCGCAATCCAAATGGAAAACGCGCATGAAATCATTTCGTGCCGAGCTGCTCGCTCCTGTCTCGTTCGTTGCCATCGTGAACGCTGACATGGACATCAGGCTCAGCAGCATGACCAGTACAAGAATCATGGAAAGCACTTTTTGCATTGTCGTTCTTTTCCGTGCCTGGTTCATTCTTGTCATTCCTTTCGATACCTTTTTTCCTGCCGTTTTGGGGCCATCGTGCCGCAAAATGGGCGCAGCACGACATACTGTTCTTATATTACTATACAAATTGCGACGTTTCAATACCTTAACTGCTTTTTTGCACAAATTTTCGTATAATTTTTTTAGGAACACACTGCTGTATTTGGGCACAACTACCAAAACCAGGCCCTGCGCAGGCGCAGCGGAGAACCCCGCTACAGCGCAGAACCCTGTGTAAGATCGTCGCGCGCGAAAGCGGCGTGGATCGCATTGAGCACGCGCTTTTTGTCCGCGCTCCAGAGCGGCGCGATGAGGTCGCGCTTGGCGCCGTCGCCGGTCAGACGGTGGATGACCGTCTCCGGCGGGAGCACGCGCAGACACTGCTCGAGCAGGTCGATATAGTGCTCCGGCGTGAGCACCTCGAACTTCCCGGCAGCATAATCCTCTGCCAGATCCGTGCCGCGCAGCACATGCAGCAGGTGCAGCTTGATGCCCTGCGCCCCGCACTGACCGATATAGCGCGCGGTCTGCACCATCTGCGCATCCGTCTCGCCGGGGATGCCGAGGATCTGATGCACGATGACCTCGAGTCCGGCGGCGCGCAGACGGCGCACCGCATCGTCGAACACCGGCAGGTCGTAGCCGCGGCGGATATAGGCCGCGCTGCGCGGATGGATGGTTTGCAGACCGAGCTCGACCCAGACTGGCTTTTCGGCGTTCAGCCGCCGCAGGAGCGCAACGGTTTCATCCGGCAGACAGTCCGGCCGCGTGGCGACCGAGAGCGCGACCACATCCTCCGGCGCGAGCGCCTGCGTGAACAGCGCCTCCATGCGTGCAAGGCTGCCGTAGGTGTTCGTGAAGTTCTGAAAATAGGCGATGTACTTGCCGCCGCCGTTTTTGGCGCGGACGCGCGCCTTGGCCGCCTCGATCTGCTGCGGAATGTCCAGTGCACGATCGGCGGCGAAGGCGCCGGAACCGTCCCCGGCACAGAAAATGCAGCCGCGCGTATCGATGGCCCCGTCCCGGTTCGGACAGGTAAAGCCGCCGTCGAGCGCAAGCTTATAGACCTTGCAGCCGAAGCGGCGGCGCAGTTCCTCGTTCAAAGTGTGATAATACATAGCAGAAAAAGGCCGGGGATGCCCGGCCTTTGTGTTTATGCCTTCATCTGGCGCTTTCGCGCGAGGTTGACCATGCCCTCAGGCATATCGTTGAGGTTCATGAGCATCTTGCCGCTGCCGAACGCCGCGCACGAGAGCGCATCGTCCACCACGGTGGTGCGGATGCCGGTGTCCTTCTCGACGAGCTGGTCAAAGCCGTAGATCAGACTGCCGCCGCCGGCCATGACGATGCCGTTTTGCGCGACGTCAGAAACGAGCTCCGGCGGCGTGCGCTCAAGCACCATGTGGATGGTCTCGAGAATGTCGCGCGCGGGCTCGGCGATGGCCTCGACGAGCTCGACCGAGCTGATCTTCACGGACTTCGGCAGTCCGGTCGTCAGGCAGCGGCCCTTGACCTCCTGAATGCCGACCTCGGCGCGCGGCACGAGGCACGCGATGCCGATCTTGAGCTCCTCCGCCGTGCGCTTGCCGATGAGGATGTTGTGCTTGCGGCGCACGTAGCGCACGATCGCCTCGTCAAAGGCGTCGCCGGCGGTCTTGATCGACTCGCTCTCGACCACGCCGCCGAGAGACACGACCGCGACCTCCGTCGTGCCGCCGCCTATGTCGATGACCAGATGGCCGTCCGGCTTGGAGAGATCGGCGCCCGCACCGGCCGCCGTCGCCACGGCGGACTCGACCAGATACACCTTGCGCGCGCCGGCCTCGATGACGGCGTCGATGACGTTGCGCTCCTCCACGCCGGTCACGCTGCTCGGCACGGTGACGAGCACGCGCGGCTTGAAGAGGCTGAACGACGTCACGCGCGAGAGCAGCTCCTTGAGCATGAGCGCCGTCATGTCATAGTCCGAGATGACGCCCGCGCTGATCGGATGGATGGCAACGATGTTCGCCGGTGTGCGGCCAAGCATCTTCTGCGCGTCCTGACCGACCTTGAGCATGCGGCCGGTGTACTTGTCGACCGCCACGATGGACGGCTCGCGCAGCATGATGCCCTTGCCGCGCACAAACACGCGGATGTTGGTCGTACCGAGGTCGATGGCAATGTCCCGTTCAAAAATCATCATAAAGCAAAACTCCCGTATCATCCGCGCTGCGGATGTTATAGTTGATCGTAGCCGTCCGGCGGCTGTTTTAGTCAGCGGAGCGCGCAACCGTGGCGCACACCACCTGCTCTGCGCCCGCCTTGCCGAGCACCCGTGCGCACTCTGAAAGCGTCGCGCCGGTCGTGACGATGTCGTCCATGAGCAGGATGCGCTTTCCGGTCACGTCCGCACCCGTTTTCATGCGGTACGCACCGGCAATGTTCGCGCGGCGTTTGGCAGCGTCGCCCATTCCGGACTGCGGCTGCGTGTTGCGCTGCTTATGCAGCGTCGGCGTGAGCGGAAGGCCGAGTGCCTTCGCCGTCGCTTTCGCCAGCAGACGCGCCTGATCGTAGCCGCGCTCGCGCAGTCTCCTGCGGCTCAGCGGCACCCACGTGACGAGGTCATACTCCCCTGCCAGCTCCGTGCGCACCGTGTCGGCGACGAGGCGGCCGTAGACCTTGGCATACCCGGTCGCGCCGCCGAATTTGTAGCGCAGGAGCGACGCGCGCACATCGCCCTCATAATTGAGCGGTGAGACGCACGCACGAACGAACGAAAAGCGCTGCCGTCCGCCGTTTTGCACAAACGGCAGGCCGGTCCTGCAGTGTGCGCAGAGGCCGTCGCCGCTCGTCTCGAGAAAATCATGGCAGAACGCGCACCGCGGCGGATAGAGCAGGTCGAGCAGGAATGTGACCGCCTTCATATCGCACCGCACTCCCCGCAGAGCCGGGCGCGCAGACCGCTGTAGCGGCGGGTCTGCGTCTGGTTGTCGATCATGTGATAGGCTGCGCTCTCGTCCCCGACAATAATGAGCAGGGACTTGGCGCGTGTAATGGCCGTGTAGAGTACGCTGCGTGTGAGCAGCATGGGCCCGGCCTTGCCGATGCAGAGCACGACCGCGCGGTACTCGCTGCCCTGCGATTTGTGCACCGTCATGACCCATGCGTGCTCGAGCTCGTTGAGCATCTCGAAGCCGTAGGTCGCGGTCTTCCCGTCGTAGCACACGGCAAGCGTCTCCGTCTGCGGATCGATGGCCGTGATCTGACCGACGTCGCCGTTATAGACGCCGGTTCCGGCGGTCGTACCGTCCGGATTTTTGAGCACGATGTCATAGTCATTGCGGATCTGCATGACGCGGTCGCCCTCGCGAAAGACGGTCTCACCGAAGCGCCGCTCCTTCTTCTCGGGCGAGGGCGGGTTGAGCGCTGCCTGCAGGCGCACATTCAGTGCCGCCATGCCGGTGTCATACTTGCGCGTCGGCGTGAGCACCTGAATGTCGGACGGCGGGATCTTCATATTGTTCGGCAGCCGCGTCCGGCACAGCTCGACGACCGTGTCGGCGGCCTTCTGCGCGTCCGCGCGCCGGAGGAAGAAGAAGTCCCCGCTGTTTTGCGAAAGCGGCGGGTGCTCGCCGCGGTTGATCGCGTGCGCGTAGGAGACGATGCTGCTGCCGGCGGCCTGGCGGAAGATCTCCGTCAGGCGCACGGTCGGCACGACACCGCTGCGGATGATATCCGAAAAGACGTTGCCCGGTCCGACGGACGGAAGCTGGTCAGCGTCTCCCACGAGGATGAGCCGGCACTCCGGCCGCATGGCGCGCAGCAGCGCGCACATGAGCGAGATGTCCACCATGGAGCACTCGTCGAGAATGACGGCATCACACTCGAGCGGGTCATCCTCGTCTCGCCGGAAGGTGATGTCCTGATGGTCGTCACTCATGCCGGCCTCGAGCAGACGGTGGATCGTCTGCGCGCTCTGCCCGGTCAGCTCGCTCATGCGCTTGGCGGCGCGTCCGGTCGGGGCGGCAAGCTGCGTGTCGAGCTTAAGCGCGTCAAAGAGCGCGAGGATCGCGCGGATGGACGTCGTCTTGCCTGTGCCGGGGCCGCCGGTGATGGCGATGACCTGATGCTGGCAGGCGAGGCGCAGCGTCTCCTTTTGCTGGTCGGCAAAGGTCAAACCGAGCTGCGCTTCTATGCGCGCGGCGATCTTGTCGGTGTCCGGCATACGGCGGTATTCCGTCTGCGTCATGGCAAGCAGGCGCTCGGCCGTGTAGGCCTCCGCCTCATGCAGGCGCGCGAGATAGCATCCGTCACACCCGGCGACCCGCTCGCGCACGAGCGCGCCGCTGTCGACGAGCGCATCCACGCTCTGCGCGACCAGCTCGTCCGGCACGCCGCTGAGCTGTGACGTAGCCGCAAGCAGGTTGCGGTAGGAGATAAAGCAGTGCCCGCGCACGGCGTTGTAGGCAAGCTCATACAGCGTCGCCGCGGCGACACGCTCCGCACTCTGATCGTCAAAGCCGTGGCCGAGCGCCAATGTGTCCGCCTCCTGAAACGAGGCGCCGATGGCGTCCGAAACGAGTATGTAGGGGTTGTCCTGCACGAGCTGAAGCGCATCATCCCCGTAATACTGGTACATTCGCAGAGCAATGACCGGGCGGATGTTCGCCGAGGCCAGAAACTCGATCAGGCGGCGCATACCGGCCTGACGGCGGAAATTCGCCGACATAGCCTTCGCCTTGGAGACGCTGATGCCCTTGATCGTGCAGAGCTTTTCCGGCTCATATTCCAGCACATTGAGCGTGTCCGCACCAAAGCGCGACACCATCAGCGACGCCGTCGCCGGGCCGATACCGCGCACGGCGCGTCCGGCAAGGTAGGCATAGATCGCGTCCGCAGTCTCCGGCATGGTGCGCTCGGCAAAGTCGGCCTTGAACTGCTGACCGTGCGCCGGATGCGTCATCCAGCTGCCGCTGACGATCATGGACTCACCCGGCACGGCATACGGAATGCAGCCGACGACCATCGTCTGGCTGCCGTCGTCCACGTCGAGCTTGAGCACGGTATAGCCGTTTTCCTCGTTTTGATAAATGACCGCCGCAACGGTCCCGCATAATTCTATTGGGTTGCTGTTTGCATCCATTGGCAAATTTCCTCTGTTTTGCACACTTTCAGATCTTCACACCGCCGCGCCGCGCGCTCGCAGAGCGCGGCCGCGTCGTCCGTCAGGCCGCAGTCGATGAGCAGAACATCCGCCACGAGCGTTCCGCCCTCGCGCAGCCAGCGAATGCCGCGCAGAAGCTGTTCGAGCTCCGGTGCGTCCCCGCATGCCCGTATGACAAGCGTGAGCCGTGCGTCCCGGCTCGAGCGCACCGGCGTGAGCAGTGTGCAGCCGAGCATCCGCAGCAGCCACGCAAAGCCCAGGATCAGCAGCGCACACAAGGTGATCTGAATGAACATCTTCACCGCCCCCCTCTCCTTTCAGGCTATGAGAAAGGGGGCTTGACCGTTAACCTTCGAGTTCTTTTTTCAGGAATTGACCGGTGTAGCTCTCGGCGCAGCGCGCGCAATCTTCCGGTGTGCCGGTAAAGACGATGCTGCCGCCCGCGTCGCCGCCCTCCGGACCGAGATCGATGATATGATCGGCCACTTTGATGACGTGCAGGTTGTGCTCAATGACGAGCACCGTGTTGCCCGCGTCGGTCAGACGATCGAGAATATCGATCAGGCGCGCGACGTCCGCCACGTGCAGACCGGTCGTCGGCTCATCGAGCACATAGATCGTCCGGCCGGTACTGCGCTTGGAGAGCTCCGTCGCAAGCTTGATGCGCTGCGCCTCGCCGCCGGAGAGCGTTGTGGACGGCTGACCGAGCTTGACATAGCCGAGGCCGACATCCATGAGCGTCTGCAGCCGGTCGCGGATCTTCGGCTGGTTTTGAAAAAATGCGAGCGCCTCTTCGACGGTCATGTCCAGCACCTCGGCAATGTTCTTGCCCTTATAGTGCACCTCGAGCGTCTCGCGGTTATAGCGCTTGCCCTTGCAGGCCTCGCACGGGACGTAAACATCCGGCAGGAAGTTCATCTCGATCTTCAGCAGGCCGTCGCCGGAGCAAGCCTCGCAGCGGCCGCCGCGAATGTTGAACGAGAAGCGCCCGGCGCTGTAGCCGCGCAGCTTCGCGTCCTGCGTGGAGGCAAAGAGGCTGCGGATATCGTCAAACAGCCCGGTATATGTCGCCGGATTGGAGCGCGGCGTGCGGCCGATGGGACTCTGGTCGATATTGATGATCTTGTCCAGATACTCCACACCGTCAATGCCGTCGCATTTGCCGGGACGGAGCTTCGCATGGTTGAGCCTGCCCGCAAGCGTTTTATACAGTACCTCGTTGACGAGTGAGGACTTGCCGCTGCCGGACACGCCGGTCACGCACGTCATGACGCCCAGCGGGATCTGCACATCCACGTGCTTGAGGTTGTGCTCGCTCGCGCCGTGGATCACGAGCGCGTGGCCGTTTCCGGTGCGGCGCTGCGCGGGCACGGGGATCTTCTTTTTGCCGGACAGATACTGCCCGGTGATGGAGCGCTCGCAGCGCGCGACCTCGTCCGGCGTACCGGCGCAGACCACTTCCCCGCCGTGCACGCCCGCGCCCGGGCCGATGTCGATGAGATAGTCTGCCGCACGCATGGTGTCCTCGTCGTGCTCGACGACGATGAGCGTGTTGCCGAGGTCACGCAGCTCGCGCAGTGTGGCCAGCAGCTTTTCATTGTCGCGCTGGTGCAGGCCGATGGACGGCTCATCCAGAATATACAGCACGCCCATGAGCGACGAGCCGATCTGCGTTGCGAGCCGGATACGCTGGCTCTCGCCGCCGGAGAGCGTTGCCGCCGAGCGCGCGAGCGTCAGGTACTGCAAGCCGACGCTCTGCAGAAAATGCAGCCGCGAGCGCACCTCGCGTAAAATACTGTCGGCGATCTGCGCGTCTTTCTCACTGAGCGCGAGCCGGTCAAGAAACGCCAGCTCCTCCGTGATTGGCAGCGCAGTGAATTCCGAGATGTTCAGCCCGCCGACCGTGACGGCCAGCACCTCCGGCCGCAGCCGCGCGCCGTGACAGTCCGGGCAGGCCGTCTCCGCCATGCAGTCCTCAAGCGATGCGCGCATGGCATCGCTCTGCGTCTCCTGATAGCGGCGCTCAAGGTTGCAGACGATGCCCTCAAACGGGCGGCGCAGCACGCCGCTGCCGCGATTTGTGTCGTAGTGCAGGGTGAGCTCCTCGTCCCCCGTGCCGTAGAGCAGGATCTCGCGCACGCGCTCCGGCAGGTCACCGATGGGCGTTGCAAGGTCAAAGTGATATTTTTCCGCCAGCGCGTCGTAATACATCCGGCTGATGCTCTCATCCTTGACGCCGTTCCAGCCGCTCGCGGTGATGCCGCCGTCGAGGATAGACTTCGACAGATCCGGAATGATGAGCGCCGGGTCGATGCGCAGCCGCGTGCCGAGGCCGCCGCAGGTCGGGCACGCACCGTAGGGGCTGTTGAACGAGAACATCCGCGGCGTGAGCTCCTCGATCGAGATGCCGCAGTCGTCGCAGGCGTAGTTCTGCGAGAAGAGGATCTCGCGCTTCTCCTCCGGGATGTCCGCCAGCACGAGACCGCCGGAGAGCGCGGACGCGATCTCGACAGCATCGGTCAGGCGGCGGTTCTGGTCGGGACGAATGACGACGCGGTCGACCACGATCTCAATGTTGTGCTTGCGGTTTTTATCGAGCGTGATCGTCTCCGTGAGGTCGTAGATGCTGCCGTCCACGCGCACGCGCACATACCCGCCGCGGCGGGCATCGTCGAACACCTTCTGGTGCTCGCCCTTGCGTGCACGGATGACCGGCGCAAGGATCTGCACGCGCGTCGCCTGCGGCAGCGCCGCGATCTGATCGACGATCTGGTCGACCGTCTGGCGGCGGATCTCCTTGCCGCACTTCGGGCAGTGCGGCACGCCGACACGCGCCCACAGCAGACGCAGATAGTCGTAGATCTCCGTGACCGTGCCGACGGTCGAGCGCGGATTTTTGCTGGTGGTCTTCTGATCGATGGAGATGGCCGGGCTCATGCCGTCGATGGAGTCGACGTCGGGCTTGTCCATCTGCCCGAGAAACTGCCGCGCATAAGAAGACAAACTCTCCATATAGCGCCGCTGCCCCTCGGCAAAGATGGTGTCGAACGCAAGGCTCGACTTGCCGGAGCCGGACAGGCCTGTCATGACGACCAGTGCATCACGCGGGATCTCTACATCAATGTTCTTGAGATTGTTCTCCCGCGCGCCTTTGATTACAATATGATCCCGCATGGGTGCCTCCGAAATTGCTTAGGATTCTATGGTCAGCTCTGCCGTTGCCGCGCGCACGAGCGCGATGAGCGCCTGCGGCGCGACCTCGACCTGATAACCGATCTTTCCGGCGCTGACAAGGATGGTCTCCTGCGCGAGCGCCTGAGATGCAAAAACCGTGCGAAGCTGCTTTTTCATGCCGACCGGCGAGCAGCCGCCGCGCACATAGCCCGTGAGCGTTGTGAGCTCGGACACGTGCAGCATGGCAATGGACTTCTCCCCCACGGCCTTGGCCGCCTTCTTGAGGTCAAGCTCGCACGCGACCGGGATGACAAAGACATATGGCGTCTTGCTCGCGCCGCGGGCGACCAGCGTCTTGAACACCTTCGCCGGGTCCATGCCCGTCATCTGGGCGACGGTCACGCCGTCCACCGCATCGTCGCCGTGCGGATATGTGTGCGGCGTGTAGGGCACCTTCTTCTGGTCGAGCAGACGCATGACATTTGTTTTTTCGATGGATGATTTCGCCATGAGACATTCCTCCGCTGATAATAACACTTTATTATATCCGATTTCCCGCATAGTTTCAAGGGATTTGGCGCAAAAGCGTTGCCAACCGGCACGGTTATGCTATAATGCACTCAGAATGAAACCGGAGGGATGACCGATGCCGGATAACACGATCCGCGGCCGCTTTGCACCCAGCCCGAGCGGACGGCTGCACCTTGGCAATATGCTGACATTTCTGCTTGCATGGCTGGACGTGCGCGCACGCGGCGGGACGATGGTGTTCCGCCTTGAGGATCTCGACCCGGAGCGCAGCTGGGAGCACTATGCTGACCTGATGGCCGACGACCTGCTCTGGCTTGGGCTCGACTGGGACGAGGGCTGGCGCCCCGGCTCGCAGGATTGCCGTCAGGGCACGCGCACGCAGCGCTACACCGCCGCGCTGGATGCACTGACCGAGCGCGGCATGGTGTATGACTGCTATTGCAGCCGCGCCGAGCGGCTGGCTGCGAGCGCGCCGCACCCCGGCGAGCCGCGCGAGGCCGGCTGCCCCTGTCGGACGCTGTCAGAGCAGGAGGTGCAAAAGCGCCTGCGCATGGGTCGCCGCGCGGCGAAAAAGCTTGCGGTCACGGATGCGGACATTGCCTTCGTTGACGCGCACTACGGTCTGCAGACAGCCGAACTGCGGCACGGGCGCGACGATTTTCTCATCCGGCGCTCGGACGGCGTGTTCGCCTACCAGCTCGCCGTGAGCGTGGACGATCTCGATATGGGCATCACGCGCGTTGTGCGCGCGCGCGACCTGCTTGACTCCACGCCGCGGCAAATCTGGCTGATGGAAACGCTCGGCGGCAAGGCCCCGGAATACGCGCACGCGCCGCTGCTCGTCGCGCCGGACGGGCGCAAGCTCTCCAAGCGCGAGGGCGACCTGAACATGGAGGCCCTGCGGCAGAAATACACACCCGAACAGTTGACCGGAAAGCTCGCAAAGCTCGCGGGTCTGCGGCAAACGGACGCGCCGGTGACGGCAATCGATCTGGCGGCGGACTTTTCCTGGGACAAGGTCCCGCGCGCGGACATTCCGATCCCGCCGGATTTTTAATATGAGACGAACGATGGGCGCATCCAGACGGATGCGCCCATTTTGCATGCCATTATTTTTCCGTCAGCCGCTGCACCATGGTGTCGTGCGCGGCACGCTCGGCAGCATCGTCGAGCGGCTGCAGTTCCAGCTCCGGATAGCGGCCATGCAGCGCCGTTGCGAGCAGATGGTCGCAAAATGCCGGATTTTTCGGCAGCACCGGGCCGTGGCTGTATGTGCCGAAGACGTTTTGATAGCGCACGCCCTCAAAGCCGTCCTCCCCGTTGTTGCCGCCGCCGACGAGCATCTTACCGAGCGGCGACACGCCGCTGCCGAGGTAGGTCTTGCCGCTGTGGTTTTCAAAGCCGACGACCGTACTGCCGCCGGACTCCGGCAGGCACTCGAAGAGCGTGTTGCCGATCATGCGCTCCTTCGCTCCGACGGTATAATAGTCGATCGCGCCGATGAAGTCGCACTGCTTGCCGTCCCACGTGCGGTAGTAGCTGCCGAGCATCTGGTAGCCGCCGCAGATGGTCAGAAACGTTTTGCCGTCGGCAATGGCAGCCTTGATCTCGCTGCCCTTTCCGGCTTTCAGGTCGGACAGGAGCACCTCCTGCTCAAAGTCCTGACCGCCGCCGATGAAAAACAGATCAAACTGTGTGAAATCCGCCCGCTGGCCGACCGTGACCTCCGTCACCTCGGCATCGATGCCGCGCCACTCCAAACGGCGGCGCATGCAGAGAATATTGCCCCGGTCGCCGTAGAGGTTCAGAAGATCCGGGTAAAGATGGCAGATACGCAGAGTCTTTTCGCTCATTCCCAGAACTCCTTTCCGCCGAGCTGCTTTTGCAGCCGGCCGCGCAGATCCAGCATGGCCGTATAGGTCGGCATGATGAACACCGGGTATTCCGATGCGCACATCGCGTCGATCAACGGGTCATAATCGTAAAACACCTCGATGCGCGCCTCATCCACGCCCGCATATTTCAGGCGCAGGCGCATATCGTCCGCGCGCACGCCGGACACATATACGTGCCGCAGGTGCTCGCCCATGGCGGCAAGCCGCTCAAAATCGGCATCCCAGATCCATGAGATGTCCGTACCGTCGGCGTCGCGGTCGTTGAGGCAGACAACAAACGTTGCATCCTCGTTCAGCCCGGCGAGATAGCGCATGGTCTGGTTGCAGCCGGCGGGGTTTTTCACGAGCATCATGCGGCCGGGTGTGCCGCGCAGGTCGAATTTCTCCATGCGGCCAAAGCCGCAGCCGAACGCGCCGAGCGCGTGCACGATCGCCTCCGGTGTGAAGCCGAACGCAGACAGCGCAGCTGCCGAGCCGACAGCGTTATAGATGTTGTACGCCGCCGGAAGGTTGATGTGTACGGCGTACTCCCGCCCACCGATGGACATGGTGACATCGCTCGTGTCCACGCCGAGGTTCTGAACCGCCGTGACGGCGACCTGCGGGGCTTCGCGGTGATAGCCGCACTTCGGGCAGCGAAATGCGCCCAGATGCCCGTAAGTACGGTAGTCGTAGACATATTCGGTCTTGCAGTGGATGCAGTGCGGCGCGTCGGAGATCTCCGTCAGATCGTCGCCGCCGAGCGGAACGTTCACGCCGAAGCGCACGACCGGGTTCGGCACATGCTCCGGGATGGACGCGATGAGTGAGCAGTCGGCATTGATGCACAAAACGCTCTCCGGCGTGTGGCGGATGCCCTCGATGATGTTATTGAGCGTGTGCGTGATCTCACCGTAGCGGTCGAGCTGGTCGCGAAAAACATTCGTCGCCACGATGACCTCCGGCTTGAGGTACTTGAGCACGGTCTTGGATGCAGCCTCGTCGCACTCAATGACGGCAAACTGGCACTTTGGCCTGCCGGTCAAGGTGCTGTGCATGGCAAACTCCGCCGTGATGCCGGAGATGAGGTTTGCGCCCGAGCGGTTGGCAAAGTAGTTGAGGCCCGCATCGGCAAACGCCTGCTCGATCATGCGGGAGCTGGTCGTCTTGCCGTTCGTGCCGGTGACGAGGATGACGCGCACTCCCCGCGAGAGCACGCCGAGCACCTGCGGGTACACCTTGAGCGCCACGCGGCCGGGAAACGCCGTGCCGCCGCGGCGCAGCAGCCGCAGCAGCCCGCGTGCAAGCTTACACAGCAATACTGCAAAAAAAGTTCGGATTTTCATTCGTTAGGGTCACTCCGTGAATATCGGCATCTGTCAGCAGATGCTCATTTTTACTGTTTTTCCGGCCAGAGTCAGCATATCGCGCAGCTCCTGCACTAATTGCAGCTTGCGCTCAAAGCTGAACTCCGTATCCTGCTGGGCGAGGTTGCTCGCGTTGCCGAAGAGGACATTGACCTCCGTCGCCTCCTCGAGCAGCACGAGCGCGAGCTTGGACGCGCCGTCCTTCATGCGGGCGAGCTCGAGCGTGTACATGCCATCTGCAAGGTAGTCCTTGATGCGTTCCATCGTCACATTGACCGTAACGACGCCCTCGGTCGTCAGATCCACACCGTGGATCTCGCTCATCGGCGGCACCTCCTCCGTGCCGCTGCCGGACAGCGTGTGCACCTTTACGCCCAGATATGCCGCGACAGCGTTGGCCGTGGTGCCGCCGCAGACGACATGCTTGCCATCCTTGCCGAAAAACAGGCGCATGGTGCTCAGATCATCATCCTTGCTCTCGGGCGGGCCGATCATGACGTTGACCGGACAACGCTCACGCAGGCGCGCGACAACAACAGTCGTATCATCATGCATGGCGTCCATGTCCAGCGTCTTGACGGTCGAGAGGATACTGGCCGCCATGCGCTGTGAGGAGACGGTGGGTGAATAATTGCGCAGGATAAAATCCTCAATGTCCTGCCGCGCCCAACCGGCGTCCGTCGTCACGCCGCGCCCGGCCTCCGACACGCCGTCGCTGAAGAGCACAAGCATATCGCCCACGTCAAAATGCAGGTAGCTCTCGTGCAGCTCCTTTTCCTGAATGAAGTTGACGGAGTAGTTGTATTTCCCGATCGCGCCGTTGTGCACGAACACAGCGTTCGGGTTGTCATACTGGATCAGGCGCGCGCGGGTGCCGGCCGTCTGCAGAATCGTAAAGGTCGCATAGGCGAGCTTGCGCTCCCTGCACATGGGCAGCGTTTCCGCCACGGTCGTAACGCACTCGTCGATCGGCACGTTGCCCTTGAGCATGGTCGTGAGCATGGTCGTTGTCAGCGTGGAGAGGATGTTGGCCTTGACGCCGCTGCCGAGACCGTCGGAGAGGATGACCGTCGCGTCATTGCCGTCCCATTCGAGCGCACACTGGTCGCCGCAGAGCGTCTCCCCGTTTTTGTTGCGGCTGATGACGCTGATGTCCCAGACCGTGTTCCTGCAGCGATTCGTTCGTTTACGCATCATCATCGCCGTCCTCATCAAGCATGATGGCTTCCTTCAGATCGTGCACAGCCACCTTGGTCTCCGCCGCCGTTTCACCGAGCAGACTTGCGATCTCGTGCACGATGCGCAGCTGGTTTGCGATGATATCGTCCGCCAGATCAGCCGCATGGATCTTCGTCTTCTGGATCTTGTTGCGGCGCTGGCGCGCCTTGGTCACGTCGCGCATGATGCAGGTAAAGAGCGTCCGCTCCGGGTCGCAGATGAAGATGCGCTCGAGATAGACGTTGTAGTCAGCGAGAAAGACCTCGTCCGTAACCTGTGTCTCGTCCTGACTGATCATCTTCACAAAGTCGTACTCGTCCATGATGCGCGACACCGGATATCCGATGATATCCGCCGGATCCTTGATGCCGAAGATCTTGCAGGCCGCCTTGTTGATCTGCCGCACCTTGAGCTTTTTACCGACCGTGACAATGCCCTCGGGCGAGACATTGATGATCTTCTCGGAGTAGGTCTCGGCGCGCTCCTTCATGTAGGGCATACACATGCTGATCTCGGCGCGTCCTTCATAGACGGCGATGGCCTTGTCGCGGCATGTGCGGTAACCGCACAGGCCGCAGTTGAGCTCATCCGCGGGGCTGAATTTGCCCATCTTGCGCAGGATGCCGCTGATAACGGATTCCGGCGGCAGATCGGTCGGATGCTTCTTGTCGATGAGCACACGGCGCATGTTGACCGGATCCTGAATATCGAAGTTCTTGCTGCCGTTGGCGCTCTGGATCACGCGGCGGCGCGACTCGAGCAGGTTTGTATGCTTCTGCCGGAACGCGAGACCGCCGACGCAGTTGCCGTGACAGGCGGCGATCTCGATGAAGCAGTTGCGCAGCTCGCCATTGACAACGCTCTTGAGCGTCTGGATGCTGTCGTCCAGACCGTCAAGGAACAGATAATCGCGCCCGGAATCGAGCGCCATGGAATGCAGGACACCGTTTGTGATCGTATAAGCGCGCGAGAGCATCGGCTCATCTGCCGGGACGTTCGGGTCAACGGCGACGCCGGCCTCGTTCATCCACTCCTCGAGCTCCGTGAAGGTGATGTCATAATCGGCGCCGACGCTCTCAAAGCGCGTCGTCTCCTCCTTCTTGGAGATGCAGGGACTGATGTAGACAATGGTCGCGCCCGGATAGCGCTCGCGCAGCAGCACGGCATGCGCCTGCATCGGTGAGAGCACCGGAGCGAGATACGGCAGCGCCTCGGGCAGATGCTTTTCCACATAGAGCACGATCGTCGAACAGCCCGAGGTGATGATCGGCGCATCGCCCGGCTGGGCGGCGAGCTTTTCCAGCTCCTTCTTGACCAGATAGGCGCCCTCCGCAGTTTCGTGTGCCGCCGTGAAGCCGAGCGCCTTGAGCGGTTTTTCGATGCCCTGAAAACCGGGGGTGTCAAAATAGGCGATGTACGACGAGTCGACGCTTACGACGACCTGTTTTCCGGAGGCGATCAGCTCCCGGATCTGGCCGACGTCGCTGATATCCTCCTTCGCGTGCTGCGGGCAGACAGACACGCAGTTGCCGCAGAGAATGCAGTCGCTGGAAATGATCTGTGCGTGACCCTGATAGACGCGGATGGACTTGACCGGGCAGAACCGGACGCATTTGTAGCAGTTTTTGCAGTTGGCCTGTTTGAAACGCAGAACATCCATGGTGCTCCCGCCTTTCTGTGAAATTTCACGAGTAGTGTTTCGCGATCTCTCTCGATTTCTATTTTTTTAATGTACCACAAAACTCCTCCCCGCACAACCCCCGCGCGAAAACGCGGCGATTCCAGCGCGCAAAAAGCCGCCGGCGGACGCTGATGCAGCATCCGCCGGCGGCGGGTACGGCTTATTCTTCGACCTTTCCGGTCAGCGCCTCGGTGAGCGTGCGCCAGCCGAGCATGGCGCATTTGACGCGCGCGGGCATGTGTGCGATGTCCTTGAGGGCTGAGGCCTCTTCCAGACTCTCGATCCCCTCCTCGGTCGCCTCACCGTGGATCATGCGCAGGAAGGTACGGCTCATTTCCAGCGCCTTTTCCTTCTTCTGTCCCACGATCATGCCGAGCATGATATCCGCCGATGCCTGCGAGATGGCACATCCGTCGCCGACAAAACCGCCGTCGGTAATGACATCGCCGTCGGTCTTGAGCTTGAGGACGATGTTGTCGCCGCAGCTTGGGTTCACGCCCGCAAGTTCAATGTCTGCGTCCGGAATGTCGTGCTTGAACTCCGGATGGATGTTGTGCTCGGTCAGGATCTCATTATAGAAGCTTCTATTTTCCATATCCCATACGCTCCCTCAGGGTCGAGAGGCTCTCAACGAACCGGTCGACATCCTCATCGGTATTATAAAAGGCAAAGCTGGCGCGCGCCGTCGCATTCAGGCCGAGGTGCGCGAGCAGCGGCTGCGCGCAGTGGTGTCCGGCACGGATGTTCACGCCGTCGGACGCCATGATCTCGCTGATGTCGTGTGGGTGCACGCCGTCGACCGTGAAGGTGATGATGCCGTTGTGATCCTCCGGCTTATCGGTGCCGAGCACGTGCACGTGCGGCACGGCCAGCACACGTGCGAGGGCATTGGCCGTCAGGTCATGCTCGCGCTGCTGGATGGTGTCGAAGCCGACGCTCTGCACATACCGGATGGCAGCAGCCAGACCGGCCGCACCGGCGGCGTTGACCGTGCCGGCCTCAAACTTATGCGGCAGTTCGGCATAGACGGCGCCCGTGCGCGTGACGGATTCGATCATCTCGCCGCCGGAGAGAAACGGCGGCATCTCCTCGAGCAGCTCCTCCCTGCCGTACAGCCCGCCGATCCCCATGGGACCAAAGACCTTGTGGCCGGAGAAGGCGAAGAAATCCGCACCCAGCTCCTGCACGTTCACCGGCATGTGCGGTGTGCTCTGCGCGCCGTCCACGACCATGACCGCGCCCTTTTTGTGCGCCATGGCAGCGACTTCCTGCACGGGGTACTTCCGGCCGAGAACGTTCGACACCTGCGTCATGGCGACGATCTTCGTGCGCTCGGTGATGAGCGATTCGATCTGCCGGAGATCCACACTGCCGTCAGGCGCGCACTCGATGAACTTCAGCTCCGCGCCGGTCTGACGGCAGACCATCTGCCACGGCAGCAGGTCGCTGTGGTGCTCCATGATGGACACAAGCACCTCGTCACCCGCCTTGACGTGCGTCAGGCCGTAGCTGTAGGCGACGAGGTTCAGGCTCTCGGTCGTGTTGCGGGTAAAGACGATCTCACGCGCCGAGCGTGCCCCGATGAAATCGTGCACGGTCTCGCGCGCCTGCTCATAGATATCGGTCGCCTCCACGCTCAGCGGATACAGCCCGCGCAGGGGGTTCGCATTGTGGCAGCGGTAGAAATCCGCCACCGCGTCCAGCACGCACTGCGGGCGCTGCGCCGTGGCCGCGTTATCGATATATGCGACGTCCGTGTGCTGAAAGATCGGAAAATCCTGCTTATAATCATACGTCATCGTTGAGTTCCTCCTCCAGCGTCTGAAGAATCTGTGCGCGCAGCGCTTCATCATCCACCGTGCGCGCAAAGCGCTCGATCGATGCGCGGGCCAGGATGTTTTCTGCCTGAGCGCGGGAGATGCCGCGGCTTTCAAAGTAAAACAGCGTCTCGTCATCGAGCTCGCCGATGGTCGCGCCGTGGTTGCCGACGACATTTTCCTCGGCGCAGAGAATGAGTGGCACCGTCTTGTTGACGACATCGTCGCCGAGCATGAGCACGGTCTCTTTCTCGTTGCCGACGGAGTTCGACGAGCCGGTCTTGAAATCGATCGTGCCGCGGAAAACCTTCTTCGCCGCATCCTTGAGCGCGCCGGACGTGTCGATCTCGCACTCCGTGTTCTTGCCATAATGGTTGACGACGACGTTGACGTCGATCGTCTGACTGCCACGGCCGAGATAGCCGATCTGCGCCGAATAGCGGCTTCCGTCGCCGACAAGCTCCGTGCCGTTATCGGAGTAGAGGTCGCCCTGCCCCATCAGGATCTGCGTCATGTCCACGCCGGCGCCGGGCGCACAGTCGGCGTCCGTTTTGGCGTAGAGCAGCGCGCCGCTGCGCGCGCCGAGCACCTGCACAAGGCGAAGAGACGCGGCATCGTGGAGCTTGAACGCCGTTTCTACGGCGAAGCTGCCCTGCGTATCGAGCACCATATATACCGTTGCCTTCACACCGGCAGCCACATCGGCCGCGATGTGCTTGCGGCTGCAGCCCTCAGCGCCGGTCAGGCGGATATGCAGCGGCTGCGTCCGGTTTTCTGCTGTGATTATATAAGTGTCCGTCCCGAGATCGGCCGTTTCGGCCGCATTCCACGGGATGGTCGCCTCGTTGACATTGAGATGGTTCCACGTTCTGGTCGGCAGCTTGTTGACGACCAGCTGTTGGCTCGTATTCACGATATTCCCTCCTTTCGGAATGTGCGGTCAGCCGATGCTGCCCTTCATCTCCAGACGAATGAGATTGTTCATTTCCACAGCGTACTCCAGCGGCAGCTCCTTGGAGACGTTGTCCGCAAAGCCGCTGACGATCAGCGCGCGGGCGTCCTCCTCGCTCATACCGCGGCTCATGAGATAAAACACCGCCTCGTTGCTGATGCTGCCGATCTTGGCCTCATGACCGACGGCGGCGTCCTTCGTGCGGATGTCCATAGCCGGGACGGTATCGGAGCGGGACTCGGAATCGAGCATCAGCGACTGGCAGGACACGGAAGATTTCGCGTGTTTGGCACCCTTTTGCACCACGACGCTGCTGCGGAATGTGCTGATGCCGCCGCTCTTGCTGATCGAGCGCGTGTTCATGTACGAACTCGTGTTCTTGCCGATGTGCACGACCTTCGCGCCGGTGTCAAGATTCTGCCCCGCGCCGGCAAACGTGACGCCGGTGAATTCCATCTTCGAGTTGTCGCCCTTGAGCACGCTCATGGGGTACAGGCAGCCGACATGGGAGCCGAACGAGCCGGACACCCACTCGATCACGCCGCCCTCCTCCACGAGCGCGCGTTTTGTATTGAGGTTGTACATATTTTTCGACCAGTTCTCGATGGTCGAATAGCGCAGCTTGGCATTTTTCTTTACATACAGCTCCACACAGCCGGCGTGGAGGTTCGCAACGTTATATTTCGGCGCCGAGCAGCCCTCGATAAAATGCAGACTCGCGCCCTCATCGACAATGATGAGTGTGTGCTCAAACTGGCCCGCACCCTTGGCGTTCAGGCGGAAATACGACTGCAGCGGGATGGACACCTGCACGCCCTTCGGCACATACACGAACGAGCCACCGGACCAGACCGCGCCGTGCAGGGCCGCAAACTTATGGTCGCGCGGTGTGACGAGCTTCATAAAATACTTGTGCACCATGTCGGCGTATTCGCCCTTGAGTGCGCTCTCCATGTCGGTGTAGACGACGCCCTGTGCAGCCGCCTCGTCCTTAACATTGTGGTACACGAGCTCGGAATCGTACTGTGCGCCGACACCGGCAAGCGATTTGCGTTCCGCCTGCGGGATGCCGAGACGCTCAAAGGTGTCTTTAATATCCTGCGGGACGTCCTTCCAGTCGTTTTTCATGTCGGTCTTAGGGCGAACATAGGTCGCAATGTGGTCCATATCCAGTCCCTCGATGGACGGCCCCCAGTCCGGAACCGGCATCTCGTTATAGATCTGCAGCGACTGCAGCCGGAACTGCTGCATCCAGACCGGATCGTCCTTTTCCTTGGAGAGCTTGTCAATGATCTCTGGTGTCAGGCCCTCCTGCATACGATAGGCATCGTCCTCTTTGTCGCGGATGTCATAGACGCTGCGGTCAATGTCCGCGACCTGACTTTTTTCCTTCATTCGGATCGCCTCGCTTTCAGTCAGCCCGGATGCCGCCAAAGCCGTTTTCATTGATGGTATCTACAAGCGATGCATCGCCGTTTTTCACAATGACGCCCTGCTCCATGATGTGCGCGGCGTCCACCGTCAGCGCCTCGAGAATACGGGTGCTGTGCGTGATGATGAGCAGCGAGCCGTGCACGCGCTCACGATAGAGCTGCACGCCCTTGGAGACCGTGCGTACCGCGTCGACGTCCAGACCGGAGTCCGTCTCGTCGAGGATGGCAAGCTTCGGCTCGAGCATGAGCATCTGCAGGATCTCCGCCTTCTTTTTCTCGCCGCCGGAAAAGCCCACGTTCAGGTCACGCTCGGCGTAGGAGGCGTCCATCGCCAGCAGCTGCATCGTCTCGGCGAGCTTCTTCTTGAAGTCCCAGAGGCGGATGCGCTTGCCGGTCTTCTGCTCGAGCGCACTGCGGATGAAGGCGCTGAGCGTCACGCCGGGCACCTCGAGCGGATTCTGAAACGACAGAAAAATGCCCTTCTTCGCGCGCTCGTTGACCGGCAGCCGTGTGATATCCTCGCCATCAAAGACGATCTTTCCGGCCGTGACCGTGTACTCCGGATTGCCGGTGATCGCGTAGCCGAGCGTGGACTTGCCGGTGCCGTTCGGCCCCATGAGCACATGCGTCTCATCCTTGCCGACGGTCAGGTCCACGCCGTGCAGGATCTCTTTCTCGCCCGCACTCACGTGCAGGCCGCTGACTTCAAGCAAGTTGCTGTTCATATATGTATCCTCCGTTCCCAATGGCAAACCGTGCCTGACGGCACGGCTGCATACGATATACATGAATTCAGAGAGGCTCAGGACGGTCTGACGCAAATCCTACCTCATTGAGGTGAATTATATGTCTATATTCCTATGTTGTCAATAGGAATATAGGATCAAGGCAGCAAAAAAGCACGCACGACGCAATAGCCGTGCGTGCTTTTGACACAGATGCTCAGAATTGGAACAGGTTCAGGCCGATCTCCTCACTGTGAAAACGATCCACTCTTCCGTCGATAACCGTGATGACCATCTCACAGGTGGCGCTGATAACGGCGCGGTTGAGATGTCCGCCGAACACTTCGCCCTTCTCATTGCCGGCGCTCATATGCAGGTGCGTGTAAAATGCGCCGTCCATCGTGTTGATCGTGCCGGTCAGCGAGACGATCTCAAAATCGCCCGCGAAGGAGTTCGCGTGGTACTGCTTTTCGGCCGTGTGGAACACACCGACCGTAAACTCCCCGACTGCGCCGAGCGCCTGCACGCTCGCAAGCTTGATCTGCTCGGCCTGTGCAATGGCCGCGACCTGCTCGAGCACTTCTTCCCCGCGGTCGATGCGGGCGACGATGGTGTTGTCAAATCTTCTGTACTCCATGGCTCTGCCTCCTGACAAATGAAATGCACTGCGGTCATTATACCGCACGCGTTCTTTGCTTGCAAGACCCGCGTTATTCCAGTTCGAATGCACCGGTATAGAGCTGATAATAGACGCCCTTTTCCGCGATGAGCTTTGCATGATTGCCGCGCTCGATGATGCGGCCATGGTCAAGCACCATGATGACGTCCGCATTTTTGACCGTTGAGAGCCGGTGCGCGATGACGAACACCGTGCGCCCCTCCATAAGCTTATCCATGCCGCTCTGCACGAGCGCCTCCGTGCGGGTGTCGATGGAGCTTGTCGCCTCGTCGAGGATCATGACCGGCGGATCGGACACGGCCGCGCGCGCGATGCTCAGCAGCTGCCGCTGCCCCTGGCTCAGGCCGCTGCCGTCGCCCTTGAGTACGGTGTTGTAGCCGTCGGGCAGCATGCGGATGAAATGGTCGGCATTGGCGAGCTTCGCCGCGGCGATGCATTCATCATCCGTCGCAGCTGGATTTCCGTAGCGGATATTTTCCATGACCGTACCGGTAAAGAGATTCACATCCTGCAGCACGATGCCGAGGCTGCAGCGCAGATCTGCCTTGCGGATCTTATTGATGTTGATGCCGTCGTAGCGGATCTTGCCGTCGGCAATGTCGTAAAAGCGGTTGATGAGGTTTGTGATCGTCGTCTTTCCGGCGCCGGTCGCACCGACGAAAGCGACCTTCTGGCCGGGCTCGGCGTAGAGCGTGATGTCGTGCAGGACTTCCTTATCCGGTGTGTAGCCAAAGTCCACATGGTCGAACACGACGCGGCCGGCAAGCTTCGTGTATGTGACCGTGCCGTCGCCGTGCGGGTGCTTCCACGCCCAGAGGCCCGTGTGGTGGTCGGTCTCGGCGAGCATGCCGTTTTCCTCCGTGGCGTTGACAAGCGTCACATAGCCGTCGTCCGTCTCCGGCTCGGCATCCATGAACGCGAAGATACGCGATGCGCCGGCCAGCGCCGTGACAATGGAGTTGAACTGGTTGGAGATCTGCGAAATGGGGTTTGTGAACCCGCGCGAGAGCGTGAGGAAGGATGCGATCATACCGAGCGTGAGCGTGTTCATGCCCGTCAGGCCGAGGTTCGGCGTGCCGGCAATCGCCATCGTGCCGCCGACGACGGCGATGATGACATACTGCAGATAACCTACGGCGTTCATCATCGGCATCATGCTGTTGGCCATGCCGCTGGCGCGCGCGGCGTTTTCCGCCCAGACGCGGTTGCGGCGGCGCAGCTCCGCCTTGCTCTGCTCCTCATGGCAAAAGACCTTGACGACTTTCTGACCGTTGACCATCTCCTCGACATAGCCGTTGAGATCGGCCAGCGCCGTCTGCTGCGCCATGAAGTAGCCGCCGATGCGGCCGGTGAGTTTGCGCACGAACACGAGAATGAGCGCCATGACGGCGCACACGATCAGCGTCAGCCAGATACTGATGTACATCATGCAGAAAAACACTGCCGCCAGCGTGAACACGGACGATACGAGCTGCGCCATGGACTGCGCGATCATCTGGCGCAGCGTATCGGTATCGTTTGTGTACAGGCTCATGATGTCGCCGTGCGTATGCGTGTCAAAGTAGCGGATGGGCAGGCTCTGCATCTTGGCAAACATCTCGTCACGGATGCGCTTGAGCGTGCCCTGCGCGATCGTGACCATGCGGCGGTTATACAGCCATGTGGCCAGCGTACCGATGAGGTACACGCAGCCGATGGTGATCAGCGCGCGGATCAGGCCGGAATAGTCCGGCGACGCTGTGCCGAGCATGGGCACGATATAGCCGTCGATCAGCTTTTGCAGGAACATGGACGAGGCCGCGCCTGCGACCGCGCTCAGCAGGATGCAGACCGTCACGAGTACGAGCGTGCCCTTGTAGGCGCGCATATACGACAGCAGGCGTTTGAGCGTCCGGCCGTCAAATTTCGGGCGTTCACGCATCGTCCTCGCCTCCCTTCTGCTGGGACTCATAGACCTCGCGGTAAATTTCGCACGTGCGCAGCAGCTCATCGTGGCAGCCGACGGCGTCGATGTGTCCGTCATCGAGCACAACGATGCGGTCTGCATTCTGCACCGAGCTGATGCGCTGCGCGATGATGATCTTCGTCGTGTCGGGAATGTAGGTCGAGAGCGCCTGCTGGATCTGCGCATCCGTGCGCGTGTCGACGGCGCTCGTCGAATCATCGAGAATGAGCACCTTCGGCTTTTTCAGCAGCGCGCGGGCGATGCACAGGCGCTGCTTCTGGCCGCCGGAAACATTCGTGCCGCCCTGCTCGATGTGGGTGTCATACCCGTCCGGCATGGCGGAGATGAACTCATCCGCGCACGCAAGCTTGCAGGCATGACGCAGCTGCTCATCCGTGGCGTTTTCATTGCCCCAGCGGAGATTTTCGGCGATTGTGCCGGAAAAGAGTTCGTTTTTCTGCAGCACCATGGCGACGGCACCGCGCAAAGTATCCAGATCATAGTCGCGCACGTCCACGCCGCCAAGCGTCAGCTTACCGCCGGTCACGTCGTACAGACGCGGGATGAGCTGCACGAGCGAGGATTTCGACGCACCGGTGCCGCCGATAATGCCGATCGTCTCGCCGGAGCGGATATGCAGGTCAATATCGTCGAGCACCTTTTTATCTGCCTTGGAGGCGTAGACAAAGCTCACGTGGTCAAAGTCGACCGCACCGTCGCGCACGGTCATGACCGGCTGCTCCGGCTGCGGGATGTCCGACCGCTCCTCGAGCACCTCTGCGATGCGGCGCGCGGACGAGAGCGAGATCGTCAGCATGGCAAAAACCATAGAGAGCATCATCAGGCTCGAGAGGATCTGCATGGTATAGGTGATAAGCGCGGTGAGATTTCCGGTCGTGAGGCCGAGCGCGGGATCGTTGCCGCTGGCGATGATGGCCTTCGCGCCGAGCCACGAGATCACGATCATGCATGTATAGATGCAAAACTGCATCAGCGGCGCGTTGAGCGTGATGAGCCGCTCGCCTTTGGAAAAGTCCTTATAAATGCGCTCGGAGATCGCGCCGAACTTACCGATCTCGTGCCGCTCCTGATTGAATGACTTCACGACACGAATGCCGCGGACGTTCTCCTGCACAACGTTGTTAAGCTCGTCATACGTGCGGAAAACGCGCGAAAAGACCGGGAACACGCTGCGGATGATGAAAAAGAGCGCCAGCGCAAGGATCGGCAGAATAATGAGAAACGTCATCGAAATGTCGCGGCTGATGCGAAACGACACGATCATGGAAAAGATCAGCATGACCGGCGCGCGGATCGCCATGCGCATGAGCATCTGGAATGCATTTTGCACGTTCGTTGTGTCCGTCGTCAGGCGTGTGACGATGGATGCGGTGGAAAACTTGTCGATGTTCGAAAAAGCGAACGTCTGCACATTGTCGTACATATCCTCGCGCAGGTTTGCCGCGAAGCCGACGGACGCGCGCGCGGCAATGCGCGCGGCGAGCACGCCGGTCGCCAGCTGGAACGCCGCCAGCAGCAGCAAAAACGCGCCGAACTTCCAGACCGCCGCCATACTGCCGCCCTCGATGCCGAAGTCGATGAGGTTGGACATAAACAGCGGGATCACGATCTCAAACACGACCTCCAGCGCCGAGAGCAGAACCGTCACGAGCGCGGGGCTTTTGTTTTCCCGCAGACTGCGGGTCAATGTATGAAGCATAGGGTTCCTCCTTCCGGGTATGCGTGCAGATCAGCCGAGGTCGGCATAGATCGTGCGCAGGGCGTCTTCCAGCGCCGCGATCTGCTTCGGGCTCAGCGAGCGGAGCATCTGCTGCTCGGCGGCCGCAATGGTCGCCTGCATTTGATGTGCGATCTCGGTGGCACGAGCTGTCTGGCAGACGAGCTTGCTGCGCTTATCCGCCGGGTCGGGCCGGCAGGACACGAAGCCCTTTTGCTCCATGCGCCCGATGACGCCCGCTACGGTCGGGTGCGACACCTGCAGGAAGCCCTCGATCTCCTTTTGCGTCGCCGTGCCGCCGTTTCGAGCCAGATAGCCGAGCACGCGGCTTTGCGTCAGCGTCAGATCATGCTGCGCAAGGTTGGCATCGGCCTGTATCTTGATCTTATCTGTGATCATTTTTAATAGACATCCGATCGGATATTGCTCCATGATGCACCTCCGAATATGTAGCACGCTACGCATTATAAGGACATTCACGCAAAACGTCAAGAGACTTCATAAATTGTTTACACGCGAAAACGGCCGAAAAAAGTGCCCGTCTGCCATGGCAGACGGGCGCTGAAAACTGTTGGAATCACAGGTGCTGGTCGCGGTCGATCTTGTCGTAGTGCTTGAGCAGGATGCCCTCCATGACGGAGGTGAGCTTCATGTCAAGGTTCCAGAAGTAGACGACAAACGTGACCACAAACGAGCCCAGTGCACCGAGCGACACGCCCATCAGGGCCTTGAGCAGCTTGCATTTCAAATTGTTCATGTTCGATCTCCTCTCTGATTACCAGGACTTCTCGTCCTTCAGGATCTCCAGGCTCGGATCCACGGGCTCTTCCTGCATGACGGTGCGCATATAGTCGTTGACCTGCTGGCGCACGCCCTGACGCGAGATGACACGCGGGTCGAACAGATCGTGCGTGACCCAGACGAGGTGGATGCCGTGCTCGCGGGCGCGCTCCTCAAACAGGCCGTGCATGCCGTCGAGCGCCTTGCAGCTCATGTGCTCCCAGAGGATGACCATGTCGGCGTTGAACTGCTCGCAGTACTCCCAGAGCTCGTCGAGCAGGACCTTGTAGCCGCCGTGGGTACGGTTGCGCATGATCATGTTCTCGGTCAGCCAGGCCATGTCGTAATACGCCTGCTCGCGGTTTTCGGGCGTGTCCTCCGTGACGAGTTCGCGCGTCGAGACCATGGAGAGCATATCCGTCAGCGGCACGATGCCCCAGCAGTTGAGCAGCCAGACAAGGAAGTCCATGTAGAAGTGCGACTGCACGCCCCAGACGATGGCGCGGTGGCGGTACGCATTGGCGGCGCGCTTGCGCTTGCTGTAGGCGCGCTCGGCAAGCTCGGTGATCTTGCGGTCGGCCTCGCGGAACGCGGGGACCTTGCCGCAGATGGCCATGTAGTTCGTTTCGGTATACAGCGCGAGGTTGGAGCCAAAGACCTGCGGGTAGTCGGTCTTGTTCATCTCCAGCCACTCGAGGCGGCACTTGGTGGCATAGTTCACGCGCTCTGCACACTCGAAATACGCCTTCCAGTCCCACTTCTCGCCGGTGTGCTCTTCGATAAAGGCAATGGCATTGCGCACCTCCTGCGCGGCGTATTCCTGCACATCATCCTCGCGGTGGCGCAGGGGCGCTGCAAGCTGGAACACCGGGATGCCGTCCTCGAGCTCGAGGCGCTTGGAGATGACACCGTTGCCGAGCAGAGAACCGTCGCAGGTCGTATTGCACTGCACGGCGCAGGCGCCGAGCACGGGCGCGTCGTCGTCGATGGACACGCCGGCCTCGGCCTCCGGCATCGGGCAGACGTCGCCGGCAAGACCGTATTCCTGCGCAACATCGATGTAATGCTCAGCCGCGTGCTGGTTGAGCAGCACGGAGACATAGGTGGACGGCGTCTCGCGGCTCAGGCACTTGAGCGTCGGGAAGCCCATCATGACGGCAGTCATCTCGTTTTCATCCACGAGCACGACCTTGTCGGAAAACTTCTTATCGTTGCCGATGCGGCGGTCGCCGCGGAAGAGGCTGTCGAGCAGCTTTGCCACATCCTCAATGACGAGGTCCTGCTCCAGGTGGCAGATACGCAGATATTCATCGCGCAGACCCTGCGTGTGGCGGTCGACCATCATGGGCACGGCCAGATAGTTGGCCATCCAGCGATAGCGGAACATGGCCTTGATGTTGCGCGGCTTGACGATGAACTTCGCAAGGATGGTCATGATGTGCAGCCAGCGGCTGTAATCATAGAGCGTGTCCTTGACACCGCGCCACTCGCGGCGGTTGCGTACCTTGCCCTCGGTATAAAACTTGCCGAAATTTTCGCAGCCGATTCTCTTGTTGGACATCACTGTTTCCCCCCTTGAATCTTCTTGATCTCCATGCTTTCCACGAATGCCTGCACACGGGTGCGCATCTGGCCGGAGGAAGCGATGTTATACGGACGGTCAACAGACAGCACCGGATAGCCATAGTCGTCGTTGAGAATGTGCGAACCGAGCATGCGCTCATACGCCCACGGGTCGCAGAACTTGATCTGCTCGTAGATGATGCCGTCGGCCGCATACTCCTTAGCAAGCTGGCTGACGTATTCGCGGCGGCCGAGCATCTTGGGCATATCCATATAGCGCGGGCACTGGGCGCGGTTCATGTACTGGCGGCAGATCTGGGTCAGTGCGTCCTCGTCGTCGGTCAGGGTGATCGGGTCACGCCCCGGGAACGAGCCGTAGCAGAAGCGGTCGGCGCAGACATAAGCGCCGGTGTCCTCGACGAGCTTGATGAAGTCGATATCATCGACCTCCGAGCCGACAACGACCACACGCGCGCGGTACGGATTTTTCTTATCCGGGCGACGGGTCTTGAGCTCCTTGAGCGTCTCCTCCAGCTTGTCGATGAGCAGGTATTTCGGCGCGACATAGGTTGCAAGCGTGATGACGTGGAATTCATAGCCCGTGATGCGCGGATTGTCGCCCTTGCGATATTCGCCGATGGCGCGGATGAGCTCGCACACATGGTTGTGCTCGGCGACGGCGCTGCGGATGGCCGCGTCCGACACGTCGATGCCGTAGTGCTCGTGCAGCGGCGTGAGGATGTGGTTGCGGCACTGGAGCACATACAGATTCAGACCGTTGTCGTCGGCCTTCATCGGGATCTCCATGTACTCGTAGAAGAACTTCGGCTTGCTCTTGCCCATGGTCTTGAGCAGCTCCATGTTCTCGACGGCGCGGTTCATCATCGAGCAGCCGTCCGGCGTGATCATGCAGTCGGCGAAGTTGTAGCCGCCCTCGATGGCACGCTCCAGCAGTGCGCGGCTGTACTCGCACAGAAAGCTGGTCATGTAGTACGTGGCCATTTCCATGGAGCCGGTGCGCGGCGCGCGCAGGCGCGTTGAGAACGCTCCCGGCAGGTTCAGCAGCGGCTCGGGCGTGTTTTCGCAGGCATAGGCAACACAGATCTTCCCCTCATTCTGCGCCTGCGCGACCAGGTCATTGTGCGCTTCCTGCAAAAGGTTTTCGAAGTATAAAAGATGTTTCAGGTCTTTCATGGTTCACTCCCTCTTCATTTGTGTTTCTATCAAAAGCGGCTGCGCGACCGCCTTTGTGTATCTTTGCTGCCCGCAGACAGAAGGCCCGGCGCGATCAGCGCGCCTCGATCTGCTTGATATTGATCTCATTGCCCTGCTGCAGCCAGGTCTTGCTGCTGCCGCAATGCGGGCATGTTTTGCCGTATTGTACGGTCGGATAGGTTTGCTTGCAGTCGTCGCACCAGGTGACGGCCGGGATGATCTCATACAGGAATTTCGTGCCTTGAATGATCGGCTCTTTCTTGGTATACCAGTTCCAGCAATCTTCAAGATATTCCGGCACAATGCCGGAGACCTCACCGAATTCGAGCGTGACCGACTCGATCTCGGTGAGGTTATTCTCCTCGGCGATCTCCTGCACCTGCTTGACGACATAGGTAACGATGCTCAGCTCGTGCATGGGGGCTCCTTTCGGGAGGGCGGGCACAGCGGAAGGGATGCTGTGCCCGCCGCATGATGGATACTTATTTCTTGTCCGTAAGGGACTTCTTGATGATCTTCACCTGACGCTTGGCGGCATAAGGCGCGATTGCCTTGAACTTGTCCTCAGCCGGGATCATTTTGCTGTTTTGCGGCCGCACACGCTTGAGGTGGATGGCATCAAACTCGCACTTGGTCGTGCAGATACCGCAGCCGATGCACTTGTTCGGGTCGACAACACTGCGCCCGCAGCTCAGGCAGCGGGACGCCTCGGAGCGGATCTGCTCTTCGGTGAACGTCACGCGGTCATCCTGCATGGTGCGCACCTTCTTGCTGTCGATGGCAACGGCGGCACGTGCGGGCTTTTTGATCTTCTCGGTCGGCAGAACGATATCGTCCTTGTTGAGCTCCTTGAATTCGCGCGTATTGCGGTGGATCGTCAGCGTCTGACCCTTATTGACAAAGCGGTGGATGGACACCGCGCCCTCGCGGCCGGTCGCGATCGCATCGATCGTGTACTTCGGGCCGGTAGCGCAGTCGCCGCCGACGAAGATGTCGGGCTCGTCAGACTGGAACGTCACGGCATCGTGCGCGATCAGGCGGCCGTCGGCCGTCTCTGCCGCGGTGCCGGCCAGCACATCGCCGTAGACCGAGCGCTGGCCGATGGCAACCAGGACATTGGAGCACGGGACGGTGATGGTCTCACGCTCGTCATAAACCGGAGCAAACTTGCCGCTCGCATCGCGGACGGACACGCAGCGCATGAGTTCGATGCCGGTGACCTTGCCGCCCTCGCCGAGGATGGCCTTCGGCGCCCAGGAGTTGTTGATGACGACGCCGTCAGCGATGCCGGCGTTCTTCTCATCCGGCACGGTCGGCATCTCCTCGTCCTTCTCGAGGCAGTACATATTCACGCTGCCCTTGGTCAGACGCAGGGCCGCGCGCGCCACGTCGATGGCCGCGTTGCCGCCGCCGATGACGACCACGTCGCCCGTGAGCTTCTTAAGCTTGCCGGCGTTGACTTCACGCAGGAAGTCGAGGCCGCTCTTGACACCGGTGAGATCCTCGCCGGCGATGTTGAGCTTCGACGCCTGCTGCAGGCCGACCGCGACGTAGAACGCCTGGTAGCCTTCCTCGCGCAGCTGCTGGATGGTGATGTCCTTGCCGACCTCGACGCCGCACTTAAACTCCACGCCCATCTCGCGCAGCACGTCGATCTCGGACTTGACGACATCCTTACCGATGCGGAAGCTCGGGATGCCGTTGACGAGCATGCCGCCGGGCACAGCTTCCTTCTCGAACACGACCGGGCTGTAGCCCTCGATAGCCAAGAAGTAGGCGCAGGACATGCCGGCCGGGCCGCCGCCGATGATGGCGATCTTCTGATCAAACTTCTCGTGCGTGCAGGAATTCATGGGCGGCACATAGCGGTGCTCGGCCTTCATGTCCTGCTCGGCGATGAACTTTTTGATCTCGTCGATGGCCAGCGGCTCGTCGACGGTGCCGCGGGTGCAGGCATCCTCACAGTACTTTCTGCAGATGCTGCCGCAGACGGCCGGGAACGGGTTGTCCTTCTTGATGAGCTTGAGCGCGTCGGCATAGCGGCCGTCGCCCGCCATCTTGATGTAGCCCTGGATGGCGATGTGCGCCGGGCAGGCAGCCTTGCAGGGCGCCGTGCCGGTCGGCCAGGTCTGGATGCAGCCGTTCTCGTTGCGGTAATTCTTATTCCAGTGATCCTCGCCCCACTTGGTGTCGTCCGGCAGCTCATGGCGCGGATACTGGATGGGGCCTTCCTTGGTGCAGAGCTTCTGGCCGAGGCGGACAGCGCCGGCCGGGCAGGTCTCGACGCACTTGCCGCAGGCAACGCACTTCTCGGGGTCGCTCTCGGCCACGTAGGCGGAGGCGGACAGGTTCGGCGTGTTGAACAGCTGCGAGGTGCGCAGCGCATTGCAGACGCCGACGGCACAGTTGCAGATGCCGAAGATCTTGTTTTCGCCGTCGATATTCGTGATCTGGTGGACATAGCCGCGATCCTCTGCCTTCTGGAGGATCTCCATCGCCTCTTCATAGGTGATGTCGTGGCCATGGTTCGTCTCGCGGCAGTAGTCGGCAAAATCACCGACGCCGATGCACCACTCGCCTTCCACGTCGCCGGAACCCTCGCCGCGGATGCGCTGCTGCTTGCGGCAGGAGCACACGCTCACGCCGATATGCCCCTCATACTTCTTCAGCCAGTGAGACAGGTGCTCGATCGGCAGAGACTTGCTCTCGGCCGGGATCGCCTTTTCGACCGGAATGACATGCATGCCGATTCCGGCGCCTCCGGGCGGCACCATTTCAGTAATACCCGCCAGCGGCAGATAGGCCATGCGTTCAAAGAAATCGGCCGTCTCCGGGAACATGTCCGACTGCTCGGGATTGATCATCATGATCTCGGCGCTGCCGGGAACGAACATGTCCAGCACCCAGCGCTTTTCATGGTTCGGATTCTTGCCGTCGAGATTCTCCCAATGGAACTCGACCAGACCGCTCTCGCTGATAGCCTGCATCGCTTTTTCCAGATAGGCTCTATCAAACTGCGGGTTCTTCTTTGCGAGCTGCTCGATCGTGAGCGGCACACGCTTTTTCATGGTCAGCGCGATATCGAGGATATCGTCCGCCATCTTCTCGTCATACTTCACCGCCGTGAACTTGAGGGCGGAGTTGATGCCGAGATACTCCGGAGAATCCGGCGTGATCTTATCCTTTCCCAACAACACCGTCGCGCGATCCGTGATTACTTTTCCGAGCTTTGCAATTTTCTCGTCTTTTGTCATGTTATCGCTTCCTTCTTCTTTAGATTGCAGTCAAACGACATCCGGCCGTTCCGACACAAGAACGGATACGGATGCAGCTATGTTAATTAATTAACCCTGCAATGTCAAGGAGTCCGGAGCGTTTTTGAAACAAGTCACAAAAAATCTGCAAAGAAATTGCGAATAGATTTTATTGTGTGTTGAAACGCGGAGACAAATGCCGTATAATGTTTGAAATACAAGAACAGTTTTCGTCTGGAGTGTTATGGATGCAAGATTTGGCCCGAAAGTTCAAAGAGGAAGTCGCGGAAGCCGCGATCTCCCTATTCAAGCGCAACGGATACAACAACGTGACCGTAAACGAGATCTGCAAGGAATGCGGCATCTCCCGCTCCGTGTTCTACTCCTCGTTCAACGGCAAGCGCAGCATTCTGGAATACATGGTGGAAAAACCGCAGCACAACGATGATGCGAGCTTTATGAAATTTGCGCACGCAGACAATGACTTCGAGCGCATCTGGCAGCTGTTTGACCGCTTCATTGCCATCGCCTACGACTTCGGCCCCGAGCTCACGAGCACGCTGTTCATCATGCAGTTCGAATCCCCCGAGGGGATCCGCGCAGCTGTGCACGCGCTCGATGATCTGTTTGCAACTCTGGCCACAAACTGCGCCAAATCAGGCATTATCGACTCCAAAGAGCCGCCGGATCTGCTGTCGCGCATCGCAACGGATCTGATCTGCCACGAGCTGTACGTCTGGTCCAGCCAGAAAGGAAACTTCTCGCTGCGCGCACGCGCGCGGCAGTACGCCGAGATCGCCTACCACGTCAAGCCGGAGTATCGCATGCCGGCCGAGCAGCGCGACGCACTGTGACTGCACGGCTCCCCTGCCGGGAACGCCTGCGCAGCCACGCTTGATCCTTGGACAAAACGAAGAATCTGCGCATATCCTTCTGCGCAAAAAGCCAGCGGCAAGGCATTGTTCCAGCCGCTGGTTTTTCATTTGTATCAATCATAAACGTGCAGACAAACCGATTGCCGCAAAATTCAAAGCTGCGCTGCAAAAGCGCCGTCCGATCACGTTAAATAATTCACGAGATCATTATAGCAGAAGCAAATACACAACGCAAGTACTGTTTCCTCACACGCATGGACTTTTCAGAGGCTGTTTCGATGAAATATTTGACCTTTATAACGACATTCAAGATGATTTCCGCGTGATATTCCACAGCCTTCAAAAAGATACTTTTGTTGAGTACCTAACAGGCAAAGAATACGACGAATATTTTGGATAGAAAAAGAGCTATCTGACTTCATTGGAAATCAGATAGCTCTTTTCTTGTGAATAATGAAATTCTGTTGCCAAATCGTTGCCGCGAGTGTCTTCAAAGCTCAAAAAATCCAGTGTTTACGGGCTTTTTTCAAGCTATGAGGTCATTCCCACTCGATCGTGGCGGGCGGTTTGGAGGTGATATCGTAGACGATGCGGTTGATGCCCTTAACCTCGTTGACGATACGCACCGAGACACGGTCGAGCACGTCATACGGAATACGCGTCCAGTTGGCGGTCATGAAGTCCGTCGTCGTGACGCTGCGCAGCGCGAGCGTATAGTCATACGTGCGGCCGTCGCCCATGACGCCGACAGAGCGCATATTCGTCAGCACCGCGAAGTACTGATTCATCGTCTGCTCAAGGTGTGCCTTGGCGATCTCGTCGCGGAAGATGAAGTCCGCGTCGCGCAGAATGTCGAGCTTATCCTTGGACACCGCGCCGAGGCAGCGGATGGCCAGACCCGGCCCCGGGAACGGCTGGCGCATGACCAGATACTCCGGCAGGCCAAGCTCGCGGCCGAGCGCACGCACCTCGTCCTTAAACAGCAGACGCAGCGGCTCAATGATCTCCTTGAAATCCACAAAATCAGGCAGGCCGCCGACGTTGTGGTGGCTCTTGATGACGGCAGCGACATTCGTGCCGGATTCGATCACGTCGGGATAGATCGTGCCCTGTGCCAGATAGTCGACCGAGCCGATCTTCTTGCCCTCTTCCTCAAAGACGCGGATGAACTCCTCGCCGATGATCTTGCGCTTGGTCTCCGGGTCGGAGACGTCCTTCAGGCGCGTAAGGAAGCGCTCCTCGGCATTGACGCGCACGAGGTTGATGTCCCAGTTTTGGAACGCGGCCTCGACTTCATCGCCCTCGTTCTTGCGCAGCAGACCGTGATCGACAAAGATGCACGTGAGCTGATTGCCGACGGCCTCGGCCAGCAGCGCCGCCGCAACGGAGGAGTCCACGCCGCCGGAAAGCGCCAGCAGCACCTTGCCGTCGCCGACCTTGGCGCGGATGTCCTCAATGGACTTGCGCATGAAGTCGCCCATCGTCCAGTCACCGGTCGCGCCGCAGACCTCATACAGGAAGTTGCGCAGCATGGCCTGACCATACTCGGTGTGGTTGACCTCGGGGTGGAACTGCACGCCGTAGAAGCCGCGCGCCTCGTCGCAGATGCCGACCGTCGGGCAGGCATCCGAATGCGCCACGAGCCGGAACGACTCCGGCACCTTGGCCATGTAGTCCCCGTGGCTCATCCACGTAATGCTCTGCTCCGGCAGGCCGCGGAACAGACGGCAATCGGTGTCAAACCAAGTCTCCGTCTTGCCGTACTCACGCGCGGTATCCTTACCGGCGGCGGTCACTTCCCCGCCGAGATACTGCGCCATGAGCTGGCAGCCGTAGCAGATACCCAGGATGGGGATGCCGAGCCGGAAGATCTCCGGATCGACCTGCGGCGAACCCTCGGCGTAAACGCTCTGCGGGCCGCCGGTGAAGATGATGCCGATGGGGTCAAAGGTACGGATCTCATCCACGGTCATGGTGTTCGGCTTGACTTCGCAATAGACATTGCACTCGCGCACGCGGCGCGCAATGAGCTGGTTATACTGTCCTCCGAAATCGAGGACGATGACAGACTGATTCGGCATGGATGACGCTCTCCTTATTCGACAGTAACGGATTTCGCGAGGTTTTTCGGCTTATCGATCGCGCAGCCGTTGGCTTTTGCGACGTAATATGCAAAGAGCTGCAGCGGCACGATCTCCGCCGGGACGACGAACAGGTCGTCCATGCGCGGTACGAGGATCACATCGTCCGCCTCGGAATAGATGGCGCGATTGCCCTCGAGCGCCACGCCGAGCACACGCGCACCGCGCGCCTTGACCTCTTTGACGTTGCTCATGGTCTTGTCAAACAGCGGCTCGTAACACGCGACGGCGATGACGAGACGGTTCTCCTCAATGAGCGCGATCGTGCCGTGCTTGAGCTCGCCCGCGGCATAGGCCTCCGAGTGCAGGTAGGAGATCTCCTTGAGCTTCAAAGAGCCCTCCATGCAGACGGCGTAGTCCACATTGCGGCCGATGAAAAACAGCGACGGGTTATTCTTGTAGCGCTCGGCAAGCTGCGCGATCTGCGGGTTGAGATCGATGGCGCGCTGCACCATCTGCGGCAGGATCATGAGGTCATCCGTGAGCTTTGCCGCCTCTTCCCTGCTCAGGCAGCCGCGCTTTTCGCCCAGATAGAGCGCCAGCAGATACAGCACCGACACCTGCGTGGTGTAGCCCTTCGTAGTCGCAACGGCGATCTCCGGGCCTGCCCAGGTGTAGATGACATCGTCCGAGATGCGGGCGATCGTGCTGCCGACGACGTTGACGATCGAGAGCACATACGCGCCCTTGGACTGCGCCTCGCGGATGGCGGCGATGGTATCCGCCGTCTCGCCGGACTGCGAAATAATGATCATGAGCGTATGCTCGTCCACGATCGGGTCACGGTAGCGGAACTCACTCGCAAGGTCAGCATCGACCGGAATGTGCGTGAGCTTTTCAAGCGCATACTTGCCCGCCTGACCAGCGTAGAACGCCGAGCCGCAGGCCGTGATCATGATCTTGTTGAAGCCCATGAGCTGCCCGTCGGTCATCTTCAGCTCGTCAAACACGACTCGGTGATCCTTCACACGCGGGTCGAGCGTGGACTTGATGGCACGCGGCTGCTCCATGATCTCCTTGAGCATGAAGTGCTCGTAGCCGCCCTTCTCGGCAGCCTCGATGTCCCACGCGACGCGGGAGACAGGCTTGTGCACGGGCTTTCCGGTGCAGTCAAAGACGGTATAACCGTCGGCGCGCACCTCGGCGAGCTCTCCGTCGTCAAGATAGACCACATTTTTCGTGTGCGACACAAGCGCCGTCACGTCGGAGGCGAAGAAGTTCTCACCCGCGCCGACGCCGATGATCAGCGGGCAGCCGTTGCGCGCGAGGAACATCTGCTCCGGGCAGTCGGCGCACAGAATGCCGATCGCATAGCTGCCCTCCAGGCGGCCGAGCGTCTTCATGACGGTGTCCTTCAGGTTGCCGTCGCCGGTGTAGTACATATCCAGCAGATGGACGATAACCTCCGTGTCCGTCTCACTATGGAACTGAAAGCCCTTGGCCTGCAGCATCTCGCGCAGCTCCATGAAGTTTTCGATGATGCCGTTTTGCACGATGGCGAACTTGCCGTCGTTGCTCACGTGCGGATGGGCATTCGCCTCCGTCGGCGCGCCGTGCGTTGCCCAGCGCGTATGGCCGAGGCCGATATAGCCGTGAAGATCGCTACCGTCATGCGTTTTGGCCAGCAGATTCTTGATCTCGCCGCAGGCCTTGGCAAGCTCGATCGTGCTGCCGTCGAGCACGGCGATGCCGGCCGAGTCATAGCCGCGGTATTCGAGCTTCTGCAGCCCTTCGAGAAGGATCGGCGCAGCCTGCTGCGCGCCGACGTATCCAACAATTCCACACATAGTCGGTTCTCCTTATAGTTCTATAAAAATCCGTCTTATCCTGATTCTATGCCGACACCCTGCAAATACGTACAGAATGCCAAAATAGCATGCTAAATTTTATACCGTTTGGCGGCTCGTGTCAAGTTTCGGTTTCACAGCACGCGTATGTGATTTAAAATTAAATGCGCACCATAAGTTATGAGATTTCTTTCATCGACATCCAAAAGTCTTTCTTTTTATTTTAAAAAATCGGTTTTAGCCACAAGTTGACCATTGCTGCCATTCAAAGTTGCTTGGGATATAAAATTCATATCATCCAAAGTGAGAAGCATATATCGCCCCCCGTTTAAAATCTCCATAGCTTGTTATTTGTTTTCACACACAGCCGGTTATTTATTGAGCTTCAATAGCTCGATCAAGACGTCAATAGGCAGGAGCACCAGAAACAGCAAAACGTACATACCGTGCATCTCCTTCCGGAATCAAATCATCCGCGCGCATAGCGGAACCGTTTTCTGTCTCTAATATACAGCATCATATGTCCAATAAAACGGTCACCGAAAGCAGAATCCAAGAAAAAGAGCTTGCAGAAATTGCATATTGCCGCACTGCATACTTCCGTATGCTCCGCAAAAAATAGGAGCGGGTCAAGAAACCCAAAACACGAAAAGGAGATGGAAAACGAAATGGCTACTTCCAACAGCAACAATCTGGTCAACCCCAATGCCCGCGAGGCGATGAACCGCTTCAAAATGGAGGCCGCCGCCGAAATGGGCGTGAACCTCAAGCAGGGCTACAACGGTGATCTGACGTCCCGTCAGGCCGGCAGCATCGGCGGTCAGATGGTCAAAAAGATGATCGCCGCCTACGAAAACGGCATGCAGTAAGCTGCTGATCATCCTGAGCAAACAAAAAGCAGGGCCGCGGAAATTCCGCGGCCCTGTTGAGACTGTCAAAAAGTATTACTTTTTGACAAAGAGGCTTGCGGCCTGACTGCATCGCACGCACCGTCTGCCTTGGGCGGAC
>ERZ773260.769-NODE-769-length-45187-cov-10.292586_pt1 | contig 45187 bp, 34 predicted proteins | sample MGYA00511387_ERZ773260 | MGnify/ENA primary metagenome ERZ773260 (study PRJEB29015, sample SAMEA2737745) | human gut metagenome | biome: human gut; feature: human-associated habitat; material: faeces | place: China | collected 2012 ...
CTGGGAATGCAGAGAAGATGAAGAAACAGCGCGGAGTGCAGACGAAGAAGTGATCAGGATTGTAATTGATGCCAAATGTTTTCGTTGGTATTGTAGAATAGAGGGTTTGGAGCTGGCTATTGAGCACAGCTGACGGTATGCTTTGTGTCAGAAACCCAAAAGGAGTGGTCAATATGGCAAGCATCCGCAAGCGCGGGGAAAACAGTTATCTGCTGGTGGTATCCCGGGGATACGATTACCAGGGCAACCGGCTGAAGCCGGCGCAAAAGACAGTGCATCCGCCGAAGGGGCTGACGGCAAAACAGACGGAGAAATGGCTCAATGAACAGGCGGTCCTTTACGAACGGGAGGTGAAGCACACTCCCGGTGAGCCTGTGGACCGGAGCATCACGCTGGCAAAATACATCGACGTCTGGCTGGAGCAGGTGGCGCCAAAGAAACTGGCGGCCAGCACACTGGTGCGGGATAAGCAGGATATCCGGCGAATCCTGCCAGCGCTGGGGCATTACAAGCTGGCAGAGCTGAACAAGGATATTTTACGGGCTTTCTACGATGCGATGCGCTCGGAACAGAACTGGAAGACAGGCGGACTGCTGGCTGAAAAAACAGTGGAGGGCATCCATTCTTGTCTTTGCGGGATCCTGTCCGATGCAGTGGAGGCAGGGTATATCACGCACAATCCTGCATGGCGGGCATACAGGAAGAAAGGCGCGCCGCAGGAGCGGCCGGTGGCGGATGAGGAAACAGTGCAAAGGCTTATCACGGCGCTGGAAGGCCAGAGCCTGAAATACGAGGTCTATTTCAAGCTGATCCTCGCCACGGGCATGCGGAGGGGCGAGGCCTGCGGCCTGCGGTGGTCGGACATCGACTGGCGCCAGCGGGCGCTGTATATCCGGCGCAATGTAGTAAAGCTGAGCGGCCAGCCGATCCTGGTGAAAGAACCGAAGACCCGTGCGGGGGTACGGGTGGTATATCTGTCGAAAGAACTCTGCAAACTGCTTCGTGTCTGGCAAAAAGAAAGTGTGTGGGAGAAAGAACAGCGTGGTGAAGGGGGGCTGGAGGAAGAGGACTATCTGTTCCGGCAGCCCGGCGGGGATCCGATGGTGCCGAGTACATTCACATTCCGGTTCAAAAAGATTCTGCGGGAGGGCAATTTGCCGGACAATTTGAACGTGCACAGCCTGCGGCACACTAACGCCAGCATGCTCATTGCTCAGGGTGTGGATGTACGCACTGTGGCGGGCCTGCTGGGGCACGCACAGCCCAGCACCACATTGGACATTTACAGCCATGCTTTCGACAAGAACAAAAAGCTCGCACAGGAGAAGCTGGCCGAGGCGATGGGGCTGTAGCAAAAAGAAAATCAAGCCCAATAGCCCTTATCTTTGAGGTCTATTGGGTTTGTATGCTGAGAAATGATGTAAATTCAGGGAACTGGATCGGTCAGCGCCTTTGTACAAACTTACTATTATAAAAACCTAGTCTTTTCCTCCGTACCGTGATAAAATAAGGGGCAGGAATTCAACATAACTCGCTGGGGGTGACATGGATGCAATCAAAATATCATATGACTGTGGAACAGAATGTCTTTGTGGCAAAACGCAACATCGTGGATTATATTTGGAAGAGTGCTCATCTAGAGGGGCTTGCCGTAACATATCCAGACACCGAGGCTATTTTTAACGGGCTGAGTGTCGCAGGAGTGTCGGTCAAGGACATCATCGCGGTCAACAATCTAAAGCATGCATGGCAGTTTGTGCTGGATAGTCTGGACTGTCCTGTGGATTATTCTTTCGTTTGTCAGATTAATCGTCTGGTAGGCGGTGACAATTTGGTCTACAATGCGGGGTTTATACGGAATGTTCCGGTCACAATCGGCGGAACGACGTGGAGGCCAGAGATGCCTATTGAGTCTCAAATCAAGGCGGATTTGCTGCGGATCCGTGAAATACCGGAGCCGACTGAACGGGCATTAACCCTTATGCTGTATATTATGCGAAAGCAGATGTTTTTGGATGGAAATAAACGTACCGCTATGTTAGCTGGGAATGCTGAAATGATTGCCTCAGGTTGCGGGATTATTTCTGTACCTATTGAAAAGCAGAGAGACTTTACGATGCTGCTGATAAAGTACTATGAAAGCGGAGATATGGCGGAAATAAAGGATTATCTTTATGAAAGCTGTATCGACGGTATCGACTTCCCACAGATGGTTCCTGCGGAAGAGGAACTTGAGAATAATATACAAATCTTTGGTGGTATGTAAGAGGGAGGATCTCATGGGAGAAAAGACAAATCCTCGGTTGAAAAAGCTGCTCATTGATGTGGTTGAGAAACAGCTCCGGGAAAATAATCCGCCCATCACCAGAATCACATTTGATCGGCTTTTGGCCACTGGCAACACTGCGGCTATGGCAAAGGAAAAAATTGCGGTTGCTGTGGTCGGGCAGATATATGACGCAATGCGTGATGGGAAGGCTTTTGATTTGGAAAAGTACACCGAAGAACTCAACTTGCTTCACTGATGAGGCAAAAACGGTACCACTAGGAAAACATAACCTAGCGGTACCATTTTCTTTTGCTGGGTGATATGCGGCCATGGAAGCATAGATGGAACACAGAGGAGGGGGCGGTGAAATTCAATTTTATTAAACGATATTCCATATCTCGTTTTCTGCAATGTTAAAGCTCCTAAATTCAGGGATGGCTTTTTCAAGGCTATCAGATAGGATTGAATCGTCCTCCATAACTTTCGCCAAGGCGAGAATGCTTTGGGGATATATGGGGTCAGCGAGTTTTTGTTTACGCATATCGTTATAGGCATTATACAAAGGCAGTCTGTGTTCTCGACTCAGGTAGTCTACCATCGCTAATAAATAGAAGGCCTGAGGATATTGCTTTTTGTCGTAATATCGCCGTATTTCGTTAGATTTTAAGGTTTCGATAATAAATGTGATATCTCCGCTGTCTTTTATTCTATGACAGATGTTGCTTTTGAACAACTCAAAGGAAATGGCGTTTTGCGGAGGTTCAACTCTTTTTATGGAATCAATAATTAAATCCTCTATTGTCACATGCAGAATTTGCGCCAGCTTATACAGCGTTTCGGCTGAGCATTTTTCAATACGCGACCGGCCGCTACAAATATTATTTAGAGTAGCATGAGGAACGCCACTTAATACGGAAAGGCGATATTTTGTCATGCCTTTTTTCTGAGAATTTCATTGATATCCATTATCGTCCTCCGTGTCATCTTTCCATAGATATTTTTTTCTCAAATAATCAGCTTGTAAGGGAGTGATGGCACCATCGTTGATCAATGCTGCGTTGATGCTGCCATATAATTCGCCCCATAAACAATCTATTAGGGAAGAATTGTTTTTTAAGCCTTCCTTATAAGCATCAAGGTCGTGTTGCAGATATTCCGGTAAGCAGCATTCGTACTTATTTATAGATCGGATGTGTTTCATGATATCACCTATATACATAGTATCGGTGCGCCGAAATAATGTCAACACGTAACGAGAAGATTGATACATAAGCGAGATAATAATCTAAAAAGAACCCCGAACGATTTACCATGACAGCAAATCATTCGGGGTTTACAAATTTTGGTGCGCCTGACTGGACTCGAACCAGCGGCCTTCCGGGTCGGAGCCGAACGCTCTATCCAAGCTGAGCTACAGACGCACATGTATGAAAACCGATCATGCAGGACGGGATTCAGCTATTTAATTTTAGTCGTCAAACAGTAGTCAGGCTACTGCTTTCACAGAATTGAACACACGATAAAACCGCATGTTTGCAAGCCCTTCGATGTTGAAATGAAAACGTATCACAGTTGTCGGAGTTCCCAGACACACAACGCCAAACGGCACTGTAAAGCCGTTTTTCGTCGGTTGTGCACAAAAAAGAAAACTATACAAAAAGCCCGCGAAGCCTTTTCAGAACTGGCTTCGCGGGCTTTTGTATGCGTGGTGGTCAAATGGTGGTCACAGTGGTCAATTTCGCTTGTAACGTGACAGAATACATAGGGATATTACAAGACAGCGTAAGCGATATATTTAAAAAGTCGCTTGCGCCGACATGAAATTACGCTTTCATGGGATATTGTTATATTTCTATTATCGTATGTGAATCTAAAAATCACTACAGTAACTGATATCCTCCAATCAATACCAGTTTATTAAATCTATTATACAAGAGATGTTTTTTTGCTGTAGCGAGATGTTAAAAATTACTTTTTCATCATGGATATAGTCAAACATGTCCAGTTTACCGTTTTATTCCACTTATGGATCACTATTCCATTCTCTTTAAATCGGGTGCAATGTTAATAGACAAACGAGAAAGTTATATCTTGCTCCACATCGCCATACCTCCGGCCAAACAGGTTGAGACCTCCGATATACTGTGCATCGGGCTTATTGCCAATCCATACTGTGATCGGTCGCTCTGCCGAGAAGGAAAAATCGTTCACGGTCACAGAGGAAGAGTTCTTCGAGTTGATCATGCATCCTTTTTCCGAAATTTCCAGTGTCACCAACTCGCCATACTGTGTGCTTCCGTTGGGCCACCACTCCGGGTTCAGCCTGCCGCGTCGGCTGCCGTGATCACCAGGAGAGCGCCATGTCCCGCAATCCAGTCCATCGATGATGATGGAAATGTCGGATGGCCAGTCCTCTTTATAATTAGACGCTTCTGAACAGGCTTCGAACGCAAGGATGATCCGCTTCAATTTGACGTGGCCTTTCAGCTGATAGGGGAACTTGTATTCCACATAGCCGCTGGACGTCCAGAGTATCTGCGCCTGGGTGCGCTCCGGCAGATAGAACGAGTCCGGCCTGTCTTCGTGGCCGATCTGCCCTCGCTCGGATGCGATTCCGCAGGTCGGGCTGACCCGGCAATCGCTGTAGCAGCCCACCGGCATGGAGATGCTGCTCACCTTGCTGACATTCGGATCAGTGGCGGTCAGGTCGATATGAATTGAATCGTTTTTTCGGCTGCATATCTTCATGGAGCCGCGGCTTCCGCGCTGGACCCGCGTATTGATCAGGCCGGCCTCCTCCAGCGAGCGGACGTACAAAGCCGCGCTGGACGGCGGAATCTGCAGCTTTTCAGCGATCTCGATAACGTTATAGCTGTTGAAATACAGCAACTTCAAAATCTGTATTCTGGCAGGAGAAGAGAAGGCCGCGCCCAGTTTGCAAAGCTGCTCCTCATTCTCCAAGTCAAGTTCAAGAACATTGGCCATATCATTCACCTCTGCACTTAGCATACCATATTCGATGCAGGTTTTCCACATGATATTTATAAATCATGTTTAAATAGGCTTTTCACCCTTGCGAAAAACAACATAAATTCTGCTTAAATACCTAAAATATTTGTTTTTTGAAAAATTTTATGGATATATTGACCTATATTGATGCAAGGTGCTATGATGGTGGCAGGAAGAACCGACACGATTTATGTTTTAATTGTTTTGAACCCATTCAATTTTCATTCAACAGGAGGTAATCGCATGAAAAAGGTTTGTTCACTATTCCTGGCGTTATCGCTGGCGGCTGCCCTCCTCGTCGGCTGCGGCAGCTCTTCGTCCACCGCTTCCCCCTCACAGACAGGTGGTTCCGGTTCCGATGGAGAGAAGACCCACATCTCCTTCATGGGGTGGGGCACCGACTCTGAGATCGCAGCCTATGAGGCAATGATTGCCCAGTTTGAAGAGGCCTACCCCGATGTGGAGGTAGAATACATTGTTGTGGCAGACAATGAGTTTGACACCAAGCTGCAAACGATGATCGGCGCCGGCGAGTGCCCGGACGTGTTCTACTGCAACATCGACAAAATGATGAAATACGCCGCTACCGGAAACCTCTACGATCTGACCGAGTACGTGGAGAACAACGAGATCTTCTCACCGGATAACGTATGGTCCTGCCTGAATGATCTCTACCGTTATGACGGCGAGACCCAGGGGCAAGGCAGCATTTATGCCCTGCCCAAGGACGTAAGCGCCTTCCCCATTTTCTATAATGTGGATCTGTTCGAGGCCGCTGGCGTCACCCCGCCCACCGCAGAGGACCCCTGGGACTGGAACGATTTCCTTGAGGCCGCGAAAAAGCTCACCACCGGCGAAGGCGATAACAAGATCTACGGCACCGGCGCCTACTCTCTGGAATCGGCGGTCTGGTCCAACGGCGCGGAGTGGCTCGACCCGACCCTGACCGAAGTCAAGATTACCGACCCCGCTTTCACAGAGGCTTTGCAGTGGTGCGCCGACCTGAGCCTGGTCCACGGTGTTGCCCCCACCCCTGCGGAAAGCAGTGCCCTGAGCGATTATGACCGGTTCAAACAGGGCAAGCTGGCCATGGTTGGCGCAGGCACCTGGAGCCTCGCGGACTTCTGGGAAAACTGTGACTTTGAATGGAATGTAATGAATTGGCCGGTCAGCCCGAATACCGGCGAATCCGCGATCTGGTTCGGCAGCGCCGGGCTGGCAGTCTCTTCCACAACGAAAGCCCCGGAAGCGGCCTGCAATCTGGCTGCTTATCTGGCCTTCAACGAGGACGCCCAGCGCACCGCTTACCAGATGGGCCAGGCCATCCCCATGCTGAAAGACATGGCCACCGGCGAGTTTGCCGAGATGGACAAGTATCCCGCCGACAAGCAGGTGCTGTTCGACATGCTGGAAAACAATGCCCGCCTGGCCACTCAGTCCCGGACTTTCAACCAGGAGTGGTTCAACGAGTTCAACTCCAATACGGCCGCTGTCTTTAACGGCGAGATGTCCGCGCAGGAGTACTGCGCTTCCATCAACGACACCGTGCAGCAGCTTTTAGACGAGAGCATTGAACAAAAGGCCGAATACGCCAACAGCTGACACTGACTTCGCTCGCCGGCAGACTTGTGTCTGCCGGCGAGCTTATACGGTAAACACCAATCCGGCGAATGGAGGGCATCACAATGAACAGACGAAGCAAGCTAATGCGGCGGGAAGGAATCGCCGGGCTGCTGTTCGTCACGCCGCAGCTCATCTACTTCCTGCTGTTTTTTCTGCTGCCGCTGGGAATCTGCATTTATGCGGGCTTTACCAACTGGAACATTTTGTCGCCCAACCGAATGTTCACTGGCCTGCGGAATTTTGAGCGGCTGTTCGCAGACCCAAAATTCTGGACAGCTCTTCAAAACACCTTCTACATGTTGATCCCCATCCCGTTCTATCTTTGCTTTGCGCTGGCGTTCGCCTATTGCTGCCACAAAAAGATCCTAGGCGAAAAGGTTTTCCGGGTAATTTATTACCTGCCCTTCATTTCGTCCATCGTTGCTTTGACGCTGATCTGGAAATGGCTGTTCAATTCCCAGTACGGCCTGGTGAACAATTTTCTGGGCCTTTTCGGCATTGACGGTCCGGATTGGCTCGGTGACCCCGTTTGGACAAAGCGAATGATCGTGATCATGATCTCCTGGAAGATGATCGGCATCATTTCCATCTATTACATCGCGGCTCTGAAGAATGTGCCCTCCACCTATTACGAAGCGGCGCAGCTGGACGGAGCCACTTCCTGGCAGCAGTTCCGCAAGATCACGCTGCCCATGCTTACCCCCACGACCTTTTATCTTCTGATCACCGGCATGATCGGCTCGCTGCAGACGTTTCTGGAAGTGCAGCTTTTTGCGCCGGACGGCGGACGAGGCTATGGTGTGGGCACCATTGTGTTCTATATCTGGCAGAAGGCATTTGACAGCAGCCAAATGGGATATGCCTGCGCCTGCGCGAGCATCTTTGGCCTGTTTATCATGATTTTGACCATCGCACAGTTTGCGGTGTCCCGCAAATGGGTATATGAGGGGGAATAATGATGAAACAAAAAACCTCTCCGCTGCGGGCGGTGGCGTTTCTTGCCCTGCTCGCCGGTGCATGCACAATGATTCTGCCCTTCGTGTGGATGCTGTCCACCTCACTGAAAGAGTCGAATCTCGTCTACACCATCCCCCCGCAGTGGATCCCGAACCCGGTTGATTGGCAAAATTACCGGGATGTGTGGAGCGCCGCCAATCTGCTCACCGGGATCAAAAACAGCTGCGTGATCACCTTTTCCGTGATGGCCTTCAGCACCCTGACCTCCTCCATGGCCGCTTTTGCGTTTGCAAAACTGCGCTTTCCCGGCAAGAACGTCATCTTCATGATGCTGCTCGCGACCATGATGGTGCCTGCTGTGGTCCTGCTCGTGCCGGACTTCATCATCTACACAAAACTCAAGTGGATCGACACGCTACTGCCAATGATCGTCCCGGCCTCGCTTTGCAACGTGAACAACATTTTTTTTATGCGCCAGTTCATGATCGGTTTGCCGAACGGCTATCTGGATGCGGCGAAGATCGACGGATGCGGCTATTTCAGGGCATACAGCCGCATCTTCCTGCCTCTTTGCAAGCCCGCGATCATCACAAACGCCATCATGCTGTTCATGGCGACCTGGAACGACTATCTGAATCCGCTTCTCTTCACCCACAGTGAATCCAAGCAGACGGTTCAGGTGGCAATCGCTATGCTGAACTCCCACTACGAGCAGCAGACGGATATCCCCATGGTCATGGCAGCCTCTATGATCGCGATCCTGCCGGTTTTGATTCTGTTCATTACCTGCCAGAAGTACTTCACCGACTCGCTGGCCTTGACAGGAATCAAGGGCTGAAACCCGATCAGAATCGTTCCGGGCTGACAGACAGACGCATCCGGCGTCAAAGAAAGCGGTGAGCATTATGAATACCTATAAAAACCCCATCAAACGGCAGGGGGATTTTGCAGACCCCTTCGTGTTGCGCCACAACGGACGGTATTATCTTTATGCAACAAATCCCGACATTCGCTGCTGGAGTTCTTCAGACCTGATAAATTGGAAACCCGAAGGCCCCGTGATCGGGCCGGACGAGTTCCCGGGTCTGGTGCCGTTCGCCCCTGAGGTCGTCTATTCCAACGGGGCCTTTTACATGTACACTTCGCCCTCCGGCTTTGGTCATTATGTGCTGAAAAGCGAACGCCCCACCGGCCCGTTCCGCAAAATCACCGGGAACGTGGGGCACAACATCGACGGTTCCGTGTTCATCGACGAGGATGACCAGTGGTATTTTTTCTGGGCGGATGACGCGGGCATCCTTTGCTGCAAGATGGACGGCCCGGATGCATTTGGCGAACCGGTGAATACCGGCGCATACCTGCACGGCTGGACCGAGGGGCCGATGGTCCTCAAAGTCGACGGTTTATATTATATGACCTACACCGGGAACCACTATCTTTCCCCCGGTTATCGGATATGCGCTGCCGTCAGCGAGCATCCCCAGGGCCCTTACCGCGAATGCGCCAACAATCCCATTCTGGTGCACACCACCGGCAAAAACATTGGCCTCGGTCATTCCTCCACCGTTCTCGGGCCGGATCTTTGCACCTATTACATCGTGTATCACAACCTTAATCCGGACCAGACCCGCGACCTTGATCTGGATGTGATCGAAATGAGGGACGGCCATGTACAGGTGGCAGGACCCTCCAGAGAAGAACAGGTCGCGCCCGCCCTTCCCACCGAAAGATATGACCCCGCCGAGCCCGGTTTCGCAGAGAAGTGGACGATAACAGCAGGGGAGTGGGAATGCAAAGGGGAGTACGCCGCATCCAAAGGCAACGTATTTCGGTGCGAACGACAGCTTCTGACCGCACACCCCGTCATCGAATTGAACCTTTTGGGCCGCGCCCCCGTTTACGGCGTTACTCTTGGCGGGGTCGTACTTGAATTCAGCGCTGCCGAAAACGAGCTTTTGCTGCGCACGGAAAAAGGCGGCACGCTTTTCAGACGTGCTCTGCCCGACAGTTATGTGCACCATGCTCTTCATCGTCTCATCCTTCGCTGCCTGGGCGACACATTGCAAATAGAGTTGGATCACCAAAAAGCCGTTAACGTCAAAATGCCGCCGGAAAGCCCCCTGATTCTGGGACTTTTTGCGCAAGGCGGCTCTGTCGGCATGGGTCGCTGCACCGTTGCGGAAGGGTGCAAAAAAAGCGAATTTTGTTTCGCCGTTCCTTGCCAGGTCCGCCCAGCCGATGAACTTTTGCTGAACGCACCGCAGGCGGGGGAGTATTGGCTCTCCGTTCAATTGAACGGCCCGACGGAGCAAGCCCCGTCGCTGACATACTCCCACGGCGGGCAGGAACACCACGCCGTTTTGATCCGGCGCAGCCGTGACTTGCTGGTCTATCAGCTGACACTCCCGCAGGGCATGCACCGGCTCTCTCTTGATTTCCATCCGCAGCTGTGCGCCCCGCTCTGGTATTCGTTCCATCCCCGCTGCGAAGAGCCCCGTTTTTCCGCCCGCATGTCTTTGCCCGGCCCCTTCGGAAAAACGCTCGCCGATGTTCCTGCCGCCTGTGACTGCACAGTTTCCCTGTCCTTTGACCAAAGCCCCGAGGGCCTTGACGGCGGCGAGATCGGACTGTTGTTCCGCGCTTCCGAGGAGGCCAAAGGCGGAGAAGGCAATGATGAACGGTTGGGCATCAACTTTTTTATTGGTTACTGCGCCGCCCTGCGGGACGACCTTTTTGTTTTGACAAAACACCGCTATGACAGCCGGGAGCTGGCTCACGTTTCTGCCAAAGGCTGCCGCAAGATCACGGTCCGGGCGCAAATGAACGACATCCTGATCTGTCTGGACGACCAGGAGCACCCGGCTCTGTCCTTCCACGATCCGGATCCTATTCTTTACGGAAAAGCGGGAATTCGTGCAGCAGGCGCCGCCCTGAAAGGAGCAGTTCTGCAGAGCGAGTGAAGGAAAACAACTGCCCCGCAATTGAAAAAGGAGGTCTACCCGTGAAAAAGTCAAGTCGATTCGCAGTCTGCGCGATGCTTTTAGCTCTTCTTTTTGCTGTTGCCGCACCCCATATTTTTGCTGAAGGAACCAACGGTACCCTCATTTACGGAAATTCCGACGACGACCGTTGCTTCTATGAGCGCATGGTCCAATTGCCAAACGGAGATCTGCTCGCCACCTGGCAGCGGGAATTCCCGTTGGTGACGGATTGGAGCGGCATGAAAAGCTTTTATTTTTACAAAAGTTCGGATCAGGGCAAAACTTGGACCTTCTTAAGCGAGTTGGACCCTTCCGATCATCCGGGCCTTTCACGCGACAAAATGGGAATGCCCGGCTTGTTTGTTTTGCCGCAGCAAATGGGCGAGTACCCTGCCGGGACCATCCTCTTTGCCACATCCGACTGGGACATCAATGCCGAATACTGTGTGCACATCTGGCGAAGCACAGACAACGGGCAAACATGGACACTGCACAGCAGCCTGGCGCCAAGAGGGGAGGATACCGTTTCCGGCACCGCCAGCGTCTGGGAGCCGGAATTCATCGTCAGCAGCGACGGGCGCCTTGTGTGCTTCTATTCGGATGAACGGCAGCCCGGATTCGATCAGTGCCTTGCTTATGAGGTATCCACCGACGGGGGCGTCACCTGGGACGGCTATACCATCATTGCCGGCGAATACGACGAGGACTGGCGCCGCGGAATCGATCCTTCCCTTTGGCGGCCGGGAATGCCGCGGGTCCTGAAGTTGAAAGACGGGACCTATTTCATGGCATACGAAAACATTGCCGCCGGGCATAACGGAATCGTTACATGCAGGACCTCCTCGAACGGCATCGATTGGGGTCCCGTCACAACCGTCGGCACACCTGTGACCGCAGAGGGAACCGCGGCGTATCAATGCCCTGAGATCGCATACATAGACGATGGAAGCACCTACGGAAGAATCTTCCTGCGGGGCATGAACGACACCTGCTCGTCGAGCCAGCTTTTTGCTTCCAGTGACAAAGGGCAGACCTGGCAGCTGATAGATGCACCCCTTACCTCTGTCCGTCAGGAATCTGTGGGAAGCGGCTGGAGCGGCACCCTGGTTGCCGCAAGCAATAAATTGATCGAGCTCAACAACTGCTTCAATGGTTCTTTCAACGAGATTCGCTGCGGTTCCGGCACTCTGTATGGCGATCAGTTGATCGTGGACGGAGCGGATTATAAAGTGGTGAATGCCGCATCCGGGCTTTGCCTGGATGACGCCGGCGGCTCCATGGACTGGGGCAACGAGATGATTCTTTGGGAAAGCAACGGTCTGGAAACGCAGAGCTGGAATTTTGCAAACGGCCCGGATGGATACACACTGGTATGCAATTTCAGCGGTCTTGCGCTGGACAACCCCAATGGCTCTCTTACCGCCGGAACGCGAATCGTACAGTGGGATAAAAACTACAGTACTGCGCAGCAATGGCGTCTTGCCCCGCAAGGCGACGGAACCTTTAAGATCCAGAACGTGGCCAGCGGTCTGTATCTGGACACAGAAGGAAGCTCCACTCAAGCACACGCCTATGTTGTTCAAAATCATGAAAGTTCGAGCGCAACGCAGACCTGGACCCTGGAACGCATTTTTGAAACCGTCCGCTTGCGTTCCAGCAACATAAACGACTGCCACGTTTACCATGATGGAGCGGGCAATGTGCTGATCGCAAACAAAACAACGGCACTTCCATATTCCAGTTCTCTGTGGCGTGCAGTGCCGGGGCTTGCAGACGCGAACGGGGTCTCTTTTGAATCCGTGGACCAGCCCGGATACTATCTGCGACACTACGAAGGAAAGCTGATCATTTCCCAAGATGACGGAAGCGAAATTTTCAAACAGGACGCAACGTGGCGTATGTCAGCAGGTCTTGCCGACCCGGACGGAGCATCTTTTGCATCCTATAATATTTCTGGAACATACATGCGACATTTCAACAGTTATTTAATGATCTCGCCGGTGAGCACCGAACTGGAAAAAGCCGACGCCACCTTTATGTTAGCCTGGCAATAAAAGCAGGAGGATCGAATGAGCAATCTACCGAGAACTGAACATCCACGCCCTGATTTTGCGCGGGAATGCTGGATGACACTCAATGGGGAATGGGACTTTTCCATTGCAAACGATCGTTTCGATCAAAAAATCATTGTTCCTTTTGCGTGCGAGTGCACGCTTTCGGGCATAGGCGACACAAGTTTTCATCCTGTCGTGTGGTACCGGCGGCAATTTAAAATCCCTTCCGAAATGCACGGCAAACATATCCTTTTGCATTTCGGCGCGGTGGACTACAGCTGCAACGTTTGGGTCAACGGGGCACTTGTCAAGGAGCACACCGGCGGCCAGAGCAGTTTTGAGGCAGACATCACCCACGCAATCCGCCGGGATGAGGAAAACCTCCTTGTGGTACGAGTTCAGGATGATCCCCAAAACCTTGAGCAGCCACGAGGAAAGCAGTTTTGGGAAGAGAAATCCCGAAGCATCTTTTACACCCGTACAACAGGAATCTGGCAAAGTGTGTGGCTGGAGGCGGTATCGCCGGCACATCTGGTGAATGTGCGCATCACTCCATTGTTCGACGAAAAAGCTGTTTGTTTTGATTATAAACTCAGTGAAAACAGCGGCCTTGCCCTGGAAACGTATATTTCCTTTCAGGGCACACCGGTCACTACCATCACAGTGCATCCCCAAAGCACCGCGGGAAGCTTCACCGTGAACGTTGACCGGCCAACAGCGGATATCTGGAATTTCTATGAAGATCTTGCTTGGTCGCCGGAACATCCCCGCCTGTTCGATGTCCGGTTCCGTGTGCTCTGCAAAGGGCAATGCACCGATGAAGTGCGATCCTATTTCGGAATGCGCAAGGTCGCCGTCGAGAACGGCCACTTCCTTTTAAACGGCCGGCCCTATTACCAAAAGCTGGTCCTGGACCAGGGCTACTGGCCACAGTCGTTATTGACTGCGCCCAATGACGAAGCCTTTGTCAAGGACATCCAGCTCGTTAAAGAGATGGGGTTCAACGGCGTTCGGATGCATCAGAAGGTCGAAGATCCGAGATTTTACTATCATGCGGATCGGATGGGTCTGCTGGTTTGGGGCGAGATAGGGTCCGCCTATATCTACTCTCCGGAATACGCAAAAACTTTCTATCAGGAATGGGTCGACTGTGTTCTGCGGGATTACAACCATCCCTGTATTGTGGTGTGGGTGCCGCTCAACGAGTCCTGGGGTGTTCAGGAGATTTGGAAAGACCCCATGCAGCAGGCGCACAGCATGGCCGCTTATCACATTACAAAGTCTCTTGACCGAACGCGCCCTGTTGTGGATAACGACGGCTGGGAACATACCTGTGGCGATCTTCTGACGATTCACGACTACGAGGGCAACGCTTCCGTGCTTTTGGAACGGTATATGGAAATGGAACGCATTTTGAAATACAGGCCGGGCGGCAAAGACTTGTTCGCTTATGGTTATGGATATGTGGAACGGCCGGTGATTGTCAGTGAATATGGCGGCGTCCGTTTTGCGCAGGAGGGCACAGACGGCTGGGGTTATTCCAGCGATAACGACCCCCACAACTACGTGCAGCATGTTGCTTCGCTCACAGCTGCGCTTCTTCGGTCGCCGCATGTTCAGGGATACTGCTATACCCAGCTGTGCGATGTGGAAAGCGAACAAAACGGATTGCTGACGTATGAGCGCAAACCCAAAGTGGATCTGAAGTTAATCCGGGAAGCAAACGATGGCAATTGGGCCGTGAACGAAACGGACTGATTCTGCATGTTTTCAACCATCAGGTGGCTATTGCATGATATGAACAACTGAACACTACGCTATTCCGATATGGTATGATTTTAAAAATGCTCAGCCCCCCACAGGAAATCATGTATTAAAAAGTTAGCGAGAACCGCTGTTGAATCGGTTCTCGCTAACTTTTTCTTTGACTTGTTTTTACAAGTTCTATTTTGTAACAGTAGCGAAATGAGCTCCCCCAGCTCTGCAGGGGAGAGTAAAGAAGCCTTAGCTTTTAGCATCGAGCGAAGCGAGAAGAGACCAACAACTTTACTATTGTCAGGAAGTTAATCATAGATAAACGGTGCCCGTTTACAGGCTGTGGAGCAGGTGAGACAAGTGGCGGATTTTACAGTGCCTCTTGAGAGGCTTGGCCGGTATGATGCCCTTCCAGAGCTTACTCAAACCCGGCTTAGCCGGGGATTCTGACTTGACGACGAATAGGTATGATAAAAATCCTAAGTAAACATATAAAGCTAAAGTATAGATATAATCCTCGACTGAATGTGCTGAGAAAAGTGCCCCGAAGAAATGATGGTTTGAGCCTAAAATCCCGTTTATAGTACTTGCCTTTTGCTATGCTTATAAAAGAAGACGAAGGAAATTCATCCGCCCAAACATTTCTACCAGAGAGTGCCTAGCTTTGCTAGCATAGCGTTTGGATATCCAAACGCTGTTTGCCTTGGGCGAACCCAAACCCTTGGCAGTCGAATCTACATGTCAAGAATCCCCCACACAAGACGAACTACCTCATAGGTGGTCTGGTAAGCAAGGATATCATAAACGATATCCTTGAAGTAGGGAAAAACCAAATATTTCTTTCAAAGGATATCGAAAACGATATCCTTGTATGTCGCATGCATTGTGAACAGGCATGGTGTGCGGGGATCAGGGAAGTTGTTTTGAAGAAGCGGCGTTACAAGTCCAATTCTGTCGCCCTTCTTCTTCAAAATAAAAACATTAACAAGGAGGGATGTGGAAGAGAACAATTATCACGTTCGTAAAACACCAAATGACATAATAGAGAGGATGTTGCGATGACCCAAACCCTAAATCTGTATACGATGCAAACTTTGTTTGAGCAACCCGTGGAACCGGTGGATTTCATTGTGGAGGGCTTGCTCGCACCGGGTCTATACATTTTAGGCGGTTCGCCCAAGGTGGGAAAAAGCTGGCTGGCACTGCAGCTTTGTCTGGCGGTGTGCGACGGGACGTCCTTCCTCGGACGTGCTACCCATCGAAGCGAAGTGCTCTATCTTGCACTGGAAGACGGCCCGCAGCGACTGCACTCCCGTGCGTTGCATCTCACCCAAACCGCGCCTTCCGGGCTTTACCTTTGCGGGCAGGCGCTACCTATCGGACAAGGACTGGAGCAGCAACTGGAACATACGCTGGACGAGCATCCGGATATCTGTCTCGTTATTCTGGACACCTTGCAAAAGGTGCGCTGTGTGTCCGGCAGCGGGATGTCCTACGGTTCAGATTACTAGGATGCGGCGGCGCTCAAGAGCATCGCCGACCGTTACCACGTTTGTCTGCTGGCAATCCATCATTTGCGCAAGCTGCCAGATGAGGACCCGTTTAACCGGCTGTCCGGTACAAATGGCTTGACTGGTGCGGCGGACGGTACCCTTATTCTGGTGCGCCCCAAACGGCAGGAAAATATGGCTGTACTTACTGCGACGGGGCGGGACATTGAAGACCAGGAAGAAACACTGGAGTTTGACGATTGCCGCTGGAACCGAACGACCGACCCGGAACAGCTTCAGTTTGGCCTGCTTGTCATGCTGCTGCAAAAGCTGCTTGGACAAAATGCGTTCCAAGGCACAGCAACCGAGCTGGCTGACTGGCTGGGAAAGGAAGGTCTGATCTTCGGGCCGGCACAGCTTTCCCGGTACCTCCAAAGTCGAGGGCGCCAGCTGGCAGAAGCGGGAATTGGCTTGGAAGTGAGCCGCACCAACAGCAAAAGATTCCTGCGGCTCTGGCTCGGTGACAGAAGTGACGGTTGTGACGGCATTCCCGGAAAAGAAACCGCAGCGGATATGTTGTCACTGCCGTCACCAGCGTCACAGGCTTCGTAATGGGGGTGAGCGGAATAGCGTCCATCAAACAAAGAGGCGAACGAAAATTCAAAATCACCGTCTGCAACGGGTATCGCCCCGGAGGACAAAAGCGGATGCAGAGCCGCACCATCGACGTGCCAAAGGAGATCCCCAAACGCAGTGTGATGCAGTACGTCTACGCAGAAGCCCAGAAGCTGGAGAAGCGGTTTCGCTGCGGAATGGACGAGGACGACCGAACCACCTTTGAGCAGTATGCCGAGAGCTGGCTCAAACGCCAGACTCATTACAAGCCCAGCACCTTGGCTGGCTATCAGCGAGAGCTGAAGATTGTCTATCCCTTCATCGGTGGCATTGCGCTGAACAAACTCCGACCGTTGATTCTGGAAGAAATGTGTGCGGAGCTGCGCAAACGGAAAAAGCGCAACGGCGAACCGGTGTGTGAAGCCACGGTACGCAAGTATCTCCAGACGGTCTCGGCGGTGCTGGAGGACGCAAAGCGGAACGACATTCTGCTCTACAACCCTGCCCATCGGGTGAGGGGCATCCGGGTGGAAAGAAAGGTACAGCCCATCCCCAGCGAGTTCGAGATGCGCAAGCTCCTGCAATGCATTTTGCAGGAACCGCTGCTCTACCGGGTATTTTATCTGACCGCCATTGCCACGGGGATGCGCCGGGGCGAACTGTGCGCCCTACGCTGGAACGACTTGCACGGCGGCGGGGCCGTGTTGGTGCAGCGCTCCCGCAGCTCGGTGTTGGGACAGGGCATTGTGGAGAGTAGCACCAAAAACCACCGCGCACGCACCGTGGTGATTCCGGATCTGGTGCACGACTACATGGGTGAGCTGTTTCTGGAGCAGGCAAGAGAGGGGAGAATCATCCGCCCGGATGACTACATCTTCTCCACCGCCGAAGGGCCGGCACACCCAGACTCCTTTACCCGGCGGCTTCGCAGGCTCTATCAGAAGAATGACTTCCCCGCAGAGTATCATCTGCACACCCTGCGGCATTTCTTCGCCACCTACCTGCTGCAAAACAATACCAGCAAACAGGTGGCGGCTGATCTGCTGGGCCATGCGGACACCAGCTTTCTGGAACGCACCTACTGCCATCCCCAGCTGGAGAGCAAGCAGCAGGCGGCGCTCATCTTGGAGAGCATGCTGGAACCGGCAGAGCAAGAAGCCTGGGAGCGGGAACAGCGCGAAGCGCAGGGTATGAACGCGGCAAACTGAACAACAGGGGCGACGGGTGACCGTCGCCCCTGTTGCTGTTGGTGAGGTAGAGTAAAATGCAGAGCCCACTTCTTGTTGGGTTTGGTGATGGCTATCTGTCGCAGTTGTCGGTATGCTTTGTGGTACCAAAACACAAAAGGAGTGGTCAAAGATGGCAAGCATCCGAAAACGCGGAGAGAACAGCTATCTGCTGGTGGTGTCCCGTGGGTACGATTACCAAGGGAACCGTTTGAAGCCGGCACAAAAGACGGTCCATCCACCGCTGGGCCTGACGGCGAAACAGACGCAGAAGTGGCTGAACGAGCAGGCGGTACTCTACGAGCAAGAGGTAAAACATACCCCTGCTCAGCCGGTGGATCGCAGCATCACACTGGCCAAGTACATTGAAATCTGGCTGGACCAGATCGCGCCGAAAAAACTGGCGGCCAGCACACTGTCTCGAGACAGGCAGGACATCCGCCGTATTCTGCCGGCCCTTGGCCACTACAAGCTGACAGAACTTAACAAGGAAATCCTTCGGGATTTTTACGATGCCATGCGGCAGGTGCGTAGAGAAAGCACGGGAGAGTTTCTGGCAGAGGGGACGGTGGAAGGAATCCACTCCTGCCTGTGTGGTATCCTGTCCGATGCGGTGGAAGCCGGTTATATCACCCATAATCCTGCGTGGCGGGCCTACAAAAAGAAGGGCATCTCCAAGGAGCGGCCGGTGGCGGACGAAGAGACGGTGCAGCGGCTTATCGCGGCGCTGGAGACCCAGAGTTTGAAATACGAGGTGTACTACAAACTTATTCTTGCCACCGGAATGCGGCGGGGTGAAGCCTGCGGCTTGCGCTGGTCAGACATCGACTGGCGGCAGCGGGCGCTTCACATCCGCAGAAATGTGGTCAAATTGAGCCGGCAGCCCATTATGGTCAAGGAACCCAAGACCCAGGCGGGGGTGCGAGTAGTGTATCTCTCCAAAGATATGTGCAAGCTGCTGCGCGCCTGGGAAAAGGAGTGCCAATGGGAGAAAGAGCAACAGGGAGATGCAGAACTGACGCAGGATGACTACCTGTTCCAACAGCCCAATGGGGACCCAATGGTTCCATGCACTTTTACCTACCGGTTCAAGATGATCCTGCGGGAGAACGGCCTGCCGGACGACCTGAACGTGCACAGCCTGCGGCACACAAATGCCAGTATGCTCATCGCCCAGGGTGTGGATGTGCGCACGGTGGCGGGCCTGCTGGGCCACGCGCAGCCCAGCACCACCTTGGACATCTACAGCCATGCCTTTGACAAAAACAAACGCCTCGCCGGGCAGAAGCTCAGCGAGGCGATGGGGTTGTGAGAAATGGTGATTCCTGCCTGAAACGCACCATGCAGTGGGGGATGACTGGAGAGCTGAACCAAAGAGAAAGCGCGTTATACGGCAAACTGGGGACTGGCGCACGGGGAATAAACTGTCCAGCGCAATAGCAGAGTCTGGGAATATATTGTATATGATTTCGGTTTGCAACAGAATGCGCCACAAATCAAAATACTGCAAACATTTGGAAAACAGGCTCCACAGAGACGCCATGAGAAGCCGGGCGCTCGCAACAGAAAACAGCATTCGGTCTATGGGACAGGGTGCTGTTTTGCTGTCTGATACACTTGGTGTTTCTTTCCTTTGCAAAAGGCAAAAGAGGGGTGGGGATTATTTGGAAGGCTCTGTATTGGCGGTGATGCTCTGAACCAAGCCCCAGAGGGTTTGCTCACGTATTCTAGGTCTTAGTTCACACTCCCACACAGTAAATACTCTCCAGCCAAGAGAGGTGAGAAGATCATAGTTCTTTTTGTCGCGGATAATATTTCCACTGATTTTCTGTTTCCAAAAGTCGGAATTGGTCTTAGGCCACACAAAATATGCGCAACCAGTGTGCCCATGCCAAAAGCATCCATTCACAAAAATTGCGGCTTTGTATTTTGAAAGCACGATGTCTGGTTTTCCTGGCAATTTCGCAACATTCTTACGATATCTGAAGCCATGGGAGAAAAGATACTTTCGGACAAGTTCTTCTGGCTTAGTATTCTTTCCGTGGATGTGCGACATATTATAACTGCGAATTTCTTTTGAATGGACGTCAGCCAATGGAAAATCACCCCAGATTATGTTTCGGTCGAGAGAACGAGTTGACCTATTTTTGCCGAGAGCTGTTCTATGCGCTGTATTGCTGATAAATCCTGATCTACATAGAACGCTTTTACAGCAGACTTTAGCTTTTCTTTTAGTTCGTCTACAGTCTCAGCTGTTTCGGACATGTGTGCCGGCACTATGCCTGAAGAATTCAGAATGTAGTTGTAGGCCTCCTGCGAGAGAGGGCGAACAGAGTTTTGCCATGGGGGATTGGGACTTTTTCTGACGGATTGATATCCAAGCTGCTCAACATAACCGCCACCAGGAAGATGAATCGGCACATTTTTTGCAAATTGATGACAATGGAGCAACTCGGCATAATAATTGATGCCGTCTGTACTTTTGATCTTCCCAACGATACCTGTTCCAAAATAATAGCGCAGATCTTTTGCTTGCCGGTTACCTTGATAATAAACAAAGATATCTCCTTCATGGAGCTGGTTCCTGTACCTTGCAGGATAATGATATACCTGATACAGTCTGTCCTCGTAAGAAGATTTTGTGTCGATCTTTTGCGACAAAATGACTAGCATGATATCACCTCATCGCTCCAACAGTTCAGCAAAGAAACCAATGGACTTATCGTCCAGTGTCCCTACAATGGTGCCGCGATCCAGGAATCTGTTGCCATATTCACAGCATGTTTCCGGAAGCAAGGCACAGTTGTGGCAGGCAGCCAAGTTGCAGGAATCAGGCCCTTGCCCTAAGGATTGAATGCAAACAGGATCTGAAGAACACCAGGCAGCATTACGCACAGCATCGCGGATTGTATCCTCGATAAGTCCTTTCATGCCTTGGCGAACAAGACCACCCAAGGAGCCTTCTGAATCGCCGGAAGCGGTATAAATCAGAACACCGTACATCCCGTAGTCAGCGGATGTTTTTTCACAATAAATCCGTTCTCGTATGGAAGAACTCCCATAACCGCATTCAAAACTCAACTGGTTTATAAGGAGATGGGCAAAAGAGTGAATCAGGACAAATTCAGGACGTAAAGCCCCGGCACCTCCGGAAGCAAATCTCGAGGCACTGTAAGCTTCCTGCAGAATTTTCAACCGATTCAAAACAGCAGGACGGCGCGCCCACTCTGTTAATGCAACCTGGTTGAATTCAAAGAAGATTCCTTCACCTTGGACCTGAATGGCAGGCAACCAATTTCCATTTCCAAGTCGAAGCATCTTCTTTCGCTCTGCAACAGGTGCTTCTTTTGGCTCAGAACGAGAAAAACCAACAAATGCCCGAGTTTCCTGTAATTTGTGAACCAAGGAAATACTGTTGAAGTAGTTTTTTAAAATGGGGTTGTACAACGATATGGGACGGTTTTCTGAGTGGAAATGCTGTGTGTCACTTCCGCTGGATTTTACAAGAACATTATATTCCGAAAGACGATAAGCGTCCTCGGACATTTCTTCTGTGACATCAGCGATGCCCTCGCGGCCCTCATCACGACGAATAAAGGCTTTAAATAATTCATCAGCATCAACATGCTTCTGCTGCGCCAGCATATTGATAAAGTTGCGGTTAAACTCGCCGTTTATCCGGGATGCACTGACTACATCAAAAAAATCATCAAGGATTGCTATGATCTTTTTTCCTGTATGTGAGTCGTCTGCAGGAATGTGTATCGAACTCCGGGTATCAGCAAACCATACGTTGGTTGCGCCGCGCAGGACAACTCTGACTTCGGTGCTTCCGCAAGGGTGTTCAGCGTCTTGTTCGATTCCCAACCAGGGCTTGGTGCCTCTGCAATTATATCCAATTTTTGCAAGAGCTCCCGGCTTGGTGGCGCCGGCAATGCTTTTTTTTGCTCCGCAGGAGCATTCGTAGAATACGCCGCTTAATGATGCCGAAGCACCACCTGTGCTTCTCCTTATCCGACAGTTGCCACCTTCTTCAACAGGAACATATTTGCGCCCGCTGCCATGGTGAAGCCATTCTGCTACCGGGAAATCATCTATATGACCTTCCGGACAGATAACAACAAAACGTTCGGGAATCATTTTCCGCTTATAGCGGGATGACGGATTGCATTTTCGACCATTGGACCACTGATAAGCATCACATGTGGGTTGCTGTTGATAGTAAGTCGTTTTTTGCATTGTCCCACAGAATGGGCAATAGTACCAAGTTGGAAAACGAACAGCAGGGATCCGGAGGAGGGAATTAACCGCGTCTGCATTGCGCTCGCGAAAATCAGGAGGCCATCGCAGCTCCTGGACACCTAACCGGCGCTCCAGCCGTTCATCCTTGATGATAAAAGAAGTATTATCATTGTATCGCCACATATCAAGGCCGGCAATCATCAAAGACTCATCGTTGGGGAAAGGCACAATCGCACCTACTCCCCAGGGCCCGATCAAAGCACTTCTGCGCATTGGTCTGTTGGAATATGCCATGTTAAACCTCCTCAGCAAGATATCTGTTGGAAAGAACCTCAGCTTCGCAGGAAGCATCGACGTTTCTCATGGAAGTTGGCGTTTCCAGACCGCGGTTGTCCCATGCTTCATTAGGAAAACTCCCGGCATAATACATCAGTGGGACAGGATCGGCATAGGACCAGTCGGGATTTTTCTTCGGTTCCCACAATCTCGGATTCCAGTCTTCCCAGCATTCCAGTATATACCGGAGACGGTCAGTGGTGGCTTCCAGCTCCTGCTCGTCAACTTGTTCAATGCGGTTTTCAATAATGCTCCGAATCTTTTCACGGAGAGACTCATCCGGAAAAGCAGGAGGATCCTGGTTGAAGGCTTGATCGCTTTCGAGACGCATGATGCCAATCATGATGGCATGCAAGGCCCGTTCACGAACAGGAGCGGAAAAAGGCGTTACACTTGTGGGCTCGACATTACAGTAAATTCTGGAATGGTAAGACTTAAAATGTTCATAGTGGGATTTGTCACGGGGGCGACCCGGGCGATAAATAACAAATACAAGACCCGGCGCACTCTCAGCATTACGCCCAACGCGGCTGGTGGCCTGAATGTACTCGGAAGTCGTTTTGGGCTGACCTGCAACTGTCATCAAGCCAAGGCGTGATACATCAAGGCCTACGGATATCATGTTGGTGGCAAGACAGATATCGATTGGGCGTGTGACGCTTTTGCCATCGGACTCAATTGCTCCAACATATGGAATACTGAGATTGGCAAGACTGGCCGTGACATCACTGCCGGATATCCGGCTTGTAAGCTCTTCTTCACGTGAGATATACCGTCTGCTTTTACGGTATTCGTCTTGTGACGGGTATCGCTTTTCCGCAAAACGCCGCTTATACATAACATCCAGATGCTGATCTATGTCAGCCCTGATCCATGTGGCAGCCTGCCCGAGTTCGCGAATGCTGTTATAATATCCGATATTTGTCCAATAGGGGTCGCGGTCTGACTCTTTGTTAACGGCTATGGCTTTTGCACCATAAAGGAGCGCAGCATACAAACGGATGGCGGTTGTTGCATCAGAGGATGAGCCTGTTGCAAGAATACCAACATACCTGCGGCCGTTTTGATCAGTGGCTTCCTTTGCAAAAAAGGAGTCCCCGGCGTCCAGACCCGAAGGAGGAAATTGAAAGACGTCTTCTTTCCTGCAGCAGTACAAAGCATGGCATTGCGACTTTGCACGGCTGATTGTAGCTGTGGAGGCCACTATCTTGGGCCGGATTTTGCCCGAGGGGGTCTGGGTGGTGCAGAGTTCTTGGATCATTGTTTCATAATGACCAACCATCGAGCCGAGAGGACCAGATATCAGATGTAACTCGTCCTGAATAATAAGATCCGGAGATGTGATTTTATTACCATTTTCATAACCAAACAGGCTTTGCGCTTTCGGCAGGAACGGCAACATGGCAAATTTATCGACTGTGCCCAAAAGAAGAGTTGGGGGATACTTGTAAATGGTTTCGTCAACGACAAAAAGCGGTAGTTCCTTTCTGGAAAAATCGCAAAGGTTGTTACTGCAACGAAAAGCAAAGCGGAAAGACCGGCTTCCAGTAGGGATTTTCCTGTATCCGGGAACGGCCCACTTGTTCTTCCCCTTGGAAACCGGCCCCATCTGGGCACCACACCAGGGACATTTTAATATGACAAAAGGATTGCTGCCGCCGTTGTTGTAGAGCTTTGTGAAGGCATCCAATGCATCCTTCTCCTTGTTTGGGGTTGTGGAAGATCCTACCCAAAGCCCGATTGTAATACGGTTTTCCCCAAAGAGATGCGGCTCCCTCTCCCGGATCAGATCACAGGCGCAAATCATGGCGGAAGCACGCTCATATTGCTGAGCAGTGAGCAAACGCAGGGTATAACGCATGAGAATGGCAGTCCCTTTGTCATCTTTGTTTTGAAGGCGCCGGACAAAAATTGTATATGCGGACAACCCCAGGTAAGCTTCCGTTTTTCCACCACCAGTGGGAAACCAAATCAGATCGACCACACTGCGCTCCGGACTTTTGCGGTCATGCATGGAGCGAAGATTCATTAATATGAAAGCAAGCTGAAAAGGACGCCATTTGCCGTAGCGGGATTTGCTTTCACCCCATGTGTCAGGATTGGTTTCATCTGGAAGCATAACAGGGTTAGCCAAACAGATGTCGTCAGCCCCGTCAGACTCCCAGGTCTGGAGAGGAAGATTGTAATGCAATTGCTGCATCAACATAGCAAGGTTCATATATTGGAATGCAATGCGCACAGATTCATCTTGCTCCAAAAGGTCAATGCCGCTTTCCATACGCGAAAGGCAGGCTTTGCAGTTTTCAATATGGCGGTTGGCGGTGGCGAGATATTCCGGGGACAATGTATTACGCATAATCTCCAAGCCGTTGATCCACTCACCATATTTCAGGCACAATAACCGAAGTTCCCTAAGAACAGACTCGAAATCTCCTTGCGGACTCATTTTGAGCATCTCCAAGGAAACTCCATCGATGGTGCTGGGAACAATGGGCTTAATATCATACCGGGGGAATACAGCGGTTGAAATCCAGCTCACTACAGGGGCGTCTTCCCAGTCAGCAGCACAACCATGCCCGATTGCATAATTGTGGACATTGCGGTACAAAAGAAGGTTGGATTGGTAATCTTCATCTTCGGTAACGCGTTGACCGGAAGACAAAGGGGAAAATCCTTTGCTGGATATTAGTTGGAACTTTACCTGAAAATAACACTCGTCATCCCGGACAGAGGGGGACGTTTTTTTTCGGACATTTTCAAGTGTGAATGTATATATGCTGCTTGCTCCAACGGAGTACCGATATGTAATGTCAAATTGCAGACCAGTTCCAGGAATGCTGACCTTGGTCAGCCGGTTTGTGGTCGTGGGAAGCACAAGAAAAGCCCCGTCATTTTCCCACTGGATAGAGGAGCGGGGATATACCGTGGACGTTTTACCAGTTTTGGGATCGGTAGAGGTAACAGTAGCATATGTGCCAGCGGAGACAAAGACTTTGATCTGGTCATCGTCTTTTACGGATACTGTGATGCTGATTGCAGACTGCCTGTAGGCGTTGGAGCGGTTGATAAGCTCTTCGGCGTTTTCCAAAAAATCTGCAGATTTTCCCGGTTTGCTTGTGGGAACGATTCCAGGATCCTCTTCTTCGGAAATTTCCAGCGGAAGACTTTCGCCTTCCCGGGTGTCTGCATCGGTGTCGGTTGTTTCCCTTGGATACAAAATGCCTGCAATATAACGGGTCCGGGGGGGATCCGTAGTAAGAATCTCTTCCCCGTTGCTTTGGATCATTCCCGGCCAGTCAATAGGATCAGGACCGATGAATTCTTTTTCGATATAGTCAATCAGCTGATCGCGGCGAGTATCACTCATTGAGCAACCTCCTCATCAAAAGGGCATCGTATTCACCTTTTGCCTGTTCTGTTTCAAAAACAAACAGAGCGGAACATGCGCGGCTTAGTCCCACGTACATTAACTTGTCTGCAGAGTAACCTTCAATGTCAGTGAGAATGACAATGGTATTCTCCAATCCTTTATAGCCCTGAATTGTGCAAAAGGTGATGCTGTTCCCGGGCGGTACTTTAAAGTCGCGAATTGTATACCCATTGATCAAAGACACCACAGACTCGCATTTTTTCTTTGGAGATAAAATCGTGATTTGCTCTGGTGGAATGCGCTTTTCGACAAGCTGGCCCAAAAGGGCTTGCAACTTTTTCTGTTGGTCATCCATGGTCGTCCATGTTATGTATTGCACTGGCGGACCTTCCACTTTGGTCCAGAGTTCATTGGGTGCTTTGAATCCGGTTACTATTTCAATTTCACTGCAAATTGGTTTGGTGTTACGGCAGTTGATTGTTAGCTTGAAACGAATAAAAGAACATCGGTCATCCAGCTTTTCCAAAAGTTGGGGTCCGGATAAGCCGTCCGTGTAGATGGCTTGCATGGAGAAATCGCCGAACATTGTCCAGCGACCCCTTGTAAGACCTTTGCTCAGACACATATCCATAACGTCAAGATATCGGTCTTGCATCAAATCTTGTGATTCGTCCACAATGATTTTGTCAAAAAGGGAATCTTTCCCCCGCAACGCAGTTACTGCAGCTTCGGGAATATCTTTTTGGTAGTACTGTTGCACGCGTTCTGGTGCTTCCGGATAAGATGGAAGCAGATTTGCTTCACGCGCCAGCTGGGTCGTAAATTTGTGAAATGTCCCAACGAACTGCGGCCGGAGTGACTGCGGTACGCCGGCAAAATAGTTGGAAAGCCAGTCCGCAAGATTCGCATTGAAGCAGAACAAAGCTGTCCGGTTGCCTTGAGCAACAGACTTTTTGGCTTCCTCTATGGCAAGCAATGTTTTTCCGGTTCCGGCGGCTCCTTGAATCAAGCATCGGGGATTATCATCAAGCTGATCAAGACAACGGTATTGCTCTTTCGTCAAGGCGATCAATGCAGCATTGGCGTTTCGTAACTGCAGACTCATTGGTACGGTGCAGTCAAAATCTCCACGCAACAGGGACGCAATATACTTTATGTCAGAGACATCTGGAAGCTTTGACTGGTCGGCTGGACCATAATGCTCCTCCCATTTCATTTTGGCACCATTGGCAAGGCGGACAATAAAAGATTTTACATCGCTGCTGTCACGCAAGTCGAATACTTGCCACTGCTCCTCTTCTATACCTCCCGCCTCAAACTCAATGTCAGGAAACATTACACCATAGCTGAACAGGATGCTGGCAACTTTCGCTCGATGCTCAGAATTAGTGCGCTTTTTCAGTGCCGACATTATACTGAAAATACCCTCACGAGCTTGCTCAAAAGGTCCGCGGGATTTACTGTTTGTTTGGTTGTACCGGTTTGTAAAGTACCAGACCCCGCGCTCCCTCCTGACACGTCCGCCTTTGACTTCCAGCGCAAAAATTCCCAAGTTAGGGGCCAGCACAAGAAAATCGGTTTCACCGTATATTACCCTGTTATGAGTTGCAATTCCAAGTGAATGCAAAACGATCCAGTTGTCTGTTCCTGGCGCAGCCTTAAACCACTCGAAAATCCTGCGCTCAGCATTAGACTTTACCTCTGGAGAGATTACAGAGGGAATCATAATAGCCATACTGCAAAACTCCTTATTTCTCCACATTCCTGTAAAAAGTTTTAAAAACAGATTTGCTTATGGGATCTGACTAAAGAGTATTGGAATCCTTTTCGTTATTCAGGTAGCAGCGGTTATCTGATTATTTGTTGCATAGCGACGCCGTGAACCAAGCAATGATGGCATTTAAAAATCATTGTCAATAAGGCGATTGGTATCTGCAATATCCACAGTTACGGGATCACCAATATCAATTATTTTCAGGATACGAACAAGCCCAACGCCATCGACCTGCATCTCGATTGGCTCCCATATATTAAAAGGGTCGATCTCGCCTCTCTCATGAAGCGCAGACACGATTTTCTGACGGAGCAGGTTGGTAAGTACTCTTCCTGCTTGAATATGGGCGCTACGCACAGTTTGGGCAGAATCATACACCTGGTCCAGAAGCTCAGCGAGAACGTCGCTCTGAGTGGCTTTGGCAATCTGCGCCAGATCCTGCTTGCTGTCAGGGGCGATAACATCTTCATGAATCCATCTTTTTACAGCCTGATATCCCTTGGTGCATCCGGCGGCCTGAAGATGCTGGTAAATCTCTTCATCTGAATAGAACAATGTTTCGATTTGCAATACTTCCCGCCATTTGCCTGCCATTTTTCGGGCTCCGGGATACCCGGAACGGGATAATATGGCGTCAGCTATTTCCCGTATCAAATCATGATCGGCTTCCCGGACAACAACAAAGTCCCCAATCTTCAGCTGATCAGGACAAAGAATAACGATGTTCTCTGAATCATTCATGATGATATCGGTAGCGGATATAATCTTGTGCCCTGTACGGAAAAAAGATAAATATCCGCCAATATAGTTGACTGGGATGGCCTCCGCTGTTTCGTCTGCGGATTTTTGACCTCCACTTGCAATATACTGACGATACTTGTTTTCGCGGAGAACAACCTCGATTTCAGAAACCTCGTCGGTCTTAGGGGCTTCCGTAGAACCAGCATGACTGGACAGAGTAAATCTGCTGGCAGACATATGGATATGTCTGCTTGGGAATGTTTTCGCTATTACTTGTTGAGTTTGTGAGCTGTTCAGAGCTGAGGCCCACTTGGCGGTATCGAAATTTTTCCAGCGGTTTTCATAGTCGTACAGCAAGACAATGTAATCTTGTGTATTGAAACTATAAAGGATCTTACGCATTATAGCGCGTTTCAGCCAGCTGACAACGATTGTGACATCAAATTGGGCCGGTTGCGCAGAATAGTACTCAACAGGATGCAAAACATAGATTTGCGTCGTGAAGTTCCGCTGCCGGTAGCACCATGACTGCCAATAATCTTTTACGAACTTTTTGTCGGTCCGATCTGAAACAATAATACAAACGCTTTTGTATTTTCCATCACAAAGACAATTGGCCAGAGCGTCTCTTTTGGGCCAAAAGAATGTTTTGGAGAATATTCTTTTAAAATGGTCCAGCACGGATGAATAATCATCAAACGTTTTTTGTGCGAGATATTTTTTTTCGCTATGCAGGATAGTCTCGCACTCTGCCAGAATCATATTTATCTGTGAAAGTTGAGAATCATCAACCGGAACTGTCTCGCGGAGGGCTGTAAAGGCAAGAGCAAAAAACTTATCGAATAATTTAAGCATTTGGGCAGAAAGCGTTTGAACTTCGTTCCGGAGTGCGTACAGGGTTCGAATACAGAAACTGATTTCATTTCCCTGAGTAACGATGTATTTAACATTCCAGTTCGCGCAGTGCTTGGCTTTGATATCGGAACCAAGGGCACTGATATCGTACATCTGGTGGGTGATACTCGTATCATCCCAACGCCACACATTGAATGTTCTGTCTCTGAAGGGCTGGAGATCAAAGGAATTAACAATGTCAGTTACACAGGTTATAGGTTTACCCAGTCGGAGAATTTCATCAAGAGCATCCATTTGATTTGCAAGAGCATTTGCGTTGGAACCATCAATAATAATTGACTGAATAGGATGTCCCTGATCTGCTATGGAAGAGACAGCATATAAGTCTGAGGCAAGAACAATAGCAGGAGTACCACCCAGCTGCCCGGATCCAATGTTGTACACGTGCCCTTCAAAGTCGGCTTGCCCAACCAGTATGAGATTTTTCAAAGGGTGACCGCACAGATTGCAGGAATATACCAGTTCCTTGGCATTCCTTACAGAGGACACAAACACAATCGAACTATCCATATGTGTCCGGTAATTGGCTAGGAGATTTATGACCTGACCCTCGACCGCTGAGTTCTCTGCGAATGATTCGAGCTTCTTCTTTTCAGCAGAATACAGGGCATTGTTGCTGAGACGCCGACGTGTGTTAGTTAGTTGAAACAAGGGGAAAAACTCGACGGGGGCTGTAATAGTAAGATCTTCAGCAAGTCTGATCCGCATTTTACGGTCAGCGCCACTCCCCTCAATACCCACGAACTCCACTATAGCGTTACCCAGTTTTAGTTTTTCACCCGGATGAAATGTTCCTGGATCATAGGCACGCTCGATTTTGCCTTCCGTGATGTTGTGAAGAAGTTTGATGAGTGTGAAGAAAAAGATGGATTGCGTTTTTTCAGGGAACACAAAAAAATTGCGGTCGAGCTCTTGCGCAAGCATTTGATCAAGCAACAAAATACTGGATTTAATAATAGGGGGAACGCCAGTGAGAGAAGCCCCTTCGTTAAATGACAGACTAATCCCGTCAAAGCTGCACTTCTGTGCCAGCAGGTCAGCAATATAGTCCTGCCATTCCACTGGGAACCACCCTCTTTTGATTTAAATGATAAAACCTTTTTTCAAAGCTTCATGATATGCTTTTACTGCGTGCACTGCTTGTTTGACACTTGGCTTTTGCCCCCGGCCAACCACAGTGCCAACAGAAAACAAAAGGCTACGCTGCCAAGGCTGGAAATTGTTCGTTTCTTTTGCCCAGCGCGACAGGGCGAACCAAGTGCCTGCGGGGATAGCAGCGGCTTCGTCTATGAGCGCAAGTTCCTCTTGTGTCAGGGCCCTAATGCTCTGCGACGGAGAGGAAAGAGCTGCATCAGGTTTGGATACGGAAATCAGCTCTGACTGTAATTCCGAACTGAGAGTATAGTCATATTCACATACGATTTGCCAACATTTTTCTTTTTTGCACCACTCACCAATATTTGCGCCGCCAGGAGGATTTACAATTAGCTGATGGACAAATCTGGATACATCGATAATTGCCGCTTCAAGCGCAGGGGTTAAAGCCTGCTCTTTCCAGATGCGACAAAGGTCAATTCGCTGGGCAGTTTTAAAAGACAGGTATGCGAGAGAATATGTGACAATATTGGCACGATAACCACCAAACTGTTGCTGCTGAACAAGCTTTTCTGCCCGACGGAAAAGAATTGCCTTGGAAATCAAATTCTGATAATAAGAAGCATCCGGTACAAATCCATTACGCTCTTTCAAACGAAGCATAAAACGATGGAAGTTTTTTTGAGCGCCTTCGCTTACCTGCCAGGGAAGCTGATCCCATGTGTTTTCGTACTTTGCGAGATCAGTCTTGGTAAACAGTGGATGTGTTTCTTTGTAGTCCTTCTTCCTTTTGGTAGTCGTTTCCCGGGTAAGCATATCAGCATACTGGCCACGGGCGCGCTCGTAGAACCAGTTACGGGGCTTCATGCCATTGCAGGAAGGAGTCCAAATGGTTCGGGAAAGCTCTTCAAGACGACGATGAAAGGGATCGTTTGCAGAAAAATCGGCAACTTGGATCTTGTTTTGCGTGTTCGCAAACGTGGAGATTCTGGGAACAATCTCATCCATATCATCTACGGAATGAATAACGGAAATTTTAACCTGCACAAAAACTTCGGCCAAATCTATGCTGGCTTTACGGTCATACTTAGCGTTGAAAATAGATGCAGTAGTTTGTCCGCCATTGACAATCTGCATATCGCGAATGCGCTTGATGGATGGCTTTCCGTTTTCATCACGGAGAATTTCAACACTTTCTGCAGTCACAGAAATGCCATTGTTATATGCAAGAAACATATCCGGCTCATTCCGCAATGTGTCACGAATGCCCTTGTTGACATTGCCTTTTACCTGCAAAAATGAACGCACATTTTTTTCAAGAAGACGATCGCGGAATTCATTGTAGAGCGATGCCAGAAGGTCGCCATTTACAATTGCCAGGTAGACGCTGTATTTGCTGCTTGTAGTGTTCTCGATGCAGGGAATGGTGAACCCAAATTTCTCTTGGAAATCAATTTCTATTGTTTCACGCATCTTACCGGAGGTAACGCATCGATAAAGTCTGTCAATATCCCAAACAGTAAAAGATATCTCGGCACCTTCAATGGTAATGCTTTTTAAGACAAGAGGCTTTACCAAACCATTGGTTAATGCACAGATACGCACATTCTTTATGCTGTCTTTGTGTTTGTGCAGGGTGATCGCAAACTCGTAGGTATCGTTATCCTTCTGGAAAGAGGTGTAAAGATCATTGATTGCCTTATGATACAGCTGAATGGCGCGTTTGATTGCTGCGTCAACGTCCGTTTGCGAAACAGAGCGTGGCTGTTCATAGCCGGAATAGATGCTAACAAATATGTCTACTGATTCGTAATCGTCGGATACGGCATATGCATTCATCTGAAGCCCATGTCCACGGAAAGGGCAAATAATAGGGTCTGTAACCTCACCAGCATCCTCCAAATATTCAACCATAACGTTGGTCAGAAAATCTTCCGTTGTCCAACCGCTGGTTTCAGTGTCACTTGCGCACAAAACTTCCTCACAAAAGGAACGATAAAATTCGTTAAGCGATTTATACTCGTTCATTCATATCATCCTTTGCAAAACGTTCAAACAGAGCTGCAGCGATACTGTAGGACAGGCAGACTGGAACCGCATTGCCAATTTGTTTGTACGCAAGCGTTCGCGAAGGCCTGCCGGTCACGGACTCGAAATAATAGTTATCAGGAAATGTTTGAAGCCGGGCTGCTTCTCGAGGAGTGAGAGAACGGTTTTGCTTGATGTCAGGGTGGATATAGTAGTGCCCGTCCCGGCTTATATGTGCGACAACTGTTTGTGAATATGGGAGATTCCCTGCAACTACCTTAAACCGGTCCAAAAATCCCTTTTTGTTTTTGTGTGATTGCAACCTGGAGGGAAGATCAGAATACGCGATTCGTTCCTTCCTCTGGTTCCATGCATTCACAGCAATTCTATATATTTCCAGATCCTGCACGGTGTTGGGGCGTGCCTGATGGAACGTTACGGGCTCGCAATCATATTCTTTAATCCCGGAGTGGTACAGATACCTGCCAGTATAATGAAGCGTTGGTACCGGGGTAATCATTCCTTCGCCGGCATGAACCGAGGGCAGGTCACAGAACAATTCTCCAACTTTGTGCTTTTCCTGAATGACAGGAATTTCCGGATAAAAATCAGATCGTTCACCCCGGCAACCAATCAGGATGATTCTTTTCCGGTGCTGCAATACTCCAAAATCGGAAGCAGTCAGAATTCGGTAATCAGTTGAGTATCCGCATTTTTTGAAAAGGTTACGCATGTTTTCAAAGTGCAGGGAGCCGTCTTCATCTTTCGCGGAAAGAAGTCCCAGAACATTTTCAAAGACAAAATACTGGGGCTGATACTTTTCCAGGAATTCGGCGTAGAACTTGTATAGATAATTCCTTTTATCCCCAAGCATGTGCGTTTTTGATCTTGAACGACCTGCCAGAGAATATGCTTGACAGGGCGGGCCGCCTACAATAAGGTCAAGCTTTTCGCCCTCAAGCAACAAGTCTATCTTGTGGAATATCCGGGGGAGAGTTTCGGACGAAATTTCGACATTCAAAATGGAATCCAATATACGCTCAGGAATCATACTATAGAATTCATCACGCGAGATTTCACCACAGAGATATTGGTGGTACGGCGTCAGATTGTGATTACTTTTAAGCCAGTGGTATGCCATCCGAGTCTTGAGCGTATAACACGCTGCGGTATCCATTTCCACATGTGCTACAGGAGAGTAGCCGGCCCGAACAAAACCTTCCGACAAACCGCCAGCCCCTGCGAACAGATCCAGATATTTTGGCATTTCGATATCACCTTTCTGATAACGCCCAGAAAATGCAAGACGCTTGGTGAGGATTTAACCTTTTAAACCATTATACACCAATCCATTACAAAGAGCGACCAGATTTTAGCGATTAAAGGCAACTTAAAAAGGCATAATTCGTCTTTCTAATTACGCTAAATGTATTTTGGTCTGTACTGATTTAAGATGGTGGGTATAGCATCCTTTACTGGCTGCAAAGAAAAGCTGCATTGCCCTTCGCTTCGTGCTTGACAACCCCATTCTCACTGTGAATTTGTGTTCAGATAGTTCCTCATACAAACAGAAAGCAGCCTCCTTGCCGGGAGGCTGCTTTTGTCATTCTTCGGGGATCTCCAGCCGGGCCAGAGCGTAGTCGATGCACATCTGCACCAGTTCATTTCGGGTACGGCCCGTTTGGGTGGCCACATTCTCCAGTTTGGCTAGCATCGTATCCGGCAAACGCACCGATACCACCGTGGATTTGCCCACAGCCGGTTTGCGATGCGGAACGACAAACTTGTCCTCCTGCGCCATGTTGCACCTCCACCAATATTTTCTTGTAGTTATTATGGCGCACAATGGTGTATGATTTATATATTACAAATATGTAATACAAAATGTATCGCAAGGAGGGCAAATTCATGGACAAGCGACCGTTTACCTGTTGCTTCACAGGGCACCGTATTCTGCCAGCCGGGCAGGAGGAAGAAATCTGGCGGCGGGTGTACGCCTGCCTGGAACCGCTACTGGAGGAAGGTGTGCGCTATTTCGGCGTGGGTGGCGCTTTGGGCTTCGATACCTTGGTGGCGGAAAAGCTGCTGGCGCTACGGGAGAGCCATACCCAGATACGCATTATCCTGGTGCAGCCTTTCTTAGGCTACCAGAGGCGCTGGACACCCGTCCAGCAGTCCCGTGCGGCGGCGGTGGAGTCGAGGGTAGACAGGGTGGTTGTTTGCTGCCAAAGGCCCAGCCGCGAGGCCTTTTTCGCCAGAGACCGGCACCTGGTGGACGGCTCCTCCTGCTGCATCGCTTGGTGCACCCGCGCCACCGGCGGCACCGCCTACACCCTGCGCTACGCGCAAAGACAGGGCCTGCGGGTGTGGAATGTGGCCCAGATAGGGGAGCGGGGCTGATTGTGCCTTGCTGAAAGTCTCCGGCGCTTCTATAATGGAGGTAAAGGAAAGGGGAGATGGCGCGGATGACCGAAGTAGTGGCAGCCTTGATTTGGGACAAGAACAAATTCATGATCTGCCAGCGCCCGGCCCACAAGGCCCGAGGCCTGCTGTGGGAGTTCGTGGGCGGCAAGGTGGAGCCGGGCGAGACAAAGCAGCAGGCTCTCATCCGGGAGTGCCGGGAGGAACTGGCCGTTACCCTGGACGTGGGGGATGTGTTCATGGATGTGACCCACAAATATCCCGACCTGACGGTTCACCTGACCCTCTTTCATGCCACCATCCGGGAAGGCGTGCCCCAAAAGCTGGAGCACAACGACATCTGCTGGATCACCTTGGGTGAGATCGACCAGTATGAATTCTGCCCGGCGGATAAGGTGATTTTGGAGAGGTTGAAAACTGAGAGCAAATCGCCGCTGGGGTTTCAAAATAAAGACGACACACCTGAAACAGATGACCTGGGGAAATGGGATCGCACGGTCGCTATTGCCAGCGGCGTGATGACCGCCGCCTTGGACATACTGTGGACGAAGGACATTTCTCTGGAAAACGCCCACGATTGGGGAAGCAAGCAAACAGAAGCGTTTGTCTTAAAGGTCGCCCATTTGCGTGGGTATAAGGGAACCGACCTTGCGTCCGCTGTTTGCGCTCTTGAAAAGGACTTCCCGATCCAAGCTGACAAATTGACCAACGACTTTGGCGGTGGCAAGCATCATCATTTGCGTGATTTCTCCCACCATCCGACCCCGGTCGGGCTGCTGTTTTCTATCCTATCTCAATTTACCGGAATCGGATATGGAACAGATGTCAACGGAGCCTTTATTCAGCACTCGATCCAGGGATGGGAAAAGCCCGACTTGCTTTCCGGGCTGTACAACGGCACCATTGTCTGGTTCTTTCATATGGTAAGCGATATGGCTGGTTCCAGCGGAAGCATTGCAATGAACAAAGAGGGCACGGGGCTGCCGGGCCCGCTCCTCTCTCTGCTGAAAGAACTCTGTTCCGCCCCCGGAATACAGACCTTGGCCGGGAAAAACAAGGAGGGACGGTATAACCTTTCGCTTCTTTGCTCCCAACTGTTCAACGGAACGCTTTTCATGGAAAAAGGCGATAATGGGGAAATTGTCCGTGCGCCGATTCGATTCGATCTGCGCACGGAATTGGGAATCGCCAACGAAGCCTTAAAAAGCAAACAGTATTTTCCAGTGCTTCTGAACGAGGCGATTGTCTGCTCGTTCTATTCATTGTCGCGTTTGGCGCAGGAATTGACGCGGCACCCGGCTCAAACATCGGAGGAGCTGCAAAGCCTTGATCTCCGGCGCATTCTCCCTCGGTGCAGCCCCGCGCTGCGGCATATGCGGATGGTCGCGGCGGCGGCTTTTACGGTGGTCGATATGGGAAGCGCCGGCCTGCAGGCCTATTTTACCCATAAAGGTGACCCGAGTGGTTTTGCACTGTGCTTTTTGCAGAAAATCAACTATGTCGGCCTGATACGGGTCGGTGTGGCAGGAACTGCCGAAGCGGCAGGAGTTGTTGGAACCCTGTATGGTAGCTTTGCCGCGCTGGCTGAGCGGCAGAAAGACAGGTTGGCAGCGGCAAACCCTGCTCTTGAAGAGAAGGCTGCGGTGTTGAAAAAAGCCGCTGTGACGGTAGGAACGATTGGAAAAGTGGGCACCCCTCTTGGATTCGTCTCCGCGGCGATCGGTGTGTATGACGAAATGTCCAAAGCCCTTGCGGAACTCAACATCGCCCGGGAGGAAAGGATCCGGGTGGAGGAAGAATGTGCCGTTCGGGTCCGGTTCCTGCGCGAACATGAGGCAGAGATGGAAGTAGTCGTGGAGCAGTACATGACCCAACGACTGAAAACCTTTGTCGGGAACTCCGACCTGCTGGAAGAGGCTTTCGCAGAAAATGATGCGGATACATTCTTATCGGCAAGTGCCCAGATACAAAAGCAGCTGGGATGGAATGAGACCATATCTTCCCAGGACCAATTTGATGCCGTGATGCTGTCTGAGGAGCCGCTGAAGCTGTAAAGAAAGGGTGTGCGCGAAATGATGTTGAACAAGAGGGCTGCGATAAAGATCTTTTGCTATCTGATGGCGGCAGATGGAGCCGCAACAGCGGACGAACAGGAGTGCTTCCAGACGATCGGCGCCGAATTGGATCCCGATGGCTTTTGCGAATATCGGGAGCAAATCGTCGAAGAGGTGGACCAGCAGCTCCATAGCGGAATGGAAGAAGAGGACTCCTATGAATTGCTGCTGGAGGGCATTGACCAGGAATTGGCTGCGCCGGCGGAGGGCAAAGCCGGAATCGGTATTCGATTGCTGGTATGGGATCTTTTGACGATCGCTTTCAGCAATGCGGACTACGCCAGTGTCGAAAGAAGGCTCATTAAGCATGTTGTGCGGGTGACCGGGATGGAGTATTCCGTCTTCTTCGAGATGGAACACAGTATGAAGACAATCGCAGCCATCGAAAATGAGATGAACTGGATCGAACAGAGTACTCGTCCGTATGCGCAGGTCCGCCCGATTGTAGACGAACTGGACAAGCGCCGTGCTGCCGCGATGGAAGGCGTCCGGCAGCTGATCGAAGATGAAGCGCATGAATCTGTCGAAAAAATCAAGATACCAAACGACAGCGTTGTGGCGAAATGGGGAGTCAATCTTGCCTCTGCGGGAACAGAACTAGGCGGGAAGGTTGCGGACGCCACCAGATCGATTGCTGGCACTATCAATAAACAGAAGCACAAATTGTTTTCCCACTCGAAAGATGCAAAAGCCGAAGAGCTGACGGAAGAAAAAGACATGCAAAACGGGGAATTGGAAGCCGCAGGGGAGTGATCAAGAAGATGCCATTGCCAGTCGTCTTTATTGGAATCGCCGCCGCAACAGGAGCCGTCGGAGCAGGTGCCACGGTAAAGGCAGGCGTAGATCATAACACCACGAAGAAAATCAATAGCAATACAGAAGAGAGGATCGTGCACGCAGCAGTGCACTTGGAAGAGCTTCGGCGCCAGTGCGGAGAAGCGTTGGAAAACTTGGGGAGAGAAAAGGTGCAGGTCCTGTCAGGCAGCCTTCTTCCTTTTGTGGATGCGTTCGCGAAACTCAAAAATGTTGATTTCACAGAGTCAACTGGTCTGCTGGAGCTAAGCAAGCTGCGCATCGACAGAGCTTCTTTTGAAAAAGCAGGCGCATCGGAGCATTTTGGCCTTTCACTGGCAGGTGGATCATTGGCCGGACTAACGGGTGGCGCATTGGCGGCGTTTGGAGCATATAGCGCGGCCTCTACGTTTGCTGTGGCTTCCACCGGCACAGCAATCAGCTCTCTCAGTGGTGCGGCTGCAACAAATGCAACACTCGCCTTTTTTGGAGGTGGTTCGCTTGCCTCCGGAGGACTTGGCATGGCGGGCGGCACAGCGGTTTTGGGAGGCTTGGTAGCAGGGCCGACATTGCTGGTCATGGGTGTTATCGTGGGGGCAAAAGCCGGAAAGGGTCTGGAAGAGGCGAAACGGTACGCCGCGCAAGCAGATGAACTTTGTCAGCAATTTGAAAATGGTGCCGCACAGTGCATGGTGATCCGCAGAAGAACTTGGATGTTTCATAACCTTTTAGCAAGACTGGACGCACTTTTCCTGCCTTTGGTCTTTGATTTGGAGCGGATTATTGAAACGGAAGGGACTGACTATGCGCTTTATACGGAAAACAGCAAGAAAGCCGTTGCGATGGCTGCCTCTGCCGCAATATCTATAAAAGCGGTGCTTGACACGCCTATGCTCTCAGATGATGGGAACTTGACGGAAAGAGCGGAAATGGAGTTTCCTCATTTTCTGGAAGATGTAAGGACAAAAGAAAAACTGCTAGGCAACTGAATGCAATTAAGGCCGTTGTACATAGTACAGCGGCCTTAATTGCATTCAGTTGGAGAAAAATAGCGAGATCAAAAAAGGGTTCGTCCCTTTAGTTCTAATGATAAGAGATAACTACTTTGGTATCTGGAGAAAACCAATCCGTTGTTTCAAAGTCTGTGTTTCCACCAATAGAAATCATTTCCACTTTTCCATTGGTCCAAAAAGCAATACCGGAGTCCTCTAGATCGATAAGTTCAATATTAGTAAAGCCCGCTGCTTCAAAATGTGCTGCTACTGACTCATAGTCTTCGCCAATCAAGTCTCGGTAATAACCGGCATTGATTTTTCCTTCGCTTTCGGCGATAAATTTGTTGAGAGTTAGTCCCAATAACATGGCAACTGGAATTAACAACATAATACCAAGTAGAATTATGAGTTGCTTAAAATCTCGGCTGTCTTTGGAAGCCTCGCTCTTTGCGCGGATTACATTTGCTTCATCAATGTGCCTTGTGGTGTACGAAATATCTTTTATAATATGAATGCTTTTGTTGAAGGTTGCTCCTTTCGTGTCATCGCTAAGAATAATTTTGCACCCGCAAAATCGACAATAACAGGATGTGCACCCTTCCTCGATTTCAAGGTTGGAGTTACATTCTGGACATTTTAAAACATGCAAATTCATTTTATGTTCCTCATCTTAAAAAAGGTTGTCACTTGTCCATACAGCATTGCATATTTCGCCAATGTTGCAATCCGGATATGTGCCAATCTGCGACAAAACAAAAAGTAATAGGATTCCATCTGTTAATTTGCTGTTTTGCCACGTCAAGCATTTTCACTTCAAAATGGTGATGAGGGGATTTCTTCGACAGAGAAAAATGGATAATGTGATCTATGATATAGCGTGCGCTAGCTTTATACAAATTATATAGTACGCTAAACCTCGCGCGAAATCAACTTGTGCTTATTTGTTTTGATAAATATCTCTATATGTGGAACGCAGCTCAAGCAAAAACAGCCCTCACGGTATGACTGTGAGGGCTGTTTGGTGCGCCCGACTGGATTCGAACCAGCGGCCTTCCGGGTCGGAGAACTGTGACAGACAGATTTAAATGGCGTAACTGTGCTGCTTGTAGATGAAGTGCACAAGTTATAAAGACTGGTAAAAAGCCCGCGAAGCCTTTTGCCGTCGGCTTTCGCAGGCTTTGTTCCGGTAGTAGTCAAACAGTAGTCAGAATCGTTGGATTAGATGACAGACGAAAATCAACAGGCTGTCCGTCAGGATTATCCAGATGGAACATTATGTGAGGGATAAATCAACTTTATGAAGCAACCAATCTATAAGATTCACATGACCAATGCCATTACGGCTTAAGTCAAGCTTATCCAACGATAAGACATACTTTGGCGAAGCATCAGTAATAGGGGAAAATGCACCAAATTCCCGATCAATTGTTTGCTGAGTTGACATTAGGTATGAAACCTGAATAAAACATTTTTTTCCTTCGCGGATGGCTACGAAATCAACTTCGCTCTTATATGTTTTTCCGGTAAATACCGTAAACCCTTGAAATAGTAATTCATTGTACACAATATTTTCCAAAAAAAATGTGTCATCAAAATTTACAGTATTTGTATTGATCGTACGAAAGCCCATATCAATTGCATAGAATTTTTCTCGACCCTGTAATGCACTTTTTCCCACTAGGTTGTAACGTTTTACAGCGTGCAACAGATAGGACTTTTCCATTTTGTCCAAGTAATTGTAAACAGTACGAGACGTGATTTTCCGGTTGTTTTTTGCATTATAGTAATTTGCAATATTCTCAGCTGAGAATTCTTTCCCTGCATTCGCAAGAATGTACAGCGAAATATCTCGAAAGGCTTTTTTGTCAATGCCCCGGCTTTTTTTAATAATATCCTTAGTAATAATGCTGTCATACAGATTTGTGAGATATCGTCTGGTGGATTCTTCATTGCCAAGAAATTCAAAACGAAGGGGAAACCCGCCCCATTTTAGATACTCGAAAATGAATTCCTCGGTAAAAGAGAATCCATTTCCTTCGAAGTATTCTTTTGTCTCACTAAAGGAGAAAGGTAATACTTCAAATTCGACAGCACGGCCCGTCAGTAATGTGGAAAGGTCTCCGGAAAGTAAGGTGGAATTACTGCCGGTAACAAAAATCGACACATTGAGTGATGCACGGAATGACGCTAAAGCTTTTTCGAAATGTTCTATGTGCTGGATTTCGTCAAGAAAGATATAGTATTTTCCACTGTCATTAATACGGGCCTTAATATCAACGTGTAAATCAGATGCGGTTTGGATGTATTCATAATCCAGATCCTCGAGGTTCATAAAGATGATATGATCTGTATGTACCCCTCTTTGAATCAATTCGTCACGGATACACTCCAAAAGAATGGATTTTCCGGCGCGGCGGACTCCGGTAATCACTTTGATCAAATCCGTTTCATAGTAAGGACGGAGCAATTGCAAATAATGTTCACGTATAAGTCTCATTGAAATTCACCCTTTCGCATTATAGCATATTGGGCGAAATTTTGCAAGCATAGTGTTCAAATATGATAGGCTTGCTTTGACTTGCGTACGAAGAAGTAACCTCACTATTGTAGGGGATCGGATTCGCCTGTATACTTGCTTTGGAAAAACAGTGCGGGTGACAGCGAGTACCGCATACAATAGGAGGCCACTATGAACGTATACTTCATACAGAAGAATTTGGAGCGATTGTAATACAAAAACTTTTTGCTTATTTACCACCGTTATCAGCATGACTCTCTAAATAGTGTCTACACAAGATCAGGTCAAAACAGTACACCAAATAGCAATGCAACGAATTTGCACAGCAGCCAGAAAAGATGTTGTAGTTTTTGCATATCGAGTAGCAATGCCTCGCCAACGTTTCAGGTGCAAAAAAGCATTTTCCACCAGATGACGAAGCCGATACAAGTAACGGTCATACTCCCGCTGCTGCTTGCGATTTCGTTTAGCCGGAATGACGATATTCATTATCATGTTTGCTCTGGCAAACATGATTCTGGCTGACAGGCCCTGCCTGGCGGCTTGAGTCAGTGCGCTTTTGCTGGCAATAACCAAAGGATTATCCTCAGATTATTGCTTTGCTACTGCTGCTAAATCATAATTTGACTATTTGTGCGGTGTTGCCTGAGTTTTTTGAAAAAGTCCCGGAAATGGATGTCGCGGCCGGGCTGTTCTGTCGTAAAATGGACGGGCAGTTTTGTCGGAAGGAGCCGGACACCGATGTCCGGCGGCCGGGGCGATTAGACGTCGCCGGAATATTTTGTCGTACAATAAATATCCCTCGGCGAGTGGTTTTCGACATACAAGAAAAGGGGGCGGCCAGAGCCGCTCCCTTCATAAGTAAATTCAAGAGACCTCGCCCTTCAAGACGAGCTGTACCATCCGGTCATCAACAATAGGCCGGCGATTTTGGTAAGCGTAGACAAGTGACTGAGTACAGGCCCGGTTAATCAGGCGCGGGATGCCGGAAGAAAAAGAGTGTATGACTTTCAAGGCATCCTCGGAGAAAATCGCGTTGGAGTGTCCAGCATAGGCCAGCTGCTTTTCAATGTATGCTTTTGTCTGGGAGAAGTCATACGGTGCCAGGAAACACTGGATGTCAACCCGGTGGAGAATAGCCCGGTACGCATGTAGCTTCAACTTTTCCCAGAGTTCAGTTTGCCCGGCCAAAATCAGCGCAAGTGGATTCTCGGAGTCCATCCGGTAGTTGAGGAGGAAACGTATTTCCTCCAGCATCTCTTTAGAGAGAAGATGCCCTTCATCCACAATCACCACCGGTTTCCGGTGCTCAACGCCGCGCATAATTTCAATCTGGTGGTGCAGCAGATTCCGGGCGTCACCTCGGTAAAATCTTGTTTCACACCCCAATTGTTCAAGCAGCCCATTGTAGAAATACCGTGGCGTGAGCTTGGATTCGGAAAGATACAAGACGGCGTATTCCTGACCATTCAGGACGCTTTTCAGGCGGCGCAAAGAGGTTGTTTTGCCTGTGCCAGGGTCGCCAATCACAAGAGCAAAAAGTTGGCGTCTGGTCGCGTAGAGAAGACGGTTGTGAATCTCCTCGGTATCCTGGTCCATGTAGAGGTCATCCACCGGGATGCTTCGTACAAACGGGGTCTTCTTCATCTCAAAAAAGTCTTCGTATCCGAACTCTGTTTGGCAAGTTTGTTTTGAACCCATGGACAAACCCGCCATAGCTCGTCCGTCTGCGTCTGTGCGAATACGGTATTTTCCCCTACAAAAGGCATTGCATCTTCTATCAACATCCCTCTATGCCTTTTCAGAGACGACTTCCTGCACAATCTCTAATTTCATTCCGCCCACTTTGTCCGAATCAATAAAGCAGAAACCAAGAGAAAAGCCGGGTTCCATTTCGTACATGGGTACCTTATCGATGATCGTGAACCCCATCTCCTTGCATTCTGCTATTGCCTTTTCAATATCGTCCACCTTAACGCAGATGTGGTGAATCCCGGGTCCATGCGCCTTCAGGTCATCCGCGAAAACACTGCCTTCGGCGGTGGGTTGAATCAATTCAAGCTGCATTGTGTCAAAGGAGGCCATCGCCGCCTTGTAACAGAGCTTATGCGGTTTTCCGTAATATTCTGCCTCCTCCCGCAACTCTCCAAAATACTGCCAGGAATCCACCCCAAACTTCTGAGTATAGAATTCCATCGCACGATCAATGTCTTCTACCAGCACCCCGATGTGGGAAGGATTTAATTGAATCATTATTATCACCATACCGGCCGCTTAGCTCTTGATCCAAGCAGTCGCCTTTCTTTATTTTCTCAGAACTTTATTTAAGGCAACACCGCACAGAAAAAGGCACCGGATGCTGCCAAATATGATATAATGAGTTTATGGATAAACAGATGACAATTTCTGCATTCAGCGATGAACTGGCACAGGTGCGGACAAAGAAAAAAGAATTTCTTGATCAGATAGAACGGATCGTCCCGTGGAAGGAATGGCTTGCCATGATTCAGCCGTGCTATTACAAAGGAGAGCGCGGCAACAAACCCTATCCGCTGGAGACCATGCTGCGGCTGTATCTGCTGCAAAATCTCTATGACCTGAGTGATGAGGCTACGGTGGCAGAGGCAATCGACAGCCGCGCATTTTCGGAGTTCTGCGGCGTTGATTCCAGCAACCAGGTGCCGGATGGAGATACCCTCGGCCGCTTTCGGAATCTGCTGATACGCAATGGACTGCAGGAGAAGCTTTTTCGCCAGGTAGTGGAGCTTTTGCAGCAAAGAGGACTTATCCTCAAAAAAGGGACCATTTTGGACTCCACGATCATTGCAGCGCCATCCTCCACAAAAAATCGTGAAAAGCAGCGAGATCCGGACGCCTGTCAAGTCAAGAAGGGCAACACCTGGCACTTTGGATATAAGGCGCATATCGGCGTGGACAAGGACAGCGGAGTGGTTCATACAGTGAAAGCTACTGCGGCAAATGTGCATGACGTTTCGGAAACATCGAAACTGCTGACCGGAGAAGAAGCTGTTGTCTATGGCGATAGCGGCTATTTGGGAGCCGGTAAGCGAGAAGATGCCATCGTCAGGAACAAGTCAGGCCACAAAATCAGGTACAAAATCAATCGTCGTCCTTCACAGGTAAAGAAACTGAGTAAGAGTGGGCGGTACGCCGCCAAAAAAGCAGAGCACGCGAAGTCTTCTATCCGGGCAAAAGTGGAGCATGTATTCGGTGTCGTCAAGAAACAGCTGCGCTTCCGAAAGACACGATACCGAGGACTCGAAAAGCAGCAAGCCAAATTCAATATCATGTTTGCTCTGGCAAACCTGATTCTGGCTGACAGACCCTGCCTGGCGGCTTGAGTCAGTGCGCTTTTGCTGGCAATAATCAAAGGATTATCCTCAGATTATTGCTTTGCAACTGCTGCTAAATAGAAATTTGACTATTTGTGCGGTGTTTCCCTAATAGTCGGTATTCATGACGGCGCGACTTGGATATTCCCCGGATGGGGCTGTTGCAAAATAGCATACTCCCCAAAAAGCACACAAAAATCGGTCTCCAAAGGAAGCAAAGCAGCTTCTTTTGGGGACCGATTGCTTTAATTGCTTCAGCAAAAAGCGTAAGCGCCCAAAGAAACCACGTACTTGCGGAACGAAAATCCACATGGGAGAATAGAAGCATAGAAAACGAAGGTATATTTTTTAAATAGTGTCTACACAAGATCAAGCCAAAACAGCACACCAAATAGCAATGCAACGAATTTGCACTGCAGCCAGAAAAGATGTTGTAGTTTTGGCATATCGAGTAGCAACGCCTCGCCAACGTTTCAGGTGCAAAAAAGCATTTTCCACCAGATGACGAAGCCGA
>ERZ773260.770-NODE-770-length-45164-cov-53.093019_pt1 | contig 45164 bp, 40 predicted proteins | sample MGYA00511387_ERZ773260 | MGnify/ENA primary metagenome ERZ773260 (study PRJEB29015, sample SAMEA2737745) | human gut metagenome | biome: human gut; feature: human-associated habitat; material: faeces | place: China | collected 2012 ...
CCTACAGGCCCTCTCAGTCACCTTCGGTGACAGCTCTCCCAGAGGGAGAGCCAAGAGGGATGGATGGAAGAAAGCGGGGGGATGGGATGCCATCCCCCCGCTTGGGGTTTTTGCTCAGCTTGGGGTTTCAACCCACTGGGTTTTGCTCAGCTTGGGGTTTGAATCAGCCAACGATGTTGCCGTTCTGGTCCACGATGACCTGCTGGCCGTCAGGGAGGGTGAACTTGTACAGGCCGGGGCCGATGCTGTCGGGGAATTCACCGCCAGGTTCAGTGGAACCGGCGCCGACTATCCCATTGGTATCCAAAACCGGGCTGAGACGAGGATCCGTATAAATCATGATGCTCTCCTTTTCTCACTCCCAAATGGTGCGGGTGTTGTAATGCAGGGTATGGGCGCTGCCGTGGACCTCGGTGCCGTCCAGGGTGATCCAATAGGGGGTGACCTCCAGGTCGCCGGTGCCGGAGAGGCTCTTATCAGCCAGCATGAGCTTGGCGTCACGGGCCGCGCCGAACAGGTTGGCGGGAGTCTTGAAGATCCGATAACGGCTGGCGTAGGAGACGTCGAGCTTCTGGCCATTGACCATGATGCCGGAGGCCTGATAGTTGGCGGGGTTATCCACGGCAGAGATCAGGGTGACGCCACGGAGACGGAACAGACCGATGCGGCTGTAAGCCAGGTCCAGATAGGAGTCGCTGACGTACTTGGCGTAGATGGTGGTGTCCTGGGTGACCTGGTCCAGGTCAGCGGGGGTGGTGTAGGCCTGGTCAGCGAACCAACCGGCAAAGACCTTGCCGGCGGGGGCCTGGTAGGCCACCTGGTCACGGACGCCGGTACCGGCGGAAACGGTAAGCTCGTAGGTCTTGGCCGCATCCACCACGGTGACGTTGACATTCTCCACAGCGGGCTCAGACTCATTGACCAGCATGCTGGCACGGAGGGCCAGCGTGGTCTGGGTGCTGACGTTTTCAACGTACTTGTACACAGGCTCAATCCGCTTTCCGGAATCCGGGTTCTTGGCGGGATCATGCTGATTCTCCTGGAAGGTGTAGGTACGGCTGCGGACACCCTCGACATGGACGCCGTCCAGGGTGACCCAGTAGGCCTTGTAGGTGACGGGCACTTGATTCTGGAAGTCCGTAAATTCGTTGCCCAACAGGCGATGGCCAGTGATATAGCCATCGTCAACGACCTGACCCTGGCTGTCCGTGGGATTGGCGTTTTCATTCAGGGTCAGACCTATCTCCTGCTTTTTGACTTTACCTTTTTGCAGATACCAGGTCTCAACAACATCTTTCAGGTTAGGCTCCTTGAAATACTCCAGTCTCTGGTACACGGTGGCCTTGTTGTTGTTATTCACATCGGTACCTTCTGTCAGTTCGCTGCAATTGGAGGAGATATAGGTTCCCTCGTTGTCCCCAAACTTCACATAGAGGCCGGCGTCCCGATAGAGGAGACGGTCCACCTCGGACAGGAGGTACATCTGGGTCACGGTCCAGCCCTTAGGCTGGTGACTGGACACCCAGAAGGCGAAGGGGCGCAGATAGGTGTCGGGGACTTCCCAGATATAATAGGTGGCGTTCTCGGTGGGGTTCAGCTCCATGGGGTTGCCCTGCTCCTGGACGTCCTTGTGGACGGTGGTGCAGGTCTCCTCGTTAAAGGTGCCGCCGTAGAGGTAATTCTCGGTAACAACGGAGGTGAGGTTGAAGGGACGGTTGCACCACACAGGATGATGGGTCTCGCCGGTCCTCTTGCCTTCGTTATGGCCCTGGTCATTCACGGTGCTGGCCACATGGACGACGGTGAAGTAGGGGATATAGACCACGGGGGACGGGAACGTTTTAACCGGTTCTTCCCCATCCACGCCGGTGGCATAAATGCCGGAAGCAGGGCCGTTGGTGTCACAATCACCGTAGGCCGTGGTCTCGGGGACGATGGGAATCTGCACCACCAGCTTCTTGCCGTGGCTCTGGCTGCCGTTTACGCCAAACTGGTCGACCCAGTTGGCGGCATAGTCAAAGCCGGTGACGTTGATGGTCTTTTTGTCGGCGGCAACTGTGGCAGTATACTCAGTGTCATGAGTACTATCCCAAGTGTAGGAATCACCATTCTTGCCCGTGCAGGACACGCTGTAGGCCTTGATGTCGCCGTCCTTGTAACCCTCCGGCAACGTGAAGGAATCAGAGATCACGTCGCGGAGGACGGAGGCGCTGCCCAGCGTGACAGTCGTGCCGCCGATGGTCTGGCTGATCTCCGTGAAGATGTTGTTCAGGTCGGCGGCGCTGCTGACGGTCTTGTAGTAATTGGCCGGGTCCGCCTTGGCGCCACCGCTGGTCATACTGGTGGCATTGGGGTAGTTGGAGGACACATAGTTCATATATGTGTCGACATTGGCCTTCTTATCAGCGTCCAGACTGCCAAAGCAGCCAATGGTGTAGACGGTGGCTTTGGCGTCCTTGATGGACTTGCTGGCGGTGATGGCATCGTTGGCGACGCTTTCGTCAAAACCATTATAGTGGTTGGGCTCGCCATCGGTAAACATAACCACGACCTTCTGGCGGTCTTTGTTGGGATCTTTTCGGATAATATCCCAAGCATGCTCCATACCGTAATCCGCAGCGGTGGCACCAGCCGCATGGAGGGCGCTGACCGCCGTTTTCAGAGCGTCTGCACCCGTGGCATCGACAGTTGTAAGGTTCTTTACGATCTGAGAATAGTTGTACGTGTATCCGTCCTCCCGATAGGTATCGTTGCCCACGGTATCCTTCTTATCACCGGCGAACTTGACGATGGCAATGCTGCTGTCAGGGGATTTCGTCGCCACGTTGTCAATAAAAGTACTGACGGCAGTTTTCAGGGCAGCAATCTTTTTCGTACCGGAATCCTGTTCCGTTCTGGTATAGAACTGGGTGCGACTGGTGTCAGTGTCAGACGCAGAGGTCTTGGGGGTCAGGCGCCGGCCGGATTCACCCCGGCAGTTTCCCAAGTTGTTCTGGTGATTCTCTGAATACCAGCCAGCAGGGTGGATAGTTTCACTCCAAAGGCCATAGCTTACCTCGCCATCGCAGTAGTACACCCGCTGGTACTGCCCGTTTTCATCCTGATAATAATAGTCCGTCCGTCCGTTGGTTTTGGGATTATACACCGAATTGTAGGTGTAATTCATAAGGTTCTTATCCATCGAGCCGGAGACGTCCAGGACCAGGACGATGTCCACGGGCTTCGTGGACGTGGTGGTGGTGGTGGAGCCGGTGGCATAGGCCTCCAGGGTCAGCAGGAACTGGCCGTTCTCACCTTCCTTGATGGTCTTGGACATGACCAGGCCGTTCTGTTCGACTGTGCCGCCCTGATCCTTGATATAGGGCATGCCAGTGTCGCCGCCGCCGGTCTCCTCGCCCGCGGCGAAGGATGGCAGGGCCACCAGAGACAGGGCCATGACCAGCGCCAGCACAAGTGCCAACGCCCGTTTCCATGTTTTCATTTTCTCATTCCTCCCATTTCGTTTATTTTGGGGGCCGGGCGGCCCCAATTGACTTGGGTTTTGCAGGGACAGTTCTGGATGGTATCCATTGTACACCATTCCGATATCGTTTGCAAGAGGTTTTGGGACTTGTTTGCGATATTTTTACGCCTGCTTGGCATTATATCACAAAGGGGTGTCGAATGCAAGTGCATTCTGGGGAAACCGGGGTGGACGGAGAGGGGCGGGGGTGGTATAATAAGGGGGATAACCAACAGATGAGGAGGTTTCTGGCCATGAACGAGAAGAAGCAGAGCGGGTATCCCCAGGAGGACCCCAGGGAGGCGCTGGAGCGGCTGATGCAGGATAAGCCGCTGAAAAGGCCGGGGGGCAAGGACCGGAAGGAGCCGCCCATCATGGCGGTGTATGCCGCGCCGGTGATCAAGGAAGAGAAATGAGCGGGTTCCGGCTTACGAGCTGCGTGTGGGAGCTGACGTTAGCGTGCTGCTTCGGGTGCAGGTACTGCGGGTCCGCCGGGGGGCGGGCCAGGGCGGACGAGCTGTCCACGGCGGAGTGTATGGACGCGGCGGAGCAGCTGGCGGATCTGGGCTGCCGGAGGGTATCGCTGATCGGGGGCGAGGTGTTCCTGCGGCGGGACTGGGCGCAAATCGCCGGGCGGCTGACCGGGCTGGGCGTCCGGGTGGACGTGATCACCAACGGGTACCTGATGTCGCCGGAGGTGCTGGAACAGCTGAAGCAGGCTGGCGTGTCGTCGGTGGCGGTGTCCATCGACGGGCCGGAGGACGTGCATGACGCCGGGCGGCAGGCCGGGAGCTTTAAGCGGGCCATGGAGGCCGTCCGGGCGCTGGTGGAGGCGGGGATGCCGGCGTCGGTGATCTCCACGCTGCGGCGGGACTGCATGGGGCGGCTGGAGGAGCTGTACCGGGTGCTGGAGGGGTCCGGCATCGGGGCGTGGCAGCTGCAGGCGTGCTCGCCCATGGGCAATGCCGCCCGGGGGCTGGACTGGCGCATCGACCCGGCGGAGGTCATCGCTTTCGTGATGCGGCACCGGGCGGAAGCGCCGTTTATGCTGGGGGCGGCCGACAACGTGGGGTATTTTACGGATGAGGAGCTGCGCCTGCGGGGGGCCGATGGGGCCTGCTTCCAGGGGTGCAGGGCGGGTATCTCCGCCATAGGCATCGACAGCGCGGGCAACGTGCGGGGGTGCGAGTCGCTGTACGATGAGCGGTTCAACGAGGGGAATCTGCGGCAGCGGAGGCTGCGGGATATCTGGGAGGACCCGGGGGCCTTTGCGTACAATCGGCAGTTCCGGCGGGAGATGCTGACCGGAAGCTGCGCCCGGTGCCGGATGGGGCCGTGGTGCGCCGGGGGATGCCGGTCGTACAACTATTTCGTGCACGGGAAGCTGTACGAAAGTCCGGCGTGTGCAGGCGGGGCCAAATAAGCGCAAGGGCTGCGGCGTCTGCCGCAGCCCTTGCGCTGGTGTATCAAGAGGATTGCCGGTGATCGACGGGAAAATTGCCGAAGCGCCGCCTGCGGCGGATGAAACAAGGCGATTTCGAGGAAGTGCCCCGGTCAGCGGGCATGACAATGCCTGCCAGTCGGCTGGCACGACGGTGGGCAGACACGGGCCCCGCCCTACGAAAGCGCCATATCACGTCCCTACAGGCCCTCTCAGTCACCTTCGGTGACAGCTCTCCCAGAGGGAGAGCCAAGGGCGTCCGGCCCGCTGCCCTCAGCGGGCCGGGTCAGGCCCTTCAGCCTGCCAGAGCGCCATCGCCCTGGTACAACAGAAGGAGAAAACCATCCTGGGTTCCGTCCGGGGCCAGCAGCTGCAGCTCCACATACTGAAGGTTGTCGTACCAGTCGGCGGACAGGTCAAAACGCAGAGTCCAGTACTGCTCCTGGCAGCTGGCGTCGCTGACCGCCCGGGTCAGCTCCTGGCCGTCCTCGTCCACGCAGTAAAGCCAGAAGTCGTCCAGCAGCACGTCTCCGGGGTCCCGTTGGATCTCCAGCTCCACCTGAAGGGTGCCGTCCTCATAGGACGCGCCCAACAGGCCCACCCGGCCTCCCTGCCAGTCACTCCACCACAGCCAGTCCTGGGACACCGCCGGTTCCTGGGTGGCGGGGGTGACCGGGTCGACGGGATAATCCGGGTGGCGGGCCTGGCAGCTGGAGACGATGGAGCTGACCAGGGACAGGATGATCAGCCCCGCCACCAGCACTCCCACCAGGCTCACCTGGCGGGCCGGGCCGCTGAGGTTATTCAGCTTTTCCCGGACCTGGCGGGCCTCATCCTCGAAGCAGACCTTCTTCTCGTGGCACTCCTTCTTCTCGAAGCACACCTTGCCCCCACGGGGGACGGAACGGCGCTCCTGCCCCGTCAGGTGGTGCACCGTGCCGTCGGCGTCTACCCGCTCCCGCCGGGGCGGGCGGTTATAGGCCCCGCACTCCGGGCAGCAGCCGTTTTTCTCGTAGTTATAGCTCTTTCCGCAGGCCTTGCAGTGTATCGTTGCCATGGCGTGTCCTCCTTTATATCACATCCGCTGAAAGTCCAGATACCGGGTCCCCTGGAAGGTCAGGCGGCCCCGGTCCCCCTCCACCAGCATACCGTAGTCCTGGCCGCTCATCTGCAGCTCCATGCGGTCGCCGCTTTCCACCTGGAAGGTGGCGAAATACCGGGTGGAGGTGGTGGTGTGCATCTCACCGCCGCTGCGGTGGGAGGAGAAGCTCTGGCGCTTGGCCACCACTGCGGCCTCCACCGTCAGCCGGGGGGAGTGGTTGTTCCTGTTCCGCTGGGACAGCTCCCGGACGAACGTCACCAGGATCATGCCCAGGATCGTCACAAAGGCCACGATGAAAAGCAGGAAGAAGATGGAAATGAATCCGTCGCCGGAGAAAAAGCTGTCGCTCATGGCGCGTGCCTCCTTTTTTCGGGGGATGCCCCGTCTGTATGGTCCCATTGTACGCCCCGCCGGGGATAAAATCCACCAACCTCAGGTTGCGCCGGGGTATTTCCCCGGAAAACGGCAGGAAACCTCAGGTTGCGGCGGGATTTTTATCCAGTATAGCATACGCGCCGGACCTTTGGCAAGCCAAAGGTCCGGCGCGGGGGTTATTCGTCGGTTTTCAGAAGGTCCCGCAGGGTCACGCTGTCCAGATAGTCGCCGATGAGCTGGCCCAGGCGGTTCCACACCGGCAGGGTCCGGCAGCGGGAGGCCCGGCCGCAGGGGTGGGCCCCCTCCTCCAGACAGGCCACCGGGGCCAGGGAGCCCTCCGTCAGGCGGAGAATCTCCCCCAGGGGGTACTCCTCCGGCCTGCGGGTCAGGCGATAGCCGCCGCCCTTGCCGGTGACGCCGTCCACCAGTCCCGCCCGGCTCAGCAGGGTCATGATCTGGCCGGCGTATTTGTCGGAGATCTCCTGACGCCGGGCCACGTCCCGCATGGAGACGTAGCCGTCGCCGCCGTGCTCCGCCAGGTCCACCATCACCCGCAGGGCATAGCGGCCCTTGCTGGAAATGACCATATCACACCATCCGGCAGCTTTCGCAGGAGCCGCAGTCCTCCGGGAACTTGCTGTGGTCATACTCGATGCCGTGGCGGTCATAGTAGTCCTTGATGGCGGACTTGATGGACTCCTCCGCCAGCACGGAGCAGTGGAGCTTGTGGGCGGGCAGGCCGCCCAGGGCGTCCACCACCTGGCGGTTGGTAACGGCCAGGGCCTCGTCGATGGTCTTGCCCTTGATCATCTCGGTAGCCATGGAGGACGAGGCGATGGCGCTGCCGCAGCCGAAGGTCTCGAACTTCACGTCCTGGATGACGTTGTCCCGGATTTTCAGGTACATCTTCATAATGTCGCCGCACTTGGCGTTACCCACCTGGCCCACGCCGTCGGGGTTCTCGATCTCACCCACGTTGCGGGGGTGCATGAAATGATCCATCACGATATCGCTGTACAGTGCCATATTCAAAACGCTCCTTTCGTTGTCACAGCATGAATGCTTTCTTACCGGATTCCAGGTCCTTCCACACCGGGGACATGGACCGCAGATACTCCACCACCCGGGGGACCTCCCGCAGGATGTGGTCCACCTCCTCCTGGGTGTTCCACTCGCACAGACTCAGCCGCAGGGAGCCGTGGGCCACCTCGTGGGGCCGGCCGATGGCCAGCAGCACATGGCTGGGGTCCAGGGAGCCGGAGGTGCAGGCGGAGCCGGAGGAGGCGCAGATGCCAGCGGCGTCCAGCAGCAGAAGCAGGGACTCGCCCTCAATGCCCTCGAAGCAGAAGCTCACGTTGCCGGGCAGACGGTGCTCCAGGTCGCCGTTGACGGCGCTGTGGGGAATCTTGGACAGGCCCTGGATCAGCCGGTCCCGCAGGGCCGTGACCTTCACGCGGTTTTCCTCCATGTGGGCGCAGGCATCCTCCAGGGCGGCGGCCATGCCGGCGATGCCGGGGACATTCTCCGTACCGGCCCGCTTGCCCCGCTCCTGGGCGCCGCCCTCGATGACGTTCACCAGGGGGATACCGCCCCGGACATACAGGGCGCCCACGCCCTTGGGGCCGTGGAACTTGTGGCCGGAGAGGCTCAGCATATCAATGTGCTGGGCCTGGACGTCGATGGGCAGGTGACCCGCCGCCTGAACGGCGTCGGTATGGAACAGCACGCCCTTTTCCCGGCACACGGCGCCGATCTCCTCAATGGGCAGGATACTGCCGATCTCGTTGTTGGCGTACATGACGGTCACCAGGCAGGTGTCTTCCCGGATGGCGTCGGCCACCTGCCGGGCGGAGACCATGCCGTTTTCGTGAACCGGCAGCAGCTCCACCTGGAAGCCCTCCTTCTCCAGCTTCTTCAGGGTGTGGAGAATGGCGTGGTGCTCGAAGGCGGTGGAGATGATGTGCATCTTGCCCTTGCGGCGGCCGATGGCGGCGGCGGAAAGCAGGGCCTGGTTGTCGGCCTCGCTGCCGCCGGAGGTGAAGATGATCTCACGGGGCTGGCAGTTCAGGCACCGGGCCACGGTCTCGCGGCTCTTCATCAGCAGCTCCGCCGCCCGCTGGCCCACGCTGTGCAGGCTGGAGGGGTTGCCGTAGTTCTCCTCCATGGCGGGGAGCATGGCGTCCAGGGCCGTCCGGCTCATCCTGGTGGTGGCCGCGTTATCTGCGTAAACAGTCATTTGTATATTCCTCCCTGTTTCAGGCTTGAATTACCTATCGGTTTGGTTTGTAATTGGAGTATAACCGAAATTAACTACCAAGTCAATAGGTAATTTGGCTTTTTCGGCAGATTCTTCCAATAGGGGGCCGTTCTCCCCCGGTTTTTTTGATTTTAATGGAAAACAGGAAAATTATGATTGACATAACAGTTAAAATTGTGTAAACTGGACATGACCTGAACGGTCAGGAAGAAAGATGAATAAAGGAGAAAGAGTATGAAACGCATCATTGCTGTGCTGCTGACACTGATGATGGCCCTGAGCCTGACGGCGTGCAGCGGCGACGACAACGCCCAGGTGGCGGGCACCTGGAAATGGAACTGCGACATCACGGAGATGTTCCAGGAGGGCGTCAACCAGGGGGCCGGGATGGACCTGTCCACGGACGCCACCATGGAGATGGTGTTTGTGCTGAAGCTGAACGAGGACGGCACCTATACGCTGAACGTGGATCGGGACGCCCTGAAAACCTCCCTCCAGACCTACATTGACGCGCTGATCCCTGTGGCGGTGGAGATGATCTATCAGCAGCTGGAGGATCAGGGCATGAACCGGGCCGACATTGACGAGGCCATGGCGGCCGAGGGCGTCACCGTGAAGGAGTACGTGCAGCAGATGATGGACGCCTCGATAGACGTGGACCAGATGATGGACGGCCTGGCGGATGAAAATGAGTCCGGCTATTTCCGGGCAGCCAAGGGCAAGCTGTATCTCAGCGATAAGGCAGACACCTTCAGCGATGACAGCTGCGCCGAATACACCCTGTCCGGCGGCACCATGCAGTGGACCGGCGGCAGCTATGAGCTCTTTGATAATCTGGACGACCTCCATGTAGAGCTGCCCGTCCAGTGGACGAAGCAGTGAGTCCGTTCTGACAAGCCAAATTGCGGCCCCGGCCGGGGCCGCAATTTTTGTCTTGCATTTGGGAAGAAAATACGGTATAATAACCGGGTCACATGCCGGTGTGATGGAATGGTAGACGTAGCGGATTCAAAATCCGCCGGGGGCGACTCCGTGTGGGTTCGAGTCCCACCACCGGCACCACGTCGGAGCAAGCTCTATATCGCTTGCTCCGACTTATTTTATAAGTCAGAGCGCGCTCATGCCGCTGCTCCTCCTTTCCAAATCGAACCCGCTGCGCTGGGCTTCGATTTGGGTCTTTTTCTTTCTTTTGCCGTATCGATTCTGTGTCGCCGCCGGCACTATGTCGGAGTAATCTTCTGTATCGCTTGCTCCGACTTATTTCATAAGTCAGAGCGCGCTCATGCCGCTGCTCCTCCTTTCCAAATCGAACCCGCTGCGCTGGGCTTCGATTTGGGTCTTTTTCTTTCTTTTGCCGTATCGATTCTGTGTCGCCGCCGGCACTATGTCGGAGTAATCTTCTGTATCGCTTGCTCCGACTTATTTTATATCCATATCAGAGATCGCTTATGCCGCTGCGGGTCCGCAGCGGCTTTTTTGACGCGGCGGGGCCGACGGGCGGTGTAGGCCGACGGGCGGGGGATTGAGTACGGAGGCGGGATGTGGTATAATAGGCGGAAAAACCGGCCCGGACACGGGCAAGGGGGGTGACGGACGCCGTGCTTTCGCTATATCTGGCCGCGCTGGAAAGCGACGGGGACAAGAAACAGTTCCGGGAGCTGTACCGCCGGTATCACCGGGTGATGGAGCGGACAGCCCTGGCCGTGCTGCATGACCCCCACGACGCGGAGGAGGCCGTGCAGGAGGCGTTTCTGCGGGTGATTGAAAATTTTTCAAAAATTTATGAAATTCCTTGTAAGGATTTGGGGGGCTGGCTCGTTATTATAGTGAGGAACGAGGCCATCACCATTCTGCGCAGGCGGCGCTGCCACCTGCCGCTGGAGGAGGGCTGGGCGGATTTTGCCGGGCAAAGCCGGGATCTGCCGGCGTATTCGTCCATGGTGCAGCTGTTCGCCCGGCTGCCGGACACTTATCGGGCCGCCCTGGAGATGAAGCTGGTCCTGGGCTGGTCCACGGCGGAGATCGCCCGGCGGCTGGGCCTGACGGAGAGCGCCGTGAACACCCGGCTGTCCCGGGGGCGGGCGCTGCTGCGGAAAATTTTTGAGGAGGAGGGGATCGAACCATGACCGATCAGGAACTGGACCGGATGCTGCGCCGGGCGCTGCTGGACGCGGCGGACCAGGAGGCGCAGACGCCGCCGGAGACGGAAGTGCCGCTGTCCGAGGGGCACCGCCGCCGTATGCGGGAGATGCTGCGGGACCCGCTGCTGTGGTTCCGGCTGCGAAACCCCTACCCCTGGCGCACCGTGGCCCGGCGGGCGGCGGTGGTGCTGCTGATGCTGTCGCTGTCGGCGGCCATGGTGCTGGCCGTCAGCCCCAAGGCCCGGGCGGATATCATCCGCTGGACCATGGAGCAGAATGGCCGCCGGGTGGAGTTCCGCTATCACGGCGACGGCCCCGCCCAGGCTCTGCCCCAATACCGGATTGCCGCCCTGCCGGAGGGCTATACGGAAGCGGAGCGGATCGCGTATGACAGCTTTGGCAGTGTGCGCTATGAAAACGCAGAGGGTAACGTCATCGAACTGGACTATACGTATATGCAGGATGGGGTCAGCAGCGGGTACACGCTGGATGACGGGGACGTAAAGCGTGAGGTGTCCATAGCTGGTATGCCCGGAATGCTGTTTATTTCCACGGAAGAAGGTCATTTGAGTTATATTACCTGGATGGATGCAGCGCAGAATATCAGTTTCCAGATTTTTGCCAACGCCGACGAATCCATCATAATCACTATGGCGGAGAGTGTTTCTTTGTGCAATTCCACAAATTGAAATAATTGTAAAATTTTGCTGTAAGATTTGGTGTCCTTGACTCGTTGTTATAGCAGAGACAAGAAAACTGTCGAAATTATGTCGGGGGTATCAAGATGAGAAAGAAATCTTTACTTTTTGTGTTTTCAATCCTACTACTTAGTCTTACAGTTACATCCTATGCAGAACAGGCAAGGACGATGGGAAATCTCTCTATTTTGACGTTTGAAAATGGAATGGCCGTCTGTCGTGTATTCCGAACAGCAGATTCCAGCACGGACAAGGTTGTAGTCAATGTTACGCTATACAGAGGCTGGGATGTTGTGGGGGCCTGGACAGACCAGGGAAAAGGCAGCGCCTCTATCACTGAGCAGGTTAAAGCCGTGAAGGGCGCCGAGTATACTATGTCTATAACCTGGTCCGTGGCCGGTCAGTGGCAGCGCTCAGAGACAATCAGAAAAACCTATACTGGTTGAAAAAGTCTGATTGTACGGAGGTGAGGCCCATGCAGTAAGAAGCGTCCCTACCCGCAGCGAATGATTCAAAAGACAAAAATCGAAAGGAGCAAACCCTGTCATGAAAAAATTGGCGAAGATTTTCCTCTGCTTGACCTTGGCACTGATGATGTCCCTTTCCTTGATGGTTCCCGCATTTGCGGCAGGAACCTGCAATCACTCGTTCAAACGCGTTATTGTCGGAACGTATGTTTGGTATGATAATATTACATCTATGGGGCATCAGTGGAACAAAGGCGATTTACTGCAGTGCTCCAAATGCGGAACAAAAGTCGGAGTTGCAGCAAACTCCACACTTTCGAGTGGACATCATGAGCGGTCAGAATATAGCAGTGACCACTCCTCAAGCAATCCAGCCAAGCATATGTATGTAAAAATATACCGCTGCAAGGAGTGTTTGTATATTACTGACCGCAAAAGTGGCTTTACCGGTTGCACGGCTTCCGGTTGCCGTGAATACCAGTCTATCAAACCTGTCCCCGTGACGGAATAAAATCGCCATAATTCCCGGGTGCGGGCGGCGAAAGCCGCCCCGCCCACCCTCTTATTCTTTTTATTCTTATTTTTTCCTATTTATGTGTCCGGCACAACGAGAGCCGAAAGGAGCGACCCGCCATGAAAAAATGCAGCAAGACCCTTCTGGGCCTGGCCCTGGCGGCGGCCATGTCCCTGTCCCTGATCGTCCCCGCTTCCGCCGTCTATTGTCCCCACGACTATTACGCATCCACCGCCGTCTGGTACACGGATGACGGCCCCCGGCTGCAGACCCGGCACTGGCAGATGACCATCCGGTGTCATAACTGCGGCTACGCAGACGCCGAGAAGGAACACACGTTCCCGGTCCGGCTGGAGCTGCCGGAGGGCTGTTCTGTTCTGGTGTGCCGCAATCTGCGGGTGATCGGCTCCGCCCCGGTGGCGGTATGAGCCGTCTCTATGAAAACTAAGGCTTGACAGGCAGGGCTACTTATGATAAACTCCGTATATGATTTATCATAAGTAGTCCTGCCTGCACCCATTTGACCGATGCGAAAGGAGCTGTTTCTATGAATCCCATGCACCAACTGACCCGGCGGCCGGTGAAGGCGGCCTTCGGCGCACTGCTGCTGGCCCTGGCCGGGGTAATTCTGGCCCTGTCCGGAGGGCAGTTCTGGGCGGCGGTCCAGACCCGGGCCGGGGTGGAGGAGACCTACACCACCGTGGCGGTGGTCACCGGCGGGAAACGGCAGCTGGTGTCCAGCGGCGACATAGTATACGAGGATATTGGCCCCACATACGAAGCCAACGAGTTTCTGAAGGAGGCCGCCCAGAAGGGCTGGAGCATCATCCGCGGTCAGGCCACCATGGGCCTTGCCGGGGGGTACAGTCCGAAGCTCACGCCGCTGACCACATTTTATCAAATGGACGTTGACAGCTCCGACACCCGCATTGATAACGATGAGGACGTCCCCTATAACTTCGCCATCCTGGAGATCGAGATCACGGAGGTGGGGGAGGAGAGGGTCTATTATCCCAGAGAGTATGATACAGGCGCTTTTTTCAACTGGGTCGTCTCCGGCAAGGTGCTGGGAGTGCAAGCCATGAGCGGCGATTGGAACGACCCCACCGGCCGGAACGCAAATTTTTATTTGCAGATCACCGGCGAGTCGGATGCGGCGGGCAAGGCGCTGCAGGCCGGACAGCGGATCCTGGTGTTTACCCACAATTACCGCGACCTGGATTTCGAGCAGCGCTGCCTCATCGCGGAGGACCTGAGACTCAGTGGCTATGAGGTGGACCCCCGGAGCCTGGATATTGAGAACAACCTGATCCGTTATGCCGACCGCACCACCGCCATCACCATAACGGACGGCGAGGGAAATCCCTGGCCGGACGATGCGCCCCTGTATAAGGACCCCGTCACCGGCAATGAGTCCACCATAGACCTTCGGCGACTGAACACCATTGCCTTCAATGTCGATGACTGCTCCCAGCCCTGGACGTTATACAATGAGCAGTGGAATGTGGAGGAACAGAAATGGGAGTGGACCGTTCAGCGGATCATTGCCTATGACACGGATTATGACCTGGCTTCCTTCACCATTCTGCCGGAGGGCGTCACGGCGGAGGAGATGATCGCCTCCTCCCACACCTGGCAGAAGGCCATGGAGTCCGTCCGGGTCAACAGCCACAGCGTGCCGGTGCTGGCGGTGAATCACTTAGAGGCTCTGGCGGATTTCGCCGCCGGGACCACCATGGTCACCCAGGGCCGCAGCATCTCCCAGGCGGAGTACGACTCCGGGGCGGCGGTGTGCCTGGTCTCCGAGTCCCTGGCCCGGGAAAACGGCCTGAACGTGGGGGACGTTCTGCCGCTGTCCCTGTATGAATACGACCAGGACCTGCGGTATTCCTACATACACGAATATAACCCCCGGCCCTCCTGCTATCTGCCGGACCAGGGCTTTCAGCAGGAGACGGAATACACCATCATCGGTCTGTATCGCCAGAGCAACGAGTGGGTGACTACCCCCACCAGCTTCACCCCCAACAGCGTGTTTGTGCCGGAGAAAAGCGTCACCTGCCAGACGGTTTACGGCAACTATGGCGTGTGGTCCAGCCTGATTCTGCAAAACGGCACCATTGACCAGATGGAGGCCCGGCTGGCGGAAAACGAGCTGGGCGGCGCGGTGACGTATTACGACCAGGGGTACAGCGATATTGTGGAGAGTCTGGACGGCTATACCCGGGTGTCCCGGACGGTGCTCTATGTGGGCCTGGCCTTGTGGGCGGTGGTGCTGGCGGCGTACTGCGTACTGCTTCCCATGCAGGAGGGAAAAACCGCCCTGCGTATGTGGACACTGGGTGCAAAACGCCGGGATATTGCGGGACAAATCTGGACGCCCTCGGCATTGATGGCCCTGGCGGGGACAATCATCGCGTTGGCGGTCAGCATCCCCGGTATGTCCTGGGCCACGGACAAAATCCAGGCCCTGACCGGCTCTGATCTGACGCTGAAGGTGTCCGTCGGCCAGACCGTGGCCCTGTGCGCCGGGGCCCTGGCCATCGCATTGGCGGTGATCGCCCTGGTCAGCGTATCCACCGCACGCCGGGGTATCCGCAAGGCGGAATAAGCAAATCAAAAGGCGAAAGGAGGACCGCCTATGACGCCCTATTTTTTCAAGCAGATGCGCAAGCGCACCAGCCTGTGCCTGGTGGTGGTGCTGACGGCCCTGGCGTTTTCCCTGGCCCTGTGTATGCTCCAGCGGTCCCGGGACCAGATGGCCGCACGCATTGAGGAGGTTTATGACAATCTGGAGGTCCGGTGCAGCGTCACCAATCTCACGGGGACCCAGTCGGACCAGCTGAACCTGCCGGATTGGGTGCTGCGGCTGTTCGACGGGGAAAAAACCTACGGCAAATTCCAGGACAACGACCTGTTCGCCCCCTATGTCCGGGATGTGCAGGTGCGGTCCACGGTGTACTGCACCACCCCCGGCGACCAGGACCGGCTGACCCTCAGCGGCGTCACCGGGATGAAGGCGGACAGCTCCCTGCTGGCCTCCTCGGGCTGCACCGTCATCTGGCGGGAGGGCTTCGGCGAGGATATGTTCCGGGGGCGGGGCTTCTCCCTGCTGCTGCCGGAGGAGCAGGCGCATCTGGTGGACGGGGACGGCTATGTGACCCTGGAGTTCACCGGGGTGGAGGGGGACAATATCCAGCACCGCTTCCTGGCGGCGGGGACCTATACCGGCGGGTCCGGGCGGCTGTACTGCTCCTGGTGGGTGGTGCGGCAGCTGTGCGAGGAGACCTACGGCGGTCTGACGCTGGACAGTCTCTCCGCCGCCATGGCGGACAACCGGAAGATCGGCGAGTTCTGGGACGGGTACGCCAGCCGCTATTTCGTGGCCCCCACCAAGGACGGCACCCCGGTGCCCTGGGAGGGGTCCCGGCTGTACCGCACCTATCCCTTCGCCCTGGCCGTTTATGACGATGTGCTGGTGAAAACCGTGGAGCAATTGCAGCAGAACCAGCGGCTGCTGGGGCTGGTGTCGTGGCTGCTGGGGCTGGCCTCCTTCGGAGTGGGGGCGGTGTTCAGCATCCTGCTGCTGCGCCACCGCAGCCGGGAGCTGAAGCTGCAGTTTATCCTGGGCCAGAGCCGGGGCAGCATCTTAGTGTGGGCCCTGACGGAGCACGGCATCCTCAGTCTGCTGGGGGTGATCATCGGCGCAGGGGGCTTCTGGCTGGCCTTCCGGACGGCCCCGGCCTGGGGGCCGGTGGCGGGCTTCTGGGTGATGAACCTGGCGGGCACGGCCCTGGCGTATCTTCTGACCATGCGGCGAAAGTTTCTGGAATCAAATCTGGGGAGGGAATAAATATGAACATCCAGCTGCAAAACGTTACCTATACCTATGCCGGGAAGTATCAGCGGGTCACCGCCGTGGACGGCGTCAGCTATACCTTCCACGACGGGACCCTGTACACCATCATGGGGGCCTCCGGCAGCGGCAAATCCACGCTGCTGAGCCTTTTAGCGGGGCTGAAGCTGCCCACGGAGGGGGAGATCACCCTGGACGAGCAGCCCATCCGGCTCATGGACCGCAGCGCCCTGCGGCGGGACACGGTGTCGGTGATCTATCAGGATTTCAACCTGTTTCCGCTGCTGACGGCGGAGGAAAACGTGTGCTATCCCCTGCGGCTGCAGAAAATGGACAAGGAAAAGGCCCTGGAGCTGGCCCGGCAGCGGTTGACGGATATGGGCATCCGGGAGTCGTATTTCCGGAAGCTGCCCAATCAGCTGTCCGGCGGCGAGCAGCAGCGGGTGGCCATCGCCCGGGCCCTGGCGGCGGGCAGCCGGGTGATCCTGGCCGACGAGCCCACCGGCAGTCTGGACAGCGACAACGGGCGGATGATCGTGGAGACTCTCCAGCGGCTGGCCCACCAGGAGGAGCGCTGCGTCATCGTGGTGACCCACGATCCCAAGGTGGCCGAGGCCGCCGATATCCGGCTGCATATGCAGGACGGAAAGCTCAGCGGGGAAGAAGCATAAAGCCCGGAAGGGCAAAAAATCAGCTGGCTGCCCCCCGCAGCCAGCTGATTTTTTCAGGATTCGCCGAATTCCCGGGTCAGGTCCCGGTCCAGCAGGGTGCGCAGCTCCGCCATGGGGTCCGCGCCGCAGTAGAGGATGCGGTGCACCGCCCGGCAGATGGGCAGCTCCACGCCATAGCGCTCCCCCAGCAGCACCAGGGCCTCCACGGTGTAGTATCCCTCCGCCAGGTCCGTGTAGGTCTCCCCCCGGATGAAGGATTCGCCGAACTGCCGGTTGTGGCTGTACCTGGAGAACACCGTGGCCTCATAGTCACCCAGGTGGCACAGGCCGTAGGCCGACAGCTGGCTGCCGCCCATGGCCTGGATGAGACGGGCTACCTCCCGGGTGCCCCGGCTCATCAGGGCCCCCTTCAGGCTGGACAGGCCCTTGCCGTCTAAAAATCCGGCGGCGATGCCCACCACGTTTTTGGCGGCGGCCCCCACCTCGTTGCCGATGAGGTCCTCCCCATAGTAAAAGCGGATCAGGTCGCTGGAGAAGGACTGCACCAGCAGGCGCTTCACGTCCTCCCGGCTGCTGTCGATGACCATGCAGTTGGGGATGCCCCGGCAAAACTCCTGCACATGGCCCGGGCCCAGCCACACCGCCACGGCGTTGGAGGGGTCCAGATTCTCCTGGGCGATCTGGCTCAGGCGGCGGCCTGTCCCCTGCTCCAGGCCCTTCATGCATAAAACGAAGATCTTATCCCCCAGGGTCAGGGGCCGCAGCTGGTCCATCAGGCCCTGGAGCCCCTGGGAGCCGATGGAGATCACCACGATCTCCGCCTGCCGGACGCAGGACAGGTCCGTGGACAGCCGGATGCTTTCCGGCAGCTCCAGCAGGTCGTTGCGGCGGGTGGCAAGAAAGCGCTGCATATGCCGGGAGCCGGGGCGGCCATACAGGGTGACGGCGTGGCCGGTGCGGTCCAGATACCAGGCGATCAGCGAGCCCCAGCGCCCGCAGCCGATGACGGTGATGCGCATATAAAAATCCCTCCTGCGGCATGATAACATATCTTGTTTATCATGCCACAGGAGGGGTTCTTTTGCAAGTTAATTTTCTGTGACGCGGAGCTTCCGGGCATAGGCCAGGGTCTGCTTCAGGGCGCTGTCGCGGGGCACCGCCGCCAGGTGGAGCTTGTGGGCATAGGCCAGCAGCTCCCGGAAGCGGCTGTCCGGCGTGAGACCGGCGGCGATAAGGTCCGCCCCGGTGACCTGGGGCCGGGCCATCAGCTCCCGGTACAGGGCCAGGCGCTGCCGCAGCCAGGGCTCCGTATCCTCCCAGGGCCACAGGCTGTGGGTGCCCCGGCCATCTGCCGAGGCCAGAAGGATCAGGTCCTCCGGCTCTATGGACCGGTCAAACATCCGGTTGCTGGCCTTGACGGAGGCGTCGGCCCCCACCAGGGCGTTGGGCTTCATGTGCAGCTGCACCATGTTCCGCACATAGGCCGCTGCCGCCTTGTCCCCCACGATGCGCCACACCAGGGCGTCCGCCAGGGGCACCCCCGCCGACTCGTGGTCATAGGCGTGGATGCGGCCCCGGACATACTCGGTGGCGGCCGGTTTGCCCAGATCATGGCACAGGGCTGCCAGCATGAAGGGAAAGGGCTGCCGTGCCCGGCTGCGCAGAGCCGCCGCCTGGTCCAGCACCAGCATGGTGTGGGTCCAGACGTCCCCCTCCCGGTGAAAGCGCGGCTCCTGGGGCACGCCTATCAGGGCCTCCACCTCCGGGAACCAGTGGGACAGCTGCCCCATGTCCCGCAGAGTCTCGAAAAACAGCGAGGGGCGCTCCGCCTGAAGCAGGGCTTTGCGCAGCTCCCCCTCCACCCGCTCCGGCGGCAGGGCGGACAGGTCGATGCCCCGGCACAGGGCGATGGTCTCCGGGGCCGCGGCGAACCCGAACCGGGCGGCAAACTGGGCCCCCCGCAGCACCCGCAGAGGGTCCTCCGGAAAGGTCCGGTCATCCACATGCCGCAGCACGCCCCGGCGCAGGTCCCGGACACCGTGGAAATGGTCCAGCACCCGGCCGGTCAGCACGTCCTCCATCAGGGCGTTTATGGTGAAGTCCCGCCGCCGGGCGGCCTGCTCCGTGCCCAGAAAGGGGTCCACGGTCACGTCGAAATCCCGGTGGCCCCGGCCAATGGCCCGCTCCCGCCGGGGCATGGCAATGTCCAGGCCATAGCCCTTGAGGCCGTAGATCCCGAAGCTGGCCCCCATCTCCAGGCGGCCTCCCAGGCCGTCTAAGATTTCCTCCAGCTGTTGGGGGGTCAGGCCGTGGACCTCGATGTCCACGTCGGTGTTCTCCCGGCCCAGCAGACGGTCCCGGACGAAGCCCCCCACATAGTAGGCCCGGCCTCCCAGGGCGGCGGCCTGCCGGGCGATGGCCCGGGCGGCCTCCATATCCCGGACCGGGTCCCGGCGGCCGGTCATCGCTTCTGCCGCCGGGCCAGGAGGTGGTCGATCCACACCAGCACATAGCCCAGGGCCAGGAAGGCTGCGGCCATGGCCAGGAAGATCAGCAGCACCTTGCCCCAGCCCAGAGCGTCCACGTCCATGAAGGGGTAGGGGTACGGCGAGCCGTTGTAAAACCGGAAGCTGCTGACCCGGGCCCGGATCATGGTGTATACGAAGTAGGCCGCCGGGAAAATACCCCACAGGAAGGGTTCAAACCGGCGATAGTGCCCCTTTTCGTCAAACAGCAGCCAATCCAGCACCGTCAGCAGCGGGGCGGCGGTGTGGAGCAGGTGGTTGGTAATCAGCTGGGTGTGGCCCATGTTGAAGTCCCCGGCGGCCAGGAACAGGTGGAAGGTGATGCCCGTGATGGCCATGGCCATCACCAGGGCTCCCTTGCACACCGGCAGCCAGGTGTCCCCCCGCCGGAGGGTGCGGACGGTGGCTCCGGCAAAATACACGGCGCACAGGATGTTGCTCATCAGGGTGAAGTATTGCAGGGCGGCCAGGTTCAGCCTTCCGCCGAAGAAGCCGCATTGCAGCACCACCCCCACGGCGGCGCACAGGGCGGTCAGGATATGCACGGCCGCAGCAGCGGCCCTGGAACGAATGGGCATAGCAAAATTCTCCTTTTTCGAAAGCGCTGCGGGCCGGTACAGGCAGCGCCTATGCCGGCCCGGGAACAGATGGGGTCACTGCTGGCTCTGCTGCCAGCGCCAGGAATCCCGGCACATATCCGCCAGGTCCTTTTCCGCGCGCCAGTGCAGCAGGCGGGCGGCCTTGTCCGTGGCGGCATAGCAGGTGGGCAGGTCCCCGGGGCGGCGGGGGCCGATGCGGTGGGGCACCGCCACGCCGTTGACCCGCTGGAAGGTCTCCACGATCTCCAGCACGCTGCTGCCCCGTCCGGTGCCCAGGTTGATGGCCTCCCAGCCCGGATGGGTCCGGGAGTAGTCCAGAGCCGCCGCATGGCCCCGGGCCAGGTCCACCACATGGATATAGTCCCGGACGCCGGTGCCGTCGGGGGTGGGATAGTCGTTGCCGAACACCGTCAGCTCCCGGCGGATACCGGCGGCGGTCTGGGTGATATAGGGCATGAGGTTGTTGGGGATGCCGTTGGGCAGCTCGCCGATGAGGCCGCTTTCGTGGGCCCCCACGGGGTTGAAGTACCGCAGGCACACCGCCGCAAGAGAAGGGTCCGCCTTGGCGGCGTCCCGCAGGATCTGCTCGATCATCAGCTTGGTCCAGGCGTAGGGATTGGTGCAGCCGCCGGTGGGCATATCCTCCCGGCAGGGGGCCTCCGCATTGCCGTACACCGTGGCGGAGGAGCTGAAGATCAGCCGGTGGACCCCGTGGTCCGCCATCACCTCCAGCAGGGCCAGGGTGGTGTCCAGGTTGTTGCGGTAATAGGCCAGGGGCTTCTGCACGGACTCGCCCACGGCCTTGTATCCGGCCAGGTGCACCGCCGCGGCGATGTCATGGGCCCGGAACACCCGGTCCAGGGCCTGCCGGTCCGACACGTCCATCCGATAGAACACCGGGGCCCGGCCGGTGATTTTTTCGATGCGCTCCGGCACGTCCGGGCGGCTGTTGGACAGGTCGTCGGCGATGACTACGTCATAGTCCCGCTGCAACAGCTCCACCGCGATGTGGGACCCGATGAACCCGGCTCCGCCGGTAAGCAGTACGGTTTCCTTCATGATGCTTCCTCCCGAATCCTGTGGTTTACTGCGGCGTCTGGCGCACAACGGCGGAGAACCGGTACACGCCGGTGCCATCGTACAACGGGGCCGTCAGCTGCTGGGCCAGGCCGCTGTGACGGTGGACATAGTACAGGGGGATGACCCAGCCGTCCTCCACCAGCATGGCCTCGGCGTCCTCCAGATAGGCGTCCCGGACCTCCACATGGCCGGAGGCGTCCGCCGCCCGCAGCAGCATGTCATAGGCGGTGGAATAGAAGTACCCATTGCCGCTTTCCCACAGGGACAGCAAGCCCGAGGCATCGCCCCGGTCGGCGGTGACGGTGGTCAGGGCCACCATAAACTCACCCTGGTTCAGGGCGTCCGCCAGCTCCTGGGCCGTGGCCCCCCGCAGGATGGCGATGAGCCCCAGCTTCTGCTTCCAGGCGTCCTGGACGGCGGCGGCGGTCCGGGCCGCCGTCTCGTCGGTGCTGTCATACAGCAGGGTGATCTGCCCGGCGGCCTTCACGCCGCCTGCCTCCTCCAGCAGGGTCCTGGCCTGCTGGCACAGGGCCTCGTAGTTATCAGGCTCATTGTCGATGAGACTGCCGCTGCCCTGGCGGAAATCGCCGCCCATGGTGTTGCGCAGCCCCGGAGGGACAATGCCCTGGGCGGGGTCCAGAGGCTGGTCCTCCGTCAGCGCGTTCCGGTCGATGGCCAGGGCCAGGGCCCGGCGCAGGGACTCGCTTTCCAGGCTGCCGGTCCGCTGGTTCAGCAGCAGCAGGGTGGTCTGGGGATAGGGATCGGAGGTGTCGCCCTCCGGCAGGTTCATGGCAAAGTCCACGTCGCCGCCGGACAGCAGGTCCGCCCGGGCCTGGCCGTCCGTCTCGAACCGGAACTCCAGCACGTCCGGCCCCAGGCGGCGGGCATCATAGTACCCGTCGGCCGCCTGGGCGGTGAGGCCCGTCTCGTCCCAGCCGGTGGCCCGATAGGGGCCGTCGGTCAGCAGGGTCTCGGAGTGCAGGGACCAGTCCTCCCGCTCCGCCGCGTCGCTGCGCACCGGCATGGTGGCCGTCCCGGCGCAGACATCCGTCAGGAAATAGGCGCACTTGTAGGAGAGCTTCACCACGAAGGTGAAGTCGTCCGGGGCGGACACCTGAAGAAGGCTTCCGTCCTGCTTGGCCTGCACCTGGTCAAAGCCCGCCACCATGTTCAGCAGAGCCGCATGGGGGGAGCCGGTGGCCGGGTCCGCCAGCCGCTGCCAGGCATAGACAAAGTCGTGGGCGGTGACGGTCTGCCCGTCGGACCAGCGGACGTTCTGCCGCAGGGTGAAGGTATAGGTCTCGGTGCCGTCCAGGTTGTCCTCCACGGTGTAGGATTTGGCGGCGGCGTAAACCGGCTGGATGCCGCCGTCCTCCCCCCGGGAGAGCTTCATGAGGTTTTCAAACAGGTGGGCCACCACCGTGCGCTCGGCATCGGAGGAGGCCATGGCGGGGTCCAGGGTGGCCGGGGCGGCGTCCAGGCACACCCGCAGGGTCATGGTGTCCCGCGGCTGGGCGCAGCCGGTCAGAGCCAGCATGCACAGCACCAGCACCAGGGCCATGTACCGTATCCGTCGTTTCATAGGGGCCACGCTCCTTACTTTGATTTGGGCTCCGCAGGGGTCACCCGGCCGTCCTCCTCCAGGGTGGCGGGGATGATCTGGCTGCGGGTGTTGCGGGCGATGTCGTCCAGCCGCATGCGGGAGGGGAAGTCCGACAGCAGGGTATAGGCCACGCCGTGCTTCTTGGCCCGGCCGGTGCGGCCGATGCGGTGGATGTAGTACTCATTCTCCTCGGGTACCTCGAAGTTGAACACCGCGTCCACGTCGTCCACGTCGATGCCCCGGCTGGCCACGTCCGTGGCCACGAACACACGGAGCTGTCCATCCCGGAAGCGGGCCATGACCTCCTCCCGCTTGCGCTGGGGAATATCGCCGTGGATGCACTGGGCGTCCAGCCCCCGCAGCTGCAGGAACTTGGTCAGCCGCTCGGTGGAGCCCTTGGTGTTGCAGAAGCAGATGACCCGGTCCAGCTGCTGGGCCCGGATGATGGAGGCGATGGCGTCCACCTTCTTGTCAGACGGCACCTCGATGCGGTATTGCAGGATATCGGGCTTGTTTTCCCGGGTGGCCTGGACGGTGATCTCCTCCGGGTCCCGCTGATACACCCAGGAGATGTCCATGACCTCCCGGGAGATGGTGGCGGAGAACATGCCCAGATTCTTCCGGTGGGGAATCTTGTCCAGAATGCGGGTCACATCGTGGATAAAGCCCATGTCCAGCATACGGTCCGCCTCGTCCAGCACCACGGTCTGCACCTGGCCCAGGGTGACGGTGCGGCGCTTCATGTGGTCGGACAGGCGGCCCGGGGTGGCCACCACGATCTGGGGCCGCCGCTTCAGGGCGTTGATCTGCTTGCCGATGGGCTGGCCGCCGTACAGGCACACCAGCCGCACCCCCTCATGGCACACGGCGATCTGGCGCATTTCGTCGGTGATCTGCATGGCCAGCTCCCGGGTGGGGGCCAGGATCACCGCCTGGACCTCCTCGCTTTCCGGGTCGATGCGCTCGATGATGGGGATGCCGAAGGCCATGGTCTTGCCGGTGCCGGTGGGGGCCTTGGCGATGACGTCCTTCCCCTCCAGCATGGGGGGGATGCACCCGGCCTGGACGGGGGTGCTGATCTCATATCCCTTGTTCCTTATGGCGCGCATGGTGGCCTCGGACAGGCCGAAGCTGTCAAAGGGCGCGCCCTGTGTAAATTCCATAGCAGTTTCCTCGTTTTCTATATATTCAGCCAGGATATATTATACCATATCTGTCAATATGTCCCCGTACTGCTCCAGCAGCCACCAGGTGATCCGGGCCGTCAGCCCCCACAGGGGATGCGGCAGCCCCTCGTACACCGGCACCTCCATGCACCCGGCCTGCCAGGGATATCCGGCGGAGGCCCCCACCCGGTCATAGGGGAAGTCCGGCCCGATCTCCGGCCGCAGGGGATAGCGGTAGATAGCCGGGGGATGGGCCGCCAGCCAGGACAGGGGCGCCGTGAAGGTGTCCTGCACCTCGTCGGGGCTGGGGCGCAGCACCGCCGCCGGGTCCACCCGGCCCAGCACCGGATACATCAGCCCCTCGGACCGCAGGTACAGAAAGTCCAGGTCCCCGAAAATCTCAATGGCCTCCGCCGGAAGGCCCAGTTCCTCGAAGGTCTCCCGCAGGGCGCACTGCCGGGGCGTCTCCCCGGCCTCCATCCGTCCCCCGGGGAAGCACACCTCCCCGCTGTGGTGGTGCAGCTTCGCCGGGCGCACCTCGTATAAAAGGCTCAGCCCCCGGGGCGTTTCCACCAGGGGCACCAGCACCGCGTATTCCCCCCGTGCCTGCTGCAGGGTGGTGCGGTGGGCCGCCATTCTGCGCCGCAGCGCCTGTTCATCCATGCTTCTTCCCCCTTTTCACCACCACTATACCACATTCCGGCCCGAAGAAAAAGCAAAATCCATAAAAACGCCGGAATTCGCAAAAAGTTCTTGCAATTGAAAAAATCAGGGGATATAATGTGAAGGTTGAGAGATTTGCTATGCAAAAGCATAGCAAAAAATAGAATGTGCCATTCCCTCGCCCCTTCGGGGCAACCGGGAATGATGCACAAAACTTCATGCACAGAAGAGTTTGCCTGTTTTCGTGGTGCGCCGCACAGTGCATGAATTTTGCTATGCAAAAGCATAGCAAAACAAGAAATGTGCCATTTCCTCGCCCCTGTGGGGCAACCGGAAATGATGCACAAAAACTTCATGCACTAACATTTGCGCATTTTCGTGGTGCAGTGCTCACGCATGAAGTTTTATACCCAAAAGAAAGGGGTTTTTCCTTTGCAGAACGAAAAACTGAGAAACGTAGCCATTATCGCCCACGTGGACCACGGCAAGACCACCCTGGTGGACCAGATGCTCAAGCAGGGCGGCGTGTACCGGGAGAACCAGGAGACGGTGGAGCGGGTCATGGACTCCAACGACCTGGAGCGGGAGCGGGGCATCACCATCCTGGCCAAGAACACCGCCATCCAGTACGGCGACACCAAGATCAACATCGTGGACACCCCGGGCCATGCCGACTTCGGCGGCGAGGTGGAGCGCATCCTGAAGATGGTCAACGGCGTGATCCTGCTGGTGGACGCCGCCGAGGGCCCCATGCCCCAGACCCGCTTCGTCCTCAGCCGGGCGTTGGAGCTGGGCCACCGGGTCATCGTGGTGGTCAACAAGATCGACCGGCCCGACCAGCGCATCCATGAGGTCATCGACGAGGTGCTGGAGCTGCTGCTGGACCTGGACGCCACCCCGGAGCAGCTGGACTCCCCCATGCTGTTCTGTTCCGCCCGCCAGGGCGTCGCGTCCTACTCCCCCGACGTGCCGGGCACGGACCTCAAGCCCCTGTTCGACACCATCCTCAGCTATATTCCCGCTCCCGAGGCGGACCTGGACCAGCCCTTCCAGATGCTGGTGTCCGCCATCGACTATAACGAGTTCGTGGGCCGCATCGCCATCGGCCGGGTGGAGCGCGGCGTCCTGAAGCAGAACCAGGAGATCGCCGTGTGCAACTATCACGACCCCGACGCACCGGCCAAGAAAGCCAAGGCCGTGTCCATGTACGAGTTCCAGGGCCTGGGCAAGCAGCCCATCACCGAGGCCACCGCCGGCAATATCATCGCCATGTCCGGCATCGGCGATATCACCATCGGCGACACCATCTGCGCCCCCGACTGCGTGGAGCCTCTGCCCTTTGTGAAAATCTCCGCCCCCACCATGGAGATGACCTTCTCTGTCAACGACTCTCCCTATGCCGGCCGCGAGGGCAAGTTCGTCACCTCCCGCCAGCTGCGGGACCGCCTGTTCCGGGAGACTCTGAAGGACGTGTCCCTGCGGGTGACGGAGATCGACGGCGCCACCGACGCCTTCAACGTGGCGGGCCGGGGCGAGATGAGCCTGTCCATCCTTATCGAGACCATGCGCCGGGAGGGCTATGAGTTCCAGGTGTCGCCCCCCCGGGTGCTGTACCGCACCATCGACGGCAAGAAGTGCGAGCCCATCGAGCGGCTGGTGGCCGACGTGCCCAGCGAGTCCGTGGGCGCGGTCATCGAGAAGCTGGGCTCCCGCAAGGGCGACCTGATCGAGATGACCCCTGTGGGCAGCCGTATGAAGCTGGAGTTCCTGATTCCCGCCCGGGGCCTGTTCGGCTATCGCAACGAGTTCCTGACGGATACCCGGGGCGAGGGCATCATGGCCTCCGTGTTCGACAGCTACGCCCCCTATAAGGGCGACCTGAGCCGCCGGAACACCGGCTCCCTGGTGTCCTTCGAGACTGGCGAGTCCGTCAGCTACGGACTGTTCAACGCCCAGGAGCGGGGCGCCCTGTTCATCGGCCCCGGCGTCAAGGTGTATGAGGGCATGATCGTGGGCGTGTCCCCCAAGCAGGAGGACATCACCGTCAACGTCTGCAAGAAGAAGCAGATGACCAATATGCGGGCCGCCGGGTCCGACGAGGCCCTGCGCCTGGTGCCGCCCCGGAAGCTGAGCCTGGAGCAGTGCCTGGAGTTCCTGGCCGATGACGAGCTGCTGGAGGTCACCCCCGAGAGCCTGCGTATGCGCAAGACCATTCTCAACCACGAAAAGCGCATGAAGGCTACCCACGGCGGCAAGAAAAAGTAAAATATAAACACAAAACCCCGCCCTGCCGGATGGCAGGGCGGGGTTTTGTTTGCCAAAAAGGGCAAAGCCCTTTTTGGCAAAAGGCTTGCAGTCTGCCGCCTGCGGGCGGCAAACTCTGCGAGGCTTTTCAGGCGGGGTCATTCTATCCGCGCATATTGATGTATACGCTTATAATCGGCGTCAGGCGGCCTGGACCTCGAACTTCAGCACGCCCTCGGCGGCGGAGATGCGGGTCATCATGGACTCCAGATCCTCCACCATGTCCCGGGTCTCGGCGGAGATGGTGACGCCGGCGCAGCCGTTGGTGGGGATGGTCTGGTTGATGGTGAGAATATTTGCGCCGGAATTGGCAAAAATAGACAGGAAGTTGGACAGCACGCCGGGGTTGTCCTTCAGCAGGGCGTAAAACGTGATGATGTGGCCGGCCTTCATGTCCTGGAAGGGCTGCACGGCGTCCTTGTACTTGTAAAAGGCGCTGCGGCTGATGCCCACCATCCGGGCCGCCTCGCCCACGGTGGCCGCCTCGCCCACCTGGAGCATCCGGCGGGCCTCCGCCACCTTGACGAATACCTCCGGCAGGGCCTCTGCCGATACGATGTAATACTTCTGATTGCTCATGGCCGTAAACCTCCGCTGATGTGTCCGGCGGAGACGCGGCCCCGCCGTTTCTTTTGGCCATTATCATACCATGTTGTTTGACAAAACACAACTGTTTTCGTGGGAGGGAGCATACAAAAATGCAGGAAAAGCAGCGGGCTTTTTTGGTGCGGACTGCCTATTGGGCCGTTTGGGCGGTGCTGCTGTGGCTGGGGGTGCGGTATCTGCTGCGGTGGCTGCTGCCGTTTCTGCTGGCCCTGGCCCTGGCGGCGGCGGTGGAGCCGGTGATCGCCTGGTGCCGCCGCCGGATGGGCCTGAAGCGGGGGTTTACGGCGGCGGTGGTGACCATCGCCGTCACCGGGGCCATACTGGCGCTGGCGGCGGTGATCGTGTGGCAGCTGATCCGCCAGGCGGCGGAGCTGCTGGGGCAGCTCCCCGGGCTTCTGGCGGGGCTGCCGGGCATGACGGAAGACCTGCGGCAGCGGCTGGAGGACTTCTGCGCCGCCTGTCCCCAGGGGCTGCGGAGCTGGCTGGAGGAGGTCCCCGCCCTGCTGGGGACCCTGGCGGCGGGAGTTGCCCAGCGAGCCAGCGGGGCCTGCATCACCGCGGCGGCGGCCCTGGCCGCCGCCCTGCCGGGGGTGTTCCTGTTCTGCGGCACCACGGCCCTGGCGGTGTTCTTCACCGCCGGCAGCTATCCCCGGGTGATGGCCTTTTTCCGGCGGCAGCTGGGGCACCGGCTAGACCGGGCCAGAGGGGTCAAGGCCAATCTGCTGTCCACCCTGGGAAAATGGTGCCGGGCCCAGGCGATTTTGCTGGGGGTCACCTTCTGCGAGCTGCTGGCGGGGTTCCTGCTGATGGGCCAGCGGTATGCCCTGCTGCTGGCCGCCGTTACCGCGCTGGTGGACGCCCTGCCGGTGTTCGGCACCGGCACGGTGCTGCTGCCCTGGGCGGCGGTGTGTCTGCTGGCGGGGCAGGCCCCCCGGGCGGTGGCTCTGGCGGCCCTGTACGCGGTGATCTCCGCCGTGCGCAGCCTTCTGGAGCCCAAGGTCATGGCCGCCCAGGCGGGCCTGCCTCCCCTGGCGGCTCTGGCGGCCATGTACGCCGGGTTCCGGGCTTTGGGCGTGGCGGGGATGATCCTGCTGCCTATGGCGCTGCTGTTTGTCAAGCAGCTCCACGACGAGGGGTATGTGGGCCTGTGGAAATAGCCGCAAAAAGCGAAAAAAGCTGTTTTCTTGCCGGATGATCTGTGGTATAATGGGATGTTAGTGAAGATTTTCGGTAGGAGAGAACACAGACATGAACAAGCAACGCCGCGCCGACCTGCTGCTGGTGATGACCACCTTTTTCTGGGGCGCCAGCTATTATCTGACGGATATCTGCCTGGCGGATCTGCCGCCTATGACCCTGAACGCCTTCCGCTTTATTGTGGCGTTTCTGGTGCTGGGGCTGATCTTCTGGAAGCACGTGGTCCACATCAACCGCACCACCCTGCGGTACAGCCTCATCGTGGGCCTGGCCCTGGCAGGGACCTATGTGGCCTATAACTACGGCATCACCCGCACCTCCCTGTCAAACGCCGCGTTCATCTGCGCCCTGCAGGTGATCTTCGCCCCGCTGCTGGGCTTTCTGTTCTTCCGGCAGCGGCCCGGCTGGAAGCTGGGGGCGGCGCTGGTGGTGTGCACGGTGGGCATGGCCCTGCTGACCCTGAACGGGGAGCTGCGGCCCGCCTCCGGGGACCTGATCTGCCTCATCACCCCCCTGTGCTACGCCGTGGACCTGCTGATCACGGAGAAGGCCGTCCGGGATCCCCGGGTGGACCCCCTGGGCCTGGGTGTGTGCCAGCTGGCGGTGGTGGGCATCGTGACCTTAGCCCTGGCCCTGGGGTTGGGGGAACCGGTGCATCTGCCCACCTCCGGCAGGACCTGGGCGGCGGCGCTGTTTCTGGGAATTTTCTGCTCGGGGGTGGCCTTTGTCATCCAGTCCGTGCAGCAGCAGTATACCACCGCCAGCCATGTGGGCCTGATCTTTACCCTGGAGCCGGTGTTTGCCTCCATGGTGGCCTTTGTCATGACCGGGGAGGTACTGTCTCTGCGGGGCTATATCGGCGCGGCCCTGATGCTGCTGAGCCTGTTTATTATGGAGGGCGACTGGTCCTTCCTGGGCCGCAAAAAGCGTGTATAAAGGAGAACATACCGTGGATAAACGATTGGAACGCATTCTGCCCCGGGTGCAGAAGCCTGCCCGCTATGTGGGCGGGGAATACAACGCCGTGAAGAAGGACCCGGCCCGGGTGAACACCCGGATCGCCTTCTGCTTCCCGGATACATACGAGATCGGCATGTCCAACCTGGGCATGCGGATTCTCTACGGTGTGATGAACAACATGGAGGGCGTGTGGTGCCAGCGGGTGTTCGCCCCCTGGGGCGACATGGAGGAGGAGATGCGCCGGGCGGGGATGCCCCTGTTCGCCCTGGAATCCGGCCAGCCCATCACGGACTTTGACATCGTGGCCTTTTCCGTGGGCTATGAGATGGCCTTTCCCGCCATCCTGAACATGCTGGACCTGGCGGGAATCCCCATCCACAGCGCCGACCGCACGGCCCTGACCCCACTGGTCATCGCCGGGGGCACCGCCATGTACAACGCCGAGCCCATCGCCGACTTCATCGACCTGGTGAGCCTGGGCGAGGGGGAGGACATCACCGTGGAGCTGGTGGAGCTGCACCGCCGGGCCCGGCGGGAGGACTGGACCAAGGAGGCGTTTCTCCGGGCCGCCGCGCAGCTGCCGGGCATCTACGTCCCAAGCCTGTACGACGTGACGTATCACGACGACGGCACCGTGGCCGCCATCACCCCCCGGGACGGGGCTCCGGCGGTGGTGACCAAGCGCATTGTCCGGGACATGGACAAGGCCTTTTTCCCCACCAAAACCATCGTCCCCTCCACGGAGATCGTCCAGGACCGGGTGATGCTGGAGCTGTTCCGGGGCTGCATCCGGGGCTGCCGGTTCTGTCAGGCGGGGTATGTGTACCGGCCGGTCCGCAACCGCAGCCGGGAGCTGTGCGCCCGATACGGCGTGGAGTCCTGCAACGACTCCGGCTATCAGGAGGTGACCCTGTCCAGCCTCTCCACCAGCGACTATCCCCCGCTGACGGAGCTGTGCGACCAGCTGGAGCCCTTCTGCCAGCAGCGGCACGTGAATCTGTCCCTGCCCAGTCTGCGGGCGGATAACTTCTCCATGAGCCTGATGGAGCGGCTGGCCAAGGGCCGCAAAAGCGGCCTGACCTTCGCCCCGGAGGCCGGGACCCAGCGGCTGCGGGACGTCATCAACAAAAACGTCACCCAGGAGGACCTGCTGGCCTCCTGCCGGACGGCCTTCGCCGGAGGCTACAGCGCCGTGAAGCTGTATTTCATGCTGGGCCTGCCCACGGAGACCGACGAGGACGTGCTGGGCATCGCCGATCTGGCGGCCCGGGTGATGCACACCTGGCGGGAAAGCGCCAGCAACAAGAACCGGGGCGTCCGCATCACCGTGTCCACCTCCTGGTTCGTGCCCAAGCCCCACACGGCCTTCCAATGGGAGCCGCAGATCTCCAAGGAGGAATATGAGCGGCGGGTGAACCTGCTGCGGGAGGCCATCAAGACCAAAACCGTCACCTATAACTGGCATGATTCGGACACCAGCTTCCTGGAGGCCGTTCTGGCCCGGGGGGACCGGCGCATGGGGAAGGTCCTGGAGACCGCCTGGCGCAAGGGGGCCAAGCTGGACGCCTGGGAGGAGTATTTCTCCCTGGACCGCTGGCTGGAGGCCTTTGACCAGTGCGGGCTGGACCCCCATTTTTACGCCAACCGCACCCGGGAAAAGGACGAGCTGATGCCCTGGGCCATGATCTCCAGCGGCGTCACGGAGAGCTATCTCTGGCGGGAGCGGGAGCGGGCCTTTGCCGGGGTCACCACTCCGGACTGCCGCACCCACTGCAACGCCTGCGGCGCCAACCGGCTGGTAGGAGGAAAATGCGATGTCTAAGCTGCGACTGCTGTTTGTGAAGGAGGGCCCGGCGGCCTATATCTCCAATCTGGACCTGCTGCGGACGGTGCAGCGGGCCTTTCCCCGGACGGAGCTGGATATCAAACACTCCCAGGGCTTCCATCCCCATCCCATCATCTCCATCGTGCTGCCGCTGCCGGTGTGCCAGTCCAGCGACTGCGAGCTGCTGGACTTTGAGGTGACCCAGGACACCGACGGGGCGGGCCTGGCCGAAAAGCTCAACGGCGGCCTGCCGGAGGGGCTGCGGATCCTGGACTGCTATCCCGCCCTGCGGCCGGTGCGGGAGCTGGCCTATCTCCGGGCGGAGGTGGAGCTGGACTATGACCGGGGGGTGCCGGAGGGGGCCGTGCAGGCCCTGGAGGAGCTGTTCCACCGGCAGGAGCTGCTGATCGAGAAGCGCACCAAGCGCAAGCAGCTGGCGGAGGTGGACATCGCGCCTATGATCCGGGACATCGCCTTTGCCCAGGAGGAGAACCTGCTGCGTGTCCTTGTCACGGTGCAGGCCCAGAACCCGGGGCTGAACCCCCAGCTGCTGGAAAAGGCCATCGCCCGGTATCTGCCGGAGCTGACGCCGGACTTTGTCCGGGTCCGCCGCCGCCAGCTGCTGGACGCCGACGGCCAGGTGTTCCGATAATTCCATCACCCGGAGGGAGGCCCCCTTCGGGTGATTTTCTTGCCCCGGCGGTGAAGGGGCCGGAGGGCGGCGTCCTATGTTTCGTATAAATGACGTTCCCGGTAACGGCGGATTCCTTGACGCTGGGGGCAGTTTGCGGTACAATAGGGCCAGAATGCGGTATTATGCCCCGGGATTTGGGGCGGTTATGATAACATATAGGGAGATCATTCCATGAACGTTTCCGAAAACACAGAGCTTTACCGGACCTATGGCGCGCATCCGGCGGGGGAGGGCTGGTCCTTCCGGGTCTATGCCCCCAGCGCCCGGGAGGCCGCCCTGGCCGGTGACTTCAACCACTGGCAGCCCGTTCCCATGGAGCGGCAGGGCAGCGACTGGGTCCTGACCGTTTCCGACGCCCGGCCCGGCGACTGCTATAAATACGTCATCACCGGGGCCGACGGCCAGGTCCGCTGGAAGGCGGACCCCTACGGCACCTATGCCCAGCTGCGGCCCGACACCGCCAGCCGCCTGTTCGATGTGTCCGGCTTCCACTGGCACGACGACGTGTGGCGGGAGCGCCGCCGGGAGACGTCCCTGACCGAGGGACCCCTGAACATCTATGAGGTCCACTGCGGTTCCTGGCAGCGGGGAGAGGACGGGGCGTTCCTGAACTATCGCCGGCTGGCGGACCGGCTGGCCCCCTATGTCCGCAGCATGGGCTACAACGCCGTGGAGCTGCTGCCGGTGACGGAGTATCCCCTGGACGACTCCTGGGGCTATCAGTGCGTGGGCTATTTCGCCCCCACCAGCCGCTACGGCGACCCCCACGACTTCATGTATCTGGTGGACCGGCTGCACCGGGCGGGGCTGGCGGTGATCCTGGACTGGGTCCCCGCCCACTTCTGCAAGGACGCCCACGGCCTCATCGACTTTGACGGCACCAGCCTGTATGAATACGGCGACCCCCTGAAGCGGGAGCACGAGAGCTGGGGCACCCGGGTCTTTGACTTCGGCAAGGACGACGTGCGGTCCTTCCTGCTGTCCTCCGCCCGGTGGTGGCTGGAGGAATACCACATCGACGGCCTGCGGGTGGACGCCGTGGCGTCCATGCTGTATCTGGACTATGGCCGGACCGAGTGGCGTCCCAACGTCCACGGGGGGCATGAAAATCTGGAGGCCATCTCGTTTTTGCAGGACCTGAACCGCCTGGCGGCGGCCATGGATCCTCCGGCTCTGACGGCGGCGGAGGAGTCCACCGCCTGGCCCAAGGTCACCTGGCCCATTGAGGAGGGCGGCCTGGGCTTCGGCCTGAAGTGGAACATGGGATGGATGAACGACGTGTGCCACTATCTGAAGATGGACCCCTGGTTCCGCCAGTTCCACCACAAGGACGTGACCTTCTCCATGATGTACGCCTTCTCCGAGCGCTTCGTGCTGCCCCTGTCCCACGACGAGGTGGTGTATATGAAGGGCTCCCTCCGGGGCAAGATGCCCGGGGACGACTGGCGGCAGCTGGCAGGGGTCCGGGGCTTCACGGCCTATATGCTGGCCCACCCCGGCAAGAAGCTCACCTTTATGGGGGCGGAGCTGGGCCAGTGGCACGAGTGGGACTTCCTGGGCCAGCTGGACTGGTATCTGCTGGACCGGGACGACTGCAGCCGCACCCACGCCTGCATCCAGGCCCTGAACCGGTTTTATAAGAAGTCCCGTCCCCTGTGGGAAAACGACCGGGACTGGAACGGCTTTGAGTGGCTGGTGGCCGACGACAACCACAACAACGTCCTGGCCTTCCTGCGCCGGGACAACAAGGGCCATGAGCTGATCTGCGTGGTGAATTTCTCGCCGGAGGCCCACGAGGGGTATCGCTTCGGCGTGCCCGGCAAGCTGTTTTATGAGGAAGTGTTCAACACCGACGACGCCGCCTGGGGCGGCTCCGGTGTGTGCAATACCGGCCCCATCCCCGTGGAGGATATCCCGTCCCACGGGCGGGACAAGTCCATTGCCCTGCGGGTGCCGCCCCTGGGCGCGGTGTTTCTGCAGGGCCGGGTCCGGCGCAGAAGCAACAAGGCATAACCGACAGACTGGAGGGAACGAACAGACATGAAAAAAGAATGCGTGGCCATGCTGCTGGCCGGCGGACAGGGCAGCCGCCTGTATGTCCTCACCGGCGACATGGCAAAGCCTGCGGTGCCCTTTGGAGGAAAGTTCCGCATCATTGACTTTCCCCTGTCCAACTGCACCAATTCCGGCATCGACACCGTGGGCGTGCTGACCCAGTACCGCCCCCTGGAGCTCAACAGCTATATCGGCAGCGGCCAGCCCTGGGAGCTGGACCGGCTCAACGGCGGCGTCCATATTCTGCCGCCGTACCAGAGCGCCTCCGGCGCCTCCTGGTACAAGGGCACCGCCAACGCCATCTATCAGAACATCGGCTTTGTGGACCTGTACGACCCGGAGTATGTGGCGGTGCTGTCCGGGGACCACATCTATAAGATGGACTATTCCCGGATGCTCCAGCACCACAAGGACGCCGGGGCCGCCTGCACCATCTCTGTGATGGAGGTCCCCTGGGCCGAGGCCAGCCGCTTCGGCATCATGTCCGTGGACGAAAACGACCGGATCACCGCCTTCGCCGAAAAGCCCAAGGAGCCTAAGAGCAACCTGGCCTCCATGGGAATCTATATCTTCACCTGGCAGAAGCTGCGGGCCTATCTGCTGGCGGACGAGGCCGACCCCACCTCCGACAACGACTTCGGCAAGAACATCATCCCCGCCATGCTGGAGGCCGGAGAGGTCATGTCCGCCTATCGCTTCGAGGGCTACTGGAAGGACGTGGGCACCCTGGACTCCCTGTGGGACGCCAACATGGATATGCTGGCCCCGGGCAGCGGGCTGAACCTGCTGGACAAGAAGTGGCCCATCTATTGCCGAACGCCCTCCTGCCCGCCGGCCTTTCTGGGCCCCCACGCCGACGTGGGCAACAGCGCCGTGGCCAAGGGCTGCGGCATCCTGGGCGAGGTGAAAAACAGCGTGCTGAGCTATAACACCCAGGTGGGCCAGGGGGCCAGCGTGTGCTACTCCGTGGTCATGCCCGGGGCCGTCATCGAGGAGGGCGCGGTGGTGCAGTACGCCATCATCGGCGAGCGCTGCCGGGTGGGCCGAGGGGCCCAGGTGGGCACGCCGCCGGAAACCGCTAAAAATCCCGACGACTGGAGCATCGCCGTCCTGGGGCCGGACACCGTTATCGCCCCTGGCGAGGTGGTGCCCGCCAAGGCCCTGCTGGACCGTCATCACGGGGAGGTGGAAGCATGAACGGAATGCACGGCATCATTTTCTCCTATGAAAAGAAAACCGGACTGCGGGAGCTCATCGAGCAGCGCATCCACGGCTCCATCCCCTTCGGCGGCAACTATCGGGTGGTGGACTTTATGCTCTCCAACATGGTCAATGCCGGCGTCCGGGACGTGGGCGTCATCATGCACGGCAAGTGCCAGAGCATGCTGGACCACCTGGGCACCGGCAAAAGCTGGGACCTCAGCCGCAACCACGGCGGCCTGACTCTGCTGCCGGCCTTCGCCTATGCCGAGCGGCGGGGCGACGCAGGCCGGTTCCGGGGCAAGGTGGAGGCCCTGGGCTGCGTGATGGACTATCTCAAGGACATCCGGCAGGACTATGTGGTGCTGACCGACAGCGACCTGGTGGTGAACCTGCCCCTGGACGACGTGCTGCGGGACCACATCGCCTCCGGCGCGGACATGACGGCGGTGTGCACCTCCCTGCCGGGGCCGGAAAGCGACACCTATTTTCAGCTGGATAATTCCGGGCGCATTGTGGACGTGGCCCACGACGTGTTCACCCCTGAGGGCTTCCGCTGCCTGAACATCTTCGTGCTGCGCCGGGACCTGCTGATCCAGCTGGTCACCGACTGCATGGCACATAATCAGTACAGCTTCCGCCACAACATTCTCCAGGACAGGAAGGATGCCCTGCATTTCCGGGCCTATGTCTGGGACGGCTACGCCGCCCGCATCGACACCATCGAGTCCTACTACCGCCGCAGCATGGAGCTGCTGCGGCCGGAGATCCGCATGGAGCTGTTTGCCCCCCAGCGGCCCATCTTCGCCAAGGAAAACGACTCCCCCTCCTCCTATATGGACGGGTCCTGCGTCAACTCCCTTATCGCCGACGGCTGCGACATCCAGGGCACGGTGAAAAACTGCATCCTGTTCCGGGGCGTCCGCATCGAGCCGGGGGCCGACGTGGAGGGCTGCATCCTGTTCAAGGGCACCGTGGTCCGCCGGGGCGCCGTCCTGCGGGGCGTTATCACCGACAAATACGTCACCGTGCAGGAGGGGCGCACCCTGATGGGACACGAGAACTATCCCCTGGTGGTGGCCCGGGGCGTCACGATCTGAAATATGACACACGTTCATCCGGAGGTGACCATATGAATATTCTGTATATCACCAGCGAGGCGGCCCCGTTCTGCAAAACCGGGGGCCTTGCGGACGTGCTGGGCAGTCTGCCCCCGGCGGTGGCGGCGGAGGGCGACCATACCGCCGTGCTGCTGCCGCTGTATGGCCAGATCGCCCAGCGCTGGCGGGAGAAGATGAACTTCCGCTGCTATATCTATGTGGACCTGGGCTGGCGGCACGAATACTGCGGGCTGTTCTCCCTGGAATACCGGGGCGTCACCTGGTATTTTGCGGACAACGAGCGCTATTTCCGCCGCCGGGGCCTGTACGGCGACATGGACGACGGCGAGCGCTTTGCCTTCTTCTCCAAGGCGGCGGTAGCCCTGCTGCCCCATCTGGCGGAGTATCCCAACGTGGTCCACTGCAACGACTGGCAGACGGCCCTGGTGCCGGTATACCTGCGGGACGCCGGAAACGACCTGCCGGTGGTGTTCACCATCCACAACGTGGAGTATCAGGGCAAGTACGGCCCCGAGACCGTGGAGGACCTGTTCGGCCTGAACCGGGGCTGGTACGACGGCGGCATCCTGCGGATGGACGGGTGCGTGAACCTGATGAAGGGGGCTATGCTCACCGCCAACGCCGTTACCACCGTCAGCCCCACCTACGCCGCCCAGCTCCACGACCCGGCCTATGCCTGCGGCCTGGAGCAGGTGGTGCACCTGATCGACTATAAGCTCTCCGGCGTGCTCAACGGCCTGGACACCGAAAGCTATGACCCCGCCCACGACGGCTCCCTGCCCCGGACCTTCGACCCCGACCATATGGAGGGCAAGGCCGTGTGCAAGGCGGAGCTGCAGCGGCAGCTGGGCCTTGCCCAGGAGCCGGACACCCCGCTGATGGCCATCGTCAGCCGCCTGGTGGGCCACAAGGGCATGGACCTGGTGTGCCAGGGTCTGGAGGGCCTTATGGCCGCCGGCTGCCAGCTGGTGGTGCTGGGCCAGGGGGAGTCCCAGTTTGAGGACGCCTTCCGCTGGGCCCAGAACCGGTGGCCCGGCCGGGTATCGGCCCAGATCACCTATTCCGACAATCTGTCCCGCCGGATCTACGGCGCGGCGGACCTGTTCCTGATGCCCTCCCGCAGCGAGCCCTGCGGCCTGAGCCAGCTGATCGCCATGCGCTATGGCGCGGTGCCCATCGTCCGCCAGACCGGCGGCCTCAACGACACCGTCCGCTCCTGCCAGGTGGGCCAGCCCGACGGCAACGGCTATGTGTTCTCCGGCTGCACCGCCCATGACCTGTGCCAGACGGTGGGGCAGGCGGTGGGCCTGTACCGGGGGGACCGGATGGGCTTTGACACCGTCCGCCGCCGGGGCATGACCGAGGACTTCAGCTGGAACCGCAGCGCCGGGGCCTACCGGCGCATTTACCAAGATCTATCACGGAGGAACCACTAAATGACTTATACCAAAGACGCCCTGAAGGAGGCCATCCAGCAGAAGCTGCGCCTGAACTATGGCTGCACGGAAAAGCAGGCCACCGACGGGGAGATCATGAAGGCCTGCGCCCTGGCCCTGCGGGACATTATGGCCGTGCGCAGCGTGGACACCCAGGAGAAAACCCAGGAGCAGCAGGAAAAGCGGGTGCACTATATGTCCCTGGAGTTCCTGATGGGCCGCAGCCTGATGAAAAACGCCTATAACCTGGGGATTCTGCCCCAGCTGACCCAGGCGGTGGAGGAGCTGGGCTTCTCCGCCCCGGATATCTTCGACATGGAGCCGGACGCGGGCCTTGGCAACGGCGGCCTGGGCCGCCTGGCCGCCTGCTATCTGGACAGCATGACCACCCTGGACATTCCCGCCACCGGCTACTCCATCTGCTATGAGCTGGGCATTTTCAAGCAGAAGATCGTGGACGGCCAGCAGGTGGAGCTGCCCGACGACTGGCTGAACCTGGGGGATGCGTGGCTGATGCCCAAGCCCCAGGAGGCCGAGGAAATTCACTTCGGCGGCCGGGTCCGCACCCGGTGGGACAACGGCCACCTGATGGTGGTCCACGAGGACTATACCCGGGTGCTGGCCATTCCCTGCGATATGCTGGTGGCGGGCTACAACACCGACCATGTGAACACCCTGCGCCTGTGGGACGCCAAGAGTCCCAAGCCCATTGATATGCAGCTGTTCAGCCAGGGGCAGTACCTGAAGGCCAACGAGGAGCGGGCCATGGCCGACTCCATCAGCACCATCCTCTATCCCGAGGACAACCACTACGAGGGCAAGTCCCTGCGGCTGAAGCAGCAGTATTTCTTCGTGTCGGCCACCCTGCAGTCCATCACCCGCCAGCACATCCAGACCTACGGCACCCTGAAGAACTTCCACGAGAAGAACGTCATCCAGATCAACGACACCCACCCGGCGCTGGTGATCCCGGAGCTGATGCGCATCCTCATCGACGACGCGGGCCTGAGCTGGGACGAGGCCTGGGACATCACCCGCCACTCCGTGGCCTATACCAACCACACCGTGCTGGCCGAGGCACTGGAGAGCTGGCCCCAGCAGCTGTTTGAGACCCTGCTGCCCCGCATCTGGCAGATCATGCAGGAGATCGCCCGCCGCTGGCAGCAGAAGGTGGACGATTTCTATCACGACCCCAGGAAAACCGAGAAAATGGCCGTCATCTGGGACGGCGTGGTGCACATGGCCAACCTCTGCATCGCCGGGGGCATGGCCGTCAACGGCGTGTCCGCCCTGCACTCCGACATTCTGCGGCGGGACGTGTTCCGGGACGCCTGCGGCATGGAGCCGGACAAGTTCAGAAACGTCACCAACGGCGTGGACCACCGCCGCTGGATCAGCCAGATCAACCCCGGCCTGGACGGCCTGATCCGGGACTGCATCGGCGACGGGTATCTCACCCACGCCGGGCACCTGTCGGACCTGGACCGCTTCGCCGATGACGCGGCGGTGCTCTCCCGGCTGGAGCAGATCAAGGGGGACAACAAGCAGGCCTTTGCCCGCTGGGCCAAGCGCCAGCAGGAGGTCACCCTGAACACCGACGCCATCTTCAACGTCCAGGTCAAGCGCCTGCACGAGTATAAGCGGCAGCTGCTGAACGTGCTGCACATCATCAGCCTCTATCAACAGCTCCAGGACGACCCCAATATGGACTTCCGGCCCCAGACCTTCCTGTTCGGGGCCAAGGCCGCCCCGGGCTACGCCGTGGCCAAGCGCATTATCCGCCTTATCAACTCCCTGGCCGACCAGATCAACAGCGACCCCATCTGCCGGGATAAGCTCCAGGTGGTATTCCTGGAGAATTATCGGGTTTCCATGGCGGAGATGCTGATGCCCGCCAGCGAGGTCAGCCAGCAGATCTCCACCGCCGGCAAGGAGGCCAGCGGCACCGGCAACATGAAGTTCATGATGAACGGCGCCCTGACCCTGGGCACCCTGGACGGCGCCAACGTGGAGATGCACCAGGTGCTGGGGGACGAGAATATGTTCCTGTTCGGCCTTACCTCCGACGAGGCTGCCCGCCTGCGCCAGAGCTATGACCCCTATCTGCTGTATACCCGGGATCCGGTGCTGCACCGGGTGCTGGATCAGCTGAAAACCGGCTTCCGGGACGGCGTCAGCTATGAGGACCTGTATCAGCGTCTGCTGTACGGCGCGGACTGCCCGGCGGACCAGTATCTGCTGCTGGCGGACTTTGCGTCCTACTGCGCCGCCTCTCACCGGGTGGTGGATACCTATGCCGACCGGGAGAAGTGGAACCGCATGAGCCTGCACAACATCGCCCGCAGCGGCATTTTCTCCGCCGACCGCTCCATCGCCGACTACGCCGACACCATCTGGCACGTCCCCTATAAAAAGTAACCCCCGCCCTCCCCTGCCCGGGTCCCGCGCCCGGGCGGGGGAGGCATTTTTGCCAAAAGGGGTTGACAGACGGAAGAATTTGTTTTACTCTATATTTGAATAAAATATGCTCCGGTAGGTAAGGCTACCGCGAGGGATACGGACTGCTGCCGCAGAGTGGTGGAGACACCATGAGAGGGTTTGAACAGGCGATATCGAAGCCAAGGTATCATCTAACGCAGTTTCACCGCCCCGCGATGCTAAAGCTTGTTACGGTGGCCAGGTCACGCATCCCGCGTGGCCCCTCTGCACATCCACAATGGGCTTTCTGCCGTTGTGGATTTTTTACTATGTATATACAGGAAAGGAGGAACCGGTCATGTTCGATCACCAGGAAGAATTGGACCAATATCTGGAAAATATTGAGGCGCTTATCAAAAATAAGCAATACGCCCGATTGCGGGACCTGTTCCTGCCTATGGAGCCTGCGGATATCGCCCTGCTGCTGGAGGAGGCCGGCGAGGAACAGATGCCTCTGCTGTACCGGCTGCTGCCCAAGGAGCTGGCGGCGGAGGTGTTCGTGGAGCTGGAATCCGACAGCCAGGAGATGCTCATCAACGGTTTTTCCAACACCGAGCTGAAGGAGGTGCTGGACGAGCTGTATCTGGACGATGCCGTGGACATCGTGGAGGAAATGCCCGCCAGCGTGGTGATCCGCATTCTGGACAAGGCCACACCGGAGATGCGCAAGTCCATCAACGAAATTCTCCAGTATCCCGAGGACTCCGCCGGGTCCATTATGAACATGGAGTTCCTGTCCCTGAAAAAGGACATGACGGTGGAGGACGCCTTCAAGCGCATCCGCCGCATCGGCGGCGAGCTGGAGACCATCAACATCCTGTATGTCACCGACCCCACCCGGCACCTGCTGGGGGTGCTGTCCGTCCGGGATCTGCTGCTGGCGGAGGAGGACGACCTGATTCAGGAGATCATGGACCCCAACGTGGTGTCCGTGAACACCATGGACGACAAGGAGGACGTGGCCCAGGCCCTGAGCAAATACGACTTCCTGGCCATGCCCGTGGTGGACAAGGAGCAGCGCCTGGTGGGCATCGTCACCGTGGACGACGCCATGGACGTTATCGAGGAGGAGACCACGGAGGACTTCGAGAAGATGGCCGCCATGCTGCCGTCGGACAAGCCCTATCTGAAGTCCGGCATTTTCGCCACCTGGCGGGCCCGCCTGCCCTGGCTGATGGTGCTGATGCTGTCAGCCACCTTCACGGGGATGATCCTGAACCACTATGAAAGCGCCCTGGCCGCGTGCCTGGTGCTCAACTCGTATATCCCCATGCTGTCCGGCACCGGCGGCAACTCCGGCACCCAGGCCTCCGTGGCGGTGATTCGCGCCCTGAGCCTGGACGAGGTGGACTTTTCCGACATTTTCCAGGTGCTGTGGAAGGAGCTGCGGGTGTCGCTGCTGTGCGGCGTGTGCCTGGCCGGGGCCAACTTCGTGAAAATGCAGCTGGTGGACCGGCTGCTGCTGGGCAACGCCGCCGTGACGCCTACGGTGTGCCTGGTGGTGTGCCTGACCATCCTGTTTGTGGTGGTGTTTGCCAAGTGCGTGGGCTGCTCCCTGCCCATTCTGGCCGAGAAGATCGGCCTGGACCCGGCGGTGATGGCCAGTCCCTTCATCTCCACCATCGTGGACGCCACCAGCCTGCTGATCTATTTCCGCTTCGCCTCCTGGTTCCTGCTGTAGCTGCATATAGAAAAAGACGCCGGAGTCCGGCGTCTTTTTATTTACAGCTCCCCGGCCTTATACAGCTGGGATTCGCGGCGGTAACCGGCGGCGGCTGCGGCGTTGGATGCGATCTCCTCCGGCGTCAGGGGGCGGCGGACCTTGCCGGGAGCGCCCATGACCATGGACCCGTCGGGGATCACGGCCCCCTGGGTCACTAAGGCCCCGGCGGCGATGATGCAGTCCCGGCCCACCACGGCTCCGTTGAGGACGATGGCCCCCATGCCCACCAGGGTGTTGTCGCCGATGGTGCAGCCGTGGAGAATGGCGGCGTGGCCCACGGTGCAGTCCCGGCCCACGGAGGTGGGAAAGCCGGGGTCCGCGTGGAGGACGCAGTTGTCCTGGATATTGCTGCCGGGGCCTACAGTGATGGGGTCCGTCTCCGCCCGGAGCACCGCTCCAAAGTAGATCCCGGCTCCCTCCCCGATGGTGACATTGCCCCGGACGGTGGCGTTGTCCGCCACAAAGGCGGTTTCATGAATCACAGGCTTCATGGGTTTTCTCTCCTTAATGGAACAGCCAGCGGGCCACAAGGATCACAACGCAGGCCCCGCCCACGCCGATGAGGATGGCTCCCACAGAGCCGGTGGCGGCGATGCCGATGGTGCCCGCCAGCCAGTTGCCCACGGCGGAGCCCACCACGCCCAGGATCAGGTTGCGGATCAGGCCGCCGCGGCTGCCCATGAGCTTGCTGGCGATCCAGCCGATAAGAGCGCCTAAAATCAGGGAACAGATCATGCTTTTGTCTCTCTTTCTACCCGCACGGGGTCCACAATATGCACGTTCAGGTGGTTATAGGGCATCTCCACGGCCCGCTCGTCAAAGGCCGCCTTGATGTTCTCCAGCAGGGCGTAATAGGCCGTCCAGTAGTCGGCGGTTCTGGCCCAGCTGCGGACGATGTACTCGATGCCGCTTTCGCCGTAGGCATTGACGTATACCTCCGGGCCGGGGCTCTCCAGCAGGCCCGGGGTCCGGGCCACGGCGTCCAGCAGAGCCTGGCGCACCGTCTGCACCGGCGCGTCATAGGACGCGCTGACGCTGTGCTGGATGCGGCGGGTGCCCAGGGTGGTGTAGTTGGTGATCTTTCCGGCGGAAAGACTGCTGTTGGGGGCGGCGATCCGCAGGCCGTCCGGCGTGTCCAGATAGGTATAGGTCAGGGTCAGCTCCTTGACGGTGCCTGCGCCGCAGGGGGTGTCCACATAGTCGCCCACGGCGAAGGGCTTGGTCACCAGCAGCACCAGGCCCCCGGCCACGTTGGCCAGGACGTTCTGCACCGCCAGGGATACCGCCAGGGACAGCACCGACAATAGCGCCACCAGGGACGTGACGGGAATGCCCAGCTGGTCGGCGGTAATGAGCACCGTTACCACCCACAGCACCAGCTGCACGGTCCGCACCAGGTATTTCTGCACCCGGGCGTCCATATGGGTCTGGGCCAGCACCCGGCGCAGCAAAGCGGTGAGCAGCCGCACCGCCACCAGGCAGATCACCAGCGTCAGCAGTGCCCCCAGCAGCGTCCCCAGGGAGATATTCCCCAGGTGCAGGGCCGACAGGTCCAGCTTCTGATCCAATGGGTTTTCCACAGGCGGCACCTCCTTTTCGTGGCCCCTATTATACTCCCGGGCGGCGGATTTTGTCAATTCGTCAAAAAAAGACTTACCCTTTTGGAGAAAAAGTGGTATAATATGGTAAAGAACGAAAGAGAGGATGAACGGCATGTTTGCAGCGGGCGAAATGGTGGTCTATGGCGGCGAGGGCGTCTGCCGGGTGGAGGGCGTTGGGACGCCGTCTTTGCCGGGAATGGACAAGACCCGGCTGTACTATACCCTTGCGCCGCTGTACCGATCCGGCCAGGTGATGACCCCGGTGGGCACCCGGGTGCTGATGCGCCCCCTGCTGACGGGGCAGGAGGTGCAGGAGCTCATCGCGCAGCTGGACCAGCTGCCGGAGGAGCAGGCCAAAAGCCACAACACCCGGGCCATCAAGGACCTGTATCACCAGGTGGTGGCCTCCTATGACTGCAAACGGCTGGCGGGCCTCATCAAGGGGGTGTGCCGCCGGCGCAGCTGGGCCATTCACCACGGGCGGAAGGTCAGCCAGATGGACGAGCGCTATCTCAAGCGGGCGGAGGACGCCCTGTACGGCGAGCTGGGGGCGGTGCTGGGCCTGCCCCGGGAGGAGGTCCCGGCGTACATCCGGAAAACCTGGCCCAAATGGCCGTTATTCTGACGAGAAGGTCGTCAGACGGCCCCGCAGGCAATGCGGGGCCGTTTTTATGCGCAGAAACCATAAGGCGGAGAACCGGAAGCCGGTTCTCCGCCTGAATGGCAGGAAGATTGATGAAAAAAGCTTTTTGTCTCTTGCAAGTATAGGATACCCAAGGGATGTTACAAAAGTTCATGCATAAATATTAAAAAAGTATTAAACATTTTTTCATGCAAAAAAAGCCCGGCAGAGCGATGCTCTGCCGGGCTTTATCAGCTATGCGCCGATGGGGACATCAATCAGTCGTTGTTGATGGCAATGACGACGCCGGAACCCACGGTACGGCCACCCTCACGGATAGCGAAACGCAGACCGTTCTCGATGGCGATGGGGGTGATCAGCTCCACGTTCATGTCGACGTTATCGCCGGGCATGCACATCTCGGTGCCCTCGGGCAGGGTGATGATGCCGGTAACGTCGGTGGTGCGGAAGTAGAACTGGGGACGATAGTTGTTGAAGAAGGGGGTGTGACGGCCGCCCTCGTCCTTGGTCAGAACGTACACCTGGCCAACGAACTTGGTGTGGGGGTGAATGGAACCGGGCTTGGACAGAACCTGGCCGCGCTCGATCTCGGTCTTGGCAACGCCGCGCAGCAGGGCGCCGATGTTGTCGCCGGCCTCAGCGTAGTCCAGCAGCTTGTGGA
>ERZ773260.771-NODE-771-length-45116-cov-39.946450_pt1 | contig 45116 bp, 35 predicted proteins | sample MGYA00511387_ERZ773260 | MGnify/ENA primary metagenome ERZ773260 (study PRJEB29015, sample SAMEA2737745) | human gut metagenome | biome: human gut; feature: human-associated habitat; material: faeces | place: China | collected 2012 ...
TCTCCGGCCGAGATTTTTGAAGACCGATAGTGTTGCACTTGCTTGACTTTCCGCCCTCCCCCAAGCCAGGAGGGAGGTAAGTAGCTATGGCGGTATCATCAAGAAAAGTTCAGAATAAGCGCGACAGCAACGGTGTTTTGACTGGAAAGGCAGGTACCGTCTATGACGTAAACATTAAATACACCGGGCAGGATGGGAAAAAGAAATCCTACGCAAAAAAGGGCTTTGCAACCAAAAAAGAAGCGACGCAGCATGAAGCTGAAATGAAAGCAAAGCTCGCCAATCCTGTTTACAGCCCGGTCGTTGCTTCACAAGGCAAGCAGACCGTCAAAGAGTATTTGGAGGAATGGGTAGAAAACCACGGCAAGGCTAACTTGCGTCCAAGCACCTTTGCGGGATATAAGAGCCATATTCGCAATCATATCGTGCCATATATCGGTCATGTGCAGCTTAACCAACTGACCCCGGCAATGCTTGATAATATGTTTCAGCAGCTATTTGACAAGGGCTTATCCAATAGCACCGTTCGATACGCGCAGCGCATATTGAGCGTGTCAATGGAACACGCCCGGAAGTACCGATACATTGAACATAACCCCGCCCGCGACATTATAACAAAGTTCGGCAAGCAAGCGAAAACGCCTGATCCGTACACCATTGAGCAAATGCAGACCTTTATGAGCAATGTGATAGGTACGGAATGGGAAATGCCTGTTGTGCTTGCCGGAATGTATGGGCTTCGCATGAGTGAGATTATCGGATTGCGGACAACAAACATTGACCTTGAAAAAATGCAGTTTGGCGTTGTTGAGCAAATGCCCTTCAAAGTGCCGCCGGGAACAAAGACCATTACGGAAATGGCACCGACAAAATCCAATGATCGTATTTTGCCGATTACCGAAGAAGCATTGCCGTACTTCCTGCGACAATTTGATTTGATTGCGCGGCAAAAGGCTTTGACTGAGGCGGGCGGTGGGGTGTACTATGATAATAAGCTCTTTATTGCAAAGCCTGACGGTTCGCCGCAGCGCAGAGATAGAATGTCGGCAAACTTCGGACAGCTTATCCGACACCTTGAAATGCCGCATATCCGCTTTCACGATTTACGTCATACGGCAGCTACCAATATGCACCAACTGACAGGCGACTTCTACACCGTTGGCGAGATTTTGGGGCATACATTAAAGGGCATTGGCATATCCCTTGGTATTTCCACAAACCTTGAAGCGGTAACGGCACAGTATGTTGATGTGCGGCTTGAAAGAAAACAAAGCGTACTGCAAACCTATCATAAAGCACTGCAACCGAAAACAACCGTTACAGGAAAAGAAGCAGGGCAAGAAACATCAAAGAAAGCGAAAAAGAAAAGCAGCGAAATGGAGCTATAACGGCAATATCTTTTTATAGCTCCGCGCTACTTTTCATAGCTTTTTAGCAGTTCCGGGCACCATTGGGGCACCACAGTATACATCTTTCTTGTATAATGTGTATGATGTGGAATGAGCCGGGCACCACAAAGCGGGGCACCAAGGGCACCATTTGAATTGTTTTACCCAAAATAGATGCTGTCCGAGCAAGAGAAAAAGCCTTGAAAACATAGAGTTTTCAAGGCTTTGATGGCGGAAGCGGTGGGATTCGAACCCACGTGCCCTTGCGGACAACTGCATTTCGAGTGCAGCTCGTTACAACCACTTCGATACGCTTCCGTGTATAAATATTCACTTTTGGGGACTAATCACATGATTTCGAGTCAAGTTGCCAAAACCGAACCTGGCGGAATTTGACAGAAGATAACGGCAGATGTGAGAGCCTCGAAAATGCCGTGTTTTCAAGGCTTTCCGCACCCGTTCGCATCGAAAACGCAGTGAAAATCCGAGTCCGAAAGTTTCCTCCGATTTCGCCGAGTTCTAACGGATTTTCGGAAAAGCCTATTAGAATTTTTGATAGAACCGAGCGATTTTTTAGCCCAAAATCACGCTTTTGGCAGTGCGTGAAAAGCACCGGTTATGCCGGACAACACCCAAAATCGTGTAGGTTAATTCGTTTCAAAAAGTGGATTTTCACAGAGTTTTCACTTTTTCGCTCTTGAAAGTGAAAATTCATTTTAAACACTGATAACACATATCTTCGACTAAAATAGAAGATTTATTCATTTTAGCTGGGGGTTCCATCTCTTTGTTTTTGAAATGTCATAAAAATTATCGCAAGATTGTATTGAAATGTCATTGTTATTGTGCTATAATACATTTGAAAAGTTTTGACGGAGGAATTTTTATGCTATATCGTAAGATAGAATCTCTCATTGAAGAGCATTTAAAATCTGATTCTAAAAAGATTCTTTTAATCGACGGCGCACGTCAGATTGGCAAAACCTACATCATTAATCATGTAGGTAAAAAACTTTTTGAAAACTATATAGAAATCAATATGATTGCTGATTCTTTGGGCGACCGCCTTTTTGAAAATACTAGAACCGTTGAAGATTTTTATCTGCAAGTCAGTATGCTTGCAGGAAATAAAATGAAGAATAAAGAAAATACACTGATTTTTATTGATGAAATTCAGGCTTATCCTCATTTACTCACCCTGCTCAAATTTTTGTCGCAGGATAATAAGTTCACTTATATTGCAAGCGGATCGCTTTTAGGTGTTACGCTGTCGCAAACCACCTCGATTCCGATGGGGAGCATACGAAAGGTCAGAATGTTTCCACTGGATTTTGAGGAATTTCTTTATGCTAACGGAATGAACGAACTTGCAATTTCCTCAATGCGCAAAAAGTTTGAGCGGTTTGAAGCATTAGATGAGTCCATGCACAATAAGATGATGGATTTATTCCGCAAATTCTTGCTTGTAGGTGGTTTACCCGATGCGGTCAATACCTATCTTGAAACAAAAAACATTCAGGCAGTCCGAGCTATACAAAATGAAATTCATGATTACTATGCAGCAGATGCTTCCAAATACGATGATGAAATGAAGTTGAAAATTCGCAGAATTTATGACCTTATTCCCTCTAATATGGAGAATAAGAAAAAAAGAATTGTTGTACAAAGCATTGAGAACAAGAGGGGTAAAACATTCAATAATTATGCAGATGAATTCGATTATCTTATAAGCGCAGGTATCGCACTTAATGTTCAGGCGATTTCTAATCCGACATTCCCCCTGATCGAATCTACCGGAAAAAATCTGCTGAAACTTTATCTGAATGATGTCGGTATTCTTACGGGTATTCTTTACGGAAATAACATCCGAGCTGTGCTGAATGATGAGAGAAGTATCAATCTTGGATCTGTTTATGAAACAGTTGTTGCCAGCGAATTAATCGCTCACGGTCATAAACTCTTTTATTATGACAATCGAAGCAAGGGTGAGGTTGATTATCTTATTGATGACTATGACAGTCTTTCCACCGTGCCGATTGAAGTAAAGTCGGGTAAGGACTATACCGTGCATAGCGCATTGAACACTTTTGTTCAAAACGAAGATTATCATATCAAAAAAGCATTCATTGTATCGAACGAAAGAAATGTCACACAAAACGGCAAAATAACTTATATACCAATCTACTATATTATGTTTTTTAACGCTGATTGGGGCAATAAGAATTTGCAGTTTTAAATAAAGTGTTATCGGTAAATCGTCCTTGGTGCTCGGCACATCCGCTGTCTCTGTATGAGCGACCGCCTTTCTGCCTTCGACAGAGATAACCTCATCGTCCCGATTAGGGTGATATGATAATTCAGCAATTAGTTAAAAAATAAACTTTTGAAATGTGTTAGAAAGAGGAATCCCCAATGGCTAAGAAAAAAGCAGAGGAAAAGATAAATATAGATTCGATACTTTTCAAGTGTCGCGATATATTGCGCGCAGCGAGAAATTCAGGATCGTTCTTTGAAAAGCGCGATATGATGCTGACTCTCGTATTTTTACGCTTTATCGGAGAAAAATTTGAAGACGGCGTAGCAAAGCTGCGCGAGGATTTAATTGCGCAGGGGCTTGATCCCGACGACGAAGAGATTATTGCGGCATTCTTTGACGATGCTACATTTACGGACGGCACATACAATCTGCCGATTGAAGCACGCTGGTCAACCATTATAAACACACCGGCGCCGCAGTTGAATGTTGCTCTTGATACAGCGCTGCACAGCATTGCCACAAGCAGCAATCAGCTTCGCGGCTGCTTTGTTGAGGGTACATTTACCACCCGTAATTTGGCGGCGAATGATATAAAAAAGATTGTCGATGAAGTAAATAAAATCAGCCATAAAGCGTTTGGCGAAGAAAAAGACCTTATCGGCCGTGTTTATGAATACTTCCTTAAAGAATTCGCGGTTAACGCTACCAAAGAAGAAGGCGAATTTTATACACCGCATGACATAGTTCAGCTTATCGCAACCATGATTGAACCGTTTGACGGAACACTGTATGACCCTTGCTGCGGTTCGGGAGGTATGTTTATTCAGAGTGCTGACCTTGTAAAGGCAAAACTCGGCGATATCAGCCGAATCAATGTTTACGGTCAGGAAAAAGAGCCTGCAACCTATCGTCTTGCAAAAATGAATCTTGCTTTGCGCGGAATCAGCCATCACCTCGGCGGAGAGGCGGACTCTACATTCACGCACGATTTACATAAAGGTATCTACTTCAATTACATTATGGCAAATCCGCCATTCAACCTTAAAGGTTGGTATGACGAGAATTTGAAAAATGATTCTCGCTGGGCAGATTATGTAACTCCCCCGGAAAGCAACGCCAACTATGCTTGGATTTTGCACATACTTTCTCACCTGAAAGCTGCGGACGGAGTTGCAGGCTTCCTGCTCGCAAACGGCGCTTTGGGCGACAGCGATACTCTTGAAATCCGCAAAAGGCTGATTCAAAATGATAAGGTTGAGGCGATTGTTATTCTTCCGCGTGAGTTGTTTATCACAACCGATATAAGCGTAACTCTCTGGATTTTGAACCAAAACAAAAAAGGCGGAAGCTATCACGGCAGAAATCTGCGTAACCGTGAGCATGAAATACTGTTTATGGATCTGCGCACATGGACAGAAAACCCCGTAAAGGGCGAAAACAAAAAGAAAGTCTTACTTGACAACGAGCAGATTCAAAGAGCCGCCGATATTTATCACACATGGCAAAACGAGGGCACAAACGGCACAGATTATGCCGTGCCGGAACTTTATCGCAGTGTCGGTATAGACGAAATCGAAAAGAACGGATGGAGTCTTGTACCCAGCAAATATATTGAATTTATTGATCATGATCTGGATATTGATTACAATGCCGAAATGAGCCGTATCCAAAAAGAAATGCATGAAATATTAGAACAGGAAAAGCAATCTCAAAAGATGCTTGAAGACGCCTTCAGGGGGATCGGCTATGGCATTGAGTAAGTATAAATTGGGAACTCTGATACAGGAATCTTTTAGAAAAAACTCTGAAATGAAGTTTGATGTTTCATACGTAAGAGGCATTTCAAATAATAAACAGATTACACTTTCGAAAGCTGATGTTGACAGCGGTGTTATCCATAAATTTTATATAGTGAACCCCGGAGAATTTGTATATAATCCACGCACTACAAGAATGGGCGACAAAGTCGGATTAGGTTATAATAATACACACATTCCGTTGTTGTTTTCTTTTAACAACATAGCTTTTTCAATTAAGGAAAGCGCTAAAAATATTCTTTTGCCTGAATACTTATATATGTTTTTCAATCGTTCTGAATTTGATAGATATGCGATGACAAACGGCTGGGGTAGTGCTACAGAATTGTTTTCTATGGAAGAAATGTGTGATATTGATATAAAACTTCCTGACCTGCCTACGCAACAGAAATATGTTGATATCTATAACGCTATGGTCGCCAATCAGCAAGCCTATGAACGCGGCTTGGATGATTTGAAACTCACTTGCGATGCCTATATTGAAGATTTACGGAGAAAAATGCCGTGTGAGAAAATTGGATCGTATATTGAAGAATGCAACGAAAAAAATGAAAACAATGAGATTTCACTTTTTCAAGGAGTTAATGTTGATCACATTTTTACAGATCCTAAAAGGGTTGCGGAAAATTCGGAAAATGGAAGCGTAGTGCGAACAGGGCAATTTGCATTTAACAAAGTAATGAAAGCACATAACACTAAACTCCCAGTGGCATTGCGCGAGGGCCCGGATTGCGTTGTTTCAAATAGTTATCAAGTGTTTGAAGTGACAGATAAAAATAAACTTTTGCCAAAATACCTGCTTTTGTGGTTAAACCGCTCGGAAACGCAAAGATACGCTGGGTTTATATCCTTTGGAACAACAAGAGATATTTTTTCATTTGAAGATATGTGCGAATTATCAATCCCTATGCCCAGTGCTCAAGTGCAACAAAACATTGTTGACATTTTCTCTATATATCAATCAAGGCGAAATATCAACGAACAGTTAAAAGCTCAAATCAAAAACATATGCCCTATTTTGATTAAAGGATCGTTGGAGGAACAATAAATGAAAAAAACAATCGAAGAGTTTAAAAATCAAAAAAACGAATTGAACAGCATAATAGTATACTCTATTGTTTTGGGCATATCCATAAATATCATTTCAAGTATTTTAAGTGAAATGTTTGATATTCAACTTTGGTTTAGTCTTATAATTTGGGTGAGTATTTCGCTTAGCGTAATTGTTGTATCACAGATAATAAAATTATATAGATTAAAGACCAGTATCGAATTTAATTGTTTGTTTATTTCTGACGAGAGCAAAAAGAACAAATTAATTGGAGTTCCAAACTATAAAATATCAACAGATATGAAAGAGTATTTCGAATCTGCTTTTTCAGAAAATTCTGCATATAAAACGATATGGGAAGACTCCGGGTTGGATAAGTTAAAGAAACATCAAACGATGGCGACAGTAACCGAAAGCAAAAAGTTATTGGTTGAAATGTTAGAATACTGTTTGCTTGAACATTTCTCAATGTTCATCGGTGATTACTATAATACACGAAACATTACTAAAAAAATTATCTCTTGTTCCGGAAACGACATACCTGATGTTTTGCTAAAAAATCGATTTTTGAAACTGTTTTCAGAAGATCCCAAGAACCGAGCAGCCTTTTGCACAAATAGCAAAACAAGAGTCCTTATGATTAAAGAATGTGATGGTGAATCGAAAGACGAGGGTACGGTTGTATTTATGACTGGGAGTGATGGTGCAATGTATAGAAGATTTGCATTAAATATTCCTAAAGGTTCTAAGGTTTTTCGAGAAAAAGACGATACTATAGTGATAGATACAAAACTTTTTACGGTAAAATATAAGATAGTTTTTTATGGGTTTAGCACAGTAGTTGAAAGAGATTTTTACAAATATTACCTCCATGAAACAGAATATCAAGGATTTCATGATTGGAAATACATAGTGAAATTTGATGTAAAATATAAAATTTCATCCCTTTTGAAACTGTGGGATTGGAAATATTATAACTGGTTAGATGAGTATCTTGTAAAGTTAGCTAATTACTGTGACGTAGATACATTTTATAAAAACATAGGATGGGAAAAATCAAAAACAATTTTGCGAATTCTAAAAACACCCAAACCAGATAAATATAATTGTATAAAAAACATGTAGCATAAAGCACCTTAAAAATGGTACGTATTAAAAGAAATTCAAAGTAAATAATTTTTGTTTAGCTTAGACGGAGGACAAGGATGGCAAGCCTACAGAACTACAACGGACGCTTTTGCGAGTCGGAATATGAATATGCCTTCATTACCCTTTTGGGAAAAGAAGGCTGGCAGTATTTACAGGGGAATAAAATCAATCGGCAGACTCGCAGTGATGTCTTGTATTCTGATGATTTAGAAAATTTTCTATCAAGAACCAATCCTGATTTGCTCCCTGATGAAATCCATCAGATTATGGATTCTGTCCGTCTTGTCGGTGCGGAAAGTGACTTTGCAACGCTGCATAAGGTCTATGGTTGGATGGTCAGCGGTATACAATTCACTCCACAGAACGGCATCCCGAGAATAATATCACTGATCGACTTTGAAACCCCGGACAATAACATTTTCCGCTGCGTGAATCAGTTTGCTGTAGAATATATCAATAACGGTCAAAAAGAAACCCGCAGACCTGATGTACTGTTGTTTGTCAACGGGTTACCGCTTTGCGTAATAGAGCTCAAGAACCCGGCTGATGCCAATGCCACAATTTATGACGCGTGGGAGCAGATTAATATTCGTTATTGGCGTGATATTCCTCATTTGCTCCACTATTGCCCTTTGGCATGTATTTCGGACGGCGTGAAAACCCGGCTCGGTACAGTTCGTACTCCCTATGAGCATTTTTATGCTTGGAGAAGAGTAAATGACGGAGACGCAGTTTCAACATTGCCTTTTGAAGAAACCGAAAATATGATAAAGGGCGTCTATGCGCCAGAACGGTTTCTTGAGATATTTCGCGACTACATCTATTTTCAGGACAGCATTTATGATAGTGACGAGCGCGAAATCGTATGCCGCTATCCTCAGTTTTTTGCCGCAAGACTTCTTAAACAGAGCATTGTAAAATCCGTTGAAGAAAAAAGCGGAAAGGGCGGTACATATTTCGGTGCAACAGGCTGCGGCAAGACTTATACCATGGCTTTCCTTGCCCGTCAGCTTTCAATGCGCTGTCCCGAGCTTGGTTCTCCGACGATCATAATGATCGTTGATCGTGATGAGCTCCAAAAGCAAGGTGCAAAGCTATTTACGAAAAGCAAAGAGTTTTTGAACCTTGGTGAAGTAAGCGTTGTTCCCAATCGCAAGGTTTTGCGGGAGGAATTGAGCTCCCGTAAAAGCGGCGGCTTCTATATATGCACCATTCAAAAATTCTGTGATCGCGAGGACGACAAAATCGGACTTCTCAACGAACGGGCGAATATTATTTGCTTTTCAGACGAAGCTCACAGAACACAGCTCGAACATTCTAAAAAAATTCAGTTCAGTAAAGATGCTGACGAGAATATGAAAGCCATGGTTTCAAAGCCCTATGCAAAGGTGTTGAAAGAGGCGTTCCCGAATGCAACCTTTGTCGGGTTTACAGGCACTCCCATCGCCGAAACATATCAGACATTCGGTGATGAAATCGACCGCTACACAATGGATCAGGCGGTAGCCGACGGACTGACGGTTTCTATCAAATATCATCCGAGAATTGCTAAGGTGCTCTTTGATGCCGAAAAAATCAAACAGATAGAAACATATTATAAAACATGCGCTGATGACGGTGCAACCGAAGAGGATATCGAGGCAAGCAAAAAGGCTATGAGCTCTATGGAAGTTATCCTCGGTGAGCCGTCCCGCTTGGAGCGCCTTGCTGAAGATATTCACGATCATTATGTATCCTCCTGCGCCAAAGACCCCGACAGAGTGCAGAAAGCAATGATTGTTTGCTCAAGCAGAACAATTGCTTATGAACTTCTCAAAAAATTTCAGGACAAGTATCCGGAATGGTTTGTAGAAAAAAAGGTTGCTGACGGATTTACGGCAACCGATGAGGAGTTGAAAGAATTAACGCCGATGCCTTTTATGGCTATGGTCGCCAGTGTCGGCAGTAATGACAAAGCAGATATGTACAATTACCTCGGCGGCGTGAAAAACGATAAACGCTCCGAGGCTTTGGATGCCGCATTTAAACAGGATAAATCAAATTTCCACATTGTCATTGTAGTCGATATGTGGATAACCGGTTTTGATGTGCCGTCGCTCACATATATGTACAATGACAAACCGCTGAAAAAGCATCTGCTGATTCAGACGATAAGCCGCGTAAACAGAAAATATCCCGGAAAAGAGTACGGAATGATCGTCGATTATATCGGCATCCGCAACAACATGCGTGAGGCACTGACGATATACGGCGGCAACACATCGGTTGCGCCTACAACAGATGATGTCGAACAGGCTACTACAGTATTTAGGGAGGAGCTATCTGTTCTTAACAATCTGTTTTCCGGATATGATTTAAAGCCGTTTTTGAATCCCGACGGTGATCCGTTTGAGCGGTACAAGCTTCTTGCGAAAGCGGCTGAATACGTCTTTGCCTCTACGCAGGAGTTGCAGAGCGAAAGCAACAGCGGAAAATCTGTCAAAACAGTATCGTTCAAAACATATTTTTTGAAGACGGTAAAAAGGATGCGGATGGCTTTTGATGTTTGCCAGCCGTCCGGAGAACTCGGAGACGAAGAATCAGCTCTCGCGCAATGTTATATGGCAATCGCCGGCTTTGTTCGCAAAATGAGCGGCACAACCGAAGTAGATACAGAAACAATGAACCGCCATGTATCCAAAATGGTCGAAGAGGCTCTTCAGTACAACAAGGTTGAAAGTGTGCTTAGCGAAGGCGAACAAGAAGATATTTTCAGCCCTGAATACTTTGAAAAACTGTCCGATGTTAAATTGCCGGCATCTAAGTTGGAATTGCTTATTAAGGTACTTAGAAAGCAAATTGCAGAATACCGCAAGACGAATCAGGTGGAAGCAAAGAAGTTTCAGGAAATGCTCGAAAAAACGATTGAGGAATATCACGAGCGCCGCAAGCATTTGACAGTAGAAGAAGCGGGCGAAACGCAGGAGCAGGCGTCCGAAGATATTATTAAATCTGCAACCGAACAGGCATTGAAGATATTGCGGGAGATGAATGAAAGCCGTGAAAGCTTCCGCAAAATCGGATTGACTTTTGAAGAAAAGGCATTTTATGATATCTTGATGTCATTAAGAAATCAGTATAACTTTGAGTACGGCGAAGATAAAACTGTCGGCGGTATTTCCGTAAATGATAAGTGCAAATCTTTGGCAAGAAAAATCAAAGAAATTATTGACACCAAATCTTCATTTGCCGATTGGCTTAATAATCAAATTGTACGCGACCAGCTGAAATTTGACATTAAGGTTTGCCTTATCAAAAATGGTTATCCGCCGCAGTATAGCCCTGAAGTGTTTCAAAAAGTTATGGAGCAGGTCGAAAATTTTGAGGAGAATAACTAAATTCATATAAGGTTGAGAAATGACTGACATTCTAAAACTACATGTATTGACGGCCCAACTCAATGCCAAATTTGTATGATTATGTAGATGTATTAGAATTTAGCGAAATAAAGGAGATGGCTATGTACAAGGATTTATTCAAAAGGATTATTGAAGCCTCGCAAACGGAATCCTTGACCTTTTTTGTTGGTGCCGGAATATCAAAGCTTTCAGATGCACCGAAATGGTCTGAATTAATAGACGCTTTTTCTGACAGCCTTGGACGAACAAAAAAGTCAAATTACAGTAATGAAGAGTATTTGAGCATACCTCAGATGTACTATTACTCGATAAATCAAGATGAAAATCAGTATTATGATTTTATAAACAACTGTTTTGGAAGCAAAAAACTTGTCCCCAATGTAATTCATAAAATGCTACTTGACTTGAATCCATGCGCATTTATTACAACAAATTTTGACAATCTGCTTGAAACCGCCGCTTCTGAGAACTGCCAAAGTTTTAAAGTCGTTGCTTGTGATGACGAGATTTCCGGAATTAATGGAAATAGGTTTATTTTAAAATTACATGGGGACTTAGACCACAGAAATATTGTTTTGAAAGAAGAGGACTATCTTAACTATAGCGAAAAATTCAAGTTAGTCGAAACTATTCTGAAGTCGATTTTTGCAACAAACACAGTTGTGTTTATTGGATATGGACTCAATGACTATAATATCAAACTGGTCTTAAATTGGACCAAATCGCTCCTCAAGGAGAAATTTAACAAACCTATATTTATATATACAGATGATGCTGAACTTTCGAAAGACGAATTACGCTATCATGAGTCTAAAGGATTACGCGTTATTGATTATAGATACTGCATTGAAAATAAATCTGATGATTTTATTAATAGATACAAATGCGTACTCAATGCAATAAACGATTCCTCAAACTTTTCGCTAAAAGGAAAAAATGAAATAGAAGCCTTTCAATCGCTGTATGATTTATTGGCTCCGTTAAATAAAATGGATGCCCTCCGAACACAAGATGTTAAAGAAAAACTTCATAATAAGGTCATCATTGAAAATCACGGTGTAATCAATACATCCGTTGGTGAAAGCATATTGTTCAAGCGTTTTATTGCTATAAATGACATGAATAAAGATGAAAGAAAAAAACTTGATATTGATACACTGCAAAAATATCAAACCATTGTCTCAGTACTTTCAAAAGCACAAATCATAGAAATTCGTTGCTCCGACCATAAGCATCAGGCCATTTATAATGATAATTTTGTTTTTGGTGATCCGTGTTGTATGCAATTTTATTATGCTGAAATGCAAGAGTATGTGGCTAAGAAATATGATGATTACCAAGATAATTATAGAAAGGCGTACTATTTAGCAAAATTATCTCGTTACAAGGAATCTTATGAGTTGTTTGTAAGTGTTGCTACAGAGGCATATATTGCAAACGATTATCTTTTGCATTTTTTTGCACAGGCAAATCGTTATGTAGTATATCAAGCTATGAAAAGTGCGAACAACAACTTGATGTACTACAATTCTTTTGACTTTGATGGACTAAAAGGAGGCACCATTAGTTCTGAGCAAGTTGAGCACATATTTGAAAGGTTGCCTATTGAGTTTCAAAATGAGTACCAGTGTTTCAAGAAAATTGCATCTTTTAATATGTTATATGAAAACTCATACTATTCCTTCCAAGATGGAATGAAATTGCAAGATGCTATTGATTCCAACACTCAAGAGTGGGGTGTTACAAGTGTAGATAAGGTTATTTCAAGAATAAACCAAAATTTGCACTTTTTCTTGGGGAATGGTTTGTATATGGAGGAGTTTACAGAGTTTAAAACAACCATACGAAATTTGATGTCAACCTTAGTGTATAAATACTCTGTGCAGGCTAAGAAAGCAGTTGATGATGACTTCTTTGGTAATGCGTCAAGCGAGATTTATTTCGACAATATTGATTTTTATTGTTTTATTGAGTATTTTGATACGAAACAATTAGATAGATTGCTTTGCAAGCATTCAATAAAAACATTAGATTTCAAAAATATTGAAATAATAGAGTCCTCTGTGCGAAATCTTTGTTCCTACTATGGTACGGTACTAAAAACCAATCAGAGGATAGAAATTCTGTCTATACAAAACAAGATTAAAAGATGCTTGAATCTATTGCGCTATATGGACATTTCACAGGAGCTTGTGGATTTTGTCTGCTCGTTTATTTTTAAATATGAGTTTCGTGAAATTTGTATTGGCGATAAGATTCTCTTTTTAGATTCGCAGGTTTGGAGAAGAAAAAGATATAGTGAAACAACTGCGTCTGTTATTGAAAATAAGTTAATTTACTATATTGATAGGCATATCAAAGCGATAGCCAATAACGAAAACTTCGATTTACTATCTAAACATTCAAGCTTGAATTACCCAAATTTGATACACTATATCCATACCGATGATTCTTTTAAGTCTCGAAAATTAGCATATCGCATTACTAAAATTATCAATAACTCCTATACACAATTCAAGGAACAGATAAAATGGCATTATTATTCCTATCTTTCTTCTTCTCAACAAAAAAGTGTCGTAAAGTGGATATGTAACGGATTGGCAAACAAGTTCTATTTTGACGACTTTTTGTTCTTGGTAAATTACGATATAAAGATTGATAAAAAAACATTGCGAGCATTGAAAAAGTATTTAAAAAATGAAATTGAACTCTCAAAAAAAGAATCACCAATTAAAATATATCCTAAGCATGATTATTTTGAAGCATTAAATCTTGTGGGCTATTTTTGTAGAGCGGGTTCATTAAAGAGAAATGATTTTTCTGCATTTTTAAATATTAGTCCAATGTTTGATTTGTTTTACAGATTTGAGAAATTTGATTTTGAGAAATTTGATGTCATATGGCTATTAAATTGGCAAGATGAAATGATTCGAACACTTTCTGAAAACAAAGTTGTACGAAGCAAAACAAGAGAGCGTATTGCAAAAGAAATCAATTCATTGGAATTGAATGATAGCGATTTAAAGAAGCTGTCGACAATTTTGACTAAGTATTTTTGTTGACTTGGGCATCAGCGTCACTGTAAAAAAAGAAATATGTTTGCACAAAAACTGGACTTGTCGCCTCTCATGCTTAGCACGACTATCTCTGTCCGCTTGTATAAGAAGGACGATGAAACGGCAACTTTGCCTTTGCGGTGTGGCTACTGATATGGGATGGTGTTTAAATAGCGACATACGGCATTTCGCCTGTGCCTCAAACCAACACTTCCCACTTACCGTATCGCTTACCGCTTTCACGGCGGATATAGTTTTTATCTTGCAGCGATTTCATAATTCGCTTGATTGTAGCAATGGATTTTCCGGTTTGTTCTGCAATTTCTTGCTGTTTTATTGCCGGGTTCTTTGCGACCAATTCTAAAACCGCCAATTCTTCCAAAGTACAGTCCAAAGTATCAAATTGACACTTTGAAACTTTGGAATTGATACTTTGGAGAGTGCCTTCATCCGCAAAATCAATGTGCATATAGCGGTTTTTCAGTTCATGTTTAGTGCCGAGCAGGAGATTGGAGAAAAACAATTCCAAAAATTTTGTGGTGGAATGAACGCCCTTTTGCAAATTATTATAGTTTGCCCGGACCAGCGCATTGCGGAAATACCAGGAGTTTTCACGGAACGCATCGTTATTGACGCGGAATCCAAAGGTCTTCATATATTTAATCATAAAAACAGCGGTGGCACGGGTGTTTCCCTCACCGAAGGGATGAATCTGCCAAATATCCGATGCAAACTTTGCGAGGTGCATTACTGCTGCTTCAACCGACAGTCCCTCATAAGAAAACTGCTTTTCGGTGGCAAAATCATAGTCCAGCGTTTCTTTAATGCTGTTCCAATCCGCATAAATTACGGTATCGCCGTTCAGCACACACTCTTTCTTGGTGATGTTATATTGCCGGATTTGACCGGCGTGGTCGAATACGCCCTCAAACAATCTGCGGTGAATGGTAATCCACTCGGCAGGTGAAAACTGAAACGCTTTTTCTCCCAGCAGCTTTGTGATTCTTGCCGAAACGATATCTGCCTCTTTGGTTTCGTTTTCCGTCTCGGTTCGGGTGGTGCGCTGCTCATAATAACTGTGAATCCGCTTCTGCGCTTCATCAATGGTGATTTTGCCCTCAATGTGCTCCTTTGCGGTGTCCAGCAAATACTCAGAGGTATTCAGTCCGTCAACCGCCTGCAAGCCGATGGCTGTCTGCCACGCCTCGCTTTTTTCGGCTCTGTCGGGTTCGCCCTGCTTTATATATTCTTCAAGTTCAAATTGCCAATTCTTATCCGGCATATTTGCACCTCATTCCTTGCTTAAATCTTCCGTCTTGAAGGTCGTGTAACCCTCGTAATAATAGCTGTGGTCGATGCCCTTCATATAGACCTCTCGGCTATTCACATCATCGGTGAGTGCGTTTTTCAGAAGGTGTTTGATTTCAATATCTTTTATCGGGCTGCGCTCCATGGCAAGAAGATAATCTTCTTTATCCACCTTGCTCCAATCAACAACTTTGTGAAGCTCAGATTTGAAAATAAGGTCGAGCCAAATGCGGGCGCTGCGCCCGTTTCCTTCTCGGAACGGGTGGGCAATATTCATTTCCACATACTTCTCGACGATTTCATCAAAGGTAGATTGCGGCATTTTATCAATGTTGGCAAGTGCTGCTTCAAGGTACATCAGCGGAGCAAAACGGAAGTTGCCCTTTGAAATATTCACGGTTCTGAGTTCTCCGGCAAAATCGTAAATCTCATCAAAAAGATATTTATGAATCGCTTTAAGGGCGGAGAATTTTCCCGCTTCCAATTTATCGAGCAATCCGCTATCAAAAAGCTCAAGCGCTTTTTTCTTGCTGATGCGTTCTTCCGCGCGGGCAAGGTCGGCAACGTTTGTCAGCCCCAATTTATTTTCAAGTGCCATAGCGCACCTCCGAATTAATTTACAAGATATTTAAGCACAAAAAACAGTCCGACAAGCGCTGCAATAATCAATAACACAATCCATCCGGCGACTTTCCGTCCTTTCTTTTTTGAGGAAACCGGCTGTACAAGATATGTATACTGTAACTGTGGAGATTGACTGTGCTGTTTTGGTTTTGCGACAGGCTGAGGTCTTGTTGCCTTTCGGTACATGGCAAGCGGATCGCTTTGATTCATAATTCTATCGTAAAAGTCGTCAATCCACTGCGCATCGCCGTATTCGCACATATTCTCCTCTGTGCAATTTGGCTCATGAGAAATTTGATTTCGAATCCACCGATAGTGCTTAAGACGCTTGAGATCTTCGTCCCAGCCTTTAACCCAATAACAACCATTTGGCGTATTTCCCATATCGTCTATATAGGCAGAGATACCGTGCTGAGTTTGCAGCATATCGCCGCATAGTTTTTCAAGATGCTTATATGATTCTATAAAGCCCATAGCTTGTCTCCCAACACGGATTACTTGTCCGCCGCAACGCCGGATTTCATCCAGGCGTCAACTTCGCTTATTTTGAATTTCCACAGCCTGCCGATTTTAGCGGCGGGCATTTCTCTGCGTTCAATCCAGTCAAGAACGGTATCACGGCTGACACCCAAATATTCCATTATTTCTTTCATCGAATACCAGCGCTCAAGGTTGTTATCCATAGCGGAATCCTCCGTTTTCACGAAAATACAATACTACAATATATATTATACCACATTTTTTGAGATTTCACAAGGCTTAATAGGGGTTTATTCGGGGTTTACAAGAAAAAGTCATAAATTAAACGGCAGAAAAAAGCCTTCTTTCGAAAAAATCGAGAGAAGGCTTTGAAACTATTCCTGTCCGTCTGTGTGCGGCTAATGATAAAACGGCATCCTTGGGTTTGCGTTATGGCTATTGACGCGGGGCAGGCTTTCAAGCGGGATAGCGTAGAACCGTTCTTTGATAAAATTCCCGTTCATGTTGTCAATGATTTTTGCGACCTGTTCTGCGTAAGCGCCGGTCACATCAAATTCCGCAAGGCGAATGATCTGAAAGCGGCGCTTACCGTTGGCGGTATACAGAATCTCACCGGCTTTTCCGTCACCGTAAGGCGTATAGGCGTATATGGCTAACTGCACGATTTTCTTGCCTTTTTCTTTTATAACCGTTATAGCCGTTTGCTTTAAGAAAACGCCGTCGCAAAAGCCCATGTCGCACAGTTCTTTTGCAAATTTTTCGATTGCCGCCTTGCGTTTTTTCTCAATGCTTTTTTCGCCTGACGCACCTTGCTTCAATGCTATTTCCGCATAGGTGTTGGGCTTGAAAACGCCGAAACAGTCAAAACATACGCCGAGAGAAAGAGACAAAATCTGCTTATCCTTCGGAGAAATTTTGCCGGCGGCATCGCGGAAATAGGTCCGGTAAATACTTCGCAGCACTTCATCAAACAGAGATACGGACGGGTCTTCAATCAGCTCGTCTGAAACGGTGCCGTCCGCCGCGCTTTCGTTTTCTTCTGCCGGGACAATGCCGATGGGATATTCGCAAGCCTTGCCGACAGCGACAAGCTCGGTAACTTTTTCTTCGGAAAATCCGGTTTCTTTTACGGTAAGCGCAATGCGCGCATCGGCGGAAAGCTCGGGAGCGCTGTTATAAATGCGCATAACTTTACGCAGCTCGGCATACCCGTTTTGCGTCGGCACGGTGCAGGCGTTTTTTGTTGTGCGGATATGATCCAACTGCCGCATGACCGCCGCCTTTTTCACATACTGCAAAAGCGGAATGGGATCGGCGGCATCATAGCCGAGAAAAGCAAACCACAGGGTCTCCAAAAATATCTGCTTAATATCTTCGGTATCATCCGCAGAGAGATTATAATGTGAAACGAAACGTTCGGCGCGGCTTTGCAGTACCGGCTCATAAGAACGGATAAATGCTTCAAAATATCCTTTATCACCGTTTTTGATTGCCTTAATAAAATATGCGTTCAGATCATCGAACCGCACGCCGCTTTTATCGCTTTCGGTAAAGGCAGATGCGCGTTCGATTTTTTCTTTGCAGAAATATTTGATACGCAGAATTTCATCGTTGATTTCCCAAAGCCGCAGCTTACCCGAACGGACAGAAAAAAGAATATCGTTCCATATCGGCGGCTCGTGCAGCCGCTTATCCGTAATGCCGCAAAGCAGTTTTTCGTCTGCCTTTTTGTATTCGGCGTCCATATGCGCACCCCCTTTCCAAAGAAAAATGAAATTATTTTTTACCCAGTGCCGCTTTTGCCTCGTTGATCAGGTTCCGTAAAACCATATCCTGTTCATACTGATTTTGCGCGTAATCAAAATCAATCTGTGCTTCCTCATAATGCCGTTTGGCAAGCTCGATAGCCTTATCGCACACATCCACATCATATTTGGCGGACGGCAGATTTTTATTGGTTTTGTGCTTTTCGTTGCGCAGAGAATCGTATCTCTTTTTCCAAATCGCATAGCCGAAACCGTCTTTTTTCTTTTGCTTCGGCATATTCAGTTTATTTTTTGCAACGTATGCGCAGGGAACGCCGTACTCCGGATTGACGGTGCTGCAATACAGCTGCTTATGCGCGGTTTCCATAAAGAAGAATCGGTGACAGATTCCGCATTGCCAGGAGTAATGTCCGGTGGCAAGCCCCTCGAACAGATCGGTAACATAAAAATTGAGCATACGGTCGAAATGAATTCGGCGGCCGAGCATAGCAGAGCCGTTTTTGTTTTCAAGGACAACCGGCGCCATCCAAACGCCAGGCTCAAGCGTAAAATTGTGTGTAATTTCAGTGGCGTTTAGTTCCTCGATCCATTCCGCCACTTCTTCTTTTCCGAAAAATTCTTTTGTAAAACCGGCAAGGAGAACTTTGTCCCGAAATCCGTTCTCGGTGAGGTTTACAAAATACATCATCGCAACCTTATAAAAATTGAAGGTGTCGGCGCAAAGATAAATGTAGGATTTTATGAATTCGGTAAGAACGATAATGTGGTCATGCATAGCCGTGCCTTCGGGAACAAAATTGATATTCGGTATCGGCAGGGAAGAAAAGCTGCGCTGCCACTCTTTGATTTTATCATCACCGAGAAGCAAATCAATATGTTCGTACTCTTCGCTGATATTAAAATACGAAAACGGTTTTATTTTCCCGATAATATCAAGTATTTTTTCTACGGTCTTCCGAATGCTTGTAAACAGCTCATCGCTGTAATTTTCCGCATTCAGTCGGTTATACAAATCATTGAGTTTATCGCCCGTCTTAAAAACGTAGAGCAACTTGTCGGCGGGGATATTTAATATATCGTGCGTAACAATTCCGAGCGGCAAAGTTTTGCCGCCTAAAACAAAATCATCGCCTACAAAATCAACAGAGAATTTATAAAAATTCGCGTCGCCTACGGGTTTTGTTTCAATCAGATTCAAGTGCGCCACCTCGTTTCTGTAATCAGTATACCATAAAACCTTTTCGCTGTCACCGGAAATTACAAGAAATTCAGAAACGAATTTTCGTGCTCACAGCATTTTATGTGATTTTTCTGTTTTCAGCCATTAGATAATTAGGAGAGCGAAAGCACCGGTTCCGCCGCCGATGTTTTCGCTCTTACTTTTTTATAAAAGGAGAAATTCCTATGGCTGATAAAAAGGCAAAACTTGCTGTTATTGACGGCGAAACCTTAATGGACATGAAACTTCCTCCAGCAAAGTTTTGTGTCGAAACCTTGTTGCCGCAAGGGATGTGCATCCTCGGCGGTGCTTCCAAGATAGGCAAATCGTGGTGGGTGCTGGATCTGTGCGTGCGTATTGCAAAGGGCGAACCGATGTGGGATTTGAAAACGACTGGAGGAACAACGCTGTACCTTTGCTTGGAGGACACCCTGCGCCGCGTGCAGAACCGTCTGCTTTGCATCACGGACGAAGTGCCGCCCAATGCGTTTTTTGCTACCTCTGCCGGAACGCTGTCCGACGGTCTGTGCGAACAGATACGGGATTTTGTAAAAGAGCATCCCGACACGGTTTTTGTTGCGGTGGATACCTTTCAGATCGTGCGCAATAACAGCATCGACACCTCTTACGCAAACGACTATGAGGAAATACGGATATTAAAACAGTTAGCGGACGAACTTGGTATCTGTCTTTTGCTGGTGCATCACCTGCGCAAGCAGGGCGACAGCGATCCGTTCAACAAGCTGACCGGCACCACCGGAATCGTCGGCGCAGTGGATACCGCTTTCGTGCTGGACAAGAGCCGCCGCAATGCCGACAGCGCCACCCTCTACTGCACCGGTCGTGATGTGGAGGACCGCCAGATTGAATTGCGGTTTTCCAAAGAAGAATTTGTTTGGAAAATGCTCGGCGACAGTATGGAGAACCGGGAAATGCTGCTGCCGAAGGAGATGGAACTGCTGGTCAAATTTATGAAAGTGCAGAAAAATTACAGCGGCAGCAACACGGAGTTTTGCGAACGGTATAACGAATACGCAGGACAGGCGGTATCGGCAAGAGGGCTGAAACGGCTGATGAATCTATGGGAATACCGCCTTGCCGATTTCGGCGTCCGCTTTCGCAGCCACCGCAGCAACGGCGCACGACTGCTGGAAATCGAGTATTCCTTTTCTGCCGGTGACGAAAGTGCCGTTGGTGACGGTTGAATCGGCGTACCCCCAATCGGTTCGTCCCAAGCGTTCCTTTCGTCCCTGTCGGCGGTTTACAGGCGGTTTGTGCCGCTTTCGGCGGGGAGTAGTGATAAACCGCCGATGCGTCGGAAACAACGCGAATTCGGGGCGTTTGCGGGAGCGTCGGTTTTACCGATTTCCCGGACATCGTCCGGGGCAAGCAGAGCGTCCGGCTGTCCTCGCCGAAACGCCTTTATTTACGGGCGGCAGCCCGAACCCACTGAACTTGGAAACGGAGAGTGATAACTATGAGTAAACAAAGGCGGCGTGACACCACGCTGACGATTCGGCTGACCAAAGCCGAAAAAGAACGCATCGAACGCAACGCCAAACGCGCCGGGCGCAGCATCACCGACTATCTTGTTTTGCTGTCTCTGGAAACGCCGATTCATGTTGCGGAAGATGTGAAGCCCTTGCTGATCGAACTCAAACGCATTGGCAACAACTTAAATCAAATCACGGCAAAGATCAACGCCGGCGCGTTTCGGTCATACAACTTCGAAGATATGATCGACGGGCAGAAGATGATCTACGAGCAGCTGCTGGAAATTGCGAGGAAAGGATAATGGCAACGGTAAGTTTTATTCCCGAATCACATCAAAGCATCAGCGCAATGAAAGCGGTAATCGAATACTGTTTGCAGCAGAAAAAGGTGGCGGACGAGGACAGCGGTCGCCGCTGGGTGAGCGGCGTAAACTGCAACGGCGAAAATGCCTTCACGGAATTTATGGCAACAAAGACCGCGCATCACAAAAAAGGCGGAATGAATTTTTATCATTATGTGCAGTCCTTTTCGCCGGCGGAAAGCGTGACCGCCGAGCAGGTACACGAAATCGGATTGGCGTTTGCGAAAAAAGCGTGGTCGGGGCATGAGGTGCTGGTGACCACCCACACCGATGTTGCTCATCTGCACAACCACTTTGTCATTAACTCCGTGCATTACGAAAACGGAATGAAGCTGCACCAAAACCCCGGAACGCTGACAAAGCTGCGCGCACTCAGCGACGGCATCTGTCAGCAGCACGGACTGAGCGTTCTTGAACCGTATAAAAAAGTCGGCGCAAACATTTCAAGCCGCGAGTACCGCTCCGCGGCAAAGGGTGACAGCTGGAAGTTCAAGCTGATGTCCGATATTGATTTCGTGATGAACCGCAGCGGCAGCCGCGCGGATTTTATGAGGGAGATGCAGCGGCTCGGCTACAAGGTCACATGGACGGACGAGCGAAAATATATCACCTTCACTTGCCCGAACGGAATGAAGTGCAGAGATATACGCCTGCACGATGAAAAATATTTGAAAGAGGTATTGGAATATGAATTCACAATCAGGAAACAGCACACAGCAGAACTCGGCAATGGATATGCTGAGGAAGAAAAATACACGGACACTGTCCGAGCTGGAACAGATCCCGTATCAGCCGCAGGTGTATGCGATCCCGATCGAACAGCGGAAACGGGAAAGCAAACTGCTGGCGGACGCGGTGGAGTTTCAGCCGAAACTGTATCAGATGATCGAACGACTGGCAACGGCGGAGGAGCTGAGCGACCACTGCATCAATATACAGAATATCGAGGCGGAGTATATGGAAAAGACGGTGCGGGAAGTGGTAACGGAGAACCGCAAGACGGCGGCGCAGATGCAGAACCTCGTCGAACAGACTGGGAAGAATCAAGAGCAGTTTATTTTGAATTGCTCCGAAACCCTTTCAAAGAGTACAGCGGTACTGGACGGCACGATAGAGAAACTGCGCCGAAAAATATTGAAAATTATGATAGCCACGGCGGTATCGGCAGTGGCGCTGTCGCTGCTGGTCTGCGTGGTATTCTGGAAGCTGGCTGTATAATCGACGGCACTGCCGAGGACCCGGAGGAACGTCGAAAGCGCATTGAGGCGCAGGAAAACGCCTCCAACCTCGGTGCCGTTATCGGGCTTGCGGTCGGAATCCTCACCGCCGCAGCCGACAGCGAGGAAGATATGTCCGCAGAGGAAAACGTCGTAACTACCATGAAGATGTAGGAGAAAGGAATTGCCTATGACGAAAAAAGAACACGAAAAAGAATTGCGCTGCTATCCGGCGGCGCTGACCGCCGCCGAGGTCGCGGAGATCCTGCGGGTCAGCACCAAGACGGTGTACAAACTGATAAAAGAAAAATCTCTTCCGGCGGTGAAGGTCGGCAGAGAAAACCGCATTGCCAAATCGCAACTGATCGACTATCTGCGGCAAAGAGAACGACCGGGTTCGAACCCAAAGGTCTGTTTTCTTGAGAAAACTCCCGAAAAAGCCTGGACTTGTGCGGTGAGTTGTGATATTGTTCGTGTCGGCAAAAACAAAAAAGGAGTGAACGCAAATGAATGCCGCAACCACACTTGCAGCCAGCGTACAGGCTAAAAAAGGCCGTCTCTATGCCGTGATACAGGTAAGAGAGAACGGCAAGACAAAGCCTGTATGGCGCGCGCTGGGACTGCCCGAGAGCGCCAACAAATCAAAGGTGAACAAAGCCTACCGAGAGGTGGTGCAAGCCTTTGAACAGTCTTATGCCGAGCAGATTGCACAAAACAAAAAGCCAGCCTCGGATATTTCGATCTACGATTATATGTGCGCCTATTATAAAAAGATCGAGAAAAACATTCAAAAGAGTACCGCCGAAAGCTACCGCGGAATGATAAACGGTAGAATTCGGCGGTATTTTACTGCCCGAAATGAATTGACGGTCGGAAGCATCACCGCAAAGGACATCGAGGATTTCTACGAGTGGATGTTCGAATCGGGCGTAGTCGCCAACACCGTTATCCACTACCACACCGTCCTGCACAGCGCTTTCAAACGGGCTTTCAAGGACGGGCTCATTGACTCGAACCCCTTTGACCGCATCGACCGCCCGAAGAAAAACAAGTTCACCGGAGAAAACTATTCCGAGGAGGAGCTGATTGCCATGCTCGGGCTTATCCGCGGGGATATCATTTATCCGGCGGTCATGCTGGCGGGCGGCTTGGGGCTGCGCCGCAGCGAGGCATTGGGCGCACGGTGGTCGAGAGTAGATTGGGAAAAGAAAACCATACTGCTCGACACAAAGATCATTGAGTATAAGGAAAACGGCAAGGTTATCGTCGAACCCGTGGAGGAAATGAAAAACAAATCCAGCCGCCGCACGCTGCCGCTGCCGGATCCGGTGTATGAAATGCTGTGCGAGGAACGGGAAAAACAGGACCTGTACCGCCGTATGTTCAAGGGCAGCTACAACCGCAAATACGACGATTATATCTGCGTCGATCAGCTCGGCGGGCTGATACGCCCGAATCGGGTCACGCAGCGTTTCGCCGACCTTATCAAGCAATACGGTCTGCGCAAGATTCGGTTTCACGATCTGCGCCACACCTTCGCCAGCATCCTCATCAATCAGGATGTGCCGCTGCTGAATGTATCAACCTTCCTCGGTCATTCCGATCTGTCCACAACGGCGAATATCTATGCCCATCTGGATAAGTCCAAGAAGCAGGAAAGCGCCGATGTGATCAGCAGTATCTTTAATAAAGCAAAAGAATGATGCGCCCACGGCGGGCGCATTTTTGCTGACAGAAAGGATGATTTTATATATGACCCAAAAAGAATTTATGAGCGGGAGCGAGCTTCGCCAGTACCTGCACATATCCACGCGGAAAATGAAATATCTGATGGACAACAACTATATCCCGCACGAAAACACGGGACACACGACTCATAAATATCGGGTGCGGACAGAGGATGCGGTGCGGTTCAAGACCCGCATGGATACCGAGCCGGGATTTTTATCGGAGCTGAGCGGCATGTTCTCCAACCGCACCGAATGGCATCCGCTCCCGATATTTGAAGCCACCCCGGAAAATTGCGAAGCCTTTCGGCGGTGGCTGAACTCACAGTGGGCAGAGCTGCCGGAGGCTCTGCCCACGCAGACGGCGGCAAGGCTTATCGGTAATAACCCGCAGCGTATACACGAATTGATAAGGAAAGAAACCCTGCACGGAATTAAAATCGGCCCGGTCCAATACTGTGCTAAAGAAGAATTTATAAACTACATATCGTCCCCGCAAAAATTATCCAATCCACGCACCGAGAGATACAAAGAACTCATCCGAGAATTTAAATACAAACAACGCCGAGAGCGTGAAAATGAACAGCGCCGATGCAAGAGAAAACAAAAAAATGAAGATGCATAAGCAAACCCCGACGATTTCTCGGCTGATAGTTATTTAAAATCACATAAACTGACAATCAAAAAAATCAAAAATGAGTTAAGTTACTAGTTTGTTGGGACTTTGTATAATTGTCGGTGAAATAAATCATTGCAATAATTTGATTTTATCCTATGACAGTCAATCATACAATTTTCATAATCCAATTTGCAAACTCTTTGCTATATCCAGTGATTATCGCATTCAGATTATCGCCAATAGAAAAGTGATTATTCAATTCTCCTGTTTTTAGACCAATTATACCTAAATTATTTATGCTGATATAACCGCGCTGTACAGAACCGTTTTTTATAAAAGAGACACAAACATATGCACGTTTAATTCTTGTAATAGTAACGGTATATGTTGCAGTATCTTTATTTGTCGTTAGACAAGTGTTCTTTTTTTGTGCTTGTCTATTAACATATTTCTCTACTTTAGTGTTAAGAGACAGTTCTATTCGTAAAGCAGGATGTACTATAATTTTCCACGGTTCTTCTATGAAAAGTTTTTCTTCTCCTTTATATGCCCAGCGTGGCGACTCATCTCTTCCAATAACATTTCCTACTGCCCCCATGCGATACATATCATTTAACACAGTGAAACAGTCAGTTGATATTTTACTGTGCGGATATAACTTTTTTGCTCTATTTGCAATTTCTATATATGTGAAAGAAGGCTTAAAACCTTGCAGACAATTAAAAATAGCTTCAATTTCTTCAGAGGTGTATAATGCACACATTTCTTCTCTTATTTCGGCTAAACATTGTTTAGAATAAGTCGGCATAAAGGTTTCAAAAGTATGTTGGTTAAACTGACTATAATTTCTCGCTCCACTTGATTGCACAGATAGAAGTAATCGCACAACATCACGTGGTTTATGCCATGTGTTATCTAGAATATATGTGCATATATTCTTGTTGTAAACATTTGGTACAAACCATTTTTGAATAATTTCTTTTTCGTTAAATTGCTGATTCAAAAGATTTTTTTCTGCGTTATAAATGCGTCTTAATAACACACGCATAATAGGGTGATTGAAAGAATTGGTATTTGTGTACTCCCAATTTAATCTTTCATCATATCCCTGCATGATTTTATGAAGTTGTTTTGCTTGAACAAAACGAGTAATTGATGTGATTATTTCAGGACGAATAGAACATATAATCTTTGTTCCAGATTTGAATAAATCGTTAAATTTTTTTACTTCAAATAGCAAATCTCTTATTATTCGTAAATCTCTATAAAAGGTAATGTTCTCGCCTCTATATGCTTCCAACTCATCAATAAAAATATAATATGGTATATCCGTACGCGTTAAATTTTGAAACAACTCATAAGCAGTATCTATAATTTTAACAAATTTGGAATAAGCTTGGGTCATATTAAAATCACGCTGAGAAAAATCAACAGGCTCTATGTCAAGTTTTGGTTCAATTGTGCCAAATTGTGGATTTGCAGTTACTTTTATAGAGACCTTTGCTGGAATTTGCATTTTCCCTTTATTAATAGTACTGTCAATTTTATTTATTTCGCGGACAAATTTATCCCAATAGCCATCATTTTTATTGAATAAACCACCATTAAATTGTTCATCATCAGAAATTAGTTTTTGAAATAATTGCCATCTCCAAATATATGTAAAATCGAATTCGACATTCTGTCCTTCAGAAGCGATAGCACTGTCAATTGAAATTGCCGTTGAGATGGATTTTGAGATTTCTTGAAATTTTTTTCTTTGCACTTGTGTAATTTCACTTTCAAAATAGACAAATGAAACGCATGAGCTATGATCTATGTTTTGAATGTATCTTTCTAAAAAATTTAATAAAGCTGTTTTTCCTGTTCCTTTATCGCCTATGATGAAGAAAGGCGTTCCATATATTGAACTTGCTAAGCCTTTTATATTAACTCCACTTGGTTCGATATAATTTTCAGCAAATTCTTGATAACCTTTTTCTCTGATTTCATCTCCTGCATCAGGCTTACCTGCATATACTTCAGAAAATTTCATTGCTTACCTCCAAACAATATTATGTTTACCAATAAATTATTTATAAAGACTTCTTTGGAAACTTTGAAAATTAGTAAAAATCTCAATAGATTGTTTTGACATAGTTAATTAAAAAAATAGCAAAGTATTCCTTACTTTGCGACTTTTTTGCGGACACAGCTGCTTTTCTGCCAAGAGGGAGCGAAAAAGATGACGCTGCAAAATTCTGAGATGGAGTTGAACCCGCAAGAGGGCAGGCGACGGCGTGAGTGAGCCGATGACTTTTCAAAAGAAAAGTCGTCGCGAACGATTCATAGTCCGCGACGACGTGGCGGAGACGGTGGGATTCGAACCCACGTCCCTCAAGGGGCATCATGATTTCGAGTCATGTCCGTTATGACCACTTCGATACGTCTCCGTATATGTTAACTCGGTTTCCCGAGATTAACGCAAATATTCGGTTGTATTAGAATTCCTGTTAGAACTCACGGTGTGCCTGCGGCGGGCGAATGCCCGAAACCCGCACGGTTAAAGGCTTTTCGGAAGACGGGCTTCCGTTTGCCGAAGGAGATTTCGAGTCAGGGCCGTTATGACCACTTCGATACCTGTCCGTATTTTTTAACGGCTATGATATTTTAGCAAATGCGCAGGGCTTTGTCAAGCGGAATTGTGACTTGCTGCGAATTTTATTTGCGCGGCTTTTGGCTGCGCGGGGGATTAAATTGCCCCGCCCGTTTTAGGGGCGGGGCTTCGGTGTGTTATCTGCGCTGTCAGAATGTGACCTTTACCGTTTTTATCTCGAAAGGCTTGAATCTAAGGGCAACTGTGCTGCCGTTTACTTCGAGCTGCTCCTCGTTTTCCTCGAGCAGGTTGCAGACATATACGCTCTTCGGGACGCGGTCAAAGGTGTATACGCAGTCCGTAGTCTTGTTCCAAGTCTCGTATGCGCGGATGACTGTGTCGCTGCTGTCCTCGGCCTTTTTGACAGTCTCGATTATTATGTTGTCTTTATCGGTGCTCACGAGCGAGTAGCTGCTGTGCGCCGCCTTGCCGCTGACGCAGTAGAGCGGCAGGTTGAGCGAATAGCCCTGGCTGACAACGTCGGAGGTGTCGACCGCGCCCGCGTGCGGGTAGAGGGAGTATGTGAAATGATGAATCTCTCTGTCCTGCTCGCTGTTCGGGTTTACGGCGCAGCGCAGAAGGCTCGTTCTGATGTGACCGTCCTTGATGTCGTGACCGTATTTGCAGTCGTTGAGGACGGAGAGACCGAAGCTGTTGTCGCTGAGATCCACCCACTTGTGACCGACGACCTCGAACTGCGCGAAATCCCAGAGCGTGTTGCGGTGGGTCGGACGCTTGTAGTTGCCGAACTGGATGTCGTAGGTGGCCTGAGTCGCGTTGACATCGACGGGGAAGTCCGCCTTGAGAAGAATCTTCTTCTCTTTCCAGTCGACCGTGTAGTCTATATCTATGCGCGACAGGTCTGCGTAGAAGATGAAACTCTGCTCAATGGTCGAGGAGAGGAATTTGCGCGTGACCTTTATGACCGTGCGGACGGGACCGCTCTCCGTCACGTCAACCGCGCTGACGTCGTTTATCTCGGTGTACTTCTGATCGAAATACGCCTTGATATCCCACGCCTCATGGTTGAACGGTCTGTCGTCAAAGGCATAAATTTTGTTGAGCACCTCGCCCTCGGGCGCAACGGCTCTGCCGGTCGCCTTGTGGATGAGAGAGGCGATGTTCATATCCCTGTCGAATCTGACGGTAAAGAACCTGTTGTCTATCGTCTTGTTCTCGACCTTAACGGTGTTTTCGCCCTGCTCGCCGCCGTGAATTATGCTGAAAGTCTTGTATCCCTTTGCGGGCACGCCCTTTGCGAAGAATACGAGGCGGTCGTCGGCGGATTTCTGCCACGGCATGACGTTGCCGTCTGCATCGACTATCGAGAAATGCTCGACAGCGGGCATATCGGTGATAACAACATCGTCGCGCTCTGCGCCGAAGGTGTTGAAAACGGTCAGCGCATTGCCGTCCGGGGTGCAGACAATTTTTTCGAGCGTCTCGGCAATCTCCGCCTTGCCCTCCGAGATGAGCTTTTCATACTGTTCCTTTGAGTCCTCATAGACCTCTTTTATCGAGGAACCGGGGATTATATCGTGGAACTGGTTGAGCAGGATTATCTTCCAGCCGTCGTTGATGAACTGCTGAGGATAAGACGCTATACCGTTTGAGTCGGCAACGGCGCAAATCGTCTCCATGTCGTGATAGAGCAGCTCACTCTTTCTGTTGTATCGCTTGTTCCTGCCCTGCGATGTCAGGGTGCCGCGGTGGAACTCAAGATAGAGCTCACCCGCCCACTTGGGCAGTCTGCGCGAGCCCTTGACGTCCTTTTCGAGGTCGCGGTAGAAGTCTATTGCAAATTCCTGCTTGACCTTCGGGCAGCCGGGTATGCCCTTTTCCATGCGCCGACCCATTTCGAGCATATCACGGGTCGGTCCGCCGCCGCCGTCTCCGTGACCGAAGGTGCAGAGATACTCGCGGTTCAAATCCTTCTGCGAATATCTGTGCCAGCCGCCGAGGATGTGCTCGGGGTTCAGGTATGCGTTATATGTAGTCTGCCAGGAGTCACCCTCGTCGAAGCAGTCGGTGCTCGGCGAGAAATGGGAGAGTATCTCCGTGCCGTCTATGCCCTTCCACATGAAGGTGTCATAGGGCACTTTGTTGAACTCGTTCCAGGATATCTTTGTGGTCATGAAGTAGTTGATGCCGGCCTTCTTCATAATCTGCGGGAGCGCCGCACTGTAGCCGAAAACATCGGGGAGCCACATTATCTTATTGTCAACGCCGAACTCGTCCTTGAAGAAGCGCTTGCCGACTAAGAACTGACGGACAAGGGATTCGCCGGAGGTGACGTTGGTGTCCGACTCGACCCACATACTGCCCTCGACCTCCCAGCGGCCTGCGGCGATCATCTTCTTGATGCCCTCATAGACCTCGGGGTAGTCCTCCTTGACAAACGCATAGAGCTGCGCCTGCGAGGACATGAACTTGTATTCGGGATATTCCTCCATGAGCTTGAGGACGGTTGCAAAGGAACGTCCTGCCTTTTCCCTCGTCTGACGGAGTCTCCAGAGCCACGCAACGTCGATGTGCGTGTGACCTATGCAGCAGGCTGTGGCGTCCATGGCGTCCTTTGAATATATCTCCCTGTCGAGCAGGTCGATGGCGGCCTCGGCGGATGCCGCAAAGGTGTCATAGTCGGAGGTGTTGAAGTCGATAAGGTTGACGGCATCGTTGAGCGCCTTGACTATATCGATGCGCGGAAGATCGTCCGCGTTATAGAGGGACGCCACCTTGAGCGGAGTTCTGAGGTCGAAGATGAGGCGGTTCACAAGGTCGTCAACGACCTTGAGGCGCGCACCCATTCTGAGCTTGCCCTTGAATTCCCAGGCGTCCGAATACGCGTTGAGGCAGCAGTCGAATTCTTCGCCGCCCTTGGCGCAGTCGAGCAGGCGTATCTCGCTGTGGTTCGAGTCGCCGCCCTGACGGAGCTCGCCGTTAAAGTACATGATGAACTGCGGGTTGCTGCGATTCCACGGGCCGCTTGCGGAGGGGGTCAGCTGATAGACAACCGGTCTGCCCGCGAAGCGCTCGGGCACGGTGAAGCTGTGACGGAACCACGCATAGTCCTCTCTGTAGCCCCAGTAATCGTTCTCCGAGTCGAAATCAGTCCATTCGCCCTCGTCAATCTGTGAAAATTTATACTGTCCGTCGCGGAACTTGAAGCCGCCGAGCGTCTCGCTGTCGGGATAGAGGTATTCGTTCTCAAGATCCTCTATTACTTTATATATCCTTCTTGCGAGCATATAGCGCTCGGAGTTTTTGTCCGCGAAGCGGATATCTACATGGCTCATTTAATTGCTCCTTTCAAAATGTTGTCTATGTTATTTTTCAAAAATGACCCGAGTTTAATTTTCTGCCGCGTGTCTTCTCTCGTTGAGCTCGTCGAGGATACGCTTATGCTCCTTGTCGGACAGGGCGTATTTTATCGTCGGCAGGACGGAGAGAATGCAGCCGATGACGGGCGGGACGGAGACGATGAAGAACAGGACGGTCATGAACGGCTGATATTCGGGATTGAGACGCGGAACGCCGCCTGCGGCGATATAGTCGTTGACCTCCTGAACCTTGGCGTCGGAGAAGCCGACGACCGAATAGGCGATACCGTTTATAACTGTCGCAATAGCAGCGGTTATCTTGGCTATAAAGGTCTGCCCCGAGAAGAACACGCCGTCCGGGCGTATGCCGGAGCAGTATTCCTCGTAGTCGACGGCGTCGGCTATCATAAGCGACTGCAGGGCGTTTGTAATACCCATGGAGAAGCCGCTGCCGAAGAACAGTACGGCGCAGATTATGAGGCAGGCAACGGTGGTCAGATCGTGGTTCGGCGCTATCATATAGACTAAGAACAGTCCGCCGTAGGGTATCGCGCCGATAAGGTTCGACCAGTTGTAGAGCGACTTTTTCTCATACTTCTTGACGAGCATGGGCGCAAGTCCCATCGAGAGGAACTGACCTATAAACAGCGCGCCGCCGAGAAGCAGGATGTAGAGCATGGCGAGCAGAGGATCCTTGCTTGCGTAGTAATACGAGACGAGCGACATCGCCGCGAGAGCTATTGTCGACTTGGGACTTCCGAGCACGCCGGAGAGCAGTATCTGGCGGAAGGGCTTGTTCTGCCACATGAGAGCAAAGTTCTGCTTCATCGTGCGCGTCTCTTTCGAGGCGGGGACGCGCTCGCGCACGAAGATACCTGCCATCTGATAGAGAATAAAGCCGACAACGGAGAATATTACAGCTGCGGTTATGAAGCCGAGGCGTTCGCCCTGAGCGGGAGTTCTGCCGTTGACCGCAAAGGTATTGCCGAGCTTCAGTGCGACGGAATTTACCGTCAGCAGGGTGATGCCCGCGCCGACGCTCGCCCAGATTCTCGCAAAGGAGAGGAGCTTGTTGCGGTCGTCGTCCTTTTCAGTCATGAGAGCGGTTATGCCCCAGAGCGGGATATCGCCGACCGTATAGGTCATGCCCCAAAGTATGTAGGTAAAGGCGGCGTAGGCGACGATGAGGATGTTGTGCATACTCGTCGCCGAGGCCGCAGGGTCATAGAAACCGAAGTTTGTAAAGCAGAGTATGGTGATTATCATTATCGGGAACGGAACAAAAAGCAGATAGGGTCTGCACTTGCCCCATTTTGTGCGGGTCTTGTCAACTATCGTGCCCATCATCGGGTCGTTGACTGCGTCCCACACGCGGGCGATAGCCATAATGACGCTGACTGTGAACGCGGGGATAAGAATGGTAAACTGAAGATAGTAGGTCAGCGCGGTGCCGATTATGTTATAGAATACATTCTGACCGGCCAGACCAACATAGTACATCGCACTCTCTTTTTTTGTGTAAGTTTTGAGCGCTCTTCCTTGCGGTGCATTGTTTGCCATATTTTCATACCTCCTTACTTTATGCAACAATTATATACTTTTACTTCGGGCGTTACAATAGATTTTTAGTTATTTTGCCAAAAAAACTTGCCCCGGCCGTTTAAGTTTTCAATTCCTTTTGTAAGGGTCGGCAACTCGACGACCCTTTGACGCGATAGCGCCACCGAGAATCTATTCATTTCGCCCGTGTCGTATACACGCTCTCCGTTTGACGCTTGCCCTCTGTGCCGCATACGGCGATAGCGGTGCGTCGAGTCGCCGCACCCTGCAAAGCGAATAGCTGCAAGCTGCTATATATAATGATATCCGCCCCTACACGGTTGAGTCAATTTTGCAATATTAAAGCTGCTTGACTGACGGCGGTTTATTTCCCGCAGCTCCCGATTCATCAAGCTGTTCAATCTGTCATACGACTTCAATATATATCGGAAAAGCCCCGACAGAAATTATACTGTCGGAGCTTTTCTGCTTTACGGACACGCGCTTTTATGCGGAGCCGTTTAGTGAAAATTTATGCGTGGTTATTGTGGATCATGTTTTTGATATCCGGAAGATTTGCCGTGCCCTTGAAGAACTTTCGAAGCTCGGAGAGACAGCGCAGGGGATTGGGATTCCAATCGGAGCGGGGAGCGGGCTTTATGCCGATATTTTCGAGCATCGGGCGCAGAGCTTCAAAGCGCTTCTCAAAGCTTTCGCAGTCCATATTCTCTCTCTTTGTCCAGCCGGCCTCGGCAACAGCCCAAAAGCGCGGGAAGCACATATACGAGAGCCTGTCAAAGTCGCGGACATACTCCGTCCAAATCGGGCACTCGACGCCGAACACGTTCTTCTTCCCCTCCTCGGTCAAGCCCTTGATATAGGGGTCGAGGCTGTAGGTTTTCTTGAGCGAGGTCATGCCGTAGGGGTAGTCGCAGTAGTAATAATAAAACTCGGAGACTATCATCTTTCCGCCGTTGTTGGCAAATTCGACCGAGCGATCCTTTTTATCCATCCAGCGCTGAACGATGATGTCCTTGGGCATCATGCCGCTGTTGAGACTCTCGTTCCAAACTATCGCCGTCTTGCCGTGCTTTTTGAGGAAATCTATCGCTTGGAGCACGAACCAGCCCTGAAGCTCCTCCTCGTTTTTGAGCCCTTTTTCTCTCATGCGCGCCTGGCACTTCGGGCACTCCTTCCAGCGGGTCTTGGGTGCCTCGTCGCCGCCGATATGGAAGAATCTGCCGGGGAAGAGCTCAACCATCTCGCCGAGCACGTCGAAAACGAGCTTCAATGCGTCGTCGTTTCCGGCGCAGAGAATGTCATCGTATATGCCCTGCTTTGTGCCGACCTTGAGCGGCACTCCCTTGCAGGAGAGCTCGGGGTAGGCGGCGAGCACGGAAAGCGTGTGTCCGGGCATATCGAACTCGGGGATGACTTCAATATAGTTGTCGTCCGCGTAGGCGACTATCTCACGTATTTCGTCCTTGGTGAAATGTCCCGAATATTCCTCGTCGAAGTGGTACTGCCCGAAATCCGAGCGGTGGCGGTGCGAGCCGACGGAAACAAGCTCGGGGTGGCTGTCAATTTCAACGCGCCAGCCCTGGTCGTCGGTCAGATGCCAGTGCATGGTGTTCATCTTGACGAGCGCCGCGGCGTCGATGAGCTTTTTGATGTTTTCGACCGTAGTCATGTGGCGTGCGCAGTCGAGCATGAACGCGCGGTATTCAAACGCGGGCGCGTCCTCTATTCTCACACAGGGGCAGATGTCGAGCTGCTTTAGCTGCCTTAATGTCTGACTTGCATAGAACGCTCCGCGCTCGCCGCCGGCGGTGGCTTCAACGCCGTTCTCCGTCACCTCGAGCACATAGCTCTCCTCGGACAGCTTGTTCGAAAGACGGGCGGAAAAGCTCTCGGAATCGAAGCTTTCTGTGTTGACGCTGCCGCCGAGGTAGTCGATTTTATTGGGGTTGGGAATAATGCTGAGCTGTTTCATTTTTCTTCTCCTCCAAAGGGCTTTTGTCAAGGGTCAGTATACAATAAACGGAGTCCAAAAGCAAGGTGCAAATCAGCTTTCGGGCTTTTCTTTTTCTTCGCCGTGGTTATCCTTTTTCTTCTCGGCTTTGCACGCCTCGGCGCACATCTCCTCCTGCATTTCGAGCGTTATCTGCTTCATCGTGCTTTCGTCTATCTTCATCAGCTTCATTAATATCGCCTGACGGGCGAGGATGCGGTTCATCTTGCCGTGAATGTCCTCGATCATTATCTCGGTTTTGAGATTTACCTTGTAGTCGTTTTCGGCGCGGCGGCGATCCTTTTCCTCCTGGCGGTTCTGGCTCATCATTATCAGCGGAGCCTGCAGTGCGGCGACGCAGGAGAGCACGAGGTTTAGCAGAATAAACGGATAGGGGTCAAAGGCGCGTTTTGCGAGTATGACATTTCCGACCATCCAGAGAATGAGCAGGACGGTGAAAGAGAATATGAACGCCCAGCTTCCGGCGAATTTTGCGATTTTATCCGCCGCACGCTGACCGAAGGTGTATTTTTCTTTGTCGGGGTTTGCGGCAATTCGGCTGTCCGCGAGCAGCGCGATTATCTCCTCGTTGCTCATGTCGTGCTTGACATCGCTGATTATTTCGTTGACAAGTTTCTTGTTCTCTTTCATCTGGCACACTCCCTTGAAATTATCCGTATACTATTTTAACATAAGACGAAGAGATTTTCTATAGCTATATTTGCGTTTGTCAAGAGGCGGTGGTATACTGTGTTCAGACATAATTCAGTCTTATGTGCGAATAATATATAAAAAGGGGAGAAGAAAATGAAAGAGCTCATGAAAAATATTTCAAAATCCGAGGTTCTGACCCTGAGAGATCAGGTGCTCTGCCAGCCGGGGCAGGTGGTCAGCAAGACCCTCGCCCAGAACGACGCGCTGAGCATAACGCTCTTCGCTTTCGACAAGGACGAGGAGATAAGCACCCACGCCTCCGGCGGCGACGCATTTGTCACCTGCCTCGAGGGAGTCGGAAAAATAACGATAGACGGCGTTGACTACGAGCTGCACGAGGGCGAGAGCATAGTCATGCCCGCCGGACACCCACACGCGGTCTACGGCAAGGAGCAGTTCAAGATGCTGCTCGTTGTGGTGTTTTGAGGATAAAATAAAAATGTCCGCCGTATAATTAAATGCGGCGGACGGTTTTTATGTAATTTTAGCCCTGCTTCGAAAATTCGCAGCCGCAGTAGACCTGTCTGTATAGCCCGTACTGCTTCGAGAGCTCTATCGAGCGCTTATACCCCTCACGCTTTTTGAAATCCGCGGGCAGGTGGCGCACCCCGTATTTTTCGCCCATTTCCTCGCCGATGCGGTTCAGAAGCTGAGAGTTCTTGTGCGGGCTCACGGAGAGGGTGGTGGTGAAGTAGTCGAAGCCGTGCTTTTTGGCCTCGAGAGCCGTGCGCTCGAGCCGCAGATAAAAGCATTTTTCGCACCGCGAACCACCCTCGCGCTCCTGCTCATATCCCTTTGCCGCGTCGGTGAACTGCGTATGATTATATTCACATTCGAGCATTTTTACATTGTGCTCCGCGGGCAGGAGAGATATTATCCTGCGCTGTTCGCTGAGCCGGTGTTCATATTCCTCGGCGGGGTAGATGTTGGGATTGAAGTAGAGCACGGTGACGTCGAAATATTTTGTCAGATATTCGAGTACATAGCTGCTGCAAGGCCCGCAGCAGCTATGTAGCAGCAGGGTCGGCACGCGCCCGTTGTTTTTTATTTCTTCGATCTCGCGGTCGAGGGCGAGCTGATAATTTATCTTGTTCATCTCTAAACGCCTCCACAGTATATGATACCGCAAAGGCGCAAATAAATCAACCGATCAGTCGAGTATGCGCCCGTCTGTCGATATTGTCACGACCTGCCAGGGGATAAATTTGCCGCTGTTTTGCAGCGCGATTTTTGTGGCGTGCTCAATACCGCCGCAGCAGGGGACCTCCATTCTGACTACAGTTACGGACTGTATGTTATTGTTTGCGATTATCTCGGTCAGCTTTTCGGAATAATCGACGCTGTCGAGCTTCGGGCAGCCGACAAGGGTTATGTGCCCTCTTATGAATTTTTCGTGGAATGCCGCGTAGGCGTAGGCGGTGCAGTCGGCGGCGATGAGCAGCTTTGCGCCGTCAAAATAGGGAGCGTTTACCGGCACGAGCTTTATCTGAACGGGCCACTGGCGCAGTCTGCTCTGCATTTCCGTCGGCTGTGACGGGGAAGCGGCGCTCTCGTCGCGGTTGATAGTCATCAGCCTCGACCCGGGGCAGCCCTGATGTCCGCCGCCTCTTTTCTTCATCATGTTTTCTTTGACCGCCTCCGCGTCGTAGGCGGCGGCCTCGCGTTCGACAAAGGTTATCGCGCCCGCGGGGCACGCGGGCAGGCAGTCGCCGAGCCCGTCGCAGTAGTCGTCGCGTATGAGTCTTGCCTTGCCGTCAACCATGGCTATTGCGCCCTCGTGGCAGGCGGCGGCGCAGGCTCCGCAGCCGTTGCATTTTTCTTCGTCAATATGTATTATTCTGCGCTTCATAAAAATTCCTCCGAGTTAAAGCTTTGTTTTCTTGACCTGACAAGTCAATTATAGTAGAATTGAGACAGAAATACTGTTGCAAAAACAACGGAGGATTAAAAATGTTTGAAAATTTTGCGGAAATTAAATCGGCGCCGCTCTTTGACGGAATAGCCGAAACCGAACTGCCGGAGCTGCTCGGCGCACTCGAAGCGAGAAGCCGAAGGTATGCGGGGGGCGAAATAATACTGAACGAGGGCGAAAGAACGGATTCGCTCGGGCTTGTGTTGAGCGGCAGCGTGCTTATAGTGCAGGACGATTTCTGGGGCAACCGCAACATACTCGCGCGGATAACGCGCGGCGGGATATTCGCGGAGTCCTTTGCGTGCACGGGCGAGAGGCTGACCGTCGGCGCGCAGGCGGAGAGCGACTGCGAAATAATGCGGCTGAAGGTCGAATATGTGCTCAAATCATGCCCGAAATCGTGCTCGGCACACTCGGCACTCGTCGGCAATTTAATACACGAGCTCGCGCGCAAAAATCTGAATTTCAACTCGAAGCTCAGCCACATGGGCAAGCGCACGACGCGCGAAAAGCTACTTTCTTATCTGTCCGCGCAGGCGACGAAAAGCGGAAAAAATGAATTCGATATCCCGTTTGACCGTCAGCAGCTCGCCGACTATCTGTGCGTTGACCGTAGCGCGATGTCCGCTCAGCTCTGCGCGCTCAGGGACGACGGAGTGCTGGAATTTAAAAAAAATCACTTTATTTTGCTGCGATAACGCCTAGCGTCCGTATAACAGACAGATTCAATCCCGACAGTACAATGCCTGTCGGGACTTTTCTGTATGTATTGAAGCCGTATGATGTGATTAAAGAGATTTATTAATTGGGATTTGCGGGGGAGGAGAAACCGCCGCAGGCGGCACAGGGGTCAAGCCTCAAGCGGAGAGCGTATTACACGACACGGGCGAAATGAATACCTTTTCGGTGACGCTGACGCGTCAAAGGGTCGCCGAGGCCGCCCCCCCTGCAAACAAAGCTTCCCTCAACCCCTTGTAGAGGAGAGCTTTGCTCGCCTGCTGTTGCTACTGCATAACCCGCGGGCGGATGATATCCATCCCTGCACAATTGTGTCAATTTGCAATATTAAAATCGTTTTCCTAACGGCAGTTTCTCTCCGCCAATCTCATTTTCCCCGAACCGATAAAGGACGTGCTTTTATGCACCCTGCAATAATATAAAAAACCGACCTATGAGCCATAGATCGGTTTTTGTGTCTTATGAACACCCCGCTAACGTCGAGGCATTTTTATTCGGCCTGCTTATTTCTTCTTGCCGGTGCCTTCGTATTCCTTTATCCATGCGACCATGTCGGTGAAGGACTGCTTTGCGCCCATGGGAGCGTAGCCGAGCTCTTTCTTGGCCTTATCGCAGCTGAAGTTGCAGTTGGAGGTCAGCTTGCGGATGGAGTAGCGGGTGAAGAGCGGAGTCTTCTTCGCGGCGTTGTAATAGACCTCCATGAGAGGAGCGAACGCCTTTGCAAGGCCGAGAGGAAGCTTGAAGCTGGGAGCCTTTGTGCCGCAGATATCTGCGAGCATATGTATAAGCTCGTCAACGGTGACGACCTCGTCGGTGAGGATATAGCCTTCGCCGGGTCTGCCCTTTTCGGCGGCGCCGATCATGCCCTTGGCAACGTCGCGCACGTCAACGAAGTTGTATGCGCCGAATGCGAGCGATACGGGGAACTTGCCGTTAAAGAACATTCTGACCATTTCGCCGACGGAAGAGACCTTGAAGTCATAGGGGCCGCAGCACGCGCCGGGATAGCAGACAACTGTCTCAAGCTTGTCGCCGTTATTCTCAAATACATAGTTTGTGGCGGTAGCCTTAGTCTTTGCATAGGTGCCGTCAAGAATCTCGGGATTGAAGTGAGAAATCTCACGCATAACCTGATTATCGGGGAGCGGGGGGTAAGCGTCAACGGAGGAAGCGTAGACAAGGCGCTTTACGCCGCACTTTTTGCACGCCTCAACGACGTTCTTTGTGCCGTCGACATTGACCTTCCAGGTCATGTCCTCGTTGCCCTTGTTTATCTCGATAACGCCTGCAAGGTGATAGACGACGTCCGCGCCTTCAAAAGCCTTTTCGAGAGAAGCGGGATCGGTGACGTCGCCGAATACGCGCTCGCAATTGATGCCGTCAAAAATCTTGCTGTCTTTTCTGATGAGTATTCTGAAGTTTTCGCCGCGTGCCTCGAGTTCCTTAACAAGTGCGTAGCCGACGTGACCCGTAGCGCCCGTGACGACTGAAAGCTTGTCTCCCATTAGTAAAATACACTCCTTTAATTTAAGCTTGCGGAGCATATTATATATCAAAAAAGCTTTTTAATATTTACACTAAAGAACTATCGCGGGGCAAACTGATAATATTTTACTTTTTTAGTTAAAGTGCCGAAGTGTTTCGCCAATAACATTGACTTTTTGTATGTTTAGAGCTATTATTTATAATGAAAATTTATATGCCGAGCGGCGTGACGCTTGAAAAACGGGCGCTCGGGCAGAGAACAGACATCTGTAAATTGAAAGGAAGGATACAAGTGGCAAAATACGTCCTTGCACTCGACCAGGGAACGACCAGCTCGCGAGCTATCGTTTTTGACAAGAAGGGCAGCATTATAGCCAAAGCGCAGAAGGAGTTCGATCAGATTTATCCTGCTGCGGGCTGGGTTGAGCATGACCCAATGGAGATACTTTTCAGCCAGTTTCAGGCGCTGACCTCCGTCTTTTCTTCGAGCGGAGTGAAGCCCGAGGATATAGCGGCTATCGGCATAACCAATCAGCGCGAGACCACTATCATGTGGGACAGGGAGACGGGAAAGCCCGTCTATAACGCCATCGTCTGGCAGTGCCGCCGCACGGCAGAGCTCTGCGAGCAGATAAAGGCGGACGGCATGGAGGAGTACATAAAGGATAAGACGGGTCTTGTCATAGACGCATATTTCTCCGGCACAAAGATAAAGTGGATACTTGACAATGTCCCGGGCGCACGCGCGCTCGCCGAGGCGGATCAGCTGCTCTTCGGCACGGTTGAGACCTGGCTCATATGGAATCTCACCGGCGGCAGAGTGCATATAACCGACTACTCCAACGCATCGAGAACCATGCTCTTCGACGTTGACAATCTCTGCTGGGACGAGAAGATGTGCGAATATCTCAATATCCCGATGTCCATCCTTCCCGAGGTCAAGCCCTCAAGCATGGTCTACGGCAAGGTCGCGGGCGGCATAATCGGCCTTGAGGAACTCGAGGGTATTCCGATTTCGGGCGCAATAGGCGATCAGCCGGCGGCTCTGTTCGGTCAGGCCTGCTTTGAGCCCGGTCAGGCGAAGAACACCTACGGCACCGGCTGCTTCCTGCTGATGAACACTGGCGAGAAGCGCGTCAAGTCGAAGAACAATCTGCTCACCGGCGTCGCGTGGGGTATCGGCGACAAGGTCGAATATTCCATAGAGGGCTCTGCGTTCAACGCAGGCTCGGTTATCAAGTGGCTGCGCGATGAGCTGCATATGATAGACAACGCCAAACGCTGCGACGAGCTCGCCGAGAGCGTGCCCGATGCCAACGGCATATATTTTGTCCCCGCGTTCACGGGACTCGGCGCGCCCTATTGGGATATGTATGCGCGCGGCTGCATAGTCGGACTCACGCGCGGAGTCAACCGCGCCCATATCGCGCGAAGCGTCCTTGAGGCGATAGCCTATCAGATGACGGATCTTCTCGAAGCGATGGAGGACGATTCGGGCATAACCTTTACGGAGCTGCGCGTCGACGGCGGCGCGAGCGTCAGCAATATTCTGCTTCAGATACAGTCGGATATGATACGCACGATAGTTGACAGACCCAAGACCGTTGAGACGACGGCTCTGGGCGCAGCATATCTCGCGGGTCTTGCCGTCGGCTATTGGAAGGACAGGGCTGAGATAGCGCAGAACCGCGAAATCGAGAGAATATTCACCCCTCAGATGGAGAAGTCACACCGTGACGAGCTCTACAAGGGCTGGAAACGCGCAGTCGAGCGTTCACGCGACTGGGCGAAGGACTGATATTATCTGGCCGCCGACCGGTTTTCTGATCGGCGGCCGTAAAAATACCGAGCAACAGGAAAGGAAAACTGAAATGGATTATCTGAGCGAATCACTGAAGCTTCACTATAAACTGCGCGGCAAGCTGGAGATAAAGCCGAGAGCAGGGGTCGGCAACAAGGACGAGCTGTCCCTTGCCTACACTCCCGGAGTCGCGGCGGCGTGCCTTGAGATAAAGGACGACGTCAGCAAAAGCTACGACTTAACGCGCCGCTGGAACACCGTCGCGGTCGTCACGGACGGCACTGCGGTGCTGGGACTCGGTGACATTGGCCCCGAGGCGGGTATGCCCGTTATGGAGGGCAAATGCGTGCTCTTCAAGGCGTTCGGCGATGTTGACGCGATACCGCTTTGCGTGCGCTCGAAGGACGTTGACGAAATAGTGAACACCGTCGCTCTGCTCGCCGGCTCGTTCGGCGGAGTGAATCTCGAGGACATTGCGGCCCCGCGCTGCTTCGAGATAGAGCGAAAGCTCAAGGAACGCACGGATATCCCGATTTTCCACGACGATCAGCACGGCACGGCGGTGGTCTGCCTTGCGGCCGTTATGAACGCGCTTAAAATAGTCAAAAAGCAGCTCTCGGACTGCACCGTTGTTTTCAGCGGCTCGGGCGCCGCGGGCGTTGCGATAGCGAAGCTGTTTGACTCCATGGGCGCGGGAGAGATAATCATGTGCGACCGCAAGGGCATAATCTGTGCGGGCGACGATTTGACTCCCGCAAAGGCGGAGATAGCCGCATTTACAAATAAAAATCACCGCACCGGCACTTTGGCCGACGCGATGAAAGGAGCCGATATTTTTGTCGGGGTTTCCGCGCCCGGAATAGTGACCTCCGAGATGGCGGAGTCCATGGCCGAGAATGCCATAATCATGGCCATGGCGAACCCCGTGCCCGAGATAATGCCCGACCTTGCCAAGGCGGCGGGCGCTGCGGTAGTCGGCACGGGCAGAAGCGACTTCCCGAATCAGATTAACAATGTCCTCGCGTTCCCGGGAATTTTCCGCGGTGCGCTCGATGTCCGCGCAAGCGACATAAACGAGCAGATGAAGATAGCCGCCGCGAAGGCAATAGCCTCTCTCGTCAGCGACGGGGAGCTGAATCCCGATTACATCCTGCCCGCGGCGTTCGACGAGCGCGTCGGAAGGACGGTCGCCGAGGCGGTGGCGCAGGCTGCGAGAGACAGCGGAGTGGCGAGGATATAATCAGAACTCGGTGGTGTATATATCGCCGAGCTTTATCCCGCTCTTTTCGCAGCGGGAGTTGATAATGCTTTGCGCCTGTTCTATTACGGTTTTGAAGGACAGAGGTATCTTATTGGGTATCTGACGCGACGCGTTTGAGCCGGCGGTTATCAGCTCGTTTGCGACGCGGTCAATGATATTGAGATAATTTCGGTCGTTGAGCACTTCGGCGTTCGGAACCCATTCGCAGGGGAGCGTGCCCTTGGCGGACTCCGCGATTATGATTCTGTACATAATCAGGCAGTATATCATGTGCATGACGTCCGAGGAGGTGCCGCTGTTCTCCTGACGGAAGGTCAGAAACTTTCGGAGCTTGCCCGCAACGCGGAATATTGTCAGCGTGCTGAGCTCCGCGTCGGAGTAGATGTCGTCGTTTATGCCGAATGCGCCCTCAAAGCCGCGCTTCGATTCGCTTATACCCAAAAGGTAGTCCGTGGTGACATTGTAGTAGTCGGCCGCGCGGCAGAGAAAATCAAGCCCGCATTCGCGTATTCCGTTTTCGTAGTGGGAGAGCAGAGCCTGCGAGACGCCCAGCCCCGCTGCGGCTTCCTTCTGGCTTATGCCCTTTTCCTTTCGAAGTGCGGACAGCCGCGCAGTTATACCTGTTGCCATATAGATACCCCTTTTGATTTATACAATCTGTATAATCATTATAGCAGATATCCGTCGATTTTCAATTATACAGTTCAACAAAATACTCGGCGTATTTTTGGAGGAAATATGAAAAGCTATATTATATATATCATCAGAAGCGGCGCCACAAGAGAGGAGACCGAGGGAAAATACATCGGCCATACCGACGTCGAGCTCAGCGAAGAGGGCAGAAAGCAGCTCGAAAATATGCGCTCGGAGCTCGTCTATCCGCCTGTCGGCGCGGTTATATCAAGCCCGCTCAAGCGCTGCACGGACACTGCGGCGATACTCTATCCCGACAACAAGTGCATAACAATAGACTCGCTCATAGAGTGCAATTTCGGCGAGTTCGAGGGCAAGGACGCGGAGGAGCTCAAGGATTATCCTATGTTCCCGCGCTGGCTTGCCGGCGAACAGGGCGTCGAGCCGCCGTTCGGCGAGAGCAACGAGACGTTCGCAAGGCGCGTGTGCGAGGGCTTTATAAAAATAGTTGACGGACTGATAAAGACCGAGACCGACCGCGCTGCGATAGTCACCCACGGCGGCGTTATGATGGCGCTGCTCACGAAATTCGGACTTCCGCAGCATCCGATGCACGAGTGGATAACCCCCAACGGCTGCGGCTACACTCTGCGCGTAACGCCGTCGCTTTGGATGCGCGGGCATAAATTAGAGGTTGTCTACGAATTCCCGTATGAGAAGAACGACGGCGGCGAGGAAGAATAAGACGCACGGGAGGCGGCAATATGCAGTACAGAACCATAAGAGCGGCGGCGAGTGCCGAGTTCGTTGAAAAGCGTTCGCGGTTCATCGGCTATATATCGCCCGTCACGACTCAGGAGGACGCGGCGGCGTTTATAGACTCTATCCGCTCGAAGCACTGGGATGCGACGCACAATGTTCCCGCATATATAATCAGAGAGGGCAACATCTGCCGCTTTTCGGACGACGGCGAGCCTCAGGGAACGGCGGGAATGCCGGCGCTCAACGTCCTTCAAAAGGAGGGGCTTACCGACTGCGTGCTTGTGGTCACAAGATATTTCGGCGGCATACTTCTGGGCGGCGGAGGGCTTGTCAGAGCCTATTCCCACGCGGCGAAGCTCGCAGTTGACGCGGGGGGCACGGTGACCCGTGCCGAGTGCAGCATAGTGAAAATCCGCTGCGACTACACATTTTACGGGCGGCTCGCCTCGCTTATCCCGGAGCAGGGCGGCATAGTTGAGGACACGGCGTTCGAGGACGCGGTGACGGTGAAAATGAGAATACCGCAGGAGCTTGAGCCTGCGTTTGAGGCGCGGCTCGTTGACCTTAGCAACGGCACCTGCCGCGGAGAAATAACAGACACGGTTTTTGCGGATATAGACTGAGGAGGAGAAAAAATGAAGATACTGTTTCAGGGCGATTCCATAACGGACGGCAACAGATATAGGGAGCCCGAACGCCGCCACGATTTGAACCATCAGATAGGGCACAGCTACGCGTTTATTGTCAGCGGGATGCTCGGCGCGGAATATCCGGACGCCGGACTTCAATTCGTAAACCGCGGCATTTCCGCCGATACGACACGCGGACTGCTCCGCCGTTGGCGCGAGGACGCGCTCGACATAGAGCCGGATATTTTAAGCATGCTTATCGGAGTAAACGACTGTTTCCTTTTCGAGGGCGAAAATCATATTGAGCCGGAGGAATATGAAAGCAATCTCGAAAATATGCTTTCGCAGTCCTTCGAGACGAACGCCGAGCTGAAGGTGTTCCTCATGGAGCCGTTTTTCCTGCCGACAAGGGACAGATACAAGTCGGAGGAGGACGTTTGCCGCAGGAAGCTGGGCAGATATTCGCAGGTCTGCCGCCGCATTGCCGAAAAGGATGACAGGATATTTTTTATTCCGCTTCAAAAAGTTTTCGACAGCGCCGCAGAGGGACGCGACTGCGCCTACTGGATATGGGACGGCATCCACCCGACGGAGAGCGGTCACGCGCTGATAGCACGCGAGTGGATAAAAGCCTTCAAGGCGATGTTTGAATAAAATAATCGCAACTTTTATCAGCCTCCCTTGTGCAAAGGGAGGTGGGCAGATTATAATTTGAAGTGCAACACTGCAAAAAGAAGAGAGACAA
>ERZ773260.776-NODE-776-length-44926-cov-9.819260_pt1 | contig 44926 bp, 41 predicted proteins | sample MGYA00511387_ERZ773260 | MGnify/ENA primary metagenome ERZ773260 (study PRJEB29015, sample SAMEA2737745) | human gut metagenome | biome: human gut; feature: human-associated habitat; material: faeces | place: China | collected 2012 ...
TGTTGATCGTGATTCCGCGGGCCTTCTCTTCCGGCGCCTTGTCGATTTCGTCGTAACGCATAGCCTGCGCCTCGCCGAAGGTGGACAGCACCATCGTGATGGCAGCGGTCAGGGTCGTTTTGCCGTGGTCAACGTGGCCGATGGTGCCAATGTTGACGTGCGGCTTGGTGCGCTCAAACTTTTGCTTCGCCATTGGAATAACCTCCTCGATAATTTCGGCTGACAGTTTAATGCGGCCCGCCGAATTGTCGGTGGTCGCGTTGGAGCAGGTGATGGGAATCGAACCCACGCGGTCAGCTTGGGAAGCTGAAGTTCTGCCATTAAACTACACCTGCAAATGGCTGTCAACCGGTTTACTCATCCATATTCTATCCAAATCCGGAGAAAATGTCAATATCTCGGCGCATTTTTCCCTGCAAAAACCTCTCGAGTTTTGCAGGGTCAGCCGTTTTTCCCGTTTGAAAGAAGGGACGTCCCGGTTTTCAGCCCGTATGCGCGTCAGTTTCCGCGCTCGGCCATCAGCTTTTCGAGCTTGTGTTTGACCCGCTGGAGCGCGTTGTCGATGCTCTTGACGTGGCGGTCAAGCATCTGCGCGATCTCCTGATAGCTCTTTCCGTCCAGATACGCCGCCAAAACCCGGCGCTCCAGAGGCGAAAGCGCCTCGTCGATGCGGCTTTCGATGCTCACGTAGCTTTCCCGGCCGATGAGCAGCTCCTCCGGGTCGGCGCTGCGCCCTTCGGTGATGACGTCCATCAGCGTTCGGTCGCTCTCCTCCTCGTAAATCGGCTTGTTGAGCGACACGTAGGAATTGAGCGGGATGTGCTTTTGTCTCGTCGCGGTCTTGATGGCGGTGATGATCTGGCGGGTGACGCAGATTTCGGCAAAGGCATGGAAGGAGGCGAGCTTATCCGGCCTGAAATCGCGGAACGCCTTGAACAGGCCGATCATGCCCTCCTGCACGATGTCCTCGTGATCCGCGCCGACCAGAAAGTAGGATCGCGCCTTGGATCGGACGAAGTTCTTGTACTTGTTAAGCAGATATTCCGATGCGTCCGCGTCTCCCTGCTGCGCAAGCAGGGCGATTTCCTCATCGGTCATGCCGTCAAAGTCGTGGTGCATGGCTTCCTCCCTGCTCATTCCTCGCCCCGGCGCATCCGCTCAAAGATTTCGCGCTGATGGGGCGGCAGCCGGGAAAAGATGTCGCCGCGGGAGACCTTTTCCTCCCGCATGCGCACCCGTCCGGTCTGTCGGGTCTGCGTAATTTCGATCAAAAACTCCCTTGAGGAGATGCGCTCCGCGCCGCGCCCGAGCGTCACCGTCTGTTCGACCGCGTCGCTGGTCGCCACGCGAACCCGCCGCCATTTCGGCGCGGCGTCGCAGGCCGCCTCAATGTAGTTGTCCGCGCTTTCGGCGTGCTTGGTGAAGACGACCTCCACGCCGTGCATCATCGTGCGCGAGCGCGTGGGGCGGTCGGTATAGTGGCCGTCAAAAACGACGATCACCTCTTCGCCGGAATAGCCCGCGTAATCGGCAATCAGATGGACGAGCCGCTCTCTGGCCTGCTCAATGCTCAGGTGCTCCTCGCGCGGCACGCTCCACGCACCGATGACGTTGTAGCCGTCCACCAGCAGCAGGGGCTTCATCTCACTTCGCGTCCATCATGGCGTAAAGCAGGATGCCCGCCGCCACGGACGCGTTGAGGGATTCGATCTTGCCCTTCATCGGCAGGGTGACCACCTTATCGCAGCTCTCGCCGACCAGTCGGCTCATGCCCTCGCCCTCCGAACCGATGACCAGCGCCTTCGGGCCGGAGAAATCGACCTTGCGGTAATCCTCGCCGTTCATCGCCGTGCCGTAGATCCAGATTCCCTCTTTCTTGAGTCGCTCGATCGTGCGGGTCAGGTTCACCTCGCGCGCGACCGGCAGATATTCCACCGCGCCCGCGCTCGCCTTGACGGCCGCCGGGGTCAGCCCCACCGCACGGCGCTCCGGGATAATCACGCCGTGCGCGCCCGCGCACTCCGCGCTGCGGATGATCGCGCCGAGGTTATGCGGGTCGGTCACGCCGTCGAGGATGACGAGGAACGGCGCTTCGCCGCGCGCCTTGGCCAGCGCCAGCATGTCGTCCACCGTCTGATACGCATACGCGGAAACGACGGCGATCAGCCCCTGATGGCCGGGCGCCATCGCGTCCAGATGCGCCCTGTCCACTTCCTGCACGATGACCTTCTGCTCGCGCGCCATCGCGACGATTTCGCGGGCAGAGCCGATGAGCTCGCCCTTCGCGACCAGCAGCTTCTCCATGTCGCGCCCCGCCTTCAGCGCCTCGCGGATGGGGTTGCGGCCGACGAGCAGGTTGCTCGTCTCTTCCTCCTGCGGAGCGGGCGGCGTCATCGGGCGTTCGCCATACGGACGGCGCTCTCCGTTGTTCGGGCGCTCGCCATACGGACGGCGTTCGCCGTTATTCGGGCGCTCACCATACGGACGGCGTTCGCCGTTGTTCGGGCGCTCACCATACGGACGGCGCTCTCCGTTGTTCGGACGCTCGCCATACCCGCGGCGCTCTCCGTTATTCGGGCGCTCACCATACCCGCGGCGCTCTCCGTTATTCGGGCGCTCGCCATACGCGCGGCGCTCTCCGTTGTTCGGGCGCTCGCCATACGCGCGGCGCTCTCCGTTGTTCGGGCGGCCGCCATACGGACGGCGGTTCTGCTCGCCGTCGCGCTCCGGGCGCAGGGTCTCCTCGTCGTCGCGCCAGTCGTCGCGCGGGCTGCGGGGCTTTTTCGTAAACTGATCGTAGTATGCCATAATGGTTTCCTTTCTCATTCAAGCGGGTGGTCTGTCTCGGTCAAATTTTTATAAATTGCCTGCTTTTTCGCGCACTTCGGCGGCTTTTCCGCAGGTGTTTTTGCCCTCCGGGCATGCGCCGGATACGCACGCGGGTCCCGCGTGTTCAAACAGCGCGGGCGCGGCCCGCTTGCACAGGGCGAGCATCTGCCACGCCATTTCGCGAATCTCCCATTGCGCGCGGTTGCAGCAGCGCAGCGAGAAAAAGTGCATCAGCTCCCGCGCGTTCATCGTCATCACCAGGCGCGTCGCGGCGGCGTTGGGCAGCACGAATCGCGCGTCCTCGTTCGCGCTCTCCTTCGCCCCGCCCAGCTTTTCCTGCCAGTGGCAATACCATGTGTGCATGGTCTCCATCTCGCGGATGAATTCCTGCCGCTCGTCCTCGCCCAGCGCCTCGATGGCCGGGGGAATCACGTAGTCAAAGCCGTCGGCCATGGAGACATAGCGCTGGCTCTGCACGGAGAACGACGCGATTCTGTGCCGCGTAAGTTGCGCCAGCAGCGCGCGGCTTACGCCCTCCACCGCAAAGGTGAAGCTCGCGTGTTCGGTCACGGAGAGGTGGCCGCGCTGCATCACGCGCTCCACAAAGCCGCGCTGATCGCCGCTCTCCACCTTCTGCTGCAAAGCGTCCAGATCCGCTCTGGCATAACAAAGCCGCGCGCCCAGCGCGACAAGCTCATCCGGGTCGGGCGTGGCGCGCAGCAGAATTACTTTGAGTTTTGCCTGTGCCATATTTCCTCCGTGCGTGCAATCGCAAGGGTAATCAGCTCGTCGAGCCGTTGGGTCTGGTTGGTCACGTAGAGATAGCCCCAGAGCGCCTCCAGCCCCGTGGCGTGCGCATAATCCGCCGGATCGGCGTGTTTCGGCGCGGCGTGCTTGGCCTGCGCGTTGCGGCCGCGCCGTGTGACGTCGGCCTCATGCTCGGTCAGCTCGCCCTCAATCGCCGCCAGCATCGCCGCCTGCGCCGCCGCGCTGACCATCCGCACCGCCTGTTTGTGCATCGACCCGACGCTCATCTTTCTGGAAACCAGCAGGCTGCGGACGTACAGATCGTGCAGCGTGTCGCCGACGTAAGCCAGTTGGAGCGGGTTCAACTCCCTCGGGTCCGGGAGGGAAAACGCGGCCTGCGCCGCCCTGATTTCTTCGCCTTGCAAAAGGGCACTTCCTTTATCGTTTCACAAACGGCGCACTCCGCCATTTTTTCAGGGTATAGTATACCATGAACCCGAAAAAAGGGCAAGCGTCAAAAGCGCGTCGGGTGGGGGTCTGTCGGCGCTCAATCTTTCTTTTTCGCTTTCACCGCGTTCCGGCCGCAAAAAAGGGCAGGAACGGGAAAAAAAGAAAAGAAAGAGGCCGCCTCCTCTCCTTCCGGCGAGCGAAGCGGCCCGATCTGCTGATTATTGTGTTTGAAAAACGGTTTATTCGACGACGGCGCCCTTGTTCGCGCTGGAAACCAGCTTCGCGTAGCGCGCCAGATAGCCCTTGGTGACGTTCGGCGGCGGGCAGACCCACGCCTCGCGGCGCTTGGCGAGCGTCGCGTCGTCCACCTTCAATTCGAGCTTGCCGTTTGGGATGTCGATGGCGATGACGTCGCCCTCCTCGATGAGGCCGATCATGCCGCCGCTCGCGCCCTCGGGCGAAACGTGGCCGATGGCCGCGCCGCGGGTCGCGCCGGAGAAGCGGCCGTCGGTGATGAGCGCCACTTCCTTGTCAAGCCCCATGCCGCAGATGGCGCTGGTCGGGCTGAGCATTTCGCGCATGCCCGGGCCGCCCTTCGGGCCTTCGTAGCGGATAACCACCACGTCGCCCGGCTTGATCTGACCGGCGTAAATGGCGGCGATGGCCTCGTCCTCGCTGTTGAACACGCGGGCAGGGCCTTCGTGAACGAGCATCTCCTTGGCGACGGCGCTGCGCTTGACGACCGCGCCGTCCGGCGCGAGGTTGCCGCGCAGGATCATCAGGCCGCCGGTCGGGGAATACGGCTCGTCGAACGGGCGGATGACCTCATGGTTGTAGTTTTTGCTCAGGCTGATCTCCTCGCCCAGCGTCATGCCGGAGACGGTCAGCGCGTTTTCGTCGAGCAGGCCGCGCCCCTTGAGCTCGCTGAGCACGCCCATCACGCCGCCCGCCAGATGCAGGTCGATGACGTGGTGATGGCCGGCCGGCGCGAGATGGCACAGGTTCGGCACCTTGGCGCTCGCCTCGTTGACCCAGTTGAGGTCGAAGTCGATCCCGGCCTCGTGCGCGATGGCGGGCAGATGCAGCACGGTGTTGGTGGAGCAGCCCAGCGCCATATCCAGACAGAGCGCGTTGCGGAACGCGGATTCGGTCATAATCTTCTCCGGGGTCAACCCCTCCCGAACCAGCTCGACGACCCGCATGCCGGTCTTTTTGGCCAGACGGATGCGCGCCGCGTCCACGGCGGCAATCGTGCCGTTCCCCGGCAGCGCCATGCCGATGACCTCGGTGATGCAGTTCATGGAGTTCGCGGTGAACATGCCGGAGCAGCTTCCGCAGCCCGGACAGGCGGCGGATTCCACCGCGTTGAGCTGCGTGTCGTCCATCTTGCCCGCCTTATACGCGCCGACCGCCTCGAACACGGAGTTCAAATCCATGTCGCCGCTGCCGCCGGGCATGCGGCCGGGCATCATCGGGCCGCCGGAGATGACCATGGCGGGCAGGTTGAGGCGGCGCGCCGCCATCAGCATGCCGGGCACGATCTTGTCGCAGTTCGGGATGAACACCATGCCGTCAAAGCCGTGGGCAATCGCCATCGACTCACAGCTATCGGCGATCAGCTCGCGGGAGGCGAGGGAATACTTCATGCCGACATGCCCCATGGCGATGCCGTCACACACGCCGATGGCCGGGAATTCGACCGGCACGCCGCCCGCCAGACGGATGCCGTCCTTGACGGCCTGCGCGATGTTGTTCAGGTGGTTGTGCCCCGGCACGCACTCCGACTTCGCGCTGACCACGCCGATCAGCGGGAGCTTCAGCTCCTCGTCGGTCAGGCCGAGCGCCTTCCAGAGGGAACGATGCGGCGCCTTCTCCGGGCCGCTCTTCACGCGATCACTGACTGCCATCTTACAGCTCCTCCACTTTCGTGCCCCAGCTCATCTTGCCGCGCAGATCCTTGCCGACCTCCTCAAGCTGGCTGCCCGCCTCGATGCGGCGCTTGGCGAGGAAGTGGACGCAGCCGCTCTGGTTTTCGAGCAGCCAGTTGCGGGCGAAGGTGCCGTCCTGAATCTCGGTGAGCACCTTCTTCATCTCCTTCTTGGTCTCCTCGGTGATCAGGCGCTGGCCGATCTCGTAATCGCCGTATTCGGCGGTGTTGGAGATGGAATAGCGCATACCCGCAAAGCCGTGCGCGAAGATGAGATCGACGATGAGCTTCATCTCGTGGATGCACTCGAAATAGGCGTTCTCCGGCTGATAGCCCGCCTCCACCAGCGTATCAAAGCCCGCCTTCATCAGCGCGGTCACGCCGCCGCAGAGGACGCACTGCTCGCCGAACAGGTCGGTCTCGGTCTCCTCGCGGAAGGTCGTCTTGAGGATGCCGGCGCGCGCGCCGCCGATGCCCGCCGCATACGCCAGCGCGTAATCCTGCGCCTTGCCGGAGGCGTCCTGATAGACGGCGACGAGGTCGGGCACGCCCTTGCCCTCCAGATACTGGCTGCGGACGGTGTGACCCGGTCCCTTGGGCGCGATCATCACCACGTCGATGTCCTTCGGCGGCTTGATGCAGCCGAAGTGAATGTTGAAGCCGTGCGCAAACGCGAGGATCATGCCGGGGCGCAGATACGGCTCGATGTCCTTGTGGTACATCGCCGCCTGCTTCTCGTCGTTGATGAGGATCATGATCATATCGGCGACCTTGGCGGCCTCGGCCGTGGTCATAACGGTCAACCCGGCCGCCTCGGCCTTCTTCCAGCTCTTGCTGCCTTCATACAGCGCGACGACCACGTCGCAGCCGGAATCGCGCAGGTTGAGCGCGTGCGCGTGTCCCTGCGAGCCGTAGCCGACGATGGCAATCTTTTTGCCCATCAGATATTCGAGGTTGCAATCCTGCGCGTAAAACATCTGTGCCATTGTATTTTTCCTCCTTGTCCGTCTTTTCCGTTTGTTTTTTTGGATTTGTTGGTTTAGTCAAATATATCTGAACTCATCACTTCGTCGCCGCGTTCGAGCGCGACCACGCCGGTGCGAACCAGCTCCAGTATGCCGTAATCCTCCAGCAGCCGCATCATCGCGGTGATCTTGTCGTTGTCGCCCGTGATCTCCAGAATCATCGAGGATTTGGTCACGTCCAGCACCTTCGCCTTGAAGATATCCACCAGCCGCATCAGCCCCTCGCGTTCCTTCACGCCCGCGGCGACCTTGACCAGCAGGAGCTGGCGCTCCACGTCGTTTTTATTGCTGAGCACCTGCACCTTCTGCACGCAGATCAGCTTGTAGAGCTGCTGCACCAGCTGCTCGATGTGCGCGTCGTCGCCCAGCACCACGATCGTGATGCGGGAAACCTCGCGATCCTGCGTCGGGCCGACGGCGAGGCTCTCGATGTTGAAGCCGCGCCGGGAAAACAGGCCGGACACGCGGGAGAGCACGCCCGGCTCATTGGAAACCAATACGCCGACGGTGTAGCGGCGCAGTTTGTCGGGGTTCATCACCATAAGCCGTCACCTCCGTCAATTCAGGCAGAACGAGTCGATCGGCGAGCCGGGCGCGACCATCGGCGCAACCATCTCGTCAATATCCAGCATGCACTCGATGATGCAGGGCTCGCGCTTCTCGACAGCCGCCTTGAACGCCGCCGCGAACGCCTCCACCGTATCTACCCGCGCGCCGGAGAGCCCGTAGGCCGCCGCCAGCTTCATAAAATCCGGCCCGCGGTCGAGCGTCGTCTGGCTGTAGCGGTGGCCGAAGAACAGCGTCTGCCACTGGCGCACCATGCCCAGCGTGCCGTTGTTGAAGATGACGACGATCACCGGAATGCCGTAATACCCGATGGTGGAAAGCTCGGTCAGGTTCATGCGGAACGAGCCGTCGCCCGTGACCAGCGCCACCGGCCTGCCCGCCGGGTCGCTCGCCGCCGCGCCCATCGCCGCGCCGAGACCGAAGCCCATCGTGCCCAGACCGCCGCTGGTAATCAACTGGCGCGGATGCAGGAACGGGAAATGCTGCGCCGTCCACATCTGGTGCTGGCCAACGTCCGTCGCCACGGTGATTTCCGGGGCGATTGCGGCCATCTGGCGGAGGATCTTGCGCGGCTCGAACAGCTCGTCGCTCAGGTATTCCTCCATCATGCTCCGCGCCTGCTGCATCCATTGCCCGTTGGCCTTCTGCGCCACGCGCGAAAGCAGCAGCTCGAGCACCACGCGCGCGTCGCCGGTGATATGCAGCGTGGTGGAAACGTTTTTGTTGATCTCCGCGCGGTCGATGTCGATATGCAGCACCTTGGCCTGCGCCGCGAACGTCTCCGCGTTGCCCAGCGCGCGATCCGAAAAGCGAACGCCGACGGCGATCAGCAAATCGCAGCGCTGCATGGCGATATTCGCCGCATGCGTGCCGTGCATGCCCAGCATGCCCAGCATGCGCGGGTTGTCCGCCGGAACGGCGCCCAGCCCCATCAGCGTGGAGACCACCGGCGCATCCACCAGATCGGCAAACGCCGCCAGCTCCCGCTCCGCGCCGGAGAGAATCACGCCGCCGCCGCAGTAAATCAGCGGCTTCTGCGCCTCGGCAATCAGCCGGGCCGCCTGCTCCAGCCGGGGCGCGGCCTTCACCTTGTAGCGCTCCAGCGCCTCGCCCTCCAGACGAAGCTGCACCGTCGGGTGCTTCATGGAGAGCTTGGGAATCAGCGCCTCACCGGCGGCCGGCTCGTACTCCGTCTCGGCGATCTGCACATCCTTCGGAATGTCGATCAGCACCGGGCCGGGGCGGCCGCTCGAAGCGATGAAGAACGCCTCGCGGACGATATCGGCCAGCTTCTCCACCCGCGTCACCAGATAGTTGTGCTTGGTGACGGGCATCGTCATGCCGGAGATATCCGCCTCCTGAAAGGAATCCGTGCCCATCAGGCTCTGCGGCACGTTGCCGGTGATGAAGACGATCGGCGTGGAATCCATGTACGCCGTCGCAATCGGCGTGACCAGGTTCGTCGCGCCGGGGCCGCTGGTGGCGATGCACACGCCCGTCTTGCCGCTGGCGCGCGCGTAGCCGTCCGCCGCATGACCGGCGTGCTGCTCGTGGGCGGTCAGTACATGCCGAATCCGATCCTGCCGCTTGTACAGCTCATCGTAAATCGGCAAAACCGCGCCGCCGGGGAAGCCGAACACGGTTCCAACGCCCTGCTCAATCAAACATTCAATCAGAATCGCCGCTCCGTTGAGTTTCATCTGAATCGTTCACTCCTCCTGATCGTTAAAAAAGCAGCCTCTCGCCCCGCTTTAGGGCGAAAGGCTGCTTTCGCGGTACCACCTAAATTCCGTGCCTGCGCACGCTCATTGAGCACAACCATCATGCTCGTTTCCCTGTAACGGAGGAAAACCGGCAGACCTACGCAGCCCAAGCGGCTTTCAGCCTGCGGCTCTGAGGCGACCAGCCCGCGCGCCCCCGCAGGAGCCTCGCACCGCCGCTCCCTCGCTTAGCGTTTCCACGCGGATTCTTCCTCGTCATCGCCGAAATATGTGTCCATATCTTATCACGCCGTCCACAGGCTGTCAAGCCATATTTCATCAAAAAAGGCCGCTGCCTCGTCAACACTTGAATACATTTCACCTTGAAGGTTGACAAGTCGTTTGACATTCACGTCTCCGCTTCCGCCTCGCCGCCGCGCTCCACCGCCGGGAGCGCCTCCGGCTTTTCCTCCGGCAGATTCGCCCATGCCCATATGCCCCGCGCAATCGCCTGTGCGACCCGCTGGCGGTAATCCGCCGTCAGCAGAAGCGCCTCCTCGCCGGCGTTGGATAAAAACCCGCATTCCACCAGCACGCTCGGCCTGCCCAGCGTCAGGATATAGTAATCTCCGCCGAGCGCGGAACGCTTCTTTTTGGGGGCGAGCGTTTCGTTCATCGCCTCCTGAATCGCCCCGGCCAGAAGCCGCCCCGCCGGGCAGCCCTCGCGATAAAACACCTGCGGCCCGCTCTGGTTCCGGCCGGCGTATTCGTTCATATGGATGGAAAGCACCATCTGCGCGCCGCTCTGCTCGATGATCGCCGCGCGGCGCTGCATATCCTGTAACTTTTTGCGAATCGGCGGATGCTCGTCGCACAGGGCGTAGTCGTCCGTCCGCGTCATGACGACCTGCGCGCCCTGTGCCTCCAAAATCGCCGCCAGCCGCCGCGCGACGTCGAGGTTCAGCCCCTTCTCCGGCGTGCCGCTCACCCGCCCGACCGCGCCGCCGTCATAGCCGCCGTGCCCCGCGTCCAGCGCGATCACGCAGCCCGCAAGCGCGCCCCGCTCCTGCGGCCGCGCCGCTTCGCTCTGCCGCGTCTGCGCGTGAAAGGTCTGCACGGCGTTTTCCCCCGCGCAGGCCAGCAGCAGCGCCGTGCAAAGCGCGCTGGCCGCAAGCCACGCGCCCTTCATCATCCTCTCCCGCATCGGCCGTCCCCCTCTCCGTTCCCCGAGCCAGAACTATGCCGGCCGCGCCCAAAAGATGACACATCCCCGCCATAAAGTTTATGGTTTCGCTCAATTTTATTTTTTCGCAACCAATTTGTCGAACCGCGCCGCCGGTTATCCCCCGTTTTCCCACATCTCCCCCACAGTTATCCCCGGTTTTATCCACAGCACTTTTTGTAGAAATCACTGGAAAATCGGGTTTTCCACCGAGTTATCCACAGTTGTCCACAGGTAAATCGCCATTTTCGGGGCTGAATTGTGGATAATTATTGTTATCCACAGATGCGCGCGCCGTAACGTCGGATGTTTCCGTCCTCCGGCGCATTCCGCCGCTCGACGCGCCGTTTTCGGTTTTCGACGCTTTTTTCTTTTCTTTACAAGGAAAAAACATGATTTTTCTTTCTCATTTTCGGCAACCCGTTTTTCCCCAAAAGTCGCCGGGTTTTTGCCCCAAATTCCCCCGTTTCCAGTCGAAGGGAGAAAATGAAAAATATTTTTCAAAAAAGTATTGACATTCTTCGCGCCGTGCAGTATAATACTTTTTGTTCCGAGCAAAAAGGAACGGAAAATTGAAAATTGCACCCATAGCTCAGCTGGATAGAGCGTTTGACTACGAATCAAAAGGCCACAGGTTCGAATCCTGTTGGGTGCACCACAAAAACCCTTGACGAGCTTCGCGCCGTTGAGGGTTTTTCTTTGTTTTCTTTTCCGATGCCCAGAAAGACGCACGAAAAAAGGGCGGCCAGACTTATTCATTCGCGTTTTAAGAAACCTTAAAGCGCAAAAAGTGTCCGGCCGTCCTTTATTTATTGTTTTAGGGTTTTCTTATGCGCGCTTGCGTACGCTGCGGCGCATCGCCGCAAGCAGGAAGCACGCGCCCGCAAGCAGCGCCAGATACAAGCCTGTGCGGCTCGGGTCTCCCGTAGCGGGCAAATCCTCCACCTTCGGGGCTGCTCCATCCTTCCAACTGAGCACAAACGGGCTGAACGAGCTCACCTGCGCGCGCAGGCCAATCGGCGTCTTCTCCAGCTTCTCATAGATATATTCTTCGTCTCCGTCTTCAACGTAGTGGCGCAGCGTATAAATGCGGTTATCGTCCATATGGCCGTTTTCCGGATAGGGCAGATAGAGATCCGCCTTATTTTTCAGCTCATACGCATTGCCATGGCTGTCGTCCAGAGAAATTTCATAATACATCGCGTTGAAGCCGCTTTGCGGATACGTTCCGATAGTCAGCGTAAGCTCTTCTTCCGTCTCATCATGGATGACCAGAACCGGTATTTTTATAAAGGTGAGATCGGACAGATCACGGAACACCCTTCCTTTGACGGTCTGGAGGAACGGATCGGCGGTTATGCAGAAATACTCCCTTTTGATCGGCTCCGGCCGTTGATCCGTATCATCCGAACTCGTCGGATTGTCGCCGTACCAGCACAGTATAACGATGCTGCCGGAGAAGCGGCTGGGCACATTTACGGGCGTAAACCATGTCAGCTCCGCGCCGTTATCCTCCACCATGCTGACTCGCCTAAACGCGGACATGTCCTTCACCATAACCGCCTTGTTTCCGGATACTTCTCTCCATGGCCCATATTGGAGACCTTCGTCATACATCGCCATTTCATCGTCATGCGTACCATAGGCTATCTCTTTATTGATCACCCTGTAGCTTACATAGGACGCTCCTTCGGGCGGCTGAACCCCAAAATAAATAAATGCGAATTTCGGAAAATCTTCGGAAACATGGGCGTTTGGGGTCACGCGAAGCTCCCCTGTTTGGGGATGATACGGCGTTGAGAGCAGCGGAGGAAATCCGTTTTCAATCACCAGCCGATCTTCATCGACAGGTTTCCCTGCGTATTTCGCGCCCGGATAGACGAGCTGAATGTTTTCTTCTGCCACGGTGATGTCCATCATTTCATACATCACGGTTTTCCCGGCGTCGTCCATCCATTGAATGCAGAACGCGTCCATGGTCGCATGTTCCCGGTCTATCCGATTTACAATCCGAATTTCACCGTTTTGAATCGGCTTCGGGGTGTCATTTCCAAAGGCGTCGGCGTTTCTCCACTGGGAAGCCCCTTTCGGCGCCTTAATCCGCGTTTCAATGTCCTTATACGCAGCAGAGAAAGGCTTCAGGGTATAATCCACCTGTCCGGCGCTCACGGCGCTTGAAACGCCCGCACTGCCATCCGGAATGATGCGTCTCCCACCATGGGCACTTCTACGTGCAACGGCCACGTCTTCGACGCAGTCTCTACGCGAAGATATTCCCGCTTGACATTGTTATTCTCGTCAACCCACTTGAACAAAATACAAAAGCCATATGTATCTTGATAATTTTGAAACCTCTTCGTGTTGGACGGCTCAAAGACTTTGTTTTCCTTATCATATCTGCCCAACTCAATATACTGTCTATACGGTTCTGAGCGCGGCTCCTGCGCCTCAGCCGCGGGGATCAATTCACTGATTCTCATGTTGCCCGACCAACTGCCATAGCGCCACGTGTGTTCGTTATCCGGCGGCGTGATTTCAATCTGGCAATGCATCTGGCGGTTGCTGAAATTGTAACCCGTGGCCAGCGCCGTGCTCCAATCCATTCTTGAGCGATTCAAAGAAATCTCAAGATATCCGTCTTTCCGGACTTCATCCAGCACGCACCCTTCCGGAAGGATCAGCTTGCACCGTTCGGCCGGCATCGGGGAATAATCCTCGACGCCGACCGCTTTTGCCGCAGCGCCAAACAGGCACAGCGTCATGGCCAGCGCCATGATTCGAGCGAGATACCTCTTCATTGCGATAAGCCCCCCACAAAAATGATACGTTTAGTATATCACAACAACTATACTTTGTCATCCAAAAACAACCAGCGATTGTCAAAAAATGAAAAAGCCGCAGGCTCAAACCCTGTCGCCTCTGTTCCATCCCTGTTTTTTCGTGCATCCCGCGGCCATCCATGCTATAATAAGGAAAATTCTTTCCACATTCTCCAAGGAGGCCGATTATGTTCTGCTCCGTCGCCATGAGCACCTATAACGGCGAGCGCTTTCTCGCCGAGCAGCTTTCCTCCATCTGCGCCCAAACCCGCCCCGTCGATGAAATTGTCGTCAGCGACGACGGCTCTTCCGACGGCACGCTGCGCATCCTCGACGATTTTCGTTTGGCGCATCCTCAGATTCGCTGGAAAATTCTGCCCTCCGCGGAGAATCACGGCTTTCGCGAGAGCTTTCTGCGCGCCCTCAAGGCCTGCGGCGGCGATTTGATTTTCCTCTGCGATCAGGATGACCGCTGGGCGCCCGGCAAGGTCGAAACCATGCTGCGCCACTTCGAGGCCAACCCCGCCATGCTCTCCCTCATCTCCGATTTCAAGACCATCGACGCGGACGGAAACCTTCTGAACCCGAACGCGCCGACGGAAAACCTCTGGGTTTCCGACCGCGTTCTGCGCGCGCCCGCCTCGCCGACGCAGATCACCCTATCCGAAATGCTCGGCCGCAATCAGGGGCAGGGCTGCGCCATGGTCGTGCGCCGCGAACTGGTGCAGGAATACATCCGCCTGAACCAGCTCTGGACGCACGATTGGATTCTCAATCTGCTGGCCGCGCTGCACGGCGGGCTGTATTACTGCCGCGAGCCGCTCCTGTTCTACCGTCTGCATGGCTCCAACGTCATCGGCATGGCGCAGGGCGAGCACGCGCAGCGCCATATTCCCTGTATCCGCAAGCCCTACGCGCTGGCGCTGGCGTTCAAGTATTCCTTTTTGGAGGGCAACCCGGCGGCCAGCCGCAGGGAGCTCATCAGTATTCCGCTGGCGACCTACGAATCCGTCTTCGAAAAGACCGCCTGCAAAGAGACCGAGCAGCGCCAGCGCGACACATGGAAGGCGCTGCAAACCAAGCGCCTGCGCCTCATCGAACAGCGAAGGCCGCTTTCCTATCTCGCGTTCTTCCTGACGCATCGCGCGTTCTTCAAGGACATCGCCTACTTCTCCACCTTTGAGCAGTTCGCCATCCGCCTGATGATCGATCTGTGCGCCATGCGCAAATGAATATAAAATCCATATAGAAAGAAGTCTTTCCCATGTCTCTTGAAAAAGCAAAAGCCTATCTGGCTTCCTGCGGCCTGCTCGATCACGTCGTCGAGCTTGCCGCCTCCACCGCAACCGTCGCTGAGGCGGCGCAGGCACTTGGCGTTGAGCCCGGCATGATCGCGAAAACCATGTCGTTTTTGCAGGGCGACAAGGCCGTTCTGATTCTCACCGAAGGAACGGCGAAGGTCGATAACCGCAAATACAAGGATACGTTCCACACCAAAGCGAAGATGATTCCCTTTGAAGACGTCGAGCAGCGCGTCGGCCATGCGCCGGGCGGCGTCTGCCCCTTTGGTATTCCGGAGGATGTGACGGTCTATCTGGATGAGAGCCTGCGGCAGTTTGAAACCGTCTATCCGGCGGCGGGCAGCGACCACAGCGCCGTAAGGCTGACCCTTCCGGAGCTGGAACAGGCCGCGAACGCCGCGGGCTGGGTGGATGTCTGTAGGGTGTAACAAAAAAGCGAGGGTCGATCAAACCCCCGCTTTTCTTTTTCGGTTGATGCTCTGCGCCATTCTCCATAAGAAAAGACCCAGACGCTTGGTCTGAGTCTTCATCTGGAGGCGCCATCCAGAATCGAACTGGAGAATAAAGCTTTTGCAGAGCTTTGCCTTACCGCTTGGCCATGGCGCCACAGTGGAGCGGTAGACGAGATTCGGACTCGCGACATCCACCTTGGCAAGGTGGCACTCTACCACTGAGCTACTACCGCATAAATGGTGCCTTGGGGCGGAATCGAACCACCGACACGGAGATTTTCAGTCTCCTGCTCTACCGACTGAGCTACCAAGGCAAATGGCGACGCGGAAGGGGCTCGAACCCTCGACCTCCAGCGTGACAGGCTGGCATTCTAACCGGCTGAACTACCGCGCCATAAAATTGGTGGGCCTTCAGGGTTTCGAACCCCGGACCGAGCGGTTATGAGCCGCCTGCTCTGACCACTGAGCTAAAGGCCCCTGAAGAACCATCCAGAAGAAAAAAGTGGTGACCCCGAGGGGAATCGAACCCCTGTTATCGCCGTGAAAGGGCGGTGTCTTGACCTCTTGACCACGGGGCCATAAAAGAAATGGCTTTGCCTGAAAAAATGGTCGGAGTGAAGGGATTCGAACCCCCGACCCCATGCTCCCAAAGCACGTGCGCTACCAAGCTGCGCTACACTCCGTTAGCTGATCTCAAGCACGAGTTGTATTATACATGAACCGTCCGAACTTGTCAACCGTTTTTTTGCATTTTTTTGCACCTCTTTTGCACTTTTTTCATTTTTTGCGCGCGCCCCCGCCGCCCCTTTCCTCGCGCTTATAAAGGAAGTGCGTCCTTTTTTCAATTCCTTCTTGACATTCGCCGCCTTGTCTGCTATCCTATCATACCGTGTGAAAAGTATGAAAAGTGTGATTGGAATTGGAGGGATTCATCTGCCATCCGGCAAACATGTACTCGGGATGAAAAAAGCCCGCCATATCTTCGGAACAGCAAAGGTCGGCGATCGCGGGCAGATTGTCATTCCCAAGGATGCACGAGAATTTTACGGCATCCACCCCGGCGACACGCTGCTGATTCTCGGCGACGAGGAAAACGGCATGATCGTCACCAAACCCGAGGTGCTCAGCAGCCTCGCTGAAAAAATACTCGATCAAATCGGTAAAGAAGAAAGGGCAAATCCATGAGTCAGAATGTTTTCGCTCAAAACGGCGTCTCCGACGCGGTTTATCGCTTCGGCGAAGAGGTGCTTGCCGCCCTTCGCCCGCGCTTTGATGAAATCGACCGCACGGCGGAATACAATCAGGCCAAGGTCATCGCGGCCATGCAGAAGAACCGCGTGGATGTCGCCTGCTTCGCGGGCACGACGGGTTACGGCTACAACGACGTCGGCCGCGACACGCTTGAGCGCGTTTATGCCGACTGCTTCCACACGGAGGCCGCGCTCGTCCGCCCGCAGATCACCTGCGGCACCCACGCGCTCGCCGTCGCGCTGAGCGCCAACCTGCTGCCGGGCGACGAACTGCTTTCCCCCGTCGGCCGCCCGTATGACACGCTGGAAGAGGTCATCGGCATCCGCGAAAGCGCCTGCTCGCTCAAGGAATACGGCGTGAGCTATGCGGAGGTTCCGCTCAAGGCGGACGGCTCGATTGATTACGACGGCGTCCGCGCGGCGATCAACGCGCGCACCAAGCTCGTCACCATCCAGCGCAGCAAGGGCTACGCCACCCGCCCGACGCTCTCCGTCAGGCAGATCGGCGAGCTGATCGCGTTCGTCAAGTCCATCCGTGCCGATATCATCTGCATGGTCGATAACTGCTACGGCGAGTTTGTGGAAACCATCGAGCCGAGCGACGTCGGCGCGGATATGATCGTCGGTTCGCTGATTAAGAATCCGGGCGGCGGTCTGGCGCCCATCGGCGGCTATATCTGCGGCACGAAGGCCTGCGTCGATCGCTGCGCCTATCGCCTCTCCGCGCCGGGTCTGGGTCAGGAGGTCGGCGCGAACCTCGGCTTGATGACCGCGCTGTATCAGGGCTTCTTTCTTGCGCCGACGGTCGTTTCCGGCGCGCTCAAGGGCGCGATTTTCGCCGCGAACATCTATGAAAAGCTCGGCTACCGCGTCGTGCCCAATTCCACCGAGTCCCGCCACGACATCATTCAGGCCGTTGAGCTGGGCAGCGAGGAGGCCATGGTCGCCTTCTGCCGCGGCATTCAGGCCGCCGCGCCGGTGGATAGCTACGTCTCCCCCATTCCGGGCGACATGCCGGGCTACGACAGTCAGGTCATCATGGCGGCGGGCGCGTTCGTGCAGGGTTCCTCCATCGAGCTTTCCGCCGACGGCCCGATTCGCCCGCCCTACGCCGTCTATTTCCAGGGCGGTCTGACGTGGGTACACGCCAAGCTCGGCATCCTGATGAGCCTGCAAAAGATGGTCGAGGCCGGGCTTGTCAATCTCTAATGCGTTCCCTTTTATAAATTTAATACGAGAGGATACAAACAACTATGTGGTTCTGGTTTTCTATCATCGCGCTGCTCTGCTGGAGCGGCTCTGACCTCTTTTCCAAGATCGGCTGCCGCGAGGCGAACGACAAGACCGCGCACCTGAAAATGGTCATGGCGGTCGGCATCGTGATGGGTCTGCACGCCTGCTTTGAGATCTTCGTCAACGGCGTGGAAATCAACATGCAGATCATTATGACCTATCTGCCCGTCTCCCTGCTCTACATCATCTCGATGGCGATGGGCTACATCGGCCTGCGCTACATCGAGCTGTCGATCTCCTCCCCGATCTGCAACTCTTCCGGCGCGCTGGTGGCCATTGCGACCATCGCCATGAGCGGCATCGGCGATATGAATGCCTGGCAGCTTGCCGCGATTGCGCTGGTGGCCGTCGGCGTGGTCGCGCTGGGCATCACCGAGGCGACTGAGGACGACGAGCTGCGCGCGGCGCGTCAGCAGGCGAGCAACCACAAATACGCCAAGTCTCTGCTGGCGCTGCTGCTCCCGATTGCCTACTGCATTCTGGACGCGGCCGGCACGTTCGCGGACAGCCTTGTGCTCGAAACCCTGAACGAGGATTCCGCCAACGTCGCCTACGAGCTGACCTTCCTCGTCGCGGGTCTGGTCTGCGGCGCGTATGTGCTCTTCGTCAAGCGCGAGAAGCTGACCCCGCGCACCGAAGCGCCGAAGTATATCGGCGCGGTCTGCGAGACCATCGGCCAGTTCTTCTACATCTATGCGCTGGCGGACAGCACGCACGTCGCCATGAGCGCCCCGATCATCTCCTCCTACTGCGCCGCCTCCGTGCTTTGGAGCCGCATTTTCCTCAAGGAGAAGCTGAGCGTCAAGCATTACATCTCCATCCTGATGGTGTTCATCGGCATCGTCATCATGGGCGTATTCGATATGTAATCTTCGTTTTTTCAAAGAGCGTCGTTTCCGGCGCTCTTTTCAGCTTGTTGACATAAGAAAACTTGGCTTGAATAGCAAAATCAAGAAATTCAGCTATTCTTTCATTTGCGGAAAGGGCTATTCTCCCCCCTTCGGGGGGAGAATAGCTTTTTTGTCTACAGTCTGCAAGGAGCGTCGTTTCCGGCGCTCTTTTTTCGGCTTTGCCCATGAAAGTGAAAATTTTTTCAAAATAATGGGAACATTTTTCCCCGTTCAAACGTCTATAAGATGTCCCCCACCAAATGACAACCGACCGAAAGGAGAATCCCACATGAAGAAACTTCTTGCGCTGCTGACCCTTGCCGCCCTGCTGATGACCGCGTTCGTCTGCCCGACCCTTGCGGAGAGCCCGATGACCGGCGGCTGGAGCGCGTACACCGACAACCCGACCGAAATCCCGGCCGAAGCGCTGGACGCGCTGAACGCGGCGCTTGAGGAGCTTGTGGGCTGCGTCTACAAGCCGATTGCGCTGCTGGCGACGCAGGTTGTCGCGGGCACGAATTACTGCTTCCTGTGCGAAACGACCGTCGTTGCGCCGGATGCTCAGCCGAGCTACGCGCTGGTCTACGTCTTTGACGGGCTTTCGGGCGAACACGAAATTCTGCGCGTGCAGGAGATCGAGTTTTCCGCATTTGAATAAGCGCTCTTAAACAAACGCATTCGGGCGCTGCCGCAGATAGTTTTTCTGCGGCAGCGCCCGTTTTTTATGCTGTTTTCATTCCACCCCGGCCTTGATGCCGGAGGCTTCAATCTGCTTGCGAATATCGTACATCTGCTTGTCCGTCCGCGCGACAACCTCCGCGCAATCCTGAAGCTGCCGGGCAATCGCGTCCGCCGTCTCGGCGGGGATGTCCTTTTTATAGCGCAGCTTGTGCTCCAAACTCGCCCAGAAATCCATCGCAATCGTCCGAAGCTGCACCTCCACGCGCATATACCGCTTCTCGTTGGATAGGAAGATCGGCACCTCGACGATCATGTGCAGGCTTCGATAGCCGCTTTCCTTCGGATTTTTGATGTAATCCTTCGTTCGAACAACGTATACGTCGTCCTGCACAGCCAGCATGTCCGCCAGCTTGTAGATATCGTCCACAAACGAGCAGATCACGCGAACGCCCGCGATGTCGTTCAGGTTCTTTTCGATGGCGTCCACCGAGATCGGCAGGCCGAGGCGGTTCATCTTTTCATAGATGCTTCTGGGCTTTTTGAGCCGCGTTTCGATGTTTTCAATCGGGTTGCGGTCGAATTTGTTGGAAAACTCGATGTTGAGCACCTTGAACTTGGTTTCCACCTCGAGCATGGCACTGGAATAATAGCTCATCAGCCGCAAATACTCGCGCCCTTGGGACTGCAATTCCACAAACAATATATCCGCCGTCAAACCCGGCGCAAATTTAACCTCTTTGATTTCTTCCATGGTCGGTATAGACTCCTCTCGGACGATTTGTCATTCATACTTTTTTTATTGTACACGACATCGCGAAAAAATGCAATTTATTTATTTTGGCCAACTTCATTCTTTCCAATTTGGCGAACATAGAAAAAGCCCCCTCGAAAAAAGGGGGCTAACGCCTTCAGGCAGCTTTCTCAAAGCGGGAAGCGCCGCGGCAGGACTGCGGTGGAAAGCGTTACAGCAGCTTCAGTCCGTCAATGTTCCGTCCGACGGCGGACGCGGAGAACGGCCTGCCGAACATCCGGTGCGCGACGCGCTCCACATCCTCCTTCGTCACGGCCTCGATCTTGCGAATCACATCCTGCGGATCGACGGCATGGCCGCGCAGCAGCTTGCTGCGGCCAATGGCGCTCATGCGGGCGGAGCTGCTCTCCAGCCCCAGCACATAGCTGACCTTGAGCTGCTCCTTCGCCATGTCAAATTCCTCCTGCGTCACGCCGCCGTCGCGGAGCAGGCGAATCTGGCGCAGCAGCTCGTCGGCGACCTGCTGCGCCGTCTCCGGCGACGTGCCCGCGTACACGGTGAATGTGCCGCAGTTGGTGTAGGTGCTCGGGAAGCTGTATACGGAATACGCCGCGCCCATCTCCTCACGGATGCGCTGGAACAGTCGGGAGGACATGCCGCCGCCGAACAGGTTGTTCATCACGCTGATGGGGTACAGATCCTCGTCGTCCTGCTCCACACCGGGGAAAGCCAGACAAATGTGCACCTGCTCGATGTCCTTTTTGCGCGTCAGCACGCGCGGCGTCGTGTCCTCCACCGGCGCGGGGATGTGCGTCTCCCCCTCCGCGTGCCAGCCGCCCAGCAGCCGCTCCGCTATCTCGCGAAACGCCGCCATGTCAAACTGACCCGCAATCGCCAGAACGGTGTTATCCGGGCGATAGTGCTTTTTCTTGAACGCCAGCAGCGCCTCGCGGCTGATGGAAGCAATCTGCTCGTGCGAGCCGAGAATCGGGCGCGCCAGCGGATGCTCGCCGAAATACGCCTCCGCCAGCAGATCATACACCAGATCCTCCGGCGTATCCTCGCACATGGCGATTTCCTCCAGAATAACGCCGCGCTCCTTCTCGAACTCCGCCTCGTCCACACGCGCATTGAGCAGCATATCGCAGAGCAGATCCATCGCCCGCGGCAGATGCTCGGCGATCACCTTCGCGTAGTAGCAGGTACATTCCTTGGCGGTAAACGCATTCACCTGCCCGCCCAGCGCGTCCATCTCCACGGCGATGTCCTTCGTCGTGCGGCGCTCCGTGCTTTTGAACAGGATGTGCTCGACAAAGTGCGAAAGGCCGTTCTCCTCCGCGCTTTCATACATGGATCCCGCGCCGATCCACAGGCCGACGCTGACGGATGGGAAATTTTCGATAGGCTCGGCAACGACCCGCAGACCGTTGGAAAGCACGAACTCTTCGCACATGCGCTTTGTCCCTCCGATCATAATTTCTCCTATTCTTTTCGTTTTATTTCAGATTATACGATCCTCGAGAAAAAATCAAGAGGCTGTCATGCGTAAACCCGATATTCCAAGAAACAAATCTCCAAGCACTTTTCTGAATATGAGGCATTGCCCCATCGCCCTTTGGAAACCTTCGGGCGCAAACGCTTCGTTTTGTTCCTGATCTATCCGGTTTATTGGCTTGACAGCCCCGATTCATAGCTTAGCGGCGGTTCGCATCGCGGCGCGGCGGGCGCTGACCCGGGGCGCTGCGGCGCGGCATCTCCGCGTTGTCATACTCGATGTCGTTGCGAACGAGGTTGATGCGACCCTGAGAGTCGATCTCCGCGACCTTCACCTCAAGCTCGTCGCCGATCTTCACAACGTCCTCGCACTTCTCCACGCGGCCCTTCGCCAGCTTGGAAATGTGCACCATGCCGTCCTTGCCCGGCAGCAGCTCGACAAACACGCCGAAGTTCATCATGCGGACGACCTTGCCCGTGTAAACCTCGCCGACCTCGATATCCTTGGCAATGCCTTCGATGATGCGGCGCGCCTTCGCGGCGGCAGCCTCGTCCGGCGTCGCGATATACACGCTGCCGTCGTCGTCGATGTCGATCTTCACGCCCGTCTCGTCGATGATCTTGTTGATCATCTTTCCACCCGGTCCAATAACCTCGCGGATCTTATCCGGGTTGATGGTAAAGCGGATGATCTTCGGCGCGTAGGCGCTCAGGTGCTCGCGCGGCTGCGGCAGCACCTCAAGCATCTTGCCGAGGATGAACAGGCGGCCGTCCAGCGCCTGAGACAGCGCCTGACGCAGAATCGCCTCGTCAATGCCCTTGATCTTGATGTCCATCTGGATGGCGGTGATGCCGTTCATCGTGCCCGCAACCTTGAAATCCATGTCGCCGAGGAAGTCCTCCAGACCCTGGATATCGGTCAGCACGGCCACCTTGTCGCTGTGCGCATCCTTAATCAGACCCATGGCCACGCCCGCAACCGGCGCCTTGATCGGCACGCCCGCATCCATCAGCGCCAGCGTAGAGCCGCAGACGGAGGCCTGAGACGTGGAGCCGTTGGAGGAGAGCACCTCGCTCACCACGCGGATGGCATACGGGAACTCGTCCACAGACGGGATCACCGGCTCGAGCGCGCGCTTAGCCAGCGCGCCATGGCCGATTTCGCGGCGGCCGGGGCTCTTGAGGCGACCCGCCTCGCCGGTGGAATACGGCGGCATGTTGTAGTTGTGCATGTAGCGCTCGCTGGTCTCCGTGCCGAGACCCTCGATCACCTGCGCCTCGCTCACGGGCGCGAGCGTCGCGATGGAGAGCACCTGCGTCTCGCCGCGGGTAAACACGCCGGAGCCATGTACGCGCGGCAGAACGCCGGTTTCGCACCAAATCGGGCGAATCTGGGTCAGGCTGCGGCCGTCCGGGCGCACGCCCTGCTCCAGAATCTTGGTGCGCATGATTTCCTTGTTGAGGTAATACAGCGCGTCGTCCACCTCGTTCAGGCGGCCTTCGAAGCGCTCGGCGTAGAGCTCGTGCGCCTCCCGCTTCACCTGATCCTCGCGCGCGCTGCGCTCGTGGCGGTCAAACGCCTCAAACGCCCACGCGCAACGGTCGAAGAAGTCCGCGCGAACGGCGGCCTTCACATCCTCGCCCGTCTCGGCAATCGGGAACACGCGCTTTTCCTTGCCGATTTCAGCCACAATCTGCTTCTGGAAGGCAACCAGCTTCTTGATCTCCTCGTGGCCGGTGAGAATCGCGCGGAGCATGTCCGCCTCGCTGATCTCCTTCGCGCCCGCCTCGACCATCAGCACGGCCTCGTCCGTGCCGGCAACCGTCAGGCTCAGCTTGGAAACCGCGCGCTGCTCCTGATTCGGGTTGATGACGATTTCGCCGTCCACCAGACCGACGGAAACGCCGCCGATCGGACCCGCCCACGGGATATCGCTGACCGCAATCGCGGCGGAGGCGCCGATCATCGCGGGAATATCCGGCGGCACGTCCTGCTCAACGGAAAGCACCGTCGCCACAACCTGCACGTCGTTGCGCATGCCCTTGTTGAACAGCGGGCGCAGCGGGCGGTCGATCAGGCGGGAGGTCAGCGTCGCCTTTTCGGACGGACGACCCTCGCGCTTGATGAAACCGCCGGGGATCTTGCCCACGGAATACATCTTCTCTTCAAAGTCAACGCTCAGCGGGAAAAAGTCCTGACCCTCGCGCGGCGTGTCGCTCGCCGTCGCGTTGACCATGACCACCGTGTCGCCCAGTCGAACGATCACCGATCCGTTAGCCTGACCGCAGTACTTGCCAAATTCCATAACCAGCGGACGCCCCGCCAGCTCTGTGGTATACGTCTTGACCATCGGGTGGAATCTCCTTTCAAAATACCTGCCTGCCAACACTTCTTTTCAGACGCGAACCCTCGCCGCCTGATATACAAAACCGACTTCAGCGTTCGGTTTCGTTTCAAAGGAATGAAAAAGACCGCCGCTTGGGGCGACAAAAACTGTCTCCCAAACGACGGTCATCTGGGACAAAGCCCTTTTCGTGAACGAAGCGGAGGAATTACTTGCGCAGACCCAGCTTCGCAACCAGCGCACGATAGCGCTCGATGTCGATGCGCTTGAGGTACTCAAGCATATTGCGGCGCTGACCGACCATCAGCAGCAGACCACGGTGGGAGTGGTGATCCTTCGCGTGGGTCTTGAGGTGGTCGTTGAGGTGGTTGATGCGCGCGGTCAGCAGAGCGACCTGCACCTCGGGGGAGCCGGTGTCGCCCTCGTGACGGGCATATTCCTTGATGATTGCTTCCTTCGTCGCCTTATCCATGACAAAATCCTCCAAATAAATATGTTGTGCCAATCGCCGCCCGCATAGAAGAACGTGTGGAGAACGCGATCATCTGCGCGCGCGGTTCAGACCGAAAGATATTGTAACACGGAAGTCCCGCTTTGTAAACAGAACTTCCGTGTTTTCTATGAATTTTTCATTTTTTTCGCATAGCGGCTGCGTAAAATCGCCCGCGCGGGCAAGACCTTGGCGCTTTGCGGCCTTCGGCGGAAGGGCAGGCGGGCTCAGTCCGCGTCTTACCGCCGGTTTTCAAAATACGTCCGCACCTGCTCGCGGTTCTTCATCACCTCGTCGCGCAGCGCTTCCAGCGAATCAAACTTTTTCTCGCTTCGCACAAAGCCGCACAGCAACAGCCGCATGTGATGGCCGTAGAGCGAGCCGCCCTCGTAATCCAGCAGGTTCGCCTCGATGGTCGGCGGGCCGCCCGGCGCGGTCGGATGCGTGCCGACGTTCACCGCCGCGATGTACCACGCCTCATCGACATAGACCCGCGCCGCGTAAACGCCCTTCGGGGGAATCGCCTTGCCTTCCGGCCAGAGCAGATTCGCCGTCGGGAAATCCAGCTTGCGCCCGAGCTGCTTGCCGCGCTGAATCACGCCGCAGAGCGCATACGGGCGGCCGAGCAGCCGCGCGGCCTCCTCCATCTCGCCCGCCGCAATGGCTGCGCGCACCCGCGTGGAGGAAACGGGCAGGCCGTCGATCTGCACCTCGTCCACAACGTGCGTCTCAAAGCCGTATTTTTCCCCAAGGCGGCGCATATCCTCCGCCTTGCCCGCGCCCATCCGGCCAAAGGAATAATTGAAGCCGATGACCACGTGCTTCGGATGCAGCGCGTCCACAAACGCCTGCACAAACGCCTCCGGCGACTGCGCGGCATACGCCCGGTCAAACGGACGGAGCACCGCCGCGTCGATTCCGAGCTGAGCGATCGAGCAAATTTTTTCCGAGCGCGTCTCCAGTTGCGGCGGCGTCTTTTCCGGCGCATAGGTCGCCATCGGATGCGACGAAAACGTGTAGACCACGCTCTTGAGGTCATGCAGCGCCGCCAGCTCGTTGGCCTTGCGCATCAGCTGCGCATGCCCTTCGTGCACGCCGTCAAACATGCCGAAGGCAACCACCGTCTCCCCGCCGCGCCACTGGCGCTCGTGTGTCAAGAGTATCATTCTTTTTTAGCTCCACAAACGATGATCGCGCGCCCTCACTCAAGGAGCATCGCGTCAAATTTCAGTGTCTCCCCGTCAAATCGGCCAATCCCGCAGAATTGCCCGTTCAGATACAGCCGCGTCGGCTGCCCCGGCTGAACGTCGCCGATCAGCTCGCGCCGCGTCAGCCTGTTGCCGTTGCGCACAAAGCGCTCCGCCTTGGGCTGCACATCGAGCCGCGGCAGATGGCCGAGCGGCTGATCCATCGCCGTCAGCAGCGGCGACAGCTCGTCCGCCGCGTCGATTTCCTCTATCGTGTGCGCGTCGTCCAGCGTAAACATGCCCGTCTGCGCGCGCAGCAGCATGCCCATGTGCGCCTTCGTGCCCAGCGCCTCGCCAATATCATGGCATAGCGTCCGGATGTACGTTCCGCGCCCGCAGCGGATTTGCAGCATGAAGCTGCCGTCCGCGTTTTCGTGCAGCACCTGGATGGCGTACACCTGTGTCGGCCGCGGCTCAACCTTCACGTCGATCCCCTGCCGCGCCAGATCGCAGAGCTTTTGCCCGTCCCGCTTGAGCGCCGAATACATCGGCGGAATCTGCGCAATTTCGCCGATAAACCGCGGCAAAACCGCTTCCAGCTGCGCCCGTGTCGCATGCGCGCCCTCGCCCGCGATAATCGCCCCATGCGCGTCCTGCGTATCGGTCGCATAGCCGGGTTTGAGCTGCGCAACGTATGTCTTTTCCTTTTCGACCAGATAATCAAACAGCCGCGCCGCGCGCCCGATCATCAGCGGCAGCACGCCGGAGGCCTCCGGGTCAAGCGTCCCCGCGTGGCCGACCTTCACGCCCCTGCCCAGCTTGCGCCGAACGCGAACTACCACGTCGCTCGAGGTCATTCCCGGCGGCTTGAGCACACAGAGAAACCCGTTCATGCGCGTTTCTCCGGGCGCGGGGTCTTATCCAGCTTGTCCTTCATCGCGGCCAGCATCTGATCCAGTGCCTCTTGAAGCGGCGCGTGAATCGTGCAGCCCGCCGCCTGCGCGTGGCCGCCTCCGCCGAAAAGCACGGCGATATCGTTCACCGTGTCCGGCTCAACCGCGCGCAGAGACATCTTGATCCCGTCCTCGCGCTCGGAAGCCAGCACCGCCATGCGAACGCCTTCCACTTCCAGCGCCTTGTTGACCAAGCCGTCCGCCTGCCCGAACGTGCAGCCGGTTTCCTCAAAGTCGTGCTTGTCAAAATCAATCACGCCCACCTGCTGATCGAACATAAACCGCAGCTTGTTGTAGGCAATGCGGGTCAGCTTCACGCGGTTCATCGGCTGGGTGCGATACAGCCTGCGCGTCATCGCGGAGATATCGACGCCCAGCTTGAGCAGCTCGCCCGCCGCAATCAGCGTCGCCGGAGAGGTCGCCGGGTATTGGAAATGGCCGGTGTCGGTGCTCATGCCCGTCAGCAGGCATGTCCCCATGTCCTTCGTCATCTCCACGCCAAGCCCCAGAATCGCCTCATATGCCAGCAGGCAGCAGGCCGATTCGCCCCTGCGGATGAAATTCGCCTGGCCGAAAGCCGGGTTCGTCGCGTGGTGGTCGATCACCATGCGGAAACCCGCCGCGTCAAACACAGCCTCGCTCTTGCCCAGCAGCGAGCGGTCGCTCACGTCCACGGCAATCGCCGTGTCATAATCCGCGCCGTTCACATTCTCCGGGTGCAGCATGGCCTCGCTGCCCGGCAGATATTTCAGGTTATCCGGCATATCGCCGTCGCAAATCACATCAGCCTGCTTGCCCAGCGCCAAAAAAGCAAGGCGAAGCGCCAGCGTAGAACCCACGGTGTCCCCATCCGGGGAAATATGGGCCAGCAGCGCCACGCGCTTCGCCTGACGGGCGCAGCTCAGCCAATCCTCAAATTCCCGCTTCTCCTGCGTCATCGGATCGACTCTCCTCCGTCTTTCTCACCTGATTGATCAGGCTCGCGATATGCACGCCGTATTCAATCGTCGTGTCCAGTTCAAAAATCAGCTCCGGCGTATAGCGAAGCTGCACGCGCCGCCCCAGATTGTGGCGGATAAAGCCCGCCGCCGTCTTGAGCGCCTTCATCATCGGCGCGCGCTTTTCCTCTTCGTATACGCTCACATAGACCTTCGCATACCGAAGGTCGCGCGTCACATCCACATGCGTGATGGAAAACATGCAGTCCGTCCGCGGGTCGGAAACATCCTCGCGGATGATCTTCTCCGTTTCGCGCATGATTTCGCTGGCGATGCGGTCTGTACGCTCAAATTGTTGATTTGCCATATTTTTTATTCCTTGCTCTAAAAAAGGCGACCCGGCGGCAAAGCATGCAACCGGGCCGCGCCTGTTGACCTTGAAAACCGATTACCTCGGGATTTCCTCCATCACGAAGCACTCGATGACGTCGCCTTCCTTGATATCCGTGTAGTTTTCCAGGCAGACGCCGCACTCGTAGCCGTCGGCCACTTCCTTGACCGCGTCCTTGAAGCGCTGGAGCGAGGAGAGCTTGCCCTCGTAAACCACCACGTTGTCGCGGAGCAGGCGAACCTGCGCATTACGCTGGAGCTTGCCGTCGGTGACGTAAGAACCGGCGACAATGCCCACGCCCGTGATCTTGAACACGTTGCGCACCTCCGCGTGACCGATGACGTTCTCGCGGAATTCCGGCGTGAGCATGCCCTTCATGGCCTTTTCGATATCCTCGATGGCCTGATAGATCACGCGGTAATAGCGGATGTCGATACCGTCGCGGTTCGCGGCGTCGCGCGCCTTCGCGTCCGGACGGACGTTGAAGCCGATGATGATCGCGCCGTCGATGCCGGCCAGCATCACGTCGTTCTCGGTGATCGCGCCCACGCCGCTGTGGATCGTGCGCACACGCACCTCGGCGTTGGAGAGCTTTTCAAGCGACTGCTTGACCGCCTCGACGGAGCCCTGAACGTCGGCCTTGATGATGATGTTGAGATCCTTGACCTCGCCCTGCTCGAGCTTGCTGTAAAGCTCCTCGAGCGTGGACGCGGAGCTGTTCTTGACCATGGACGCGCGCGCCTTCGCGGCACGCTCCTCGACGACCTGACGCGCCAGCTTCTCGTCGGCCACCGCCATGAACTCGTCGCCCGCCTCCGGCACGCCGCCGAAGCCGATGATCTCCACCGGCGTGGACGGAGTCGCGTGCTTGACACGCTCGCCGCGGCTGGAAACCATCGCGCGGATGCGGCCAAAGGCATTGCCCGCAACCACCATGTCGCCCACGTGCAGCGTACCGTTCTGCACCAGCGCCGTCGCGACAGCGCCGCGGGAATGATCCAGCTTCGCCTCGATGATAACGCCGCGCGCCTTGCGGTTCGGGTTGGCCTTCAGTTCCAGCATGTCGGCCAGCAGCAGCACGTTTTCAAGCAGATCATCGACGCCCTCGCCGGTCTTGGCGGAGACGTTCACCATGATGGTGTCGCCGCCCCACTCCTCCGGCACCAGCTCGTAGCGGGTCAGCTCCTGCTTCACCGCGTCCGGATCCGCGCCCGGCTTGTCGATCTTGTTGATCGCCACGATGATCGGGCACTTCGCCGCCTTCGCGTGGTTGATGGATTCGATGGTCTGCGGCATCACGCCGTCGTCCGCCGCGACAACCAGGATCGCGATATCGGTCGCCTGCGTGCCGCGGGCGCGCATCGCCGTAAAGGCCTCGTGACCCGGCGTATCCAGGAAGGTGATCTGGCGGTCGCCCACCTTGGCGATGTACGCGCCGATGTGCTGGGTGATGCCGCCGGCCTCGCCCACGGCCACCTTCGCCTTGCGGATGTAGTCAAGCAGCGACGTTTTGCCGTGATCGACGTGACCCATGATCGTGACAACCGGCGGGCGCGTGACCAGTTCTTCCTCGCTGTCCTCCACGTTCTCGGCAGAGAGCGCGTCCTCGGCGGTCTTGTCGAGCTTCATTTCCAGCGTCACGCCGAATTCGGAAGCCACCAGAGACGCGGTATCGAAATCCAGTTCCTGATTGATCGTCGCCATGATGCCCAGCAGCATCAGCTTCTTGATGATCTCGCCCGCCGGCTTGCCGATGCGCTCGGTCAAATCGCGGACGGTGATGGTCTCGGCGGTCATGTAGGCCGTCTCGATCTTGATCGGGGCCATCATCTGCTGCGCAGAGAGCTGACGCCCCTTCTTGCGGCGGCCGCGCACCACATCGTCGTCCATGCCGTAGCCCGTGTCGCGCGCAAGCTGCTTGCGGTTCTTCACCGGCTGATGCTCCGGGTCATGCTGACGCTGGCGCATCTTCTTGTTCGGGTCGTAGTTGGAAACGCGCTCCTTCTCGACCGTGGGCATCAGCTCCGGCCCCTTCGGCCCGCGCTGCGGACGGTTGCCGCCCATCGGACGAGCGCCGCCCATGCCGCCTGCCGGACGGGCGCCGCCCTGCGGACGATCCCCACGCGGCGCGAAATTGCCGCCCTGCGGACGATCCCCGCGCGGCGCAAAGTTGCCGCCCTGCGGACGATCCCCGCGCGGCGTGAAGCTGCCGCCCTGCGGGCGCGGCGCATTGCCGCTCTGCTGGGGGCGCGCCGCCGGAGCGGGCTTCGCTTCCGGCTTCGCTTCCGGCTTTGCTTCCGGCTTCGCTTCCGGCTTCGCTTCCGGCTGCGGCTTGGCCGCCTCAACCGGCGCTTTCTCCTCGGCCTTCTCTACCGGCACGTCATCGGGCATCGTCCATGCCTTGCTCTGCGAGCTGAGCGCCTTCTGCTGTTCCTCGCGGCGCTTCTCCTCGCGCTCGGCCTCCTGCTGCTGCGTAAAGCCGTTTTCAATCTTGCGCAGCTCGGCGAGCGTCTTCTCCGCTGCGGTACGAACTCCCGTTACGTCTCCCAGCAGCTTCGCCGCCCGGCGGCTGAGTTCCTTTGTTGCGTCTTGAACCTTCATTTTGGACATTCTGCCCTTGCACCCCCGCAAATTGCGTCACTGTCGTGTGGTTATCTTCCCTGAGACGGCGCGTCGCCCGTCTCCTCCTCCTTGGCCAAAGCCAGCAGCTTGCCGCCCAGCGAGCCCCGCGCAATCGCGGCGCTCATGCGTCCCGGCTTGCCGATGGCGCTGCCCAGTCTGTCCGGCGTCGTTTCATAAAGCGGAACCTGATAAAATGCGCAGGAATCTCGGAATTTCTTCTTCGTATTGTCGGATGCGCCCGCATCCAGAATCATAAACAAAGCCGATCCGGATGAAATCACCTTGAGCACGCCGCTCTCGCCGAGGCTCAGCTGCCCCGCGCGCATGGCGATGCCCAGCATCGCGTAGAAAGCGTCGCGCTCAATCTGCATCAATTTCCTCCATCAGTTGGTTCAGCACGGCCTCGTCGATCTTCGTTTCCAGCGCGCGGTCAAGCTGCCGCTGGCGAACCGCCTTCGTCAGGCAATCCTTCGATTTGCAAATATATGCGCCGCGACCCGGAGCCTTGCCGATTCTGTCAAAGCTGATCTCGCCCTGCGCGCTGCGAACGATGCGCAGCAGCGCCTTTTTCTCCTTCATCTCGCGGCAGCCCACGCACATGCGCATGGGAATTTTGCGTGTCTTCATTGGCGCACCCCGCTTTTACTCGGCGTCGCCTTCGACCGTCGGCGCTTCGCCGGCCTCGGCCTCAACCTGCTCGTCAACCTGGCTCTGGCTCTTGATGTCGATCTTCCAGCTCGTCAGGCGCGCGGCGAGGCGGGCGTTCTGGCCTTCCTTGCCGATGGCCAGCGAGAGCTGATTGTCCGGCACGACCACGCGGCAGGCCTTTTCCTGCTCGTTGACGAACACGTTCACCACGTGCGCCGGGTTCAGCGCGTTGGCGACGAACTCCGCCGGGTCGGCCGACCACTTGATGATGTCGATCTTCTCGCCGCGCAGCTCGGTCACCACGCGATCCACGCGCTGGCCGCGCGGGCCGACGCAGGAGCCTACCGGGTCGATCATCGGGTCGGTGGAGTGCACCGCCATCTTCGTGCGGCTGCCCGCCTCGCGGGAGATGGACTTGATCTGCACAATGCCGCTCTGAATCTCCGGCACCTCCAGCTCGAACAGGCGCTTCACCAGACCCGGATGGATGCGCGATACGCTCACCTGCGGGCCGTGCTTTGCGCCCGGACGCGCCAGACGGCGATCCGCGACGACCTCCAGCACGTAAACCTTAAAGCGCTCGCCCGGCGCGTACACGTCGCTGGCCATCTGCTGGCTCGGCTCGAGCACGCCCTCGGTCTTGCCCAGCTCGACGTAGACATCCTTCGTTTCGGGATCGACGCTGTGCACGATCGCGGTCAGAATCTCGTTTTCCTTCTCAATGAAGTCGTCGTAGACCTTGCCGCGCTCGGCCTCGCGAATCTTCTGCACGATGACCTGCTTGGCCGTCTGCGCGGCGACGCGGCGGAAGTTATCCGGCGTGACCTCGACCTCGACGATATCATCCTGCTGGTAGCTGGGCTGAATCGCCTGCGCTTCCTCGATGGAAATCTCGGTCGCCTCGTCGGTGGGCCAGCGCTCGACCGTCTTGCGGGCGTACAGGCGAACCGCACCGGTCTCCCGGTTCAGCTCCACGCGCACGTTCGCGTTGGAGGGCGGCATGCCGTATTCCTTGCTGAAATTATTTTTATAAGCGCTCTTCAGTGCCTCTTCAATCGCAGAAAAGAGCAGCTCCTTGCTGATGTTTTTTTCCTTGGCCAGCGCCGCGACGGCTTCGATCATCTCACGATTCTCGTTTTTGTCCATGCCCTGACGCTTATCTTCCTTCTGAGTCGTTTTTCTCATCGTCGCTCATCTCCTCGTCCATTGCGATGTCGTCCTCGGTGATGATCACCAGGGGCTTGCACAGCGAAACGTCCTTCTGCTTGAAGCGCAGCTCGTTTTCCCCGTCGCGGATGACGATTTCGCCGTCCGTCAGGCCAACCAGCTCGCCCTCAAACTGCTTGCGCCGCTCCACCGGGCGGAACAGGTGGATTTCCACCGTTTCGCCCGCATGCTTGTCAAAATCCTTCTGCTTTTTCAGCGGACGATCAAGACCCGGCGAGCATACCTCAAGGAAATCGTAATCCACACGCTCGACCAGCGGGGTCACAGCGCGGTGATACGTTTCGCAATCGCTCAAGGTAATACCGTCGGGTTTGTCAATATAAATCCGCAGATAACGGCTCGCGCCCTCGCGCACAAGCTCCACATCCACCAGCTCAAAGCCATGCTGCTCGGCAAGCTTCTGGCAGGCCGGCTCAATCACACGGGTCAAATCGCTTTGTGCCATTCACACACTCCCAAAGTCACTCAAAAAATTCGCTCAAGCGGCCGCGGCAGATAGAAAGAGTGGGCGCTTCTCCCACTCTTTCGCATCCACCCGCAGGGTACAAAACTCCCTGCGCCACCATCTTATGCGGTTATTATATCACCGCTTTTTCAAAAAAACAACCCTCTATACATGGTTTGTCAGCTATTCCGTCGAAATTCGCATTTATAACATAAGATTTATTCTGTTTTTAGGCGAAATCAGAACGAGAACAGCGTCGTCTGGTTGCTTTCCGGCAGGCCGCCCAGACAGCCGCCCTCGCGCAGCAAATCAATCAGCGATGCGGAAATTTTCGTGCGGTTGCGCAAATCCTCGATGGAAATGAACGGCGACTGTTCGCGCGCATCCACGATGCTCTGCGCGGCGGCCTCGCCCAGCCCGGGCAGGGCGTTGAAGGGCATGCGGATCGTCTTCTCGTCCACCACCTGAAACTTCGTCGCGTCGCTCTTATACAGATCGACCGGCGCCAGTTTGATGCCGCGGCAGAGCATTTCGATCACCAGCTCCATGATAATCATCAGATCCTTGTCCTTCTGGGTCAAATCCTTGCTGTTTTCTTCCATCTCTTTATAGCGGCCGCGGATGGCTTCCTGCGTTCCGCCGAGGATGCTCGCGTCGAAGCAGTCCGCCCGAACAGTGTAATACGCGCAGTAATACGCCGCCGGCCGATGCACCTTGTACCACGCGATGCGCAGCGCCATCGTCACGTAGGCGACCGCGTGCCCCTTCGGGAACATGTATTTGATCTTCTTGCAGGAGTCGATGAACCACGTCGGCACATTGTGCTCGATCATGGCTTCCTCCATCTCCGGCTTGAGCCCGCGCCCTTTTCGAACGGATTCCATCGTGTCAAACGACATCTTCGGCGCAACGCCGTAGTCGATGAGCGCGTTCATAATATCGTCGCGGCAGCAGATGCACGAGGCCAGCGGCGCAATGCCCGCCTTGATGATCTCCTGCGCGTTGCCGATCCACACGTCCGTTCCGTGGGACAGACCGGAAATGCGGATCAGCTCCTCCATCGTCGTCGGGTGCGTCTCCTCCAGCATCTGGCGGACGAACTTCGTGCCGAATTCCGGCACGCCGTATGTGCCCGTCTTGGAGCCGATCTGTTCGGGCGTCACCCCCAGCGCCTGCGTGCCGGAGAACAGCGAGATCACGTCCGGGTCGGTCAGCGGCAGGGTGCGCGCGTCAACGCCCGTCAAATCCATCAGCATGCGGATCATCGTCGGGTCGTCGTGCCCCAGAACGTCCAGCTTCACCAGAACGTCGTGCATCGAGCCGAAGTCGTAATGCGTCGTGATGACCGGGCTGGTCATGTCGTTGGCCGGATGCTGAATGGCGACGAATTGCTGAATCTCGTATTCCTTCGGCAGAACGACCATGCCCGCCGGGTGCTGACCCGTCGTGCGCTTCACGCCGACGCAGCCCAGCGCCAGCCGGTTCATCTCCGCCTCCGAAAGCGTCAGCTCCCGCTCCTCGCAGTATTTCTTGACGTAGCCGTAAGCCGTCTTATCCGCCAGCGTGCCGATGGTTCCCGCGCGATAGCAGTATCCCTTGCCGAACAGCTCCTCGATATAGGCGTGCGCGCGCGGCTGGTACACGCCCGAGAAGTTCAGGTCGATATCCGGTACCTTGTCGCCCTTGAACCCGAGGAAGACCTCGAACGGGATATCGAATCCGTCGCGGTAAAGCTCTTCGCCGCACTGCGGGCACTTCATCGGCGGCAGGTCAACGCCGACCTTGTATTTGCTCTTGTCCACATCGAACGTGTACCATTTGCATTTCGGGCAGCGATAGTGCGGCGGCAGCGCGTTGACCTCCGATATGCCGACCAGATGCGCCACATAGGACGAGCCGACGCTGCCGCGCGATCCGACCAGATAGCCGTCCGCGTTCGATTTTTTGACCAGCTTCTCCGCGATGTTGTACAGTGTGCCGTAGCCGTAGCCCAGAATGGAGGAAAGCTCCTTTTCCTTGCGCGCCACGACGATTTCCGGCGGGTTGTCGCCAAACCATTCGCGAATCTGTTCTTCGCAGAGGTTGCGGATGTTGTCCGCCGCGTCCGGCCAGAACGGCTGGAACGTCTCCTTGCCCTCCGGATGCTTCGGATACAGGCCGATTTCGCCGATTCGCGCGGCGATCTTCGCCGGGTTGTCGATGACGACCTCTTCCGCCTTCGCCTTGCCCAGATAGCTGAATTCCTCGAGCATCTCCTGCGTCGTCTTGAAATACAGCGGCGGCTGATTGTCCGCGTCCTTAAAGCCGTGCGCCGCCTGAATGATCGCGCGGAATTTTCCGTCCTTCGGGTCGAGGAAGTGCACGTCGCCCGTCGCGCAGACCGGAATGCCCAGCTCCTCGCCCAGCCAGACGATTTTTCGGTTAAAGTCGCGAAGCTGTTCCTCGTCCTCCGCCATGCCCTCGCGCAGCATAAACGCATTGTTGCCGATCGGCTGAATTTCGAGGTAGTCGTAGAAGCGCGCAATCCGCTTGAGCTCCGTGTCGTTTTTGCCGTCCGCAACGGCGCGGAACAGCTCGCCCGCCTCGCAGGCCGAGCCAACGATGATGCCCTTTCGATATTTCTGCAAAATTTCGCGCGGCGTGTGCGGCTTGCGGCTGAAATAGTTGAGGTGGCCTTCCGAAACGATCTTGTTCAGGTTGGTCATGCCCTCCTGCTCGGCCGCCAGCAGAATGATGTGGTACGAATCGCCGATGGCGCCGCCCGTCAGCGCGGAATTGATTTCGTTCAGCCGGGTGACGCCCTTCTCTCTGGCCGTATCGAGCATGCGGTTGAGCATGTGCGCCGTCGCGCGCGCGTCATGCACGGCTCTGTGTGCGTTTTTGAGGCTGATGCCCAGCGATTTGCAGACCGCGCCGAGCCTGTGGCTCTTGAGGCTTGGGTACATCCGGCGGGAAAATTCCAGCGTGTCGATCACCGGCATGTGGATTTCAATGCCCAGCCGGTTACATTCCTCCGTCAGGAAGGAATAATCGAATTTCGCGTTGTGCGCCGCGAACGCCGCCCCGCCGATGAATTCCAGCAGCTTCGGAATTTCGACCTCTGCCGGGCTTGCGTCGGCCACCATCGCGTCGGTGATGTGCGTCAACTCGGAAACCTCCTGCGGAATCGGCTCCATCGGATTGACGAACCGGCTGTATTCCTCCACCACCTGTCCGTTGCGGATGCGCACCGCGCCGATCTCCATAATGCGGCATTTGCGCGGGTTGAGCCCCGTGGTTTCAAAGTCCACCACGACGATATCATCCGTCAGCGGCCGGTCGTCGCCGTCCTTGACCACGACGGTCACATCCGTCAGATAACCCTCCATGCCCGGAATGAGCTTGATCTTGTTCTTTTTCGCCGCACCGAAGGCCTCCGGGAACGCCTGCACCACGCCATGATCCGTGATGGCGACGGCCGGGTGTCCCCACTGCGCCGCGCGCTTAATCAGGTCGCTGGCCGAGGAAACCGCGTCCATCTCGCTCATGTTGGTGTGCATGTGCAGCTCGATGCGCTTGCGCTCGGCCGTGTCCTGACGCATGGGCTTCTCCCGTCCGTCGATGTCGTTGACCATCATCACCAGGCCGTGCTCGAAGCTGTCCATCTTCACATCGCCGCGAACGGCGAACCATTTGCCCTCCTTGACGGCGGCAATCACGTCGTCAACCGCCTTCTTTTCTTCCTCCGTCGGCGGGCGGTCGTCGTCCTCCTGCGAAGCGCCGCCAAAGCGCCCCTTTCTGGGCTTATAGCGCAAAAACGCCTTGCACTTGATGGTGTTCGTATAATCCGTCAGTGCGAAGGAGAGAAGCTGCATTTCGCCGCCGCGCAGCTCGCGCGTCTCCACCGTCAGCACCTCGCCGCAGATCGTCAGCTTGCTGGCTTCCTCCGTCAATTCGCTGATGGGCAGCGGTTCGGCGGTGATCGGCCGCCCGAAGACGGCCTTCGGCTTTTCCTTGGCGGCCTTGGCCTCCTGCGCGGCGACCTGCTCGCTCTGCGTCTTAATCATCTGTGCGACGGCCTGCTCGTCCTCGGCCTTGCGGCGGCGGCGAATTTCCTCCAGCTGCTCCTCGCGCAGCTTCACCGCCTGAAAGACGACGTGCACCTTCGTCACGAATACATTCTCGATCAGCTGCTCAATGTAATGATCCACGCCGGACTGTGTGAGGAATTTCGGCGCGATGTTCTGCGGCACAAGCACGCTGAGCACATCGCCCTTACATTCCAGCTTTGCGTCGTTCATAAACGGCGCGCCGGAGGGATGGCGGCGCTTGACGCAGCGCAGAATGAACGGCGCATACTTCTGCGGGTCATTCAGAAAATCCTGCGCAAGCTGCGGCGAGCGGATGATCAGCTTCACCCGTGTCGGCGCGAAATTGCGCCGGATGGCGCGTTGCGCCGCCAGAAACGGCTTTTCCTCCACCAGCATATCCGAAGAGAAAAAGACCGCGATCTCGTCGCCCGCCTTGCTGGCCGTCACGCGCTCCAGGGTCAAATGCCCCTTCAGCTCCTGCGCCGCGCCTTCGAGCATGCCTTCCCACTGCTGTGCCACTGTACGTCACCAACTCCTTCAGTCAGCTTCGCTGAGAGACTGTCAAGCTCAAACCGAACATTTCCGGAAACAAATATCGAAGCATTTTTGGATATGGGGCTTTGCCCCATCGCCCCACCAAAGGGCTTTCCGGTCGCCCTTTGGAAACCTTCGGGCACAAATACTTCATTTTTTCTTGAAATATTGGCGTTGTTAGCTTGATAGCCCCATTCGCAATCCGAAAACTTTCAAATTCCATCCGTTCAAATGCGCTTCTCATACCAAAAGCCTCCCTCTGAGAGGGAGGTAACACGCCGAAGCCGTGACGGCAGACGTCCTTACAGCATCTTGTGAATCTCGTCAATCAAAATCTGTGCCAGATCGCCGGTCACTTTCTGCGGCGGCTGACCCTTTTTAATCAGCAGACCCGCGCCGTTTCCGCCGCCGCAGATGCCGATATCCGCCTCGCGCCCTTCGCCCGGCCCGTTGACCACGCAGCCCATGACGGCCACCTTGAACGGCACGTTCACGCCCTTCAGTTCCTGCTGCACGCGGCGCATGATTCCGCCCACGTCGATGCAGGTGCGCCCGCAGGTCGGGCAGGAGACATACTGCACGAAGTCCCTGCGCAAGCCGACGTCCTGCAAAATCTCAATGCCGGCCGGCGGTTCGAGGCACGGATCGCCCGTCAGCGAAACGCGGATCGTGTCGCCGATGCCATCCAGCAGCAGCGCGCCGATGCCGATTGCGCTCTTGATTTTCCCCTGCTCCGGCAGACCCGCCTCGGTCACGCCGAGGTGCAGCGGATAATCGCACTGCGCGCTGGCCAGCCGATACGCCGCGACGGTATCCGGCACGTTGCTCGCCTTCATGGAGAGCACCATGTCGTAAAAGCCGCAGTTTTCCAGCATTTTTGCGTGCGCCAGCGCGCTTTCCACCATGCCCTGCGGGGTCGGCCCGCCGTATTTGGCGAGGATATCCTTCTCTACCGAGCCGGAGTTCACGCCGATGCGCACCGGAATATGATGCGCCTTGACGCAGTCCGCCAGGATACGCACGTTCTTCTCGCCGCCGATGTTGCCGGGGTTGATGCGCAGCTTGTGGATGCCGTTTTCCACCGCCTTGATGGCGAGCTTGTAATCAAAATGGATGTCGGCGACCAGCGGAACGGGGCTGCCGTCCACCAGCGCGCGCACCGCGTCGGCGCAGGCCTCATTGTAAACGGATACGCGGACGATGTCCGCGCCCGCAACCGTCAGCGCGCGAATCTGGGAGAGCGTCTTCTCCACATCCGCCGTGTCGGTGTTGGTCATCGACTGTACGCTGACCGGCGCGCCGCCGCCGATGCGGACGCTGCCGACCTGAACCTGCCGTGTTTTCTTGCTCATGTTCTTTCTCCCCTATGCTTGATGACCGCGCTTTTCAACGGGAGAGACGGCCGCCAGCGGCTATCCCTTCACAAAAAAACGCATGATGTCCTTGTACGTCAGCAGCACCATCAGCCCCATCAGCAGAATGAAGCCCGCCGCGTGAATCGCGCCCTCCAGCTCCCGCTTGACCGGCTTGCGGCGAATCGCCTCCGCCAGCAGGAACAGCAGACGGCTGCCGTCCAGCCCCGGAATCGGGAGCAGGTTCATCACGCCGAGGTTGACGCTGATCAGCGCCAGCAGCTCCAGATAAACCTCGAAGCCGCCCTGCTGCGTGACCTCCTGAATGACGTAAACCGTGCCGACCGGGCCGGTCACGTCATCGACGCCCTGCCCCTTGAATACCAGATTTTTGAGCGTGGACAGAATCAGCCTTACGCTCTCCACGTTGTATTGGAGCGAAAACGGGATGCTCTCAAAAACGGATACCCGAACGCGCTCCTGCCCGAACGAGAAGCCCACGCGATAACGCCCGGCCTGCGCGTCGTAAAACGGGGTCAGCGTCAAATCGAGCGTCCGGCCGTCCCGCTTCACAGTGAGCGTCACCGCCTCGCCGCCCGAAGCCGAAATGGCCTTGGCAATCGCGTCCGACGTCGCGACCGTCTCGCCGTTCACCGCCGTGATTTCGTCGCCGATCTGCAAACCGGCCGCCTGCGCGGTTTCCTCCACCTGCGCCACCTTCGGCACGACGGCGTTCACGCCGATGGCGCTCATAAACAGCGCAATCACCAGAAACGCGATCACAAAATTCATCAGTGGGCCGCTGAACACCGTTATCGCGCGTTTCCAAACCGGCTGGTTGTTGAATGCGCGCGGGTCGTTTTTTTCCTCATCCTCGCCGTAAAACTGGCAATAGCCGCCGATGGGCAGCAGACGCACGGAAAACTGCGTCCCCTTTTTGCTCTGCCATTTGGCAATCAGCGGCCCCATGCCCATCGAAAATTCCTGCACACCGATGCCGCAGGCGCGCGCCGCCCAGAAATGGCCGCCCTCATGCGCGATAATCAGCACGCCCAGCAGCAGCAGCGCCAGAACCACATACATGAAACGAAAGCACCTCCCGCGTTATGCGCCGAAGCGCGCCAGCAGCGCCGCCGCCTTTTGCCGCGCGGCGCGGTCGCACTCAAACACCTGCTCGAGCGTCGGGTGCGCAATCACCGGCACGGCCTGCATCGTCTCCTCCACCAGCCGCGCAATCGCGCCGAAGGGGATTTTCTCGTGCAGGAATGCGTCCACCGCGACCTCGTTCGCGCCGTTGAGCACCGCGCTCATCGAGCCGCCGGCCGCCAGCGCGTCATACGCCAGCCGGAGGCCGGGGAAACGGTCATTATCCGGCTGCTCGAAGGTCAGCGCGTTCATCTGCGTAAAATCAAGCCGCCGGCCGCCGGTCGGAAGCCGCTCCGGCCAGCTCATCGCGTAAAGAATCGGCAGGCGCATATCCGGCGTGCCAAGCTGCGCCATCACCGCGCCGTCCGCGTATTCGACCATAGAATGTATGACGCTCTGCGGATGAATCAGCACATCAATCTTCTCGGCGGGCATGTCGAACAGCCACCGCGCCTCGATGACCTCCAGCGCCTTGTTCATCATCGACGCGGAATCAATGGTGATCTTGCGGCCCATGCTCCAGTTCGGGTGCTTGAGCGCCTGCTCAGGCCGCGCGTTGTAGATGTCCTCTTTCTTCCACGTGCGGAACGGCCCGCCGCTCGCCGTCAGAATCAGGCGGGTCGGCGTGTTGCCCTGCGCGCCCTGCAGGCACTGGAAAATCGCGCTGTGCTCGCTGTCCACCGGCAGCAGCGGATGACCCGCCTTGCGCGCCGCCTCCGTCACCAGCTCGCCGCCCGCGACGAGCGGCTCCTTGTTGGCCAGCAGGACGCGCTTGCCGCAGGCCAGCGCCTCCATCACCGCCGCCAGACCGACGACGCCCACGACCGAAACGAGCACGTCGTCCGCGTCGCACACGCGCACCACGTCCAGCAGCACGTTTTCGCCGAACATCCACTGGCAGCTCTCCCTGATATCCGCCGGAATCTCCTTCGGCTCGACAGAAAGCGCCGCAATCTGCGGATGGAACTGCCGCACCTGCTCAAAGAGCTTTTCGCTCGAGCTGTGCGCCACCAGCGCGGTGACGGCAAATCGGTCGCTGTGGCGCGCCGCAACATCCAGCGCCTGCGTGCCGATGGAACCCGTAGAACCCAATATCGCCAACTTTCGCATATTTGCCTCCGTTTTTCACTTGGAAATCGCGTCATCTGGCCGCATACGCCCGCGTTAGAGCACGAGCGTATAGCAGTACATCACAATCAGCGTGAAAATCACGCTGTCAAACCTGTCCATCACGCCGCCGTGGCCGGGGAAAATATGGCCGTAATCCTTGATGCCGCTGTGGCGCTTGAGCAGCGACGCGGACAGATCGCCGATCTCGCCCGCCGCCGATCCGATCAGCCCCAGCGCAATCGTCGCCGGAATTCCCGGCATCTGCATGTGGAACACATACACGAACACGGCGCGGCAGGCCAGCCCCGCGAGCGTTCCGCCAATCACGCCGAAGATTGCGCCCTCCACCGTCTTTTTCGGGCTGACGTTCGGGCAGAGCTTGTGCTTGCCCAGCGCCCGGCCGCCGAAATACGCCGCGCCGTCGCCCGCGTAAGCGATGGCAAACGCCATCGTGATGAGCGCAATGCCCGGCACAACGCCGTAGGTGCTGTTCATCATCATCATAAACATGGACATCGGCAGAAAGCAGGTCAGCAGCGGATACACCGAGGCCGCCGCGTCCGGGAACGCCGGCTTTTCGTGCAGCATCACGCCGGTCATCGAAACGCCCATCGCCGCCGCCAGCAGCAGCAGCGGGTCAAGCACGCCCATCAGGCGGCTGAGCGGCCACATCGCCGCCGCGGCGACATATCCGCCCCATTCGCAGACGGCATATCCCGCCTTTTTCAGCGCGCGATAGTTTTCATACATCGCGATAAAGGTCAGCGCGACAATGACAAACTCTGCAAACCAGCCCCGCACAACCAGCGTAAAGATGAGGAACGGCACGCCGACAGCCGCCGTAATCAGGCGAGTTTTCATACAATCCTTCTTTCTTAAACGCCGCCAAACCGGCGATTTCTCTTCGCAAACGCCAGCAGCGCTTCATCATAAGCATGGCGGTCAAAATCCGGCCAGAGCGTATCGGTCTGATAAAATTCCGCATACGCGAGCTGATAGAGCAGGAAGTTGCTCAGCCGCATCTCCCCGCTCGTGCGAATCAGCAAATCGACGTCCGGCAGACCGGCGGTATACAATTCGCCCTCAAACGCCGCCCTGTCGATTTCCTCCGGCTTCATGGCGCCCGCCGCCACGCGCTCAGCCAATTTCTGCGCGGCGCGGACGATTTCCTGCTGACCGCCGTAATTCAGCGCGATATTGAGCTGCAAGCCGGTGTTTTCGTGCGTGCGGCGAATGGCGGCGTGCAGCGCGTCCTTCTGTTTTTCCAGTCCCCCCGGCATGCCGTCGATGTCGCCCAGTATGCGGATGCGCACGTTCTTCTCGTTCAGCTCGTCGATTTCGCTGGTGAAATATTGCAGCAAAAGCCGCATCAGCGCGCCGACTTCCTCCGTCGAGCGTTTCCAGTTCTCGGCCGAAAACGCATAGACCGTCAGCGCCTCCACGCCCAGCTCGTCGGAGTATTTGATGATTTCGCGCAGCGCCTCCACGCCCGCCTTGTGGCCGAACGTGCGCGGCATGCCGCGCTTCTGCGCCCAGCGCCCGTTGCCATCCATAATGATCGCCACGTGGCGCGGCAAAAATTCCTTTTCAAGCGCCTTCGCCGTCGTCACCGGCGCTTTTCCTTCATTTTGGCCAAGAGCTGCCATCCTTATCCTCCCGCGGCCATCCAAGCGCCGCCTGCCATCGCTCCGTTTTTCTCGATATCTAAAAGGCGGGCATCGCAGAGCGCCGCTCCGACGAAACCCGCCGTGTCTGTCTGTTTACGGTTGCGGATCGGAAATCGGGTCAAAAAATCTCGCGGCAACGAGCTGTTTTCCGTCGTCCGATGCGAAAACGACGCGCAATGTTCCGCCATCCTTCTTTTCGCGGCGCGGCGCGTCGGTCACGCGAACCTGCGGAGAAATGCCCGCCTCGCCCAGAATCGCCTCAGCCTGCTTCAAAGGAAGCCCGAGCAGCAGCGTTCTCATTTGACCTCCATGATCTCCTTTTCCTTCTCCGCGTCGATCTTGTCAATGTCCTTGATCGCCGCGTCGGTCAGCTTCTGGATATCCTCCTCGGCCTTCTTCTGGTCATCCTCGGTGATTTCGTTGTTCTTCTTGAGCTTCTTCACCTGATCGACCGCGTCGCGGCGGATCGAGCGGATGGCCACCTTGCTCTCCTCGGCGGTCTTTCGCACGAGCTTGGTCAGCTCCTTGCGGCGCTCCTCGGTCAGCTCCGGCAGCATCAGGCGGATCACCTTGCCGTCGTTGGACGGGGTCAGCCCCAAATCGCTGGCCTGAATCGCGCGGGAGATATCCTTTACCATCTTCGCGTCCCACGGGTTGATCTGGAGGATACGCGGTTCCGGCGCGGAGATGTTCGCCACGTTCTTGAGCGGGGTCGGCGTGCCGTAGTAATCCACCGTGATGCGGTCAAGAAGCTGCGGGTTCGCGCGGCCTGCGCGAATCGCCATCAGGTCGGAACGGAGCACGTCCTTGGTCTTTTCCATCTTGGTTTTCGCGTTGTTTTGGATTTCGGTAATCGTCATGGGAGATACCTCCTCGAATTTCTTTTTCTATATTTTAACCCACAACCCATGTCTTTGGCAAGCCCTTTTGTGTAATCCCTTCAAAACTGACGCAAAAGCAGCCGGAGCGCTTTGATATGCTCCCTTTATGAGAGACATTGAAAAAACAAACTGTCATCATGAAGGGAGCATTGTTATGCCGCAAAAAAGCAAATTGAACGCAGAGGAAAAAGTGGAGATTATCAGGAAGTACCAACAAGGGAAAATAAGCTTGGCTCAAGCAGCTCGAGAGGCAAGTGTCGAGACAGCGACGATCTATAGATGGAGCACACGCTATGAAGCAGAAGGGGTAGGCGGCTTTTTATCATATCAGAAGAACCGCGTCTATCCATCAGAACTAAAGTTAAAGGCGGTACAGGAATACCTGTCCGGGTCTGGCAGTCTCAGAGAAATCAGCAAAAAATATAAGCTGCGGAACGAACGTCAACTCAGCAACTGGATAAAGGTGTATCATGCTCATGGAGATTTCAACTCAGTCAAGTTTTCCGGAGGAGGAAGCTACATGAAGCAGGGACGGGACACCACGCAGGAAGAACGTGTTCAGATCGTCAAGGACTGTCTGGCCAGTGGAAAAAACTACGGCGAGATGGCCTTGAAGTACAAGGTGAGCTACCAGCAGGTACGCACATGGACGCTGCGGTTCGAGGAGATGGGCGAGGCCGGTCTGGAGGATCGGCGCGGGAAACGGAAGAAGGACCAAGTACCCAGAACTGAGCTGGAGAAGGCGCAGATCGAGATCGAACAGCTCAAGCATAAGCTGTATTTAGCGGAAATGGAGCGTGACCTGCTAAAAAAATTGGACGAGATCGAGAGGAGAGATGCCTTTCGGAAGTGAGACAGCGCCATATCTATGCCGCGATCCGAGAAGCTCACGAGAAAAAAGGGTATCCCATTGAGTTGGCCTGTGAACTGCTCCATGTGGCGCGCTCGGCCTACCACAAATGGGCCTCTGGAAAGCTGAGCCAGCGGGCTGCAGAAAATGAGCGTCTTGCGGATACGATTGAGAAGATCCATGAGGAAAGTCCGGATAAGGGCTACCGGAGACTCAATGACGACCTGCGTCATGACCACGGTATCCACGTCAATGACAAGCGGGTGCTCCGCATCTGCCGGGCCAGAGATATCCGTTCCACGATCAAGTACAACAACCATGGCTGCACGCGGCGAGCGAAGAACCCGCAGTATCTTGCCGAAAACCTTTTGGACAGGCAGTTTTATGCCGCAAAGCCCAATGAAAAGTGGCTTACCGATGTGACCGAATTCAAGTGGTTTGAGGGTGTGAAGGTACAAAAGCTCTATCTGAGCGCCATCCTCGACCTTTGCGATCGGCGCATCGTGTCCTATGTGCTCAGCGAACGCAATGACAATCCGTTGGTTTTCAAGACCTTTCATAAGGCTGTGAAAGCCAATCCGGACGCGCATCCTCTGTTCCATAGTGACAGAGGGTTCCAGTACACCAACCGTACCTTCCACCACAAGCTTGTGCAGGCTGGGATGACGCAGA
>ERZ773260.780-NODE-780-length-44812-cov-6.670621_pt1 | contig 44812 bp, 40 predicted proteins | sample MGYA00511387_ERZ773260 | MGnify/ENA primary metagenome ERZ773260 (study PRJEB29015, sample SAMEA2737745) | human gut metagenome | biome: human gut; feature: human-associated habitat; material: faeces | place: China | collected 2012 ...
CCTTTAGCTCAGTTGGTAGAGCAACTGACTCTTAATCAGTGGGTCCCGGGTTCGAATCCCTGAAGGCGCACCATACGGCCCGTTGGTCAAGCGGTTAAGACGGCGGCCTCTCACGCCGCAAACATGGGTTCGATTCCCGTACGGGTCACCAGTTCAAAATTGCCCTTAAGGCACGAATCCCCGCCATGCGGCGAGGCTTCTTAGCCGGGGCGGGCAATTTTTCACCTTCCCATTGAACCCGCTTCGCTGGGCTTCAATGGGAGCCCTGAGATCATAAACGCTTCACTGGTTTGTGATTCGGTGACCGCCCTTCAGGCGGTGAGTTGAGAAGTTTTTCTTGACAAATGATTGAAAATTTGATAAACTGATTGCTGTTGAAAAAGGCGGTAAGGAGAGAAAAACAGTTCTCCTGAAGTAGAAGACATGAAGTTTTCTTTGCTTACTTTCTTTTTCAAAAGAAAGTAAGTTGGTGCTGATTAGGGCGAGGGTCCACCCGTTCCCATTCCGAACACGGAAGTTAAGCTCGCTTCTGCCGAAAATACTTGTCTGGAGACGGACCGGGAAGATAGGTAGTGCCAACACAAGAGGAAGGAACAAATTGTTCCTTCCTTTTTTCTTTATCTTGTTTGCCCCGGGAGGCGGACATGAAAGAGCAAGTCACCATGAAATTTCCTATTGTGTCGAATCTGCGGGTTTGCTATAATGGAGAAAATATTACTGTAAACCGAAAAGGAGAAAGAATTTGAGATGAAACATCAAATTAGGAGGCGTATCGTACCGTTTGCTCTGGCCGCCGTTCTGGGGATCCAACCTGTGATGGCCGCGCCCTACCGGCTGAGCGTGCCCAGCGGCTATACCAGCCCCTTCGTCGATGTGCAGGGCGGAGACTGGTATTATAAATATGTGGCTGTCCTGAATAGCCAGGGAATGATCGACGGCTATGGAGACGGACAATTTGGGCCCAATGACGCTCTGACCTCCGGTGCGGCCCTGGTCATGGTCCTGAAGGCCGCCGGGAGCGGCGCCATTACCCCCAGCGGGGCGCACTGGGCCAGCGGCTATGCGGACTACGCTGTGGAGAAGGGATACTTGACCCGGGAGGAGATCGGGGACTTAGACGCGCCCATTCGGCGGGAACTGATCGCTCAGCTGGCCGCCCGGGCGCTGAAGCTGGAGCCCTCGCAGGGGAAATCCCCATTTGCGGATGTGGATGACGGTGAACTGACTGCCCTGTACGAGCTGGGGATCATCACTGGCAGCCAGGAGGAGGGAAAGACGGTCTTTTTGCCGGACAAGCCTATCACCCGGGCTGAGATCAGCGTCATCGTCTGGCAGGTGGACCGGGTCCACCGCTACGGAAAGCAGATCCCCTTCCAGGGAGCCTACTACGACATCCTGCCGGATGTGCCGGTGAACTCCTATGATCCGGAGGGATTTGGGCGGAAAAACGGCGTGATGTACTATAAGGAAAACGGGGTGGATGTGGCCCGCGGCGTGGATGTGTCCGTCCACCAGGGGGAGATCGACTGGACCAAGGTGGCCGATGCCGGCATCGAGTTTGCCATGATCCGGGTGGGATACCGGGGCTACGGCAGTGAGGGCAAGATGATGGGGGACACCTATTTCCAGCGCAATATCCAGGGTGCGCTGGATGCCGGGCTCAAGGTGGGGGTGTACTACTTCTCCCAGGCGGTCACCGTGGAGGAGGCCCGGGAGGAGGCCGCTTATGTGCTGGAGCAGATCGCACCCTACCCCATCTCCTACCCGGTGGTCTTTGACTGGGAGCGGCAGAATTACTCCGGTTCCCGCACCCAGAAGATCCCGGACACAGAGACGATGTGCCGCATGGCGAACGCCTTCTGTGAGGAGATCCAGGCGGAAGGCTACCAGCCCATGGTCTACTTCTATCAGAATCTGGCCTATAACAACTATGACCTGAGCAAGATCATGGAGCACCCCTTCTGGCTGGCCCAGTACACCGACTACCCCTCCTTCTACTATGATTTTGAGATGTGGCAGTATACCTCCAGCGGCCGGGTGGCCGGGATCTCTGGAGATGTGGACCTGAACCTCCGCTTCTTTCGGGACGGGAGCAAGGACGACCTGACAGAGGTTTGGAAGGACCCGGATGGCCGGGAGGACCCCCAAGAGGAAATCCAGGAGGTGCCTCAGGAGGAACAGGAGGACTCTGGCAAGGACAGTCAGGAGGGACAGCAACCTTCCCAGGACATCCCCCAGTAAGGGCGAACAATCAGCGAATAAAATGCGGTCCCGCAGCTGCGGGACCGCATTTTTGCATAAAAAATGGGCTATTTTCTTGTGAGATTTGGAAAAAAAGAATGACGGCGTTGACTTTTGTGGAAACTCGTAGTATGATAGTAAACAAGAATTATTCCTATTATAGTGAAATTCTGTGATATGGAGGAAGGATTATGAACCGAAAGGCATTTGACCGGATCAACTACGGGCTGTTCCTGGTGGGGGCGGCTCTGGATGGGCGCTTTCAGGGGTGCGTGGTGAACTCCCTGCATCAGGTGACCTCCACCAATCCCATCAAGTTCTCCCTGACCCTGAGCAAGAGCAACGAGACCTTCAAGGCCGTGGAGGCGGCGGGGAGTTTTGCCGCCACGGTGCTGTCTAAGGACACGCCCAAGGAGAGGATCGACCTGTTCGGCTATAAGTCCGGCCGGGTGGTGGATAAGTTTGAGGGCCTGCCGGTGGAGACCGACGGGGCGGGCAACCCCTATCTCCGGGACTATGCCCTGTCCCGGATCAGCTGCCGGATCGTGGAGAAGCTGGATCTGGGGAACTATATGCTCTACATCGCGGAGGTGACCGAGGCAGAGGTCCTGGGGGACGGCCCGGCCCTGACGGTGGACGACTATAAGAACGGCGGCGGAGCCACCCCGGCGGCGGCCACGGTGTACCGCACCCTGGAGCCTAATGTGGGCTGGCGCTGCACCATCTGCGGCTATGTGGCGGAGCGGGAGACCCTGCCCGACGGCTATCAGTGCCCCATCTGCCGGGCCAATAGGGACAAGTTTGTCAAAGTGTAAGGGCGTTCAGCAAAAATTTCCGGAGCCGGTTGGGCTACCCCTCATATGGGTATCTACAATCTGGGGAAGTTCCCCGGCAGGAATCACGCTGAGATTTCCTGCCGGGGACTTTCTTTGCCCTGCGGGGTATCCTTGCTGATACAGCCGATATCGGTATAGTGAATCTCAATAGTTTGCAGCGCTTTTTTCGACCACTTTGTGCTTTTCTCATGCACCACGATCTTCTGAATGAACAGCCGCAGCAACTCCGGAGTCAGTTCCGTAATGTCGGTATAACGTTTGGCCTTGGCGATGAAATTGTCCGTGTTGGATACGGTGTCCTTCAGCCACTGGATGGCAGATTCTCTATCAGGGATGCCCTCCGCCAGCTTTTCCCGTTCCTCACTGTACCCATCGGACAGCATCTGAAACTGCTCCACTGAAATGCGGCCCAATACCAGATCCTCGTACAGTTTTTTGAAAATGGCGTCCAATTCAGCGCCGCGTTTCCGCATGGCAGTCAGTTCCTTTTCCAGCCCACGGATTTCCTGCCGTATTTCGGTGGACTGCCTGCTGCTGATGTACTCCGCAAACTCCTTGGTATGCTCTCTGGCTATCGCTGTCATCCGCCGCAGATCCTCCAAGACCACCTCGTCCAAAATACATTCCCGAATGTAATGGGCAGTGCAGACCTCGGAACCCTCTTTCTTGTAGGTACGACAGGTGAAGTTATTCCAGGTGGGTTTCATCGTATGCGCCCTGTGCAGTACCATCGTGGTTCCGCAGTCCGCACACACTACCAGTCCGGAATACTTGTTCTGTTCATCCATCTTAGTCCTGCGCCGTTTATTCTTCCGTACCCTCTGAACGATATTCCATACCTCCTGCGTCACCAGCGGCGGGTGGGTTCCCTCAAACACCAGGCATTCCTCTTTGGAATGTTCAACATGACGCTTGTCTTTGTAGGACTTCGTGCTGTACTTCATATTGATCGTGTTGCCCAGATACAGCTCGTTTTCCAGCATATTGGCGATGGTGCTGTCGCTCCAGTGATAGGGCTTTTCCATGTTCAGTGAGGTATGGCTGATCCCAAACTTCTGGTAGGCGTAGGTCGTGGGACAAAGAATCTGTTCCGCCCTCAGTTGACGGGCGATTTGGCTAGGGCCGCTGCCAGCGGCGCACATGGCGAAAATCCGGCGAACAACCTTGGCGGCCTCATCATCCACCACCAGCTTTTTGCCGTCGTTTTCGTCCTTTCGGTAGCCGTAGGGCGCCCTGGTTCCAAGCCTTTCCCCTCGTTCCGCTTTTGCCTTGAGAACGGCCCGAACCTTGCGGCTGGAGTCCCGAACATACTATTCGTTGAACAAATTTTTGAACGGCATCAGTTCGTTGCTCTCGCTGCTGTCGGTATCCACATTGTCGTTGATGGCGATGTAGCGGACACCGAACATGGGGAAGCGTTCCTCGATGTACAGCCCTGTGTGCAGTTGGTTACGGCCCAGGCGGGACAGGTCTTTCGTGATGATGATCCCAATCTTGCCATTCTCCATGTCGGCCATCATCTGCTGGAAACCGGGCCTTTGAAAATTGGCCCCGGAATAGCCATCGTCCACGTAAAAGCAAGGATTCGGAAAGTGGTGGTCAGCGGCGTATCGCTGCAAGATCATTTTTTGATTTTGAATGCTGTTTGACTCGTTTTCCGTATTGTCATCCTGGCTGAGACGGCAATACAGTGCGGTTTTCTTCTGGTTTGACGTTGTCATCTTGCCCTCCTTTGTCAGTCAAACCGTTCAGAGCATTGCAACGCTATAATACTCCGAAATGGCCCGGATATCCAGCACTTTTCCCAGACAGCGGCAGAGCCGCTGCCTGGTTTTTAAGCACACAGTTTCTGCTGCTGGATTTCCAGGTCGATCAAGGCTTTCAGCTTATCTTCCGGCGAACAGCATCCGTGTTCTGGGAACACGGACACCACCCGAATCGCTCTGCCGTGGGAAATTTGGACACGTTCCGTTTTGATCTGCTGGGTGTTGTTTGGCTTGTCTATGGTCGGGAACCTCCTTTTTTGACAGATTTGCCAGTCATGAATATCAGCCAGACAGAACACATCCGATTATTTTGCGAGGCCGCTTGTTTTGCCCTAAACGCTGCCAACACGGGCTTTGCCGCTAGGGATAGCCTTGCGGCGGTAAAGACCCGCAAACGGCCTGTAAGGGGCAGACATGGGCTATTTCTGGCTGGAAAGCAAATAGATTTCTTCGCAAAGCCTGTCCGCCAGAAAAAACACTTTTTTCGTGGTTTCAGCATCCAGGTCTTTTGCCCTCCGGTGACGGCCGATCTGCCGCACATTGGAGTATATCATGTTGACGCTGGCGTGCATCGCCCGGTTCAGTTTCGGAGAATATCCTTTGGGTGTATTGCCGTGAATCAGGCGGCGGAAATAGGTTGTGCTTGTCAGCCTGGTCAGTTCCATGTACCTCTGGAGCCGTTGATATTGCTCCTCTGTCATACGGATAGAGATATTTCTGCTGTTGTCTCGCATGGGCCTGCGGACTTTTCTTCTTTTTCGGTTATGCAGCATGAAGGTACCCTTTCTTCCGCAATGCGTGGACACGCTCATACACTTCATACAAACGGCGGTACACGCAGCGAAGCTGCTCCACTGTGCCGCAGCCGCTGTTGAAATCACGGACGATGGCGTTGATCTCCCGTCCCGTTTCATCCATAAAGCGAAGGACTTCCCAGGTTTCCTCCTCACGGTGCAGGACGGGGCGGTTGGTTCTCAACTGAGCCATCAGCCACGCGTTGGCGGACAGTCCAGCGGCCCTGCTCTTTTTCTTCAGCAGTTCGTATTCGTCCGCACCCATGCGGACACAGGTGCGATGTGTTTGATTGCTCATTTTCACTCCATTCCCGCTTTTGGCAATGTTGCCAAAAGCGCTTTGGTGAGAATAATAACTTAGCGGAGTAAGATTTGGCAATGCTGCCAGACCTTACTCCGGACAGCATAAATCGGGCTTGGCACCGTTGCCAAACCCGGTTTCCCAGTTGGTGGACTTCCGGCAATCTTGCCAAGAGTCCATATAAAAATCGCTCCTGACAATTTTGTTAGACTCGATAGCGGTCAGGACAACACTTCCCGACAATGTTGTCAAAAGGTTCGCACAAACTTTTCGGCAATGCTGCCGAAAGGTTACCGCCCGCAGGCGGCATTGGGGGCAGGGGATTTCCCCTGCAAGTGGCGTTTTGACATCAAAATGCGATGCTTGCGCCCTCACCGTCCCTGGCGGTGAGGGCCTTGGCCCCGCCATCGGCGGGGCTTTTTTCAAGCGGTAGCGTGATTGATATTTTGAGGGCTATTACCGCACAGCACCCCGTACTTTTCCAATCTGAGCGAGGATATCTTCCTCGCCGTCTCGTCCTGCTACACGCAGGACGAGGCACAATTCACAAACCAATCGGCCCGCAGCAGAGACAGGATAATATCCCACATACAGGCGAAGTCATCGCCATGTCCCTTGTCCTCAAAAACCAGAGCATTACTGTTAGCAATACAGGGCAGATCATGAACAGCGAACAGATTTTTCACGGTTCGGCATACATCCTCCAGCGCATAGCCTTGCTGGTCTACAGCTATCTGGTCAAAGGAAAACTGAACTTTCATTTTGGATGCCCTCCTGTTGTTTGATAACCCACATTATATCGGGTTGCCTGTAACATATCCAGATGAATCGGCAAACAGGAGATAGTGTGTATCAATGTACACAATGCTTTTGAAAATAACAAATCCGATGCGTATCATTGTACACATCAGGCAAATTGCTGCCGTTATTCTTCCTGCAGTGCCAGAAGAAAATCAACGACAGCCGCATCAACAACAGATTCCGATTCGCTTGCATTTTCTGCAGGTTGTGGGGTCGGGATGTGCTTCAATTCTTCCCGGATAACAGTGCGCAGAGTGTCCTCCAAGACTTTCTGTTTTTGGTAGCCGCAAACAGCCTCGCAGACGGCGCTGGTCTTATTTTTTGCCTGTGAGAGAATCAGCCACGTTTCCCGTTGCATGGGATTGTCCAATGACAGGACGATGTGGAGTCGCCGATTTTCACAATTCATCGGCTTGTGGTTCCCTGGGCGTGATTTCCTCTTTGAGAAGATCCCCAATTTTCTGGAACACCTGGGCCAACTCGTAGGACTCCTGCACAGAATACTCGATCTCATCGGGGCGCATACGGGTGCATTCCACCCAGATGTGGACATTTTCCGCTGTCGGTGTCAGCGCCACGGCCCGTTCAAAGGCTTTGCAGAACAGACCAGAGATCCTGCCCCTGCGATCAGCCTCGGCATCGATCTGGCGAATCTCCTTTTTTGCTTTCTCCAACTCCACCGCCATAGCAGCGGCCTCGTCCCGCTGCTCCTCTGGCAGTTCCTGCACCTGCCGGGTGATGTTATAGTCCTGGTTAATAGACAGATCGCCGCTGTCCAGCGCCTCTTTCACAGCGGCGGGGGCGTGTTCATCGATCTGCATGACTTTGCCCATGGTGCGCTCCCCCAGGCCCACAGCATCTGCCAGTTCCTTGCGGGTATCCACAGCAGAAATCGGGTTTGGCAATGTTGCCAAACCCGATTTTGCACCCTCGCTTTTCTGATTTCCGCCGCCTGCGGACATATTCGCTTTAGCTCTGGCCTCGATTTCCGGTTTCAATTTCAAGGCAATCTTACCCAACTCCCACTTCTCCAGGTTACGGCGACCCTTCTGCGTATCCAGCGCCCACTGCTTGGCCTCCAGCAGATCGGCAAACGAAAATACCAGCATTCTGAATGGCAGGCCATGCTTTTCGCAGATGCGGAATCGGTTATGACCGTCAATAATGACCATATCTTCGTTGACGATGACAGGCGCGTAGCATCCGTTCTCCAGAATATCGCTCTCTAAAGCAGAAAACTGCTCCGCGCTCAGTGACGGGAGCAGTTCTTCCATCTCCGGCAGGACAACGGGCATCCGTTGATAGCTGCCATATTCGGTCTTTGTGTTTTGCACATCATATCTCCATTCAGTTTGATTTTGAGCTTCCGCTGTGCCGTTCTACCCAATCCGGTTCCTGACAGGCAACCCTGCTCGGCGCTGTGTCGTGTTGCTTTCCTCGGCCTGCTCGTTCAAACTGAAGTCTTGGCAAACTTCCCCGAAAAGTATCTGATTGGACGGTCATTTACTTTTAGCCCAAGTGCATAAAGCACTTGGGCTAAAGCGAAAAGCCTGTAAATGATATCCAATCCCTTTCGGAAAAGCCTATAAATTAACAATTAAACAATTTCCAATATATCGCTGATGCTCACAGTATAACTCTAGCAAGGATTGCTGTCAAGGAAAATTTGAGGGGCAGGTCACAAGGTGATTTTATCATTCGTTTCAATAATTTTGCAGACCTCGTCTAGCTCTATGAAAACCACCTTTTTGTTGGAAAGCCTTGCCAAATAGCGCAGTGTTCCCTTAAAATCATGATCGAAATACTGAGGCGCAATAACTGCAATGAGCTGGCACCTAGAATCAACCATCCCTTGCTCTACAAATTGCCGAATGATTTCTTCGCCTTCCTTTGTTGTAGAGAGTAAATACTCTTCTACTAGTTGCTCTCCGGTTTTAGTTGTCCGTCCACTATTTTTTGTATTCTTTTTTATAATTCCCTTCATTTCATAGTGAGTAGCGCCAACAGACACTTCTCCAGAAATATCTCCATATTCGCCACCTTTATGTGGCTGCGGTCGATATCCTGGCAAAATTGAATAGAATAACTTGGGTAAACATACCATACTACCATCGTTAATACATTTCTCGATTTTAGCTTTTGTGCATGAGTTTTCGCATTTTTCATTAAGACGCACTGCAATATACTTTGTTGCTGCATTCACAGTAGTGGGGCAGTTTTTGAAGCAAGAGATGTCTGAAAATGCGATTTCAACGCCGTCATACTCCGAACTCTGTGTATGAACAATATGTACCTGATTGTCCATAATACACATGAAGTACTTCGCATCTATATCTTTAAATGCTTGAAAAATATTTCGCTCAATCATAGAAATAAACTTTGAAGTTGGAATGTACCAATAGTCTACTCTACATAGATGCCCTTCCGGGCAAGTTATCTTAAGAGGAGCGCCACAATCACAATATAGCTGTCCGGTTTTGCTATACTTTAGCGGTTTTGAACAAGCCTCACAGTGTGGTACTTCATAGGATTCGCATCTGTTGCAATAAACACGTGGCAATCTATGGAACAAAGAGTTATTCTGGAGTATCGGTACCACATATTCCTCGATTGCAAATACATATTCATCTTCTTGGTTCAGTGCTGTAATAATCTGAGTGAGGAACCAGTTCATTTTTTCCTTCTCATCATCTGCGACAGACCATTTGAGTTCAAGTCCAAGTTCACCAAAAATCTCAGTTGCTGGCTTTCCTTTTAATTTATCGATTTCTTCAAAGATGATGGCTATTGCTTTTTCCGACCATTCAAACAGTATTGATGTCGGAAGATGTTTTAAAATACCAATATTGCCCTTTTTGGTGTTATATTTTATTGATGCAGAAACATCATCAGTAATTTCGGCAATATAACTGCCCGATGTGTCAATCCGGTTATCTCTGATTCTGGAAACTTCTTCTTTCTGACTTTCTGTTAGCCCACCAGAGCGAGAAATAATCGTTTTTTCTCCCTCAGTGCCTTGCAGAACAACTCTGCTACGTGCTTTATAGTGAATGCACTTTTCAATCGCTGCTTTCGGTGGGTGAATTTGTGTTAATCCTTTTCCAATACGTTCAGAAATGAATTTAACTATGCAAGATGTCATCTTGTCGTGTTTGCTAATACAAGCAAGATAAGAAATATTTTTCCCAATCCAGAGGCAACCCCTGTGCTGCTCCCAAATAGAAGTATCATGACCTTCTTCGTTCGTAAATGAATACTCTTTGCTGTAAACATAGAGAATCTCAAATCGGTCAGTTCCATCTTCTACTGAGAGAATGTGCAAATTCCTAAAGTAATCGCTATCCAACACAGGTTCGTACCAATCTACTAACTGAAGAAGAGAATCATAATCATTGGCAGAAAGGTTCTTATTAAAAGTCCAAAGTGTAAAAGTTATGCGATTCCCGTAAATATAGTCATCAACTAAACGGTTAATTTCTTCATCGTTTACCAATGAGGTGTTCAATAATCGAGTTATAATTGTATCCTTATCTTTTCCGTTAACCTCGGCCTCATCAACCTCTTTAGAAATAGCCAAATCATACAGGGCTTGCCACGGCAATGTTCCAAGTTTTTTCTTCTGTTCTTCAAATGTCATAGCGCTACCTCCATAACATTGTCCAACAATGCCCAATATTCGCCCTTAATATCCTCATTATACATATCCATACAAATGCACAACTCTTGGCTTTGCTTATCCTCCCGGACAAACCCGCCATGTAGCCCATACTTTTCCAGATAGTTCTTCAAAACCTCGAACTTTCTGGGGGAGAAAATGTCGATGTCCTCGCTTTTACCGGTACGGTCAAATCCGCCCTTTGTTTCAATGATCCAAATCTCACCTCGAACGCTGATGATGTAATCCGGGAAGAAGGACTTCTGCTTGCCGAAGCTGTCCATATACACGATGGAGAAATACTCCGCGCCCTTATCGCCGTTCTTGTACACCCAATCCACGGCGTCACAGGTTTCGCAGAAACGCTCAAATTTCTTTTCCGAGGCAGACCGTACCTCCGCCGAGGCCAGATAGCCCGCATACACATTCTTTGTCATCTCTGCCTGGGACTTCGCTGTTCCATCATAAGTAAACAGGCAGGACTGCGGGATATGGAACTCCACAGTGGTAATACTGGGCGTCTTGATGATCTGCTGGTCCAGCATGATGGCCATCGCTTGCCGAACATCGTTTTTGAGCCGGTGGGCATTGTTCAGCACAAAGGCGTAGACCTCCCGTGTTTCCAGCGAGAGCAGCTTGTGTACATATGTCACGTTCTTATCCAGCAGGCGGCGGAAAATCGTGTTGATCTGAGCATACTCCAACCCGACTTTCAAACCAATCTCTGCCACACGGTGGTGGTACTCCCGGCCATGAACGTGGGTGTTCAGCGGAGTGCGGATGCTGATGTCATTCAAGTCCGCAATCTTGTCTTTGTCCAGTGTGGACACAGCGCCAGACTTGGTGTAATCCACGATGTCCTCCGAAAAGAGATACCCTGCCGCCTCCAGCCGGGTACGGTTCTCCGACAACGAAGCGCCTGTGTGGTAAGTCTGGGCAAAATACTGTACCATTGCTGTCAGGGCTGCTGCGGCGTCACGGGGCTGGGCCAGACCGGACTTCTGCTCACTGGCCAGGGTGACCTGCTTGAATTCCGGTTTCAGATACAGGGTAGCGGCGTCCAGCGCCCCCTTGCCCATGCTTGTCTTGACGCCCTCGGTGAACTTCTCGTCCAGCGTGTAGAGGTAGCAGCTGTCCAGCAGATCGCTCCCGTAGTGCTTCGCCTCCGGCATCCGGCGGATACGGCCAATGGTCTGTATCTCAAAGGTTTCACTCATGTTGTCCCGGAGTTTCACCAGGATATGGGCGCGGGGGCAGTCCCAGCCGGTGGCCACCGCCTGCTTGATGATGGCGGCAACCTGCGGAGCGTCATTTTGCTCAATGTCCTCCAAGTTTTGGTGCTTCTTGGACAGCCAGACCGCCAGCTGTCCGTTTTCATAGGTAATGCCCTGGGCCTCGAACCACCGCTCGATCTCGTCCTGCATGACCTCGTTCTTGTTGGGAATCTGGACGATTATCAGCGGGTTGACCTTTGTGCCCTTTTGGAGAAACGCACTGTGCAGTTCCCGCTGCTTATTCAGCGCCTGCTCCAATAGGAAAGCGATTTGATTCTCCACTTGGACATTCTGCGGAAAGTCCTCATTGATGACCAGCATCTTTTTGATGAGTTCCTCCGCAATCACATCCGCCTCGGGGATGTCGATCAGGCGGGCTTTGGGATAGTTTTTCGGTGTAGCGGAACAGCGGATGATCTTCTCCGGTGCGAAATAATTGAGAATGTCCGCCGCCTTGACGGTATCGTTTTGGTGGCTCTCGTCCACAATGACAATGAAGGACAGACCGCTGTTCTTGGCGTTCCGGATATGCTCCAGGAAGTTGGTGCGCTCTCCGTCTTTGAGGGCGTTGTTGCCCCTTTTTGTCAGCTTCTCCCAGTTGATGAAGCAGGCGTCGTTTTCGTCAAAGCCGGAGGTCATCACGTCTGCCAGCAGTTTGGTGTGGCTACCGTAGATGTACTTGTCCATCTTGGCCTTGCTCTGTTCCTCCAGGTCGCCCTTTCCGGGGGTCAGCCAAATAAAGACCTTACGAAAAAAGCTCTTTCCGTACTCGTCCATGAAGTGGGTCAGGATGATAGTCTTGCCGCTGCCGGTACAGCTTTTCAGAATGATCTCCTGCTCTGGGCCGGACATGGCCTCCATCAGGTCGGCGATGGCGTTCAGCTGAAAATTTGCAAGCCGCATAGTCAGCCCTCCAATTCACGGTAGTAGTAATCGGGGATAATATGTACCAAAATCTCCCGCTCCTTCAGCAGTTCCTCCTGCTCCCCGGTGGGCAGGATGTCGTGGCCCAGGTACAGGGTATGGCACTTGGCAAATGCCTCTGGACGGGCGATGAAGTCCGTCAGTTCCTCGTCCGTCAGCAGAATGGCGATCTCGGCGTTCTCTGTAAAGTTGACGCCGTTCTCCAGCTCCACCAGCTCCCGGACGTGGCGCAAAAGCTCGTTGGCGTACTCGTAGTAGAGCTGTTCGCTGATGGGCACATAGTCGATACGGTAGTATTTCAGGCTGGCCGCGTAGCCTTCCCGCTCAATCACCCGCTTGATCCGCTCATAGGTTACATTCCGGCAAATGTTGTTCTCGTTGTTGGTGCAAAGGATGAACTTCCGGCGGCTGTCGGTATGGGCGGCATTGTGAGCCAAAACCGCGTGACCGGTAGTGCCGCTCCCAGCGAAGAAGTCCAGAATAACACTGTTAGGGTTAGAGGCAATTTGCAGAATCCGATCAATGAGGGCAACAGGTTTTGGGGTATCAAATGGGGAATGCCCATCAAATATACTTGATAATTCATTTGTGGCAGTTCCCGTATGTCCTACTTCGCTATGTAACCAAAGGTTAGACGCGACACGACCTGCACTTGTATCGAGATATTGTTTTCTACGGAGTCCACCTCGTCCTTTTGCAGTAAAATAAAGTAAGGGCCAAGGGCGCTCTTTTTTTAACCCTTGTTCATATCGCTGAACAGCCTCTCGCCGCGCTTCCTCTAGTGATTTTCTCAAAACGAGAGCATTGATAAATTCTGGCACACCTTTTGCTTGTTCACAAATTTGACACCGTTTATCATAATCATCAAGAGGTTTTAACTCATATTCAGTCCATTCACTCATACACTCAAACATTTGCGGTTGCCCAAAGCCCCAGCAGCGACCAGTAGGCGGATACAGAAATTCACCCGTGATAGGATGCTGTATGGCATATACCATGCCCTGGTGTGTTGCCGCTCCGGGCGCATTAACGGTAACAGATGACCATTCACGAGGGTCACCATCTTGACTCCCGTATTTTTCATCCATTTCCGCCGTTCTCGGAAGTCGTTGAGGAATCCATGATATGCTTTGGGAATAGACCAGAATATGTTCAACTTCAGCAGGAATACCTTTGGAATCATTGCGCTTTGAATAGGTTCGTTGCCACGAAATATCAGCTACAAAACAGGCTTCATCAAAAATGCGGTCGCACAGCAGTTTCAGCCCCGCCTGTTCCCGGTCGTCAATGGAGATAAAAATAACGCCTTTCTCGCTCAGCAGATGCTTCGCCAGCTCTAACCGCTTGCTCATAAAAGAAAGCCATTTGCTGTGGCGGAACGTGTCCTGAGCGTCCACAAAGCAGTCGTCATAGACAAAATCCTTGTTCCCCGTGTTATACGGCGGATCAATATAGACCAGGTCAATCCGCCCCCAGTGGGTCTTTTCCAGTAACCGCAGCGCCGCCAGATTGTCCCCCTCCAGCAGGAAGTTCATCTCCCCGCCCCGGTCAATCAGCAGCGCCGGATCCTCTGTCAGAACCGGGGTGTGGGTGTCCAGCACCTCGTCGATGGTCTCCCGGTGTTCCTCGAAAACCAGGCCGTACTTTTTGCCGTTCACATCCTTCTCCAGATCGGAAAGGTAGGTGAGCAGACTGCCGGTGTTCTCGTCCTGGGGCGCGGCGGAGATGTAGGCGCGGATGGCCTTGATTTTGGAGAGCAGATCATCCCGCTTCTGTTTGGAGATGTTGGTGGACATATCAGGTTCCTCCAAGATGTTTGGAAAGTTCTTTTGTGATTTTCTCCGCTCCGAGCGACAGCAAGAATTGGCGACAATTTGCAGCAGACTGTTGGAGTGACTGGGGCATAATCTGATTAACAGAATTGTAAACAGCTTTTTCAATCATGTGCTTTTTAGACACGTCTTGAAGATACCTGTCTACTGCATTCCAGTCGTTCTGATATTTCAGGCAATCAAGTTTCTCAATTTCATCGATAATATCCACAACATCTTTGATTTCTCGGAACCGTTTCAAATATTCCAGGTCTAACATAGATAGTCCTTTCTGCTAATCTGTCTGTGGGGGGAATTTTAATTGAATGATTTGTGGTTTGATCTCTGACATCTCTAAGGTTCCACTCCGCAAATGCAGTACATCTTCAACATCTGTGGGAAACAAATTGATTCCACGCCTTGCCAATAATTTCATAAAACTTGCGGGAGTAAGAATCTGCTGTTCAAACAGAAGATCCAGAGCCCCCTGAAAGATGTTCTCATTCAAGAAATAAGGTTTGTCATCTGGTTCTTGTTTCCGCCATCCATTTTTGGATATTTGCCGCATCATATATTGATGCTGATTGCTGGTGATAATCCCTAATTGGCGACTGCGATAAACCATGGCGGCCACGGAAACTTTCCACTTTCGCTTTAGCCACAAATAATATTTTAAATCTGTAGGGTATGCCTGTACATCTCTTGTAAAACTTTCTGCTGGCAGTAAAAACGCACCAGCAAACATATTAGCTTGTGCCTCACGATGCTTAAACTCATCTTTGGGAATCATATCCAGGCCCTCACTCCAAGGATGGAGTAACACATGGGCAAGTTCATGCGCCAAATCAAACCGAATACGTCCTTGGGGTTTAGTCCCCTGATCTACTGCAATTAAGAACATTTCGCCTTGACGAGTATCTTGACCTTTTAATAGTGTTCTCTGGCTAAATGCATCAATTTTGGATTCATTTGTATCGAAGCCAGTCACTATCAGTCCGTTTTCTTCCAGCGTAAACTGTAGGTTAGAAATGGGATCTGTACCCAGATTCCAATATTCTCTGACCTGCATCGCAATCCGTTCAATTTCTTTTAGTTCCGCAGCACTTCCTTGCTCATCAAATTCGTTGTCATTTCCCCAAAACTCAACTTTTGGAAGATGCAGCACTGGAAAGTTAACATATTCTGCAAGAACCTCATAAATCTTTGCTACATATTCAAGTTTTAGGCTTTGTACGGTGCGACTCATTTTTGTCGCACTCACTAATGAACGAAAGTAAATTGCATCTGTTGAGGCTAAATAGCTATCTTCCTGAAGGAAGAATTCATAGGGGACATTTAATGTGTCTGCAATTTTCATTCCACGCTCATACTCTGGGCGATTGCCATTATTCTCATAGAGGGAGAGAGATTGTTTACTGATACCAGTCCGTCCAGCGAGTTCGGTTAAGGTCAACCCTCGAAGTAGTCGGGCTTTTTTTAGTTGCTCTCCTCTGAATGCTTTGTGGTTCATATAGACTCGGCTCCTGTTCAAATATGTTTAGGCTTCATCTTCCTCATCAGGCAGAGTTGGACGAAGTCCGGGCTTCAATCCGATCAAAGACCGTACATTAGGCTCTGGGACCGCATTTGATGTGTCAGGAACACTACGAGAGTCTGTCAATTCAGCATAATCGGGGGCGATAAATCCATTTAAGCATTCAGAGTCAATCACATCAAAATCTTTATCAAGGAAAAGCAGTTGAACATCCAACAATCCAGATTTGCTAGGAGTATAGGTTATGATATAATGGACATATCCCTCATCAGGACTAAAAAGGTTTGCGACAATTGCTTCAAAATCTTTTTGAAGCGTTTCCGTGTCAAAAAGATTCATCGGCATAAAACAAAGCTGTTTACACTCACTCTCGTAGCCTGCATTTTCAACACCCAGTAGCGTCTGTAAGAAGTGAGGTGTTCTTCGTCCTTTCTTCTTGGGGATTGAACGTAAATTTTGCTCTGTAGTAATGGAGTAACTAATTTTATTCGTGCGATCAATTACTAGGCGGCCAGCATAACCGCTGCGTTGAAAAGGAAGTATTGTAACACTTTCGAGGGCAATTCCCAACCGAAGATTTGTATTGATACAGTCCCCACGAAAATGCCCTAAAAAATTGTGTGTGTCCAAAGGATGCTCACTGAACAACAGGGGAATATCATCGGTAACGGCCTTATTAATTGCCCAAACAAGCATACGCTCAAGGCTTTCGTTTCTGCGGATCATTCTCAAAGCAAACACCTCACTTTTCACTTGTCCTTTAATTTTACATATTTTATATGATTTGTCAAGTATAGAACTGAAAAAATTCTTTTTTGTCACCTATGGAGATATTGTTAAGGTGCAGCAACCTTAGTTGATTGCTGCACCTTAATTATACTCTGAACGGTAATTTTGTTGTTGTCCTTATGCGGGGCGCCCCTTAGGCTCCGGGAATTTTTTTGTTCCGGATGAAAGATTCCGGGTCTTTGGATCGTATAGAATGTGAAAGCGCTTTTTAGAATTCCCAGAGAGGATGTGAGCAAGATGAGATCCCAACTCAGCCGGGAGGAGGCGGAGCGCCTGGTGCAGACCTACTCCGACCTGATCCTGCGCCTGAGCTTCACCTACCTGAAAAATACGGAGGATGCCAAGGACATCTGCCAGACGGTGTTCCTCCGACTGCTGGAGAAGCCCCGGGAATTTCAGTCGCCGGAGCACGAACGGGCCTGGATCATCCGTACGTCGGTCAACGTGTGCAAGGATCAGCTGAAGAGCAGCTGGCGCAGGACGACGGTGGACCTGTCGGCGGCCTTGGACGCCCGGGCGCCGGAGGCGGAGGAGGGGAGCCTGTGGGCGGCGGTGGCGCTGCTTCCGCCAAAATACCGGACCGTGATCTACCTCTATTACTACGAGGGTTACTCCGCCAATGAGATCGCCCAGATGCTGGGGGAGAAGCCGGCCACAGTGGCCACCCGGCTCAGCCGGGGAAGAGATAAGCTGCGGACGCAGCTGGAACAGGAGGCGTTGACATGAAAACATATCGGGAGACCATGGACGAGCTGCGGTTCACAGAGCAGGAGAAGGAGGCGATGGTGGACCGCCTGCTGGAGAGGGGCGGCTCCAGACGAAAAGGGCTGAATCTGCGCTGTGCGGCCGTGGCCGTGGCAGCTGCCGCCGTTCTGACGGTGGGAGCGGGGGCCGCAGTGGTCCTCACCCCGGCGGGGGAGGTGTTTGCCTCGGTGCTGGGCGGTGCGCCCGCCCAGACGGAGATCCTGGACTGGATGGGGGTCCCTGTGGGGGCCAGCGACACCCACAACGGGGTGACCATCACCGCCGACGCCATCATTGGGGACGCGTACAGCTATGCGGTTGTCTACTCCATCGCCCGGGAGGACGGACAGCCGCTGGCTGAGGACCTGGAGCCCCTGGGGAACGGGGTGCTGCCCCTGACCTTTGACCGGGCGGATACCAGCGTGGGGGTGACAGGAGGGTCGTCCCACGGCTCCGCCTATTTCTACGACGCCGACCCTTCAGAGCCCTCCATCCAGTACGTGGAGAAGATGACGTCTGATGTGCCCCTGGAGCCGGGGACGGCCACCGCTTCCTTCCGGAACTTGTACCGGATGGGGAAGGATTTTCAGGATAAAATCCCGGTGGCAGAGGGGAAATGGAAGATCCGCTTCCAGTTCAGCTTCCCGGACAGCAGTGTCCGCCTGCCCGGCGGTCAGACCTTCCAGCTCAATGGTATGGAAGCCGTTCTGGACGGGGTGACCATCTCTCCCCTGTCTATCCAGGTAGACTATACCGTGAAGGAGGAGCTGGTTTGGGACAACCAGAGTCAGGAGAACGGACGGGAGAGCGAACACGACCGGGAGCAGTCCTACCGCTTCTTCGAGTCCCTGCCCCTCTCCCTGAACATGGCGGACGGATCCACGGTGGATTTGTCCAGCCTGGGCGGAAGCATTGACCCGGAGACAGGCCGAACAGTATGCCGGAAGGGCGGAGTTTTTGAGGAGATCCTGGACCTGTCCACCGTGGAGTCCGTCACGGTGGCTGGGATCACCCTGCCGGTCACACCGTAAGGGCTGAGCGGCCTCTCCTGGAAGGAAGAGAAGTCCCTAAGAAAAACAGGATTCAGTTTTTGCACGAAGAAAATACGGCGGGTCATTACAAGAACAGTAATGACCCGCCGCAGTTTGTCAAAAAAACCTCCCGCAAGGAGTTCCGCCGCCGTCGGGCGACGGAATAAAATGGAATCCTTCTCGAAAAGTGGCTGCGCCGCTTTTTGGACAGTCTCGCCGTATTTACATATTCGGGAAGTTCAGCAGCTTTTGGGCGTTCCCGCCCAGGATGCCGTCCTGTTCCTCCTGGCTGAGGGGCAGGGCGCGGATGGCGGCCACGGCGTCCGTCTGGCTCTGCCAGGGGCTGTCGGTGCCGAACAGGATGCGGTGGGGGCCGAAGGTGCGGACCATGCGGAGGAACTGCTCCTGGGGCATCATGGGGAGGTCCTCCGGGAGGTAGAAGCCGTCATCCAGGGGGGCCAGATCCCCCAGGGAGTAGGAGGTGTCCAGATAGACGGAGGTGTCGGGCAGCAGCTCCTCCACCTGGTCCCAGTTCCTCCAGCCGCCCATGTGGGCCAGGATGAGGGTCATGGGACCCACCTGGTCCAGGGCGCTGCGCACCATCCGGGGGGTGACGTGAACGACGCCGGGGAAGCCCACGTCCAGTCCGGAGTGACTGAGGACGATCAGGCCCAGCTCCGCCGCCCGGTCCAGGATGCGGAGGGTGCGGATGTCATCAAAATCCACCCCCTGATAGACGGGGTGGAGCTTGATCCCCTTCAGGCCAAGTTCGGCTGCCCGGGCCAGCTCGGCCCGGTAGTCGGAGAAATCGGGGTGGATGCAGCCGAAGGAGAAGATCCCCGTTTCAGGAAAGCGCTCGTTGATCTGGGCGGAGCAGTCGTTGACGTGGACCACCTGCTTGGGGGCGGTGGCCACCGGGAGGACCAGGGAGCAGTCCACCCCGGCCCGGGCCATGGAGGCGGCAAGTCCGGCGTTGGTACCGTCGGAGAAGGAGCGGGTATGGGCGGCCAGCTCCAGCTTGGGGATGGTGGTGGCGGCCAGCCGGTCGGGGAAGGTATGGGTATGGATGTCGATGACCATGGGGATCAGAATGTTCCTTTCGTTTGTGGAGTAGGTCCGGAAATACCGAAACCGTGTGGTATGGATAGCGTACCACACGGTTTCGTCTTTGAAAAGGAAGTTTCTTGCGGACTTTCTGGCGTTTTTGGACTTATCCCGCCTTTTCTCCGTCGCCCAGGGCCTCCCGCTGGCGGACCAGAACCTTCCGGTCATAGCAGGAGAAGGCGTCTTCCACCAGGGCGGCGTCCGGCTGGGGCGTGAGCAGCGAGACCACTGGTACGAGGACCAGCCCGGCCAGCATACAGAAGGCCCCGGCGTTGATGGGGGAGCGGAGCAGGGCGGGGAAGCTGGCCTGGAAGAAAATATTGGCTGTCATCACGACGGTGGAGAACAGGAAGCTGGTCCAGCAGGCCGCCCGGGTGGCCTTTTTCCAGTACAGGCCGTACAGGAAGGGGGCCAGGAAGGCGCCGGCCAGCGCGCCCCAAGACACCCCCATGAGCTGGGCGATGAAGGTGACGTTGGACTTGTACTGGATGATGGCCAGCACCACCGAGATGGCGATGAACACCACAATGAGGCACCGCATTACAAGGACCTGCTTCTTCTGGCTCATGCCCTTCACAAGGTGGTCCCGGATCAGGTCCAGGGTGAGGGTGGAGCTGGAGGTGAGCACCAGGGAGGACAGGGTGGACATGGAGGCGGACAGCACCAGGATCACCACCACCGCCATCAGCAGGTCGGGCAGGCCGGACAGCATGGTGGGGATCACCGCATCATAGCCCCCAACAGGGACCCCGTTCACCACCTCCATCCGGTCGGCGAACAGGCGGCCGAAGCCCCCCAGGAAGTAGCACCCCCCGGCCACCACCAGGGCGAACAGGGTGGAGATGACGGTGCCCGCGTCGATGGACTTCTCACTTTTGATGGCATAGAACTTCTGGACCATCTGGGGCAGGCCCCAGGTGCCCAGGGAGGTGAGCAGCACCACGCCCAGCAGGTTCACCGGGTCGGGACCGAAGAAGGAGGCGAACACGCCGGGGGCGGAGGAGACGGCGGGGTCGCTCACCTGGGCCAGCCCCTCCAGGGCGGCCAGGAAGCCCCCCTGGCTGTTGAGGACGGCCAGGATCACGGCGCAGATGCCGAAGAGCATGATGATGCCCTGGATGAAGTCGTTGATGGCGGTGGCCATATAGCCGCCGGCGATGACATAGACCCCGGTGAGCACCGCCATCACGATGACGCACACCGTGTAGTCGATGTCAAAGGCCATGCCGAACAGCCGGGACAGCCCGTTGTACAGGCTGGCGGTATAGGGGATGAGGAAGATAAAGATGATGACCGAGGCGGCCACCTTCAGGGAGGGGCTGCCAAACCGCTTGCCGAAAAACTCCGGCATGGTGGCGCTGTCCAGGTGCTGGGACATGATGCGGGTGCGGCGGCCCAGCACCACCCAGGCCAGCAGCGAGCCCAGAAGGGCGTTTCCGATCCCCGCCCAGGTGGCGGCGATGCCGTACTTCCAGCCGAACTGTCCGGCGTAGCCCACAAAGACCACGGCGGAAAAATAGGAGGTGCCGTAGGCGAAGGCGGTGAGCCAGGGCCCCACCGAGCGGCCGCCCAGCACGAAGCCGTTGACATCGGAGGCGGTTTTCCGGCAGTACAGGCCGATGGCCACCATCACCGCGAAAAATATCAGGAGCATAGTCAGTTTGATGAGCATAGGGGATCCGTCCTCTCAGGTTGGAGTGTCCCGGGTCTGCCGCGCGCCTCCATCCTGGGGAGCAGGGGGGCGCGGAAGGGGACCAAGAGCGGTTTTTTGATTTGCTGTGTTGAAGTTTAACGCAGAAAAGCATTAAAGTCAAGAGAGAAAATAAATTTTTTCGGGAGAGGGAGCGGGCAGAGCAGCACTTTACTCTATACTTCCTTGCCCGGGGATGATAGAATAGACACAAGAAGCACAGAGGAGGAAGGACAGAATGGAGATCTCCGGATTTCAGTCGCTGCGGAACGGGCTGCGGGACGTTCCGCCCAGGACGGCGGTGGTGGCCGCCGCCCACGACCCACATACCCTGGAGGCGGTGTTCCAGGCCCGGCGGGATGGGCTGATTCGCCCCCTGCTGGTGGGGGAGCGGGACAAGATCCTGCGGATAGCAGAGGAGCTGGGTGCCCCCATGCCCGAGGAGGATGTGGTGGACGCCCGGGACGACGGAGAATGTGCCCGCCGATCGGTGGAGCTGATCCGGCAGGGGCGGGGCCAGCTGCTCATCAAGGGGTTGCTGCCCACCGGGACGCTGCTGGGGGCGGTGGTCCGGCGGGAGAGCGGGATCCGGGCGGCGGAGCTGCTGTCCCATGTAGCCATTCTGGACGTCCCGGCCTATCACAAGCTCATGTTCATCACCGACGGGGGGATGGTGGTCGCCCCCGACCTGGCCCAGAAGCGGGCCATTTTGAAAAATGCCCTGGACCTGTGCCGCTTCCTGGGGTATGAGGAGCCCAAGGCGGCGGTGCTGTGCGCCGTGGAGACCGTCAGCCCCCACATGGCGGAGACCGGGGACGGGGCCGCCCTGAAGGCGGAAGCGGAGCGGGGAGACTTTGGCCCCTGTCAGGTGGAGGGGCCCATCTCCTTCGACCTGGCCACCGACCGCCAGGCCGCCCAGGTGAAGGGCTACCACAGCCCGGTGGCCGGAGATGCGGACATCTTCCTGGTCCCCTCCATCACGGCGGGGAATCTGCTGGGCAAGGCCCTGTACGGCATGGCCGGGGGAAAGATGGCAGGGCTGGTGCTGGGGGCCTCGGTCCCCATCACGGTCAACTCCCGGGGGGCCGCTCCGGAGGAGAAGTACGACTCCATCGCCATCGCCGCGGCCATGGCCCGGTGAGGACTGGGCGAATACAAGATACAGGAGGAAGATCATGTCCCATCGACTGCTGATATTGAACCCCGGCTCCACCAGCACCAAGGCCGCCGTCTATGACGGGGAGCACCAGACGGCCATGAAGAGCATCGTCCACACCAACCAGGACCTGGCCCCCTACCCCAGCCTGTACGATCAGCTGGATTACCGGGTGGCCCTGGTGCGGGGCTGGCTGGCCCAGGAGGGGGTGGACCTGTCCACCCTGTCGGCGGTAGTGGGCCGGGGCGGCATCATCCCCAACATCGTGGCCGGCGGCTATCTGGTGGATGACAACCTGGCCGACTGCCTGCGGAACTACCCGGTGTTCGACCACGCCTCCAACCTGGGCGGGCTGATGGCACGGGCGTTTGCCCAGCCTCTGGGGATCCCCGCCTACATCTATGACGCGGTGACCAGTGATGAGATGGTGCCGGAGGCCCGGGTCACCGGCTTCAAGGAGGTCATGCGCACCAGCTTCTGCCATGTGCTCAACGCCCGGGCCACTTCCCACAAGTATGCAGAGACCCTGGGGCGGCGGTATGAGGATATGAACCTGGTGGTGGCCCACCTGGGGGGCGGGATCTCCATTTCGGCACACCGCCACGGGCGCATCATCGACTCGGTCTCCGACGACGCGGGGCCCTTCTCCCCGGACCGGTCCGGAAGCCTGAATATGCTCTATGTGGTGGATCTGTGCTACTCGGGGAAGTACACCAAGAAGGATATGCTCAAGAAGCTCCGGGGGGAGGGCGGGATGTCCGCCCTGCTGGGCACCCACGACTGCCGGGAGATCGAGCGCCGCATCCAGGAGGGGGACGAATGGGCCGCCCTGGTCTATCAGGCCCAGGCCCTTCAGATCGCCAAGGGGGTGGGGATCATGCTGGGCTGCTTCACCGAACTGATCGACGCGGTGATCCTCACCGGCGGCCTGGCCAACTCCAAAAAGCTGACCGGCATGGTCATCGACTATCTCCACAACCTGGTGAAGGTGGTGGTCATCCCGGGGGAGAACGAGATGGAGGCCCTGGCCCTGGGCGGGCTGCGGATCCTGGACGGCCAGGAGCAGGCCCACATCTTTCGCCCCGCCTGTTCCCTGATGTCCTGACAAAAGGCTGAAAAACGGTCCGTATCTGTGGGAGCAGGTACGGACCGTTTTGGTTTGGGTGGATGAGACAGGCTTACAGGGAGGCGGCGAGTGGGCGGCGCTCTGTGGCGGGGGAGAGGCCCAGCTCGGCCATCAGCTGGGGCTCCGGGTCCAGGTAGAGGCTGTGGCTGAAGCCGTCCAGCAGGGCGGCGTGGCCCTCATCCTGGCTGGAGATCTCCACCTCGGCCAGGCCGGGGATCTTCATCAGCCGCAGCAGCATGGCGGTGTGGCTGTCCACACTGCCGCGGCGGGTCACCAGGCCCAGCAGCTTCCGCCGGTCCAGGGCCAGTACCTCGCTGGGTAGCAGCTCGTCAGAGACCAGGATCCCGGAGCGGGTGGCCAGGGGATCCGGTGTTTTCAGCCCCAGAAGGCAGCGGATGACCCGGTGGGCGATGTCCCGGATGTCTGCCCCGCGGGCCCGCATATAGGGGCTGTCCATGCCGGCGAAGGCGCTGGAAAACTCCCGTTCCACCGCCTGGACGGCGTATTCCGCCGTGGCATGACGGCTCCGGATGGTGGTGAGGACCTCCTCCACCAGGGAGGCGTCCTCCAGCAACATGGCGTGGATGGAGAAGATGGAGGCGGCCTGAGTGCCAAGCTCTGCACAGGCGGAGTCGTACAGGGCGGACAGCTGAAGGATGGCTTGACGCTGGGCTGTGTGGAAGCGGTGGGTCTCCTCCTCCGGGGTGAGCCGGGATTCCGGCTCCGGATGGAAGGACCTGCGCCGGTAGAAGCACAGGGGGCCAAATGCGAACTGGTCCAGGATAGATTTTCCGGTCAGGATCTGCACAGGATCACCGCCTTTGCGTGTCCGGGAGAATGTTTGGCTGGGTGCGGCTGGCTCCCGGATGTCCGGTCGACCCGCTTCATAGGGAATAAAATGGTATGCTTTGATTATAGTGTCAATTTGTTGTTTTGTAAACGGGGAATAGTGTACAACATAGACTGTAATTATTTGGTAATTATAATGCGTGGAAAATGGATTTTGTAATTTTTTGAAAAGAGGGGGAAAACAGAGGACCTCATGCTTGTGGTTTGGACTGCTGGGCCACGCCCTGCCAGGCTCACGGCGACCTGATTGGACCAGCAGGAGCGGCAGGAATGGCGGCGCTGTGCGGAGGGCGCTGTGCATACCCCCCTCTGATGAGCACCTCCGCAGCCATGAGGCGGCCGGGCTTCCGGATCCCGGCCCGGTGAAACAGAGAATGGGCAAATCAACACTTTACAGCGTTAAATAGCCGTGCTATAATAAAAAGCAAATCGGCGCCACCCCGTCTGCACTGGGCGGCGCCGGACTGGAAAACGATTACCGAAGTACCGGGAGGTCATGTCCAATGGTTTCAAAACGTATGCTGGGGCTGGGCACTGCCCGCTCCGTGATCCGGGAGCTGTTTGAGTACGGCAATCAGCGGGCTGCTGTGGTGGGCCGGGAGAACGTGTACGACTTCTCTCTGGGCAATCCCAGCGTCCCCGCCCCCGACGCGGTCAATGAGGCGGCCATCCGCATCCTGCGGGAGCAGCCCGAGCTGATCCACTGCTACACCAGCGCCCAGGGGGATGCCGCGGCCCGCCAGCGCTTCGCGGATTCCCTCAACCGCCGCTTCGGCGGGGATTATACCGCCGATCAGTTTTACATCACGGTGGGGGCGGCGGCCTCCCTCTGCTGTGTGTTCCACGGGCTGACCTGCCCGGGGGACGAGTTCATCGTGTTTGCCCCCTATTTCCCTGAGTACAAGGTGTTTATCGAGGGAGCCGGGGCCAAAATGGTGCTGATCCCCCCGGAGACCGAGCACTTCCAGATCGATTTTGCCGCCTTTGAGCAGGCCCTCACCCCCCACACCAAGGGCGTGGTGGTCAACTCCCCCAACAACCCCTCCGGCGTGGTCTACTCCCGGGAGACCCTGGAGCGGCTGGCGGAGATTTTAGGGCGGAAGGAGGAGGAGTACGGCCACCCCATCTACCTCATCTCCGACGAGCCCTACCGGGAGATCGTGTTCTCCGGCTTCCAGGCCCCCTGGATCCCCCACCTGTACCGGGATACCATCGTGTGCTACTCCTTCAGCAAGTCCCTCTCCCTCCCCGGCGAGCGGCTGGGCTATGTGCTGGTCCCCGGACAGGCGGCAGATTCCGGCGAGGTGTACGCTGCGGTGGCCGGAGCGGGGCGGTCCCTGGGCTATGTGAACGCCCCCAGCCTGTTCCAGCAGGTGACCTCCCTGTGCTGCGACATGACCGCCGACCTGTCGGTGTATGAGCGCAACTGCAAGCTGCTGGTGCCCGCCCTGCGGGAGATGGGCTACCATGTGGCCGAGCCGGGCGGGGCCTTCTATCTGTTCCCCCGCAGCCTGGAGCCGGACGACCTGGCCTTCAGCGAGCGGGCCAAGCAGTTCGACTTGCTGCTGGTGCCCGGCTCCGGCTTCGGGGCCCCGGGCCACTTCCGCCTGGCCTACTGCGTCCAGACGGAGATGATCCAGCGGGCGCTGCCCAAGTTCCAGGCGCTGGCGGACTCCTACCGCTGAGGCTGTTCGATAAACAAAACCGTCCCGACCGCATCGTGCGGTCGGGACGGTTTTGTTTAACCCTTTTTTCGGCCCTTCGTGCCCTTGGTTCCCTTTTTGGAGGCGGCGGGCTTGGCCCAGCCCGCCTTACGGACAGGCCGGCCGGTCTGCTCCTGCTTCTCCACGGAGTGGCGGCCGCTGTACCGCTCCTTCCGGGGATCCCCCGGCCCCTTTTTGCTGCGGCCCGGGGCGGGCTTCTTCCCCTGGGGCGCGCTGTGTTCCTCCCGGCGGGGGGCGCCGGGGGCCTGTCCCTTGTCGGGGCGGATGAGGCAGCGCTTGCCGTAGCCGATCAGGTCCTCCCGGCCCGTCTTGTGGAGGGCCTCCAGCACCAGCTTCCGGTTTTGAGGCTTCCGCCACTGCATCAGCGCCCGCTGGAGGGCCTTGTCGTGGGGCGTTTTGGGGACGAACACCGGCTGCATGGTCCGGGGATCCAGGCCGGTGTACCACATACAGGTGGCCAGGGTGCCGGGGGTGGGGTAGAAGTCCTGCACCTGCTCCGGCATATGTCCCTGCTTGTTCAGCCATTCAGCCAGCTGCACCGCGTCCTCCAGGGTACAGCCCGGGTGGGAGGAGATCAGGTAGGGCACCAGGTACTGGTCCTTGCCGTACCGGCGGTTGAGCTTAAAATACTTCTCCCGGAACTTCTCATAGACCTCGATGTGGGGCTTGCCCATATAGTCCAGGGTGTGGGCCACACAGTGCTCCGGGGCCACCTTCAGCTGTCCGGAGATGTGGTGCTGGACCAGGTCGGTGAAAAATTCGCCGCTGGGGTCCTTCATCAGGAAGTCGAAACGGATGCCCGAACGGATGAACACCTTTTTGATCCCGGGGATGGCCCGCAGCTTCCGCAGCAGCATCATATAGTCGGTGTGATCGGCGTCCAGGTTGGGACAGGGCTCGGGGGCCAGACAGGCCCGGTTTTTGCACATCCCGTGCTTGAGCTGCTTCTGGCAGGAGGGGCGGCGGAAGGTGGCGGCAGGGCCGCCCACGTCGTGGATATAGCCCTTGAAGCCCGGGTGATGGGTCAGGGCGGTCACCTCCCGGATGACGCTCTCGTGGCTGCGGCAGGAGATGGTCCGCCCCTGGTGGAAGGCCAGGGAGCAGAAGTTGCACGCCCCGAAGCAGCCCCGGTTATGGGTGACAGAGAAGCGCACCTCCTCGATGGCAGGGACGCCCCCCATCTCGTCGTACATAGGGTGGGGCTCCCGGACATAGGGCAGCTCGGCCACCCGGTCCATCTCCGGCGTGGTCAGGGGGGCGGCGGGGGGATTGACGATGAGGAACCGGTCCCCGTGCTTTTGGAGGATGGCCCTGCCCACCACTGCGTCATGCTCCAGATACTCCGTCATGTTGGCCCGGGCATAGGCGGCCTTGTCGGCGGCCACCTCCTCAAAGGAGGGGACTTCCACCTTGGGATAGGCGCACACGCCGGGATGGCGGGCGGCCACACAGGTGCCCCGCACGTCGGTGATCTCCTCCACCGGGGTGCCGGAGGCGAGGCGGGACAGGATCTCCACCGAGGCCCGCTCCCCCATGCCATAGGTCAGGATGTCCGCCTGGGCGTCAAAGAGGATGGAGCGGCGCACCTTGTCCTCCCAGTAGTCGTAGTGGGCGAAGCGGCGCAGGCTGGCCTCCAGGCCGCCGATGACGATGGGGATGTCCCCAAAGACCTCCCGCACCCGGTTGGAGTACACCACGGTGGCGTGGTCGGGGCGCAGCCCCGCCCGCCGTCCGGGGGAGTAGGCGTCGTCGTGGCGGCGCTTTTTGGCGGCGGTGTAGTGGGCCACCATGGAGTCCAGGTTGCCGGCGGAAATCATCACCGCCAGGCGGGGCTGCCCCAGGGCGGAGAAGGCCGCCGGGGTGCGCCAGTCGGGCTGGGCCAGGATGGCCACCCGATAGCCCTCGTCCTCCAGAAGACGGCCGATGATGGTGGGACCGAAGGAGGGGTGGTCCACGTATGCGTCCCCGGTGATGATGAGAACGTCATAATCGTCCCAGCCCCGGTGGGCCATGTCATCCCGGCTGACTGGGAGGAACAGATCGCGGTCAAAGCTCATGGTATGCCTCTTTCCTGTTTGGTTTGGATGTGGGCCTGGCCGGATGGGGGGCTCACAGCTGGAGCAGGATGCCCGCCACGGCGGAGGCCAGGATGAACACGATGGGGTGGAGCTTCTTCAGGGGCGTCCACTTCATGCCAACAAAGACCGCCACAGCCAACAGGAGGGACGGCCAGGAGATGGCCGGGAAGCTGTCGGGAGAGAGGTTGTCGGCCACGGTGAACACAGAGAAGGCCACACTCAGGCCGGCGGCGGCGATGAGGGCGGTGGAGGCGGGGCGGAGCCCGGAAAAGACAGCCTCCACGGTCCGGCTGTGGCGGAATTTCTGCAAAAATCCGGCAATGATCAGGATAACGATGATGGACGGGGTGATCAGGCCCAGGGTGGCCACCACAGCGCCTACAATGCCCCCCAGACCGCCCATCCCGGAGGTGCTCCCGATATGGAAGCCCACATAGGTGGCCATGTTGACCCCCATCGGGCCGGGGGTGGACTCAGAGACGGCGATCATGGTGGTGAGCTCCTGGTTGGTGAACCAGCCGGTGGCCTCGCCCATGTGCTGGAGGAATGGGATGGTGGCCATGCCGCCGCCCACGGAGAACAGGCCGGTCTTGAAAAATTCATAGAACAGTCTCAGCAGGATCACCGTGCCTCACCTCCTTCCTTCCCGGGGCGGAGCAGGGAGAGTAACCAGCCCGTTACTCCGGCCAGCACCACCAGGATGGCGGGGGAGGAGAGGAAGCCCAGCGCCGCGCCGACGGGGGAGGCGGGGTCCAGAGGCAGCAGGCTGCCCACCTCCGCCAGGGCCAGAACCGCCAGAAAAATGCACACGGCGGGGGCGTTTTTCAGGGTGCTCTTTCCCAGCTTCAGCACGCTGACGGCGATCAGCGCCACCACACAGGCGTTGATGCCGCCCAGGGCGTGCTGGACCAGGGGGGAGTCGGCGAAGCTGCTGAGAAACGCGGCGATGAGGGTGATGATGATGAGGGAAGGGAACACCAGGCCCAGGGTGGCGACGACGCCGCCGGAGACGCCCCGGTACTTGTGTCCCACAAAGGTGGCCGTGTTCACGGCAATGACGCCGGGGGTGCACTGGCCGATGGCAAAGTAGTCGGTGAGCTCCTCCTCGGTGGCCCAGCCCTTCTTCTCCACCACCTCGCGCTGGAGGATGGGGAGCATGGCGTAGCCGCCGCCGAAGGTGCAGACCCCGATCTTGGAGAAGGTCCAAAACAGATCGCAGTAGAGATTCATAGCTTTATTAAGATCCTTTGTTCCAATTGATGTTGTTGGCCACCGGAGCGGCGTTCTGTGTTATTGCAGGCCCTCCAGCTCCTCCATCCACAGGGCGGCGACGGCATCGCTGGGCATTCTCCAGTCACCCCGGGGGGACAGGGTGACGGAGCCCACCTTGGGCCCGTCGGGGAGGCAGGAGCGCTTGAACTGCTGGGTGAAGAAGCGGCGGTAGAAGTTGTTCAGCCACTTCAGGATGGTGGCCCGGTCATAGGTCCGGCCCAGGGCGTGCTCCGCCAGGCGGAACACCTTCCGGGGCGGGAAGCCCCAGCGGACGGCGTAGTACAGGAAGAAGTCGTGGAGCTCATAGGGGCCCACCAGGTCCTCTGTCCGCTGGCTGATCTTCCCCTCAATGGCGGGGAGCAGCTCCGGGGAGACGGGGGTGTCCAGGATGTCGTCCAGCACGGCGGACAGCTTGGGGTCCTCACTGCCCTTGTCGTCGGAGATGAAGGAGACCAGATGGCGCACCAGGGTCTTGGGGATGCCGGCGTTGACGGCGTACATGGACATATGATCCCCGTTGTAGGTGGCCCAGCCCAGGGCCAGCTCAGACAGGTCGCCGGTGCCGATGACCATGCCGCCGGTCTGGTTGGCGATGTCCATGAGCACCTGGGTGCGCTCCCGGGCCTGACCGTTTTCAAAGGTGACGGAGTGGTCCTCCATGGACTGTCCGATGTCCCGGAAGTGGACCTTCACCGCCTCGCCGATGTCGATGCGCTTCAGGGTGGCCCCCAGCCGCTGGGCCAGCTCCACGGCGTTGTCCCGGGTGCGGTCGGTGGTGCCGAAGCAGGGCATGGTGACCGCGATGATGTCGCTCTCCGGCCGGTCCAGCAGCTTCATGGCCACGGCGGTAATGAGGATGGCCAGGGTGGAGTCCAGGCCCCCGGACAGCCCCACCACAGCGGTGCGGGCCCGGGTGTGCTCCAGCCGCTTTTTCAGCCCCAGGGCGGCGATTTTCAAAATCTCGTTGCACCGCTCCGCCCGGTCCTCCGCGTCGGCGGGGACGAAGGGGTTGGGGGAGACGTACCGGGTGAGCTTGGTCTCACCCACCTTCAGATTGAAGGAGACCCGGCTCACCCCCAGGCAGTGGGCCTCCGCCATGGGGTCCCGGGCCGGGGGAGTGAAGGTGGTGTTGCGGCGGCGCTCATAGGCCAGGCGCTGTACGTCAATCTCGCTGATGGTGAGTCCGGCGGCAAAGCGCCGCTCCGCCAGCAGGGAGCCGTTCTCCGCGATGATGTTGTGGCCGCTGAACACCAGGTCGGTGGTGGACTCCCCCTCTCCGGCGTCGGCGTACACATAGCCGCACAGCAGGCGGCCCGACTGCCCCGCCACCAGATTGCGGCGGTAGTTCGCCTTGCCCACCGTCTCATTGGAGGCGGACAGGTTCAGGATCAGGGTGGCGCCCGACCGGGCCAGGGCCGCGGAGGGGGGCTCCGGCGCCCACAGGTCCTCGCAGATCTCCACCCCGATGACCAGATCGGGGATCTCCTCACAGGCCCAGATCAGACGGTCGGACAGGCACACCTCCTGACCGCACAGAGTGATCAAGTTGTCCATATCCTTGCCGGAAGCGAACCACCGCTTCTCATAAAACTCCCCATAGTTGGGCAGGTGGACCTTAGGGACCAGGCCCAAAATCTCGCCCTGTTGGATCAAGGCAGCACAGTTGTACAGCTTGCCGTCCCACTTGTCCCGCACCGGCAGCCCCACGGCGGTCACCAGATCCAGGTTCCGGGTGGCCTCCAGAATGGTGTTCAGGCCCTCCTCCGCCCCCCGGAGCAGGGTATCCTGTAAAAACAAATCGCCGCAGGTATAGCCGGTGAGGCAAAGCTCCGGCAGGCATAGCACCCGCACCCCCTGCTGGTCCGCCTCCCGCATCATGGTGAAGATCTGCTCCGCGTTATAATGGCAGTCCGCCACCCGGATCCTGGGGGTGCCGGCCGCTACTTTGATAAATCCGTCCCGCATAAGAAAATGACCTCCCTTGAGTCTTTCATTCAGCACAGCTATCATACTCTAAACGGGCCGGAAAAGCAAGACAGACCGGCGGAAAAACCCGGGGCGCGGGCCTGGGGCGGCGGGGAAAAAGCAGCAGGGAGCGGCCCCCGCACCGTGGGGGGCCGCTCCCGGGAGGAGACAGGAGGAATGTATCCGGATCCCTGGGTCAGTGGGCCCAGAGCCCGATGTTGAAGGTGATGAGCACCGCGTTGAAGAAGTCGATGAACATTCCGCCCACCATGGGGATGGCAAAGTAGGCCACGGGGGAGGGGCCGTACTTCTTGGTGACCACCTGCATATTGGCCATGGCGTTGGAGGTGGCGCCCATGGAGAAGCCGATGAAGCCGGCGGTCATCACCGCCGCGTCGTAATTGCGGCCCATGACCCGGAACACGATGAGGTAGGAGAATAGCACCATCACCACGCACTGGGCGACGAGGCAGAGGAGCATGGGCAGGGCCAGGTCCACCAGCTCCCACAGCTTCAGGCCGGCCAGGGCCATGGCCAGGAAGATGGACAGGAACATATTGCCCATGGTGTCGATCTCCTCGGCGGGATACTCCACCTTCATGCCGTCCATCACGTTGCGGACCACTACGGCCACCAGCATGGCGCCGATGTAGCCGGGGAAGGTCAGGCGGGTCAGGGCGGTGAGCCAGGCGCTCACCTGGCTACCGATGCCCACAGCCAGCAGAAGGACCATGAAGCCCTTGACAAAGCGGGGGCTGCTGCTGGAGAAGGTCTCGTCCTCGCTGGCCACATCGGTGGCCAGGACCTCTGCGCTGGGCGCGCTGGCGCGCAGCGAGGCGCTGTCGGGGCGGAGCCCGTATTTGTTGATGAGCCGGCGGGCGGTGGGGCCGCCCATGAGGGAGCCGGCCACCAGGCCGAAGGTGGCGGCGGCGATGGAGACCACGCTTCCGCCCACTGCGCCGGCGGCCTCCAGCTCAGGACCGTAGGCCGCCGCCGTGCCGGGGCCGCCCACCAGGGCGATGGAGCCGCAGCCGATGCCCAGAAGGGGATCCTTCCCAAACAGGGCCATGACGCCGCCCCCCAGGAAATTCTGTACGGGGATCATGACCACGGCCACCAGCAGGCAGAGGAGTACCGCCTTGCCGCCCTTCAGCAGGGCGGGGATGCTGACGGTGAAGCCCACAGTGGTGAAGAACATGATCATAAAGACGCTCTGAAGGGTGTCGTCAAAGGTAATGGAGGCAGCTCCCGTGGAATAGAGGATGCAGTTCACGATGGAGAAGCACAGGCCGCCCACCAGGGGCGCGGGAATACAGTAGCGGTTCAGGAGGCTGATCTTGCTGGTGATCACGCCTCCCAGCCAGAACAGGAATGCGCCCAGCGCAACAGCGTGGTACATATTCAGACTGATCTCAAGCATAGTTGTACGGTCCTTTCTCTCTGTTATTTTGCTTTGCAAAGCTTCTCTGGACATCGGCCGCCCACACAGAGCAACGGCTTTTGCAAGTCAAAAAATACAGCATTTTGACGAAAAGGTCAAGGCATATTGCATAAAGAAAACGGATAAAGATGCTAAGAAATTGTTAATTACTCAAAAAAATACAAAAAACCTCAAAAAGATACAGGAGAAACGGACTGCCCGTTTGCGGCCAGTCCGGGAATGCAAAAAAACGGCGCGGACGAGATTCGTCCGCGCCGCTGAAAAAGAAGGGCATGAAGGGGGCTCAGCCCTGGTTCTGCGCCTCCACCAGGCGTACGCCGCAGTATTTCTCCCGCAGCTTGGGCTTTTCGATCTTGCCGGTGGGATTGCGGGGGATGTCGGCAAAGATGATCTTCCGGGGGCGCTTGTACCGGGGCAGATCCATACAGAACTGCTTGATCTCGCTCTCGGTGCAGGTCATGCCCTGCTTGACTTGGATGATGGCGGCGGCGATCTCGCCCAGGCGGGGGTCAGGCAGGCCGATGACGGCCACGTCATGGACCTTGGGATAGGCGGAGAGGAAGTCCTCGATCTGGACGGGGTACAGGTTTTCGCCGCCGGAGATGATCACGTCCTTCTTCCGGTCCACCAGGAAGATGAAGCCCTCCTCGTCCTGGCGGGCCATGTCGCCGGTGCGCAGCCACCCGTCCTTCAGCACCTCTGCGGTGGCCTCCGGATTGTGGTAGTAGCACACCATCACGCCGGGGCCCTTCACGCACAGCTCACCCACGCCCCCCTGGGGAACGGGCTGGAGCTGCTCGTCCACGATCTTGACCTCCCAGCCATAGCCGGGTACGCCGATGGCGCCCACCTTGTCGATATGGTCCATGCCCAGGTGGACGCAGCCCGGGCCGGTGGACTCGGACAGGCCGTAGTTGGTGTCGTACTTGTGGTGGGGGAAATAGCGCATCCAGTGCTTGATGAGGGAGGGGGGCACCGGCTGGGCGCCGATGTGCATCAGCCGCCACTGGGACAGCTGATAGTCCTCCAGCTTCAGATCCCCCCGGTCCAGGGCGGCCAGGATGTCCTGGCACCAGGGCACCAGCAGCCACACGATGGAGCACCGCTCGGAGGAGACGGCCTGGAAGATGGCCTGGGGGGAGTTCCCCTTCAGCAGAACCGCCTTGCTTCCGGTGAACAGAGAGCCGAACCAGTGCATTTTCGCGCCGGTGTGGTACAGGGGCGGGATGCAGAGAAACACATCGTCGTGGGTGGTGGCGTGGTGGATGGCCTCCATCCGGGCGGACTGGGCCAGGGCGTGGTGCTTGAGCAGGATGGCCTTGGGGAAGCCGGTGGTGCCGGAGGAGTAGTAGATGGCGGCCTCATCCTCGTCGTCGATGAGCACCTTTGGGGCCATGCTGGAGCAGTTGGCGGTGGCCCGGTGATAGTCCTCGGCGAAGGAAGGGCAGGTGTCCCCCACGAAGAAGAGGAGCATCTGCTGGGAGATCTTGGGCACGATGGCCTCCACACGGCCGATGAACTCCGGGCCGAAGAACAGCACGTCCACGTCGGCCAGCTTGAGGCAGTAGTCGATCTCGTCGGAGGTATAGCGGAAGTTCAGCGGCACCGCGATGGCCCCCGCCTTCAGGATGCCGAAGTAGATGGGCAGCCACTCCAGGCAGTTCATCAGCAGGATGGCCACCTTCTGCCCCTTCCGGATGCCCCGGCCCAGGAGCATATTGGCCACCCGGTTGGCCTTCTCATCAAAGACTGACCAGGTGATGGCCCGGCGGTAGGGGACGGAGGAGGTGGGCTGGATGAGCTCGTACTCCTTCCAGGTCACCCGCTGGGCCTCCTGGATCTCGGGGTTGATCTCCACCAGGGCGATCTCCTCGCCGTATAGCTTGCTGTTGCGCTCCAACAGATCCGTAATAGGCATGACAGTCAGATCCTTTCAAAACGGGGAGAGCCCCGAAACACTTCATTGATTTTACCTGTTGAAGTATCATAACCCGGAACCGGAGGATTGTCAAGGCCGTTTTCTCTGCCGGAGGGAAAATCAGCGGCAAAAAAATTTTACGGAAAATTCAGAATTCCCTGTTTGACCTTAACGCTTTAATGTGTTATAGTATATAGCAATACGGATCGGCCCGCTCCGTCTGCGGGCCGGAAGGGAGGAAATGTTATGGCAAAGGCAGAGCGCCGGGAGCGCAGCACCGCCCTGTACGAGACGATCCTGAAGCTGAGAGATCTGGAGGAGTGCCGCCGGTTCTTTGAGGACCTGTGTACCCCCACAGAGCTCCAGGCCATGGAGCAGCGTTTCGACGTGGCTGTCTATTTGCAGCAGGGCCTGGTCTATCTGGACATCCTGGAAAAGACCGGGGCCAGCAGCGCTACCATCAGCCGGGTGCGCCGGTCCATGCTGGAAAACGGCGCCGGCGGCGTGGTGCAGAGCATCATTATCCGGGAGGGCCTGGACAAGCCGGAGCCGCCGGAGGAATGACCCGGATCCGGGATATGGGATCAAGTTTTGCATTTTGCAGGAAAGCAGGGAAAAAGAATGAAGCAGCTGATGCTGGGCAACGCGGCCGTTGCCCGTGGACTTTATGAGGCGGGGTGCGGTGTGGTCTCCAGCTACCCCGGCACTCCCAGCACTGAGATCACCGAGGAGTGCGCCAAGTACGACGAGATCTACTGCGAGTGGGCGCCCAATGAGAAGGTGGCTATGGAGGTGGCCTTCGGGGCCAGCCTGGCGGGGAAGCGGTCCTTCTGCGGGATGAAGCACGTTGGTCTGAACGTGGCCGCCGACCCCCTGTTCACCATGAGCTACACCGGGGTGAACGGCGGCATGGTCATCGGTGTGGCCGACGACGCGGGGATGCACTCCTCTCAGAACGAGCAGGACTCCCGCCACTACGCCCGGGCGGCCAAGGTGCCCATGCTGGAGCCCTCCGACTCCGCCGAGGCCCTGGCCTTCGCCAAGCTGGCCTATGAGCTGTCCGAGCAGTTCGACACCCCGGTGCTGCTGAAGATGTGCACCCGGGTGGCTCACTCCCAGTCCATCGTGGACACGGCGGAGCGGGCGGAGCGGGAAATGATCCCCTATGAGAAGAACATCGCCAAGTATGTGATGATGCCAGGCAACGCCAAGCGCCGCCACCCGGTGGTGGAGGAGCGCACCCGGAAGCTGGCCCAGTGGGCGGAGACCGCCCCGGTCAACCGGGTGGAGGAGGGCGCTGACCACAAGATCGGCATCATCACCTCGTCCACCAGCTATCAGTATGTGAAGGAGGTCTGCGGCGACCGCTTCCCCGTTCTGAAGCTGGGCATGGCATGGCCCCTGCCGGAGGGGCTGATCCGGGATTTTGCCGCCTCGGTGGATCTGCTCACCGTGGTGGAGGAGCTGGACGGCTTCATCGAGGCCCACTGCCGGGCGATGGGGCTGGCGTTGGCAGGCAAGGACGTGTTCCCATGCATCGATGAGTTCTCCCAGAACCTGGTGGCGGAGAAGCTGGGCCTGCCGGTCCACGCGGGGAGAAAGCTGGACGACCAGATCCCGCCCCGGCCCCCGGTCATGTGCGCCGGCTGCCCCCACCGGGGACTGTTCTACACCCTGAATAAAAATAAGTGTACGGTGCTGGGCGACATCGGCTGCTACACCCTGGGCGCGGTGGCCCCCCTGTCCGCTATGGACATGACCCTGTGCATGGGCGGCTCCATCTCCGCCATCCACGGCTTCAACAAGGCCCGGGGCGGGGAGAGCGAGCACAAGACGGTGGCCGTCATCGGCGACTCCACCTTTATGCACTCCGGCATGACCGGTCTGGCCAACATCGCCTACAACCAGTCCAACTCCACTGTCATTATCCTGGACAACTCCATCACTGGCATGACCGGCCACCAGCAGAATCCCACCACCGGATTCAACATCAAGGGCGACCCCGCCGGAAAGATCGACCTGGAGGCCCTGTGCCGGGCCATGGGCTTCCGCCGTGTCCGGGTGGTGGACCCCTATGACCTGAAGGAGACCGACCGGGCGGTGAAGGAGGAGCTGGCCGCTGACGAGCCCTCTGTCATCATCAGCCGTCGGCCCTGCGCCCTGCTGAAATACGTCAAGCACAAGGCCCCGCTGAAGGTGAACACGGACAAGTGCATCGGCTGCAAGAGCTGCATGAAGATCGGCTGTCCCGCCATCTCCATGAAGGAGGGAAAGGCCCATGTGGACTTCACCCAGTGCGTGGGCTGCGGCGTGTGCCAGCAGCTGTGTCCGGTGGGCGCCTTTGAGAGCACCGGCAAGGAGGGCTGAGAGATGGAAACGAAAAATATTATGATCGTGGGCGTGGGCGGACAGGGCTCCCTGCTGGCCAGCAAGCTGCTGGGCCATCTGCTGATGGAGCAGGGCTATGACGTGAAGGTGTCCGAGGTCCACGGGATGTCCCAGCGGGGCGGCAGCGTGGTCACCTATGTCCGCTATGGGGATAAGGTGTGTTCCCCGGTCATCGACCAGGGAGAGGCGGACTTCATCGTCTCCTTCGAGGTGCTGGAGGCCGCCCGCTGGCTGAGCTACTTAAAGCCCGACGGGCAGATCGTCACCAACACCCAGCAGATCGACCCCATGCCGGTCATCACCGGGGCGGCTCAATATCCGGAAAACCTGGTGGAGAAGATGAAGGCCGCCGGGGCCAGGGTGGACGCCCTGGACTGCCTGAAGCTGGCCGAGGAGGCGGGCTCCTCCAAGGCGGTGAACCTGGTGCTGATGGGGCGGCTGTCCCATTACTTTGACCTGCCGGAGGAGGCGTGGATGAAGTCCCTGGAGGCCTGCGTCCCTGCAAAATTCCTGGAACTGAACAAGCGGGCCTTCCAGCTGGGCAAAAACGCTTGAGTCAATTAGGAATTAGGAGTTAGGAATTAGGAATTGGAGGGCGGAGATGGGAAGCGTACTGCTGGTGGGGACGGGCGGGGCCCTGGGGGCCATGGGCCGATATGGGCTGAGCCTGCTGCCCTGGCGGGGGGAGTTCCCGTTGCTGACCCTGCTGACCAATCTGCTGGGGGCGGTGCTCATCGGCTTCATCGCCGGACTGGCAGGCCGCGGGCGGCTGAACCCGTCCGCCGCCCTCTTTTGGAAAACCGGCGTGTGCGGCGGCTTCACCACCTTTTCCACCTTTTCCCTGGAGAGCCTGACCCTGCTGGAGCGGGGGAAGTGGCTGCTGGGCGGGAGCTATATGCTCCTGAGTATGGCGCTGTGCCTGCTGGGGGCGGCCCTGGGACAGAGGCTAAGCCGGCTGTGACGTTATGAGCCTTTCGGGCTTCCGGGTGTTCCGGGACCCGGCGGTAATTCCCCTGTGGACGAATGGAACTGAGTTCTTTTTGATCCTTTTTCTTGCAAGAAAAAGGATGGATTCTAAAATCGAAGAGAGATGATCCCCATGGAACGTTATTATCAGCCTGAGATTGAATGTGCCAGCCAGGAGCAGCTCCGCGCCTGGCAGGACGAGCGCCTGGTGAAGCAGGTGCGCAATGTGTGGGACAACGTGCCCTACTACCGCAAAAAGATGGAGGAGAAGGGGCTGACCCCTGATGATATCCAGGGCGTGGCCGACCTGCACAAGCTGCCCTTTGTCACCAAGGCCGACCTGCGGGAGGCCTATCCCTACGGCCTGCTGGCACGGCCGCTGAAGGACTGTGTGCGCATCCACTCGACTTCAGGCACCACCGGCAAGCGGGTGGTGGCCTTTTACACCCAGCACGACGTTGACCTGTGGGAGGACTGCTGCGCCCGGGCCCTGGTTGCGGCCGGCGCCACCAATGAGGATGTGTGCCAGGTGTCCTATGGCTACGGCCTGTTCACAGGCGGCGCCGGACTCCACGGTGGAAGCCATAAGGCGGGCTGCCTGACCATCCCGGCTTCCTCGGGCAATACAGAGCGGCAGATCATGTTCATCAAGGACCTGAACGCCACCATCCTGTGCTGCACCCCCTCCTATGCCGCCTACCTGGGCGAGTCCATGAAGGAGATGGGCATGACCCCGGATCAGATCCCCCTGAAGGCGGGCATTTTCGGGGCGGAGGCCTGGAGCGAGGAGATGCGCCAGGACATCCAGAATACGCTGGGGATCAAAGCCTACGATATATATGGCCTGACGGAGCTGTCCGGTCCCGGCGTGGCCTTCGAGTGCTCCGCCCAGTCCGGAATGCACATCAATGAGGACCATTTCATCGCCGAGATCATCGACCCGGACACCGGCGAGGTGCTGCCCGAGGGCAGCAAGGGTGAGCTGGTGTTCACCTCCATCACCAAGGAGGCATTCCCTCTGCTGCGCTACCGCACCCGGGACATCTGTATGCTCACCCGGGAGAAGTGCTCCTGCGGCCGCACCCATGTGAAGATGTGCAAGCCCATGGGCCGCTCCGACGATATGCTCATCATCCGGGGGGTCAACGTGTTCCCCTCTCAGATCGAGACGGTGCTGCTCAACCACGGCTATCCCGCCAACTATCAGATCATTGTGGACCGGGTGAAGTCCACCGACACCCTGGACGTCCAGGTGGAGATGACCCCCGAGATGTTCACCGACAACCTGGGCGAGATCGACCGCCGGCAGAAGGAGCTGGTGGCCGGCCTGCGTTCCATGCTGGGTCTGGCGGCAAAGGTCACTCTGGTGGCGCCCAAGTCCATTGTCCGCAGTGAGGGCAAGGCGGTGCGCGTCATCGACAAGCGCAAGATTTAAGGAGGGTAAACCATGAGCATCAAGCAGATCTCCGTTTTTGTGGAGAATAAGCCGGGGGCCCTGTACGGGCTGACCGGGGTGCTGGCCCAGAACGGGGTGGACCTGCGGGCCCTCTCCCTGGCCGAAACAAGTGAGTTCGGCATCGTGCGGATCATTGTGGACAACCTGTACCAGGCCGCCACGGTGCTGAAAGACGCAAGCTATGTCCACAGCCTGACCCCCGTGGTGGGGGTGGCCATCCCCGATGTGCCCGGCGGGCTGAACAAGGTCCTCCAGGTCCTCACCGACGCCCGGGTGAATGTGGAGTATATGTACGCCTTCCTAGGTGGGCACGATGTGGACCGGGCCTACATGATCTTCCGTGTGGCGGACGAGAGTGCGGCGGAGGCCGCCCTGGCCGCCCGGGGCATCCGCACCCTGGAGCAGGAGGAGGTCGAAGCCCTGTAAGGGGACTGCTGAGTTCCTCCGCAAGACCCGTAAACAGAAAGAAACCGCGCCGGCATCTGCCGGCGCGGTTCGCTTTTATTTTTTAGTGAGTGAATGTTTCCACATCCGGGGCGGCGGCGGAGAAAAAACGGGGTATCCCGGAGCCGCATAGACTTCCACTCCAAATATGCCTCACCTAGGAGTCAGAGGCGAAACGCAGTTTCGCACAAAGTTCTTTTGCTTCCTTTTCTTTCAAGAAAAGGAAGAGAGTTTGTCGAGGCCCAGCTTCAGGCGGCGGACAGTCTCCTCACGGCCCAGGATGTGGCAGATCTCCACGGCTCCGCCGGGGGTGACCGACTTTCCGGCGGCGGCGATGCGTACCGGCCACATGAGCAGGGCGTTTTTCACGCCCAGGCCCTCAGCCAGCCCCACCAGGCTGTCGTGGATCATGGCCTCGCTCCAGCTGGGCAGATTGGCCAGCATCCCGATGGCGGCGGAGAGCATCTCCCGGGAGGAGTCCAGGGTGGACTTGGACTTCTTGTTGGCGAACAGGTTTACATCGTAGTCAGGCAGGGCGTCGAAAAAGTCCACCTTCTCTGGGATGTCGGTGAGCTTCTCGCACCGGGCCTGGAGCAGGCCGGCGATCTTGGCCGCGTCCAGCTTGGGGTCCTTCACCGTCTGACGGATATAGGGCTCAGCCACCTTTGCAAACTCCTCCGGAGCCATAGCGCGCAGGTAGAGGGCGTTGAAGTGGGTGAGCTTCTCAATGTCGAAGATAGCGGGGGACTTGGACACGCCGGAGAGCTCAAAGGCGTCCACCAGCTGGTCCAGGGTGAAGATCTCCTGCTCCGCCAGGTCGCCCTTGGGGGACCAGCCCAGCAGGGCCACATAGTTCAGGATGGCGTCGGTGAGGAAGCCTTGGGCCTTCAAGTCCTCATAGGAGGGGTCGCCGTGGCGCTTGGACATCTTGTGCTGGGCGTCCCGCATGACGGGGGAGCAGTGGACGTAGGTGGGCACCTCCCAGCCGAAGGCCTGGTACAGCAGGTCGTACTTGGGGGCGGAGGACAGGTACTCGCTGCCCCGGACCACATGGGTGATGCCCATGAGGTGGTCATCGATCACGTTGGCGAAATTGTAGGTGGGCAGGCCGTCCCGCTTGATGAGCACCTGGTCATCCAGGGTTTTGTTCTCCACGGTGATGTCGCCGAAAATGGCGTCGTGGAAGGTGGTGGAGCCCCCGGCGGGGATCTTTTGGCGGATGACATAGGGCTCGCTGGCGTCCACCCGGGCCTGGGCCTCAGCGGGGCTCAGGGCGCGGCAGGGGTCCTCCGCCCGGTCAAATTCACCGGAGTCCTCCTCCGACTCCGCCTTCTCGCAGAAGCAGTAGTAGGCGTGTCCCTTCTCCACCAGGAGCTGGGCGTACTTCCCATAGGTATCCCGCCGCTCCGTCTGGATGTAGGGGGCCACCGGGCCACCCACGTCGGGACCCTCGTCGTGGTCCAGATGGCACTCGGCCAGGGTGCGGTAAATTACCTCTGTGGCGCCCTCCACCTGGCGGGTCTGGTCGGTGTCCTCAATGCGCAGGATGAACGTGCCCTGGCTGTGCCGGGCGATGAGCCAGGTGTACAGGGCGGTGCGCAGGTTGCCCACGTGCATATAGCCGGTGGGAGAGGGGGCGAAGCGGGTGCGGACCTTCCCCTTGGGGATCTTGGCTTCCATCTCCTCAAAATATGTCATGTCCAGTGCCATACTGTTTCCCTCCATCCCGGCGCTGTGCGCCGGTTTTTCTTGGTATGATGCACTATTATAGTGGATTTCCCCCGGTTTGACAAGGGGTGGGAGTCCGTTCATGGCGGCTCCCTGGACGGATCCGAAGCATCAAACAGGGCGCGCTGCAAAATGAGCCGATCAAAGAGGTAACCGGCCAGCGGTCACTTCTGTCACACGGTAAGGAGCGAACCGTCTGCTTTGTTCGGCTCAAATCAACACCAAGGAAGGCGGAAGAGGATGGCGGTCGTGACGATCATATTCAAATGGGAATCGGCAACGATTTTTCTGGTGTGAATCTGTCGATTCTTCATTATTTTTTGAATTGTATTGACTTTTTTGTTTGTTGTGCCAATCTAAACATAGATAGATCAACAGATTCTGAGGTATCGTTTGCTGGATCCATATCAATTTGAAGGAGGTCTAAAATGGCATGAAAAAGTTTCTTTCGTCCCTGATCGCAGTTATGATGACGCTTTCCCTGTCTGTCCCAGTCCTTGCCGCTGAAATGGCCCCTATCTGCGAGATCGATTCTTCTTCCATCAAACCGCTTGAACTTACTCTTGTTGACCGGCAGATCACTACCCGCGGCCGTGTAGAGATCTACTCATTCTATATTCCTGACAGTGGTTATTACTATGAAGTTCCTGATTTCCGTGGTGAGTACACCGATGGATCTCACATTACGATTGAGGGGACATGGGATCCTACATACGCAAGGCTGAATGTTATGCTCAAGGATATGAACGCCGGAACATCGACGTACCGTTACATCGACTGTAATGAGCCGGCCACCTTTACCCTGTGGAACCATTCTGAATGGGGTTGTTTCCTCAAAGCAGAGGAAAAGAATATTTCTGGAACGATCAGCGTTGAAGTATCTTAAATTTTAATCTGGAAGCCAGCTCTTTTTCAAAGGGCTGGCTTCATTTTGCGTTTATAGCTCCTGGAAAACACCGCCTCCCGCCAAAAAATGACAGGTCTGTGACAAAACACAGAGAAAAAATGTGGTTATCCGGCAGAGTGCCCAAAATCACGGGTAAATTTTTACGAAAAAAAGAGCCGGGAAAGGTTTGACAACTGGTTACGAATATGTTACAATTCGGTTACAACATGAAAATTGCATGAAAAACTCAAGGAGGAATTCCATGGCATCCGAAAAGCTCCCTCTTTCCTATAAAGGACACCCCCTTCGCCGGAAGGACAACCTGATCTACTACGGCACGATGGCCGAGAAATATATCATCATGCTCCAGGTGCTGGCCACCCGGAAGGTGGACGATCTGGAGGTGGCCACCAAGGTGAGCGTCCAGCTTCAGCTCACCGACCCGGATCTGAAGAGCCGGGACCGTGTGGTCAAGAAAAGCGAGAAGGATAACCTCTACGCCGCAATGGACGTAGCTGCGGTCTGGCTGGACCGGGCGCTGAGCGGTAAGTAAGCCCCCTCATCCCTGTACAAACGATACTGTGTAAAGAGAGAATGGAGGAATCCCACCATGCACCTGTCCAGAGCCCTGACCGCGAAGCTGGCCGCCTGTATCCTGGCGGTCACCGCTGTGATCACCCCTTCCTTTGCCGCCTCTGTGGGCACTGTTGTGAGCGACTCCGGCCTGAATGTCCGGGCGGAGGCCAGCGCTGAGTCCCAGGTCTTCACCACCCTGTCCAGCGGGACCCAGGTGGATGTGCTGAGCACCACCGGAGACGGAAAGTGGCATAAAATTTCCAGCAACGGGATCACCGGCTTCGTGGCCGGCGACTACCTGAAGGTCACAGAGGAAAAGATCTACGGCCAGGTGGTGGCCGGGCCCCTGAATGTCCGCTCCGGCCCCAGCGCCGATGCGGAGAAGGTGGATTCCCTGTCTGTGGGGACCATCGTGGAGATCGAGGAGCTGATCGGCGGCGCTGGCGGCTGGTACCAGATCGAGGGCGGCTATGTCAGCAGCGACTATGTGGCCCAGGTGGATGCGGCGGCGGCCTCTGCTTCCGGCAAGGGCAGTGAGATCGCCCAGTATGCCCAGCAGTATGTGGGCTATCCCTATGTCTACGGCGGATCCAGCCCCAGCGGCTTTGACTGCTCCGGCTTTGTGACTTATGTGTGTAAGCACTTCGGCTATTCGGTCAACCGCACGGCCTCCGCCCAGATGGACAACGGAACCGCCGTCTCCAAGAGCCAGCTCCAGCCCGGCGACCTGGTGTTCTTCAACAATGGCAACAGCAGCAAGCGGGCCACCCATGTGGGCATCTACATCGGCGGGAACCAGTTTGTCCATGCCTCCACTCCCACGGTGGGCGTCATCGTCAGCGATATGGACTCCGCCTATTACGGCACCGGCTTCGTGGGTGCGCGCCGCCTGGCCTGAGTACAGGTTCGGTTCGGATATAACATATCACCAACATCAAAACAGCGGCAGAGCCTGAGGCTCTGCCGCTGTCTCGCTTTAGCGACTTTCGCGAAAGCGAAAGGAATCGCCACGCGCTCTGCGGGTGAGGTTGAGAATTTAAAAAGAGCCTCATCAGTGGTGGAATGATGGATGTTCAGACCACCAAAAACCAGGAAAGAAAATGAAGCTCTATGGCAAACTGTTTGGCACCTAGAAAGGGAAAAACTTGAGAAATGGAAAGGGCAGAGGGCAAGAGAGCCAGAAAGGAGAAAAGGATCGTATAAGAAAAGCGACGGACACTCGTGATACCGTCGCTTTTGCTTTTCGCCTAAATAAAAACCCGAAGCCATCCCCGATTGGAACCGGGTTCGGATTATCATTATCTGCAAAGGGCGGTTAAAACCGATATTTCCGTCAGAAACAAAAAAGCCGTCCGCAGGGCGGCCCACCAACTGCGAGCCCAGCAAAGCGGGTCGCAGTTGGAAAGGAGGCGCAAGGAAGCAGGCGGATGACGTTCTTTTATTCCACAGGAATAAAAGAACGTCGGAGCAAAGCGGACTTTGCTCCGACGTGGTGCGCCTGAAGGGACTCGAACCCACACGCATCGCTGCACGAGAACCTAAAT